>ENA-ORLY01000876-ORLY01000876.1-human-gut-metagenome-genome-assembly--contig:-NODE-876-length-39636-cov-11.723097_pt1 | contig 39636 bp, 26 predicted proteins | sample MGYA00243071_ERZ508832 | MGnify/ENA primary metagenome ERZ508832 (study PRJEB26277, sample SAMN04329777) | human gut metagenome | biome: human-associated habitat | host: Homo sapiens | place: USA... | reverse complement strand
ACAATTCCCGCCTTGCGGCTTAAGCACCGCTCCGGCAGCTGCGGCACGGCATCTGCGTTGCCAAAATGCTCGATAATACACAAAGTATTATCTGCGCTTTTGGCTTGGCATCTGCCGCACCTCGCTCGCCGTATCGGCACTTAGAATTATGCGGTATTACCTTTACTTTTGCCCCCCGGCAGGATATACTTAAAAGCAGAACAATACGGGCAGCCAGAAGCCCGGCCAAATATAAGGATGTGTTATCATGAACCTGAAAGGCAAAACCATTGTGCTGGGCATTACCGGCGGGATTGCTGCTTATAAAATGCCCAATGTGGCCCATGCCCTGGCCAAAGCCGGCGCCAATGTGCATGTGCTGATGACCAAAAACGCCACGGAGTTTATCACCCCGCTGGTGTTTGAAACCCTGACCAACAACCGCTGCATTGTGGATACCTTTGACCGCAACTTCCAGTATGATGTGGCCCATGTTTCGCTGGCCAACGCGGCGGATTTGATGCTGATCGCCCCGGCAACCGCAAATGTGATCGCCAAGCTGGCCCACGGCCTGGCGGATGACATGCTGACCACCGTTACCCTGGCGGCCCGCTGCCCCAAGCTGGTGGCCCCCGCCATGAACACCCATATGCTGGAAAACCCCATCACCCAGGATAACCTGAAAACGCTGGAACATTACGGTTTCACCGTCATTCCCTCCGGTTCCGGCCTGTTGGCCTGCGGCGATACGGGCTCCGGCCGCCTGCCCGATGAGGGCGTTCTGGTGGACTATGTGGCACGGGAGCTGGAACACGAAAAAGACATGCAGGGCATGAAAGTGGTGGTTTCCGCTGGCGGCACCCGCGAACCGATGGACCCGGTGCGCTACCTGACAAACCATTCCACCGGCAAAATGGGCTATGCCGTGGCTCGCGCCTGTATGCTGCGCGGCGCGGATGTGACGCTGCTGACATCTTCCGACTTGCCGCCGGTTCCGTTTGTCAAAATGGTGCCTTTTGCCACCGCGGCAGAACTGCTTGAAGCTGTCAAGGCCAACGCCATGGATGCGGATGCCCTGGTGATGGCCGCCGCTGTGGCGGACTACCGCCCGGCCCAGGTGGCGCAGGATAAGATCAAAAAGCACGATGGTGAACTTTCAATTGAGCTGGAACGCACGGATGACATTCTGGGCTGGGTCGGCGAGCACAAGCCGGAGCAGTTGTTTGTCTGCGGCTTTTCGATGGAAACGAAAGATCTGATCGAAAATTCTACTGCCAAGCTGCACAAGAAAAACATGGATATGATTGTGGCCAACAATGTCAAGGTGCCCGGCGCCGGTTTTGGCGTGGATACCAACGTTGTAACCCTGATTACCGAAAGCATTTCCACCGCGCTGCCGCTGCAAAGCAAGGATGATGTTGCCATGCACATTGCAGACGTCATTGTGGAAGCAAAGCGGAGAAAACAGAAAAAGTAAGGCAATACCGCATAATTCTAAGTGCCGATACGGCGAGCGAGGTGCGGCAGCTGCTAAGCCAAAAGCGCAGATAATACTGGATGCTGCAAAGGTGAGCGCCGCCAGTGGCGGAAACAGCGAACCGAAGCAGGGGCAGCGGTCGCAGAGTGCGAGGGGCTTTTGCCCCCGAAGCACGATGCGGGTACCGCAACCCGACATTATCGAGCATTTTGGCAACGCAGATGCCGTGCCGCAGCCGCCGGAGCGGTGCTTAAGCCGCAAGGCGGGAATTGTGCGGTGTTGCCTAAAGCTGCCCCCCCGCAAAAGAAACGAAGCAGCAAAAGAATAAGCTGATTTGGCACCCCTGCAGCCGCGCAGGGGTGCTTTTGTATGTGCACACAATTTTCACATCCTGGCAAAAAAACGACGCACAATTTTCACAAATAGGCAGTATACTTCTGGATAGTTCAGGGGTACGCCTGCCCTGCGGCGGGCGGCCCCCAAGAAAAGGGGAGTGCATCCATTGATCGAAGTCAAGCATTTGACCAAGCGTTACGGAAAACACACCGCGGTCGATGATATCAGCTTCACTGTGCAGGACGGCTGTATTTACGGCCTGCTGGGGCCCAACGGCGCCGGCAAATCCACCACAATGAACATGATCACCGGGTATCTTGCGCCTACGGGCGGCACCGTTGCCATTGACGGCCATGATGTTCAGGAAGAGCCCAAGGAGGCCAAAGCCTGCATCGGCTACCTGCCGGAAATTCCGCCGCTGTATACCGATATGACCGTGCAGGAATACCTGCTGTTTGTCAGCGAGCTGAAAGGCAAAAAGAAAAAAGCGGACCGCGTGCAGGATGTAGCGCAGGCCGTGCAGCGCGCTGGGCTGCAGGAGATGGAAAAGCGGCTGATCCGCAACCTTTCCAAAGGCTACCGCCAGCGCGTTGGCATTGCCGCTGCGCTGCTGGGCAGCCCCAAGGTGATCATTCTGGACGAACCCACCGTTGGCCTAGATCCCGCCCAGATGATCGAGATCCGCAACCTCATCCATGACCTGGGAGAGACCCACACCGTCATCCTTTCCAGCCATATCCTGAGCGAAGTGCAGACGATCTGTGACCGCGTGCTGATTATTGCGCACGGTAAAGTGGCCGCCCAGGGCACGCCGGAAGAGCTGGCCGCCCAGCTGGCTGCCCGCGGCATGATTGCCGCCACGGCACTTGGCACCAAAGAACAGATTCTGGCCGCTGCCGCCAAGGTGGAGGGCCTGACCGACCTGCGCGTGACCGCAGAAAAGGGCGATGAAGTCAGCTTTACCGCCACCAGCACCGCCGGTGCAGACCTGCGCGCGGCCCTGTCCAAGGCGCTGGCCGAAGCTGGCTGCCCGGTTGTGTCCCTGACAAGCGATACGATGAGCTTGGAGGATATCTTCCTACAGATCACCGAGACTGCACCGGAGGAAGCCCAGCCGGAAGAAACCGAAGAACCGGCTCCGGAAGCGGCTGCCGCACAGCCGGAACAGTCTGCTGAGCCTGCCGAACCGCAGGCCCCGGCGGATGATACTCCGGAACAACCGGAAGCTGAAAACGACCAAAAGGAGGAAGAGTGAGCCATGTTTGCCATTTTTAAGCGGGAACTGCGCAGCTATTTCACCAGCCTGGTCGGCTATGTTGTCATTGGTGTTATGCTGGCGTTTATCGGGTTATATTACTCCGCCAACTGCCTGGTGTATGGCACGTCGGATTTTTCAACCGTTTTGTATTCTACCACGCTGGTCATGCTGTTTTTGCTGCCGGCGCTGACCATGCGCAGCTTTGCGGATGAACGCCGCAATAAAACCGACCAGCTGCTGCTCACCAGCCCGGTGGGTATCCCTTCTATCGTGATGGGTAAGTACTTTGCCCAGCTGGCGGTGTTTGCCGTGCCCATGGCGGCAGCGGCCATCATGCCGCTGGTGCTCACGGCCTTTGGCAGCATCTCCCTTACCAGCGCTTACGCCACCTGGCTGGCGTACTTTTTGATGGGCGCTGCCTGCATTGCCATCGGCACCTTTGTCTCCGCCCTGACGGAAAACCAGATCATTGCGTACCTGGCTACTTTTGGTGCGCTGCTGATCTGCTACCTGATGAACGGCATCAAGAGCCTGTTCACCAGCGGCAACACGCTGGCATTCATCGTGTTCTGCGTGGTGCTGGCGGTTGTGGCTCTGCTGGTCGGTCTGGCCTGCAAAAATGTCACGGTGGGCAGCGCGGTGTTCTGCGGCGGTGCCGTGGTGCTGGTGCTGCTGTTTAAGCTGCGCCCGGCCTGGCTGCTGACCGGCTTTAACAGCGTGCTTGGCGCGCTGGCACTGTTCCAGCCGTTTACGGATTTTGTGGGCGGCATGTTCAGCGTGACCGGCATTGTGTATTATCTATCGGTGGCGGGACTGTTCCTCTTCCTGACGGGTCAGGCACTGGAACGCCGCCGCTGGAATTAAAGAGGGGAGGGTTCCGACGATGAACTTTAAGAAAAAGAACGCGGCCAATGCCCCTGCCCCTAACCAGGCACAGCAGGCAGCGCGCCGCCGCAGCCTGCGCAGCGGTGCTTACGCCAGCGTGCTGGCCGTTGTGGTGCTGGTGCTGGTAATTCTGCTCAACCTTGTGGTGGGCGCGGTGCCCACCAAGTTTACCCAGTTTGATATTTCCACCGGCAAAATGTTCACCCTGAGCGATACCACCAAAACCATGCTGCAGGAACTGAACACCGATGTGACCGCCTATTACCTGGCAGAAACCGGCAACGAGGATTCCAACATTACGCGAATTCTGGACCGCTATGCGGGCGAAAGCAGCCATTTTACCTGGCAGCAGCGCGACCCCGCGCTGTACCCCACCTTTGCCCAGCAGTATGACGCGCAGAACGCAAGCTCCTCCAGCGTGATCCTTGTATGCGGGGATAACCACACCGTGGTGGACTACAATGATATGTATACGGCGGATTATTCCAGCTATTATACCACCGGCAGTTACACAATGAGCTTCTCCGCTGAGAACGCGCTGTCCTCCGGCATTGCCAAGGTCACGCGGGAGAACAGCTATGTGCTGTACCAGCTGACCGGCCACGGCGAATCCAGCCTGGAAAGCGATTTTACCGAAACGCTGGATAATTCCGGCGTTACCGTGCAGGACCTGAACCTGCTGACCACCGATACAGTGCCCGAAGATGCCGCAGCCCTGCTGATCAACGACCCGCAGGCGGACCTTTCGACCCTGGATGCCGCTGCCATCAAGACCTATCTGGAAAACGGCGGCCACCTGTTTGTGACCACCGATCTGACGGTGAGCACCCCCAACCTGGATGCTCTGCTGGCAGAGTACGGCATGACCCGCCAGGAAGGCCTTGTGATTGAAAACGACAGCAACTATTACGCTTACCGCTACCCGCAGACCTACCTGCTGCCGAGCCTGAGCTCCAACGATATCACCGCGGGCATAACTGACGGCATGTATGTTTTTACCCCCGTGGCACAGGGCATTGTGAAAGGCGACAGCACCGATGACCTGACCCTGACCACCCTGCTGAGCACCAGCAGCACGGCTTATGCGATGCAGGATTATGCCGAGGCAACCACTGCTGAACAGGGTGCAAATGATCCCAACGGCCCCTTTAACATTGCCGTTGCCGCCAGCAACAGCGCTACCGGCGCCAAAGTGGTTTGGGTGAACTGCCCCAACATGCTGAACAGCCAGATGAACAGTGCGGTTTCCGGCGGCAATGCCCAGCTGTTGACCAGCGCCGTGAACTGGATGACCGGCGAAGAAAACGGTGTGGTGATTGACAGCAAGAGTATGAGCGCCGAAACCTTGACGGTACCTGCCAAGGCCACCATGCTGCTTGGCCTACTGTTTACCATCGTGGTGCCGCTGGCCTTTATCGTGGCCGGTATCGCCATCACTTTGGTGCGCCGCCGCCGTTGATATTTCCAGTGCCGCAGAAACCTTAGGAGATAACAGCCAATGAACACAAAGAAAATGTTGCCCCTTTTTGTGCTGGTTCCCGTGGTGGTTGTGCTGGGCGTTGCCCTTGGTGTGCTGAACCATGCAGACACCGAGGAAGAGGATACCAGCATTGCACTGTGCAGCCTGGATGCTGACAGCGTGACCGCGATTGCCTACAAAGACGCCAGCGATGGCGCAACGTTGGAATCCGCCCTGACCAAAACGGATGATACCTGGACACTGGATTCTGACCCCGCGCTGCCCCTTGACCAGAGTAAGGCCCAAGGCGTTGCCGACAGCATGACCGCTCTGACCGCGCTGCGCGAACTGAGCGATGACGCCGACGTTGCCAGCATGGGCTTTGATACCCCGACTTATGAGCTGAGCCTGAAAACGGCAGATGCCGAATGGACGCTGACCGTTGGCAGCAAGAACTCCATCACAAACAACTGGTATGCCCGCCTGAGCGCAGACGGCCCGGTGTATACGCTGGACAGTTCGGCCCTGAGCGGCATCTGCAAAACCGCAAAGCAGCTGTATGCCGCCCAGAGCATTACGGACATAGATGTGGACGATGTGACCAAGATGGTGGTGCAGACCGCCAACGGCGGAACCCTGAGCTTTGCCCAGAATGACAGCACCTGGACGCTGACGGATGATGCGGAGTATAACCTGAATCAGGATATCGTCAAAAAGATGGCGAGCACCATCTGCGATCTGAAAACCAAGTGGAGCGTGACCGAACCGCAGGCCGATGCCGTGTATGGTCTGGATACCCCCAATGCCATCGTTACCCTGATCGCATCGGACGGCACCAGCATCCAGTGCAGCTTTGGCGGCAACGACGCCGAGGACGATACCCTGTGCTACCTGCGCAGCTCCGGCGCAGCAGGCGTTGTGTATGAAGTGAGCACTGACGCCCTGAACGCCTTTGCCTATGACAAGGCAGCGCTGGAAGCCGAGGAGGAAGCCACCCCCGAAACCGCCGATGTTGCCGCCGAAGACCCGGTTGGCAATGACAATACCGTTGATGATGAATAATCGGTCCGGCAGCAAAGCCTGAACCAATGCAAAGCCCCCGGCACGGTGCCAAACCACTGTGCCGAGGGCTTTTTGCAGAGTAATGCGGGATTTTACCACTTGATTCCTGTAAATTCCGTTCCATTCTGCCGCGAGGCATGGTATAATCAAAATACAATAAAACACGCCGCAAGGCCGGCATATGCAGCAGGGCGCGTTGTGCGGGGAAAATGGCATTTCCCTATAGTGACCGCAGGGGCGCACATTGTGCGCCCGCCAACTTAAGGCAAAGGCAGCACCGCACAATTCCCGCCTGACGGCTTAAGCACCGCTCCGGCGGCTGCGGCACGGCATCTGCGTTGCCAAAATGCTCGATAAGACATCCAGTATTATCTGCGCTTTTGGCTTAGCATCTGCCGCACCTCGCTCGCCGTATCGGCACTTAGAATTATGCGGTGTTGCCCAAAGATATTTCCCTGTGAAAATATGGATAGGAAAAATGCCTTTTATGTAACAATTTGGATGACTTCTTCGTTTATCTTATTAGAAGATACACCCTAGACAAACAGCAGGGGGCGGTAAGCATGAAAAAAAGATTCGCGGCATTTGTGTCAACCGTTTTGGCGGCAGTCTTGTGCGCCTGTTCTGCTGCCCCAAAAGATGTACTCCCCAATAAGGCGGCCCAGCCGACCGAAGCACCAACACAGCAAGCCCAAACCACGCAGGCAGCACCCACGGAACAGCCCACCCCGGAGCCGGACCCCGTGCAGCAGCTGCTGGAGGAGATGACGCTGGAACAAAAGGTGGGGCAGCTCTTTCTTGTTCGACCCGATTCCCTGGACTTGAGCCAAACGCAGGACCAGATCAACGATGCCAAGGCGGACGGTGTGACCGAACTGACGGATGCCATGCGCCAGACTTTGGCGGAGTACCCGGTGGGCGGCGTGGTGATCTTTGGCAAAAATCTGGAAAGCCCGCAGCAGATCACCCAATTCCTGGACGATTTGCAGCAGGCGAGCGATACGCCGCTCTTTACTGCCATTGATGAGGAGGGCGGTCTGGTGGCGCGCCTTGCCAACAATGCCGCGTTTGACCTGCCCCAATACGAAAGCGCTGCGGCGGTGGGAACATCCGGTAACCCGGAAGATGCCCGCGCCATGGGCCGCACCATTGGCGGCTACTTAAAAGAATACGGCTTTAACCTGGATTTTGCCCCTGTGGCCGATGTGAACACCAACCCCGATAACCCGGTCATCGGTACCCGCGCGTTCAGCAGTGAACCGCAGACCGCCGCCGACCTTGTGGGCGGGGCGTGCGCCGGGTTTGCCGATGCGGGCATTGCCTGCACCCTCAAGCATTTCCCCGGCCATGGCGATACCAGCGAGGATACCCACGTTGGCACCGTAACGCTGAACAAAACGCTGGATGACCTGCGCAGCTGTGAGCTGGTGCCCTTTGCCCAAAATGTGAACAATGCTCCGCTGATTATGGCGGCCCACATTACCGTGCCGCAGGTAACAGGGGACGATACCCCGGCCTCCCTTTCCAGCGTCATGCTGACCGATCTTTTGCGCGGGGAGTTGGGCTATCAGGGCTTGATCGTGACGGATTCGCTGGCGATGCAGGCCATCACCGATGTATATACCCCCGGTCAGGCGGCGGTCAAGGCGCTGCAGGCCGGTGCAGACCTGCTGCTGATGTCCAACGGCCTTGCCGATGCCTATACCGCCGTGCTGGAAGCTGTGCAGGATGGTACCATCCCCCAGCAGAGACTGGACGAAAGCGTGCAGCGCATTTTGCAGTGCAAATACCAATACGGCATCCTGACGCAGTAACGCGGTGCCGTTTATAAGGAGAATGAAAATGCCCAAGTATACAGTAGACGGTTCGTTTTTTATGCAGCAGCTTTCCGGCATCCAGCGCTATGCGCGGGAAATACTCGCTGCCATGGACCCCATGCTGGAACCCGGCGAGCTGGAAGTGGCGGTTCCGCCGGATTGTATCGTTCCCGAATACCGCAATATCAAGGTGGTCACCCTGCCGCAGTCCAGCGGCATTTTGGGCTGGCAGCGGGTGTATGGCCGATATCTGGCACAAAGCGGGCGCTGCTGGCTGGGCATGTGCAACGTTATTCCCATGTTCCACCGTGGGAACGAGGGCATTGCCGTGGTGCATGATGTGTGCTATAAAGCACGCCCGGATTTTTATACCGACCTGCGCGGCCGCACCAGCGCTGTCTGGCACTGCATGCAGTATGCGGCCATTGCCAAAAAGGCCAGAAAAATCGTGACGGTCTCGGAATTTTCCAAAAGCGAGATCGTGAAATATTACCATGTGAACCCCGAAAAGATCACCGTGGTGTATAACGCCTGGCAGCATATGCAGCGCGTGCGCCCTGACCCCATGCTGTTTGGTGAGTACAGCAAGTGGCCGCAGCTGAAAAAGGGCGAGTATTATTTCTCAATGTCCAACCTACTTAAAAATAAGAACTTTCCCTGGGTGCTGCGCGCTGCGCAGAGCAAACCCCAGGTTATGTTTGCAATTGCGGGCGGCGGCAGCCTTGCCAAAGAGGCCGCTGCCCTGGGGTTGGACCACCTGAATAACGTGATGTACCTTGGCTATGTGACGGACGGCGAAGCCAAAAGCCTGATGGAAAACTGCAAGGCGTTTTTGTTCCCCACGCTGTATGAGGGGTTCGGCATCCCTCCGCTGGAAGCCATTGCCTGCGGTGCTCCACGCGTGATGGTGAGCAATACCCCCTGCATGCGGGAAATTTACGGCTCCCACGCTGATTACATTGACCTTTCCACCAACCACGGCAGTGTGGACCATGTAACCCCCGGCCGGGATGCCGCCGCCGTACTGCAAAAATACTCGTGGGAAGGCAGCGCCCGCCGCATGCTGGAGGTGCTGCGCGAGCCATGACCGTAACGATACCGGATGATTTCGATCTGCAAAAAATAGCCGCCAGCGGCCAGGCGTTCCGCATTGCGCAAACGCCGCAGGGCTGGCGGTTTTTGGCCGGGGATAAGCTTTTGTACCTGCAGCCCGGCAGCGGTGATACGTATACAGCTAGCTGTACCCCGGAAGAATGGCAGGGCTTCTGGCACCGCTATTTTGATTTGAACCGCAATTATGCGGCCATCCGCGCCGCGGTGCCCAAACAGGATGCCTACCTTTGCGCAGCGGCCCGGGCCGGGGCGGGCATCCGCATTCTGCGTCAGGACGCCTGGGAGATGCTGGTTACCTTTATCATCAGCCAGCGCAAAAATATCCCGGCCATTCAGGCTTGCGTGGAAACGCTGTGTACCCGGTACGGTGCGCCGCTGCTGCAGCCGGGCGGGAATGTGCTGTATGCGTTCCCAACGGCGCAGGCGCTCGCCGCGGCAGGGGAGCAGGCCCTGCGGGACTGCGCGCTGGGCTACCGCGCCCCGTATGTTCTGGCTGCCGCCCAGGCGGTTGCAGCGGGAACGCTGGACCTTGCCGCGCTGGAAACCCTGCCCGATGCCCGGCTGCTGGAAGCTCTGATGCAGCAGCACGGCGTGGGCATCAAGGTGGCCAACTGCGTAGCCCTGTTTGCCTATGGCCGCATGGAGTGTGCCCCCGTGGATGTGTGGATCCAGCGTGTGATCGACCAGCATTACGCCGGGCAGAACCCATTCCCAGCTTATGGCAATGCCGGAATTTTGCAGCAGTGGATGTTCTATTTCGCCCGTTCCGAAAAGGAACGAGTCAAATAGAAAGAATAATGAAAAAAGAATAAAGAATAATGCAGGTGGACCACAGTGCTGCGCACGGCTCAGAAATATTAGTGCTCTATATTTGACAGAACTCTAATATTTTTGAGCGTTGTGCCAGCAACGCGGTCCACCTGCATTTTTAATTATTCTTTATTACTTATTCATTTGGCAAATATTCATTTGCCTACCGCCCTGTCCATTCTCCGGTATTGCAGCGCTTCCATCAGCTCTGCAGCGCCGATCTGTTCCACACCGTTCATGTCGGCAATGGTGCGGGCAACGCGCAGGATGCGGTCATAGGCGCGGGCGCTGTAGCCCATGCGTTCAAACGCACCGCGCAGCAGCTTTTCGGCGGCGGGCGCAAGCGGACAGTAGCGCCGCAGCATGCCGCTGGGCAGCTGGGCGTTGCAGGTAAAGCCAAGGCCTTGGTAGCGCTGGGCCTGCATGGCGCGTACCGCGGCCACCCGCGTGCGGATGTCAGCGCTCGGCTCGCCGCCGGTTTTTGCGGCAAGGGCGTCGTACTCCACGGGACGGGCCTCCACATGCAGGTCAATGCGGTCCAGCAGCGGGCCGGAAATCCGCTGCCGGTAGCGCTCAATCGCACTGGGCGTGCAGCTGCATTCCCGCACGCCGGAACCATAATACCCGCACTTGCAGGGGTTCATGGCGGCAACCAGCATAAAACGGCAGGGGTAGGTGGCGGTGCCGTGTACCCGGCTCACGGAGATGCACCCGTCCTCGATTGGCTGGCGCAGCACCTCCAGCGCTTCGCGGCTGAACTCCGGCAGCTCGTCCAAAAACAGTACGCCGTTGTGGGCCAGGCTGACCTCGCCGGGGCGGGGCACTGTGCCGCCGCCCGCAATGGCTGCGGCGCTGACACTGTGGTGGGGGCTGCGGAACGGTCGCTGCTGCAATAATCCGGTCCCGGCCTGCACCAGCCCGGCAACGGAATAAATCGCGGTGGTTTCCAGCGCTTCCTCATAACTGAGCGGCGGCAGGATGCCCGGCAGGCGCTTGGCCAGCATGCTTTTGCCGGTGCCCGGCGGGCCCACCATCAACAGGTTGTGCCCACCCACAGCGGCAACTTCCAGCGCGCGGCGGGCCTCCGCCTGGCCGCGCACATCCGCAAAATCGGGGCCAAGCCACTGCCCGGCGGCATCGTATCCTGTGCGGCTGGCGGGGCTGAGCTTTGCCTGCCCCGCCAGGTGGCGGATCACATCCGCAGCGCTGCGGGCGGGGTAAACTGTCAGCTGCTCGGCTACGGCGGCTTCGGCGGCGTTTTCGGCAGGAACAAACAGCTCGGTCACGCCCGCCTTTTGGGCGGCAAGGGCCATGGGCAGGGCACCGGCAATGGGGCGCAGTGTGCCATCCAGCCCAAGCTCACCCAAAAATGCCTGGTGCGGCTCTGGCTGTGGGATGTACTGCTGCGCCGCCAAAATGCCGATGAACACCGGCAGGTCATACAAACTGCCGGTCTTGCGCACATCGGCGGGGGCCAGGTTGACGGTAACATGGCTGGCGGGCCAGGGGCAGTTCAGGTTTTTGATGGCGCTGCGCACCCGCTCACTGCTTTCCTTCACGGCGGAATCCGGCAGGCCCACCATGGCAAATTTGGGCAGACCGCCGCTGATGTGGGTTTCCACGGTAACGGGGTAGCCATCCAGCCCCGTTACCCCCAGGCTGACAACGTGTGCATACATGGCGCAGCCAACTCCTTTTTTTCAACAAATTGCGTACTTTGATTATTTTCAGTATATCCTGTTCCGCCCGCGGCGGCAAGCATATTTTTTGTGCCCAAAATCTGCCTTGACGCTGTAGGGTAAAAAACAGGCAAAGCCCCGGCAAAAAGCCGGAATTCCAGCTTTTTTTGATTGACAACGCAAACTAAAATTGATATATTTAATTTGAACAAGTAAATTTACCCAAAACTTTTACAGGGTAAGAAAGTGATGGTGTCCAAAATGTATAAAGAAATGTACAGCCGTTGGCTTGCTGCCAACCTGGATGACCCCGACCTGAAGCCGGAGCTGGAATCGATTCAGAACGATGACGCTGCCATTCAGGATCGTTTTGCCGTTGCCCTTAAGTTCGGCACTGCCGGTCTGCGCGGTGTGATCGGCGCCGGTACCAACCGCATGAACGTGTATGTTGTGCGCCAGGCTACCCAGGGCCTTGCCAACTGGGTCAAGACCCAGGGCGGCACCCAGACCGTTGCTATCAGCTATGACAGCCGCATCAAGAGCGATGTGTTTGCCAAGGCTGCTGCCGAAGTTCTGGCCGCCAACGGCGTAAAGGTGCGCATTTACAGCGCCCTGATGCCGGTTCCCGCACTGAGCTTTGCTACCCGGTATTATAACTGCAACGCCGGTATCATGGTAACGGCATCCCACAACCCGGCCAAGTACAACGGCTATAAGGCCTACGGCCCCGATGGCTGCCAGATGACCGATGAGGCCGCTGACATCGTGTACGCCGAAATCCAGAAGACCGACATCCTGACCGGCGCCAAAACCATGCCGTTTGCCGAGGGGCTGGAAAAGGGCATCATCGAATACGTTGGCGATGACTGCATCAACGCCCTGTACGAAGCAATCGAAGCCCGCTCCATCCGTCCCGGTATCTGCAAGACCGCCGGCCTGAAGCTGGTTTACAGCCCGCTGAACGGCTCCGGCCTGGTTCCGGTCACCCATGTTCTGCATGACATCGGCATTACCGATATCACCGTTGTGCCGGAACAGGAAAAGCCGGACGGCAATTTCCCCACCTGCCCGTACCCCAACCCCGAAATTTTCGAGGCTCTGCGCCTTGGCCTGGAACTGGCCGAAAAGTCTGGTGCAGACCTGATGCTGGCCACTGACCCCGATGCTGACCGCGTTGGCATTGCCGTTAAGTGCAAGGATGGCAGCTATGAGCTGCTTTCCGGCAACGAAGTCGGCGTTCTGCTGCTGGATTACATCTGCGCGGGCCGCATTGAGCAGGGAACCATGCCCAAAGACCCCGTCATGTGCAAGTCCATCGTGTCCACCCCGCTGGCGGACAAGGTGGCCGAGCATTACGGTGTTGAGTGCCGCAATGTGCTGACCGGCTTTAAGTGGATCGGCGATCAGATCGCCAAGCTGGAAGCTGCTGGCCAGGTTGACCGCTTCATCTTTGGCTTTGAGGAGAGCTATGGCTACCTGGCTGGTCCTTACGTCCGCGATAAGGATGCCATCATCGGCTCTATGCTGATTTGCGAAATGGCTGCTTATTACCGCGCAAAGGGCAGTTCCATCAAGGAAGAGCTGGAGCGCATTTACGCCGAGTATGGCCGCTACCTGAACAAGGTTGACAGCTTTGAGTTCCCGGGCCTGTCCGGCATGGACAAGATGGCGAGCATTATGTCCGGCCTGCGCGAGAACCCGCCCAAGGACTTTGGCGGTGACGCCGTTGTAAAGGTTGTGGACTATAAAAAGCCTGAAGAGACCGGTCTGCCCGCCGCCAACGTGCTGATCTACACCCTGGCATCCGGCTGCACCGTTGTGGTGCGCCCCTCCGGCACCGAGCCGAAGATCAAGACCTACTTTACCACCAAGGGCAAAGACCTGGCCGAAGCCGAAGCCAAGAAAGAAGAACTGGCCGCTGCCGTTAAGCCGCTGCTGGCATAATGTGATTCCATAGGTTTGGCGCTTTTGGGCCGCCTGCTGTAATACGCAGACGGCCTTTTTTGTATACAGCCCCCTAGCCGCCGCAGTGAGGAAATAACGCGCATTTTCAGGCTCCGCTTGGGGAATCACCCCTCAGTCACCTTCGGCGACAGCTCCCCTCGAAGGGGAGCCAAAGGCTTTGCGGAAAAGTGTTGCGGCATCTGCTACAAGGCCCCGGAACGGTCAAGACCGTTCCCTACAGAGCATTTTATTGTGTGCGGCCAACCCACAAACACCCAGTAGGGCGGGGGTACCCGACTCCGCCGGAAACTTACCGGAGCAGATACAAAAAACGTGTGATGTACTTTGCCCCACAGTAGGAGACGGCGTCCTCGACGTCCCGGATGGGCATATAAATGATTGCACTTTTGCTGGCAATTTGCCGCCGCAAAAGATTGCCCGCACTACTTGACAAAACACAAAAACTCTGGTAAAATACTCTAGCAATCGTTCAGAGGGCTGCTCCACACGCACAGGATGGCGTCTGCTGGTAGCCGAAATTCGAAGATTGTGATGAGCACATATATCAAGTATGGCTCCCTTTAGTCATGATCGAGAAAGAGGTGAAATGAAAATGAAGCAGGGTATTCATCCCAACTATGTGGATTGCACCATTACCTGCGCATGCGGCAACGTGATCCATACCCGCGATACCAAGCCGGAGATCCGCGTTGAAGTTTGCAGCAAGTGCCATCCCTTCTACACCGGCAAGCAGAAGCTGGTTGACACCGGCGGACGTGTTGAGCGCTTTAAGCGCCGCTACGCCAACAAGGCTGGCAAGTAATTGCATTAAGGTTTTGTATACCGCAGATGGCAACATCTGCGGTATTTTTTTCAAATACATCATCTTGCATCTCAAAGGAGAACCCCTATGCCGGACTATCAAACGATCCGCGGTATTTCCACCTTTGAATATGAAGAAAAGCGCTCCCGCTTTATTGCTTCCGCTGCGTTTGCCGATACCGAGGAAGCTGCCCTTGCCCACCTGAACCGCATCAAAGCGGCCAACCGCACCGCGCGGCATAATGTGTATGCCTATGTTCTGCGCGAGGGCGGCCGCACCCGCTACAGTGATGACGGCGAACCCGCCAAAACCGCCGGTACCCCCGTGCTGGAAGCCATCGGCCATGCAGGGCTTTCGGATGTGATCGTGGTGGTTACGCGGTACTTTGGCGGAGTTCTGCTGGGCACCGGCGGGCTGGTGCGGGCCTACACCGCGGCGGCATCCGGAGCCTTGCAGCAGGCGGAGATTGTCAGCATGCGGCTGGTGACGGATTGCGCCGTGACCGTGCCATACCCCAAGTTTGAACAGGCCCAGCGGATGATCGCAGCCGCCGGGGCCAAACTGCAGGAACCGGAGTATGCCGACGCTGTGACCCTGCGCTGGCGCATGCCTGCCGGAACCGAAGAAGCCCTGTGCCATGACCTGAGCGAGCTGACCCGCGGCAGTGCCGAAGTGACGATCAGCAAACCACTTTACGCAGCTTTTTGATGCTGCGCAGTCATTTCTGGCAAGAAAGCAGAATTTCCCATGAAATTTTTACATTTCATACAAGTGTTTGGCGGCTTTTTATCGTATTTATAATATAGAGAGCCGTTTTTGGGTATGATATGCCCAACGGGGAACCGGATAGGGGAAAGGAGGCTGCGCCGTGACTGTGCGGGAAGAGACCCAGACAATTGAACGCCTGACCTTAAGCCCCTATGCCGCTTTAAGTGAGCAGAGTTTTGGCCGCCGCACCCCGGAACCGGAAGATGACCTGCGGACCTGCTACCAGCGTGACAGGGACAGAATTTTGCATTGTAAAAGTTTCCGGCGGTTGAAGCAGAAAACACAGGTGTTTCTTTCGCCGGAGGGCGACCACTACCGCACCCGGCTGACCCACACGCTGGAAGTCAGCCAGATTGCCCGAACCATTGCCCGCGCCCTGCGGCTGAATGAGGACCTGACCGAAGCCATTGCCCTGGGGCATGATCTTGGCCACACCCCATACGGCCACGCGGGGGAGCGCGCACTGAACCGGCTGTGCCCCGGCGGGTTTACCCACTACCGCCAAAGCCTGCGGGTGGTGGACTACCTGGAAAAGGACGGCAAGGGCCTGAACCTTTGCTGGGAGGTGCGCAACGGGATTATTACCCACACCAAAGGCGCCTGGGCCCGCACGATGGAAGGCTGTACCGTGCGCTATGCGGACCACATTGCCTTTTTGAACCATGATATTGAGGATGCCGTGGCCGCCGGTGTGCTGAACCCCACCGCCCTGCCGCGGGATGCCGTGCAGGTGCTGGGAGATACCAAATCCCGGCGCATCACCACAATGATCACCGACCTTGTGGCAAACAGCGCAAACTGCAAAAATGGGAAAATGCAGTTTTCCCCCGAAGTGGAGGAGGCATACGGTGTGCTGAAAGACTTTATGTACAGCACGGTGTATGTGGACAAGGATGCCAAGCGCGAAGAGAAAAAAGTGGACAAGATGATCGAAGCGCTGTATGAGCGCCTTTGCGCGGACCCCACGCTGATGCCTAATTTTTATATGCAGGTGGCATATCACCAGGGAATGGACCGTGCCGTGGCGGATTATATTTCCGGCATGAGCGATGAATTTGCTACCCGCCTGTTTGAGGAGCTGTTTGTGCCGCAAAAGTGGCAGGTGCTATAAAATTGGCAGTATGTTAGAGCACTGCCGCCCGCCCCGAAGGGGCGCACATTGTGCGCCCGCTAGCCTATAAATTATTACGATATATACGCGAAAGGAGGCCCGGAGCCCCATTGATCCCACAGGAATACATACAGGAAGTGGTTGCACGCAATGATATTACCGAAGTAATCGGCCAATATGTGCAGCTGCGTCATCGCGGGCGGACCTATACCGGGCTGTGCCCTTTCCATAACGAGAAAACCCCTTCGTTTACCGTCTACCCGGATACCCAAAGTTTTTACTGCTTTGGCTGCGGTGCGGCGGGGGATGTGATTAACTTTGTGCGCAAAATTTCCAACCTGGGCTATGTGGAAGCTGTTAAACAGCTGGCGGGCCGCGCCGGGATGCCCATGCCGGAGGAGGACGACCAGGAAAGCCGTTCCCGCTCCCGCCTGTTGGAAATCAACCGCAACGCCGCGCGCTATTTTTATGACCAGCTCAACGCCCCAACGCCGGAAGCCGCCATGGCCCGCCGCTACTGGCGCGAAAAACGCGGCCTTTCGGATGCGGCCATCCGCCGGTTTGGCCTGGGCTATGCACCGGAAGATTTTGTCGGCCTTCTGCACTACCTGCGCCACCGCGGCTTTACCGAGCCGGAATTGGAATCCTCCGGCCTTGTCAAGCGTAGCGCCAAGGGCAATCTGTATGATATCTTCCGCCACCGCGTGATGGTGCCCATCATTGATGTGCGGGGCAATATCATTGCGTTCGGCGGGCGCGTGATGGATGATTCCAAGCCGAAATACATCAACTCGCCCGAAACGATGGTCTACCACAAATCCCGCACGCTGTTTGCGCTGAATGTGGCAAAAAAATCAACGTCCAAGCGGTATATCCTCTGCGAAGGGTATATGGACGTCATCTCGATGCACGAAGCCGGGTTTGATACCGCTGTCTGTGCCTGCGGCACGGCTTTGACGCCGGAGCAGGTCAAGCTGCTGACGGAATACGCCGACGAAGTGGTGCTGAGCTATGACTCGGACGAAGCAGGCCAGAAGGCAACGGAACGCAGTTTGGCGCTGTTTTCCGGTACCAATTTGCAGGTGCGGGTGCTGAACATCCCCGGTGCCAAGGACCCGGATGAATTTATCCGAACCTATGGCCGCGACCGGTTTGAAGCCGTGCTGGAAGGCACCGCAACCCCGCTGGAGTTCAAGCTGGCTAAGGCAGTGAAAAAATATGACCTGCGCAACGATGCCCAGCGCCTGCAATATGTGGATGAAGCCATCGGCATTCTGGCAGGCAGCGCGGTCAGCCCCACGGCGCGGGATGTGTATGCCGGGCGTATTGCGGAGCAGACCGGCATTGATAAAAAGGCTGTGTTGGTCCAGCTGGAAAGCGCCGTGCGCGGGGCCGGGCGCAGGGCGCGCCGCAAAGAGCAGAACGAACTTTCCCGCCAGGGGATTGCGGCGGATATCCGCGTGCCCTATGACCGCGGGGGCGAAGCTGCCCTGGGGGCCGCAAGCGCCGCCCGCCAGCTTGTGGCGGCTATGCTGCAGGATGCCGGCGCCATCCCCTACATCCGGGAGCGGCTGAACCTTGGCATGGTGGTGCTGCCGGAAATGCAGCAGGCAATCAAGGCGATTTACGACTGCGCCGCCCGCGGCCAGCCCGTCAACGCCACGACCCTTTCCCCCTTGTTGGAGGAAAAAGCCTACAGCCAGGTGATGCTGGCCCAGGCCCAAAACGCCGATACCCGCCTGACCCGCCGGGATATTGATATGCTGCTGGATCGTTTGCAGACCGCAAACCCCGAAAGCGCCCAGGTGGCAGGCACCACAGACGATGAATTCCGGCAGAAATTTGCCGCCCTTGCCCGCAAAAAAGTGGGCGAACGCCCGCCGGAAGAATAATTTCCACCCGGCCAAAACCATGTTGTTTTATCCCGTTCCAGTAAGATGGGCAGAATAAAAACCAAAGGAGAAACTACTTATGGCAGAAAAGAAAGATTCGATTCGCAACCTGATTGAACAGGGCCGCCGTGCAGGCAAATTGACCAGCACCGAAATCAGTGACGCTATGGAAGAAAGCAGCCGTGTTATTGACGCGGAGCAGATGGAAAAGCTGTATGAAGAGCTGGAAAGCAACGGCATTGAAGTGGTGGATGATGACGCCACTGATATGTCCGCTGTGGCCGATATGGGCGAGGAGGGGATGGATGACTTTGAGGATACCGTTACCTCGGACGGCATTACTATCGATGACCCCGTTAAGGTTTACCTGAAAGAGATCGGCCGCGTGCCCCTGCTGACCCCTGATGAGGAAGTGCAGCTGGCCCTGGATATCCAGAAAGGCGGCAAGGACGGCGAACGCGCCAAGCAGCGCCTGAGCGAAGCCAACCTGCGTCTGGTAGTTTCCATTGCAAAGCGCTATGTGGGCCGCGGCATGCAGTTCCTGGACCTGATCCAGGAAGGTAACCTGGGTCTGATCAAAGCGGTTGAAAAGTTTGACCATACCAAGGGCTTCAAGTTCTCCACCTATGCAACGTGGTGGATCCGCCAGGCCATCACCCGCGCCATTGCGGATCAGGCCCGCACCATCCGTATCCCTGTGCATATGGTGGAAACCATCAACAAGGTCAAAAAGGTTTCCAGCCAACTGCTGCACGAAAACGGCCATGAGCCCAGCGCCGAAGAAATTGCTGAGCGCCTGGATATGCCGGTGGACAAAGTGCGCGAGATTATGCGCGTGGCACAGGAACCCGTCAGCCTCGAAACCCCCATCGGTGAGGAGGAAGATAGCCACTTGGGCGACTTTATCCCCGATGAGGAAGCCCCCGTTCCCGCCGAAGCCGCCAGCCAGACCCTGTTGAAAGAGCAGCTGGCCGATGTGCTGAAAACCCTGACCCCGCGTGAAGAAAAGGTCCTGCGCCTGCGCTTTGGCCTGGAAGATGGCCGCCCCCGCACGCTGGAAGAGGTGGGCAAGGAGTTCAACGTTACCCGTGAACGCATCCGCCAGATCGAAGCCAAGGCCCTGCGCAAGCTGCGCCACCCCAGCCGCAGCAAAAAGCTGCGCGACTTCCTGGATTGATGCCGTGATTCTTATAAATTAAAATCATCTGCACCCGTACTGCTGTTTGCCCGGCGGTGCGGGTGTATTTTTGTGTGCAGCAGGCATAAATGACAAAGCCACAGCATACGATTACCCTGATGATATAGGGGAGGGGATAACGATGTGTGGAATTGCCGGACAGATCAGCGCGGACCCAAATAAGATTGCAGCCAACTACCCAGCTTACTGCCGAATGCAGAAAAGCCTTGCACGCCGCGGGCCGGACCAGCGGGGAATGTACCTGCACGGCCATGCGGCGCTGATCCATGCGCGGCTGGCTGTGGTGGATCTGGAAAACGGCTGCCAGCCCATGGTGCTGGATCAGGGCGGGGAGAAATACATTCTGGTGTACAACGGCGAGCTGTACAACACGCCGGAGCTGCACGCCCAGCTTGCGGCTCTGGGCCATCGCTTTGTAAGCCATTCCGATACTGAGGTTTTGTTACATGCTTTTGCCCAGTGGGGGCCGGACTGTCTGGAAAAGCTGAACGGTATTTTTGCATTTGCTGTGTGGCAGCAGCGGGCGCAAAAGCTCTTTCTGGCGCGGGACCGCGTCGGGGTCAAGCCGCTGTTCTATGCCCTGCGCGGGGACAGCCTGATCTTTGCTTCCGAGCTGAAAACGCTGCTCTGCCACCCGGAGATCCCGCCGCAGGTGGATGCCCATGGGCTGGCCGATGTGCTGCTGCTCGGCCCCGGCCGCACGCCGGGGTGCGGGGTGTTCCGCAATGTGCAGGAATTGAAGCCCGGCTGCTGCGCAGAATACACTGTGCCACAGGTTGGTGCGCCGCGCCTCACCGTGCGCCGCTACTGGCAGCTGACCGACCACGAACACCCCGATGATTTTACCCACACCGCAGCCAAGGTGCGGGACCTGGTGATGGATGCCGTCACGCGGCAGCTGGTATCGGATGTGCCGGTGGCAACCTTCCTTTCCGGCGGGCTGGATTCCAGCCTGATTTCGGCAATCGCGGATTCCCACTTTACGGCGCGGGGCAAAACGCTGCAGACTTTCTCGGTCGGTTATCAGGATAACAAAAAGTACTTCCACGCCACCCATTTCCAGCCCAGTCCGGATGCGCCGTATATCCGCACCATGAACCAGTTCTTGAATGCGCGGCATACCTGGGTAACGCTGGACAGCGAAGCACTGGCCGCCGCCCTGCTGGAAGCGGTGGACGCCCGCGACCTGCCCGGTATGGCGGATGTGGACTCCTCGCTGCTGCTGTTCTGCCGTGAGATCCGTAAAACAGCCACCGTGGCACTTTCTGGCGAGTGCGCGGACGAGATATTTGGCGGTTACCCCTGGTACAGGGATAAGACCGTGCGGGAGCGGTATGGCTTCCCTTGGGCGCAGAGCACGGCATACAGGGTCAGCTTTTTTAAGCCGGAGGTGTTCGGCGGCATTGACCCGGCGGCGTATATTGATGAAGGCTACCGCGCCACGCTGGAGCAAACTTCCATCCGCCCCGGTCTGGATCCCCTGGAACAACGGATGCGCCAGATGTTTGCCCTGAACTTTAACTGGTTTATGCAGACCCTTTTGGACCGCAAGGACCGAATGAGTATGCACAGCGGGCTGGAAGTGCGCGTGCCGTTCTGCGATTACCGCATTGCGGAATACCTGTACAGCGTGCCGTGGGAATATAAGGATTACGAGGGCCACGAAAAAGGTCTGCTGCGCCAGGCGATGCAGGGCGTGCTGCCCACGGAAGTGTTGTGGCGAAAAAAGAGCCCCTACCCTAAAACATGGAACCCGGCGTATTTGAACGCTGTCAGCGCCATGCTGCGCAGTGCGATGCAGGACCCGGATGCCCCGCTGCTGCGTATTGCCAAGAGGGCAGCGCTGGAACAGCTGTTGACCGCTGCCGAGACTGCGACCCCCTGGTATGGCCAGCTGATGACCACCCCGCAGACCATTGCCTGGTTTGTGCAGCTGAATTACTGGCTGCAAAAATACCGGGTGGAGCTGGTGTAAATACCCATGTGGCGGGCCCGGCATCAAACGCATAACACCAAAAACAGACGAGTGCCCACCCTGCACACGGATAACGGCGGGAAGGGCACTTTTTGTTTGCAAAGCGTAAAAACCGGGAAAATGCAGAAAAAACGCAGGCTGCAACCCATACAAAAAACACACAAGGTAATTGGGCATTGTGCCAATTAGCGGCATTTCAAGGATTTGTCAAGTGGCAGAAGAAATGCAAAAATAGCACTTTGCCAAAAGAAATATGACACGCATCCGGGCGTTCAATTGACTGATAAAAAAACACGCAAAATGCCAAAAGAGCCCTTGACAATCAGCTTTTTGGCTGGTATACTGGCATAGTATCACAAAATGGAATAGAGCGCCCTAAAGGAATTCTGATTTTTTCGCGTTTTTTCAAACTTTGTTAAAAACGACGAATGTTCCAAGAAAATCATTGCTTCGGCGGAGCGCTTTTGCCAAAAACAAATCTGAACGGAATAGGAGTGGTCGCATTTTATGGTAAAGGTCAAGCCCGTACAAAACGGTCGAACCTCCAGAATGAGCTTTTCCCGCATCAACGAAGTGATTGGCATGCCCAATCTCATCGAGATCCAGAAAAACTCTTATAACTGGTTCCTGGACGAGGGCCTGCGCGAAGTGTTCCACGACATTGACGCGATCGAGGATTACACCGGGAATCTCTCGCTGGAATTTGTCGATTACCGTCTGGACAAGCACCCCAAATATACCATTAAAGAATGTAAAGAGCGTGACGCAACGTATGCTGCGCCGCTTTATGTCACTGCGCGCCTGCTGAACAAAAGCACCGGCGAAGTGAAGGAACAGGAAATTTTCATGGGCGATTTCCCGCTCATGACGGATTCCGGCACTTTCATCTCCAACGGTGCAGAACGTGTTATCGTCAGCCAGCTGGTTCGTTCGCCCGGCGTGTTCTATGCTTCCAGCAAGGACCGTACCGGCAAGGACCTTTTCACCGCAACCATGAACCCCAACCGCGGCGCATGGCTGGAATACGAAACCGATTCTTCCGATGTATATTATGTGCGCATTGATAAAAACCGTAAGCTGCCGGTTACTACCTTCCTGCGCGCACTGGGTCTTGGCACCGATGAGCAGATCCGCCAGTACTTCGGCGATTCTGAACCCAAAATCAACGCCACCCTGGAAAAGGATATCACCCATTCCACAGAGGAAGCCCTGCTGGAGTGCTACCGCAAGCTGCGCCCCGGCGAGCCGCCGACGGTGGAAAGCTCCCGCAGCCACATCAACCTGCTGTTCTTTGATCCGCGCCGTTACGACCTGGCTCGTTTTGGCCGCTTCAAGATGAACAACAAGCTGTGCCTGTCCCGCCGTATTGCGGGCTATAAGACTGCCGAGGACATCATTGCCCCGCTGACCGGCGAACTGCTGGCCGCCAAGGGCGAGCGCATCAACCACGAAAAGGCTGTTGAAATTGATAACGCCGGTGTTTCCCGCGTTACTGTTATCGTGGAGCGCAAGGGCCAGGATCCGGTCAATGTGATCGTGTTCTCCAACGGCTGTGTCGATGCCCAGAGTTTCTTCAGCTTTGACGTGAAGGAATGCGGCATCAACGAGCGCGCTTCCTTCGCCGAAATCCGTAAGATTCTGGATGCTACCTCCGATCCGGAAGAGCAGAAAGAACTGCTGACCAAGAATCATGATAAGCTCATCAGCCGCACCGTTACCGTTGACGATATCTTTGCTTCCGTCAACTACCTGCTGGGCCTTGACCATGGCATCGGCGTGACCGATGAAATCGACCACTTGGGCAACCGCCGCGTGCGCAGCGTTGGCGAATTGCTGCAGAACCAGTTCCGCATCGGCTTTGCCCGTATGGAGCGCGTTGTGCGCGAGCGCATGACCCTGCAGAACCAGGAATCCGGCGAGATCACCCCGCAGAGCCTGGTCAACATCCGCCCGGTCGTGGCTGCCATCCGTGAGTTCATCGGTTCCAGCCCACTGTCTCAGTTCATGGACCAGAACAACCCGCTGTCTGAGCTGACCCATAAGCGCCGTCTGTCCGCTTTGGGCCCCGGCGGTCTGTCCCGTGACCGCGCAGGCTTCGAAGTCCGCGACGTTCATTATACCCACTATGGCCGTCTGTGCCCGATTGAGACGCCCGAAGGTTCCAACATCGGTCTGATCTCCTATCTGGCATCTTTCGCCAAGATCAACAAGTACGGCTTCATTGAGGCACCTTACCGCCGCGTGGATAAAGAAACCGGCGTTGTTACCGATGAAGTTGTTTATATGCCCGCCGACGTTGAAGATGAATACATCGTGGCACAGGCCAACGAACCGCTGGACGAGAACAACCGCTTTGTCCGTTCCCGCGTTTCCGGCCGTCATCGCAACGACATTCAGGAATTTGCCCGTGAACAGGTCGATTTCATGGATGTCTCTCCGCGAATGATGGTTTCTGTGGCTACCGCCTGCATTCCCTTCCTGGAAAACGATGACTGTAACCGTGCTCTGATGGGCTCCAACATGCAGCGTCAGGCTGTGCCTCTGATGGTTACCCAGCGCTCTCTGGTTGCTACCGGCATGGAATACAAGGCTGCTACCGACTCCGGTGTCTGCGTGCTGGCTGCCCATGACGGCACCGTTGAAAGCGTTGACGCAGATAAGGTCGTTGTTCGTCTGGAAGATGGCTCCGCCGATACCTATGAACTGATTAAGTTTATGCGCTCCAACCAGGGAACCTGCGTCAACCAGCGCCCCGCCGTCTATGTGGGCGATGTTGTCAAGAAGGGCGACGTTCTGGCTGACGGCCCCGCCACCAAGGACGGCGAGATCTCTCTGGGCAAGAACGCTCTGATCGGCTTCATGACCTGGGAAGGCTACAACTATGAGGACGCTGTTCTGCTGAACGAAAAGCTGGTCCGCGAGGATATCTACACCTCTATCCACATTGAGGAGTACGAGAGCGAAGCCCGCGATACCAAGCTGGGACCTGAAGAGGTGACCCGTGATATCCCCAACGTCGGCGATGATTCCCTGAAGGATCTGGACGACCGCGGCATTATCCGCATCGGCGCCGAAGTCAAGACCGGCGATATTCTGGTTGGTAAGGTTACCCCGAAGGGTGAAACCGAACTGACCGCCGAAGAGCGCCTGCTACGCGCCATCTTTGGCGAAAAGGCACGGGAAGTACGTGATACCTCCCTGCGCGTTCCCCACGGTGCTTACGGCATTGTTGTGGATGTTAAGGTCTTTACCCCCGAAAACTCTGACGAGCTGCAGCCCGGCGTGCGCACCTGCGTGCGCGTCTATATCGCCCAGAAGCGTAAGATCAGCGTTGGCGATAAGATGGCAGGCCGTCACGGCAACAAGGGTGTTGTTTCCCGCATTCTGCCGCAGGAGGACATGCCGTTCCTGCCTGACGGCACCCCGCTGGATATCGTGCTGAACCCCCTGGGCGTTCCTTCCCGTATGAACATCGGTCAGGTGCTGGAAGTCAACCTTGGCTATGTTGCCAAGGCCCTTGGCTGGCATGTGCAGACCCCCGTGTTCGATGGCGCGCATGAATCCGATATCCGTGACTGCCTGGCCGAAGCCCGCGATAAGTGGCATGGCGACCATGCACCGGAATATCCCACCAAGCTGCCCCGCCTGATGGGCGATAAGGGCCACATCATCGATTTCAGCAAGATCGACCTGACCGATGATGGCAAGACCACCGTTTACGATGGCCGTACCGGCGAAAAGTTCCCCTCCAAGGTTACTGTCGGTTATATGTACTACCTCAAGCTGCATCACCTGGTTGATGATAAGATCCATGCCCGTTCCACCGGCCCGTACTCTCTGGTTACCCAGCAGCCTTTGGGCGGCAAGGCCCAGTTCGGCGGCCAGCGTTTCGGCGAAATGGAAGTTTGGGCTCTGGAAGCTTATGGCGCGGCTTACACCCTGCAGGAGATCCTGACTGTCAAGTCTGACGACGTTGTGGGCCGTGTCAAGACCTACGAAGCAATCGTCAAGGGCGAAGATGTGCCGAATCCGGGCATCCCCGAAAGCTTCCGCGTTATGCTGAAAGAACTGCAGAGCCTTGGCCTGGATATTGTTGTTCAGGATAAGGAAGGCAACGCTGTTGATATGCGTCAGGAATATGACGATGACGATGCCAACTTTGACAACAGCGATATCGGTGATAACGTTCTGCTGGAAAGCGAGCTGCAGGATGATTACAGTGTCAAGGATGCCGATGAAGGCTTTGACGACGACCTGGGCGATGAGGAGCCGGATGAAGCTTCTCTGGCACAGATCGAAGCCGACAATGGCGACGACCTGTTCGACGGTGAATGATCGGAATGCTGTTTACGTCACGATTAAATGAGAGGGTTCGCTGAATGGAAAATAAAGAGTTCGATTCTATCAAGATCGGCCTTGCTTCTCCCGACCAGATCCGTGCCTGGAGCTATGGCGAGGTCAAGAAACCTGAAACCATCAACTACCGCACCCTGAAGCCGGAGCGCGACGGCCTGTTCTGCGAGCGCATTTTTGGACCTACCAAGGACTGGGAATGCCACTGCGGCAAGTATAAGCGCATCCGCTATAAGGGTAAGATCTGCGATAAGTGCGGTGTCGAAGTTACCCGCGCTAAGGTCCGCCGCGAGCGCATGGGCCACATTGAGCTGGCTGCACCCGTTTCGCACATCTGGTATTTCAAGGGCATTCCCAGCCGCATTGGCCTGATGCTGGACATCGGCCCCCGCCAGCTGGACAAGGTGCTCTACTTTGCAAACTATATCGTTACCGATCCCGGCTTTACTCCGCTGGAAAAAAAGCAGCTCCTGACCGAACGCGAGTACAAGGAGATGCGGGAAAAGTACGAGGATACCTTTGAAGCCGGCATGGGCGCCGAAGCCGTCCAGAAGCTGCTGGCTGAGATCGACCTGGAAGCTCTGTCCGCAGAGCTGCATGAGGAACTGGAAAAGGCTACCGGCCAGAAGCGCGTCCGCCTGTTGAAACGCCTGGAGTGCGTTGATGCATTCCGCCTGTCCGGCCAGCGCCCGGAGTGGATGATCCTGAACGTTGTTCCGGTCATTCCGCCGGATATCCGCCCCATGGTCCAGCTGGATGGCGGCCGCTTTGCGACTTCCGACCTGAACGATCTGTACCGTCGCGTGATCAACCGCAACAACCGTCTGAAGCGCCTGCTGGAGCTGGGCGCTCCCGACATCATCGTGCGCAACGAAAAGCGCATGCTGCAGGAAGCAGTTGACGCCCTGATCGATAACGGCCGCCGCGGCCGCCCGGTCACTGGCCCCAACAACCGCGCCCTCAAGAGCCTTTCCGATATGCTGAAGGGCAAGCAGGGCCGCTTCCGCCAGAACCTGCTGGGCAAACGTGTTGACTACTCTGGCCGTTCCGTTATCGTTGTCGGCCCTGAGCTGAAGATGTACCAGTGCGGTCTGCCCAAAGAGATGGCTCTGGAGCTGTTCAAGCCCTTCGTTATGAAGGACCTGGTCCAGAAGGGCATTGCCTCCAACATCAAGGCTGCCCGCAAAAAGGTCGAGCGTGCTTCCACCGAGGTGTGGGACTCTCTCGAAACCGTCATCAAGGGTCATCCCGTTCTGCTGAACCGTGCACCTACCCTGCACCGCCTGGGCATTCAGGCATTTGAGCCCGTTCTGGTCGAAGGCCACGCCATCAAGCTGCACCCGCTGGTCTGCACCCCCTTCAACGCTGACTTCGACGGCGACCAGATGGCTGTCCATCTGCCGCTGTCCACCGAAGCACAGCGCGAAGCCAAGATGCTGATGCTGGCTTCCGGCAACCTGCTGAAGCCGTCTGACGGCGAACCCGTCACCGTGCCCACGCAGGATATGATCCTGGGCTCTTACTACCTGACCATGGTCAACCCCGAAGACCCCGGCCACGACAAGGTGTTCCGCGATGAGGACGAAGCCCTGATGGCTTACGCCGAGCATATCGTCACCCTGCAGGCTCCCGTTAAGGTGCGCCGCACCATGGACTTTGGCAACGGCCCCGAAACCGCCCTTGTCACCACCACTGTTGGCAAGATTATCTTCAACACCCCCATCCCGCAGGATCTGGGCTATGTGGATCGCACCGACCCCGAACATAAGTTCGATTACGAAGTCGATTTCCAGGTCACCAAGAAGAAGCTGCCTGACATCATCAGCCGCTGCCTGACAAAGCATGGCACCAAGCGCTGCGCTATCATGCTGGACCACATCAAGGCACAGGGCTATAAGTATTCCACCCTTTCCGCCATCACCGTTGCCGTGCCTGACGCTATCATCCCCGAAGAGAAGCCGGAGATCCTGGCTGCGGCTGATAAGAAGGTTGAAAAGGTCATGAAGAACTTCAACCGTGGTCTTATCTCTGATGAAGAGCGCTATAAGAACACCGTTGAGATCTGGCAGGCAGCTACCGAGGAAGTTTCCAACGCTCTGTCTACCAACCTGAAGACCCACCACCAGCGCAACCCCATCTATATGATGTCCGACTCTGGTGCTCGTGGTTCTATGGACCAGATCAAGCAGCTGGCCGGCATGCGCGGCCTGCTGGCTAACACCGCAGGTAAAACCCTGGAAATGCCTATCCGTGCAAACTACCGCGAAGGCCTGAACATCTTGGAGTACTTCATCTCTTCTCGAGGCGCGCGTAAAGGTTTGACCGATACCGCACTGCGTACTGCTGACTCTGGCTACCTGACCCGCCGTCTGGTTGACGTTTCTCAGGAAGTCATCATCCGCGAGGAAGACTGCCACGCTACCGAGGGTATCCTCGTCAGCGAGATCAGCGAAGGCAACGCTACCATCGAAAGCTTCTCCGAGCGTCTGATTGGCCGTTATGCTCTGCATGACGTGAAGGATCCCAAGACCGGCGAACTCATTGTGTCCAAGGACAAGATGATGGATATGTTCGACGCTGAAAAGATCAAAGCTGCCGGTATTACCGAGCTGGAGATCCGCAGCGTGATGACCTGCCGTGCTCACGTTGGCGTCTGTGCCCGCTGCTACGGCTCCAACATGTCCAACGGCCAGTGCGTTAAGGTCGGTGAATCCGTCGGTATCATTGCGGCACAGTCCATCGGCGAACCCGGTACTCAGCTGACCATGCGTACCTTCCATACTGGCGGTATCGCATCTGCTGAAGATATTACTCAGGGTCTTCCGCGTGTTGAAGAACTGTTCGAGAGCCGCCGCCCGAAGGCAATGGCTATCATGTCCGAGATCGCCGGTACCGTCCATATTGACGATACCAAGAAGAGCCGCCACGTTGAAGTGACCGGTGTTGACGATAACGGCGCACCGGTTACCAAGAGCTACCTGATCCCGTTCGGCCACCGCCTGAAGGTGATGGAGGGCGATGTGCTCGTCAAGGGCGCACTGTTGACCGAAGGCCATGCTTATCCGCAGGATATCCTGGCTGTCAAGGGCCGCATTGCTACCCAGAACTACCTGATCAGCGAAGTCCAGAAGGTTTACCGTCTGCAGGGCGTTGAAATCAACGATAAGCATATCGAAGTTATCGTCCGCCAGATGATGCGTAAGGTTCGCATTGACGATGCAGGTTCCAGCGAGTTCATCATGGGCAGCGTTGTTAACCGCCGCGATGTGATGATCGAGAACGAGAAGATTCAGGAACGCATTGATGCAGGCGAAACCGACCTGAAGCTGGTCCAGGCCAGTCAGATCCTGCTTGGTATCACCAAGTCCAGCCTGGCAACCGACAGCTTCCTGTCCGCTGCATCCTTCCAGGAAACCACCCGCGTTCTGACCGAAGCCGCCATCAAGGGCAAGGTTGACCCGCTGGCCGGTCTGAAGGAGAACGTCATCATCGGTAAGCTGATCCCCGCCGGAACCGGTTTGCCGGAGGTTGAAGAAGAGCTGGCTCGCGCCGAGGAAATCCGCGATGCCGAAGGCAGCGCTTACGACCACGCTGAAAAGTAAGACTTTTCTTATCTGATAAGCTTAGCCTGACAATAAAACATAACATCCCCCACAGCATTCTCCGCACGGGCAACTGCGAACGGAAAGGGTACTGTGGGGGATTTTTTATGCTGCTTTGCGGGGAATGAAACTGCTTATTGCGGAAAAGTGGCAGAAAAGTGATACAAAGTTGCTTGAAAATAGTAGTACAGCTGTGCTATGCTGGCCCCAAAGAAAGAGGGATAGCACCATGACATTGGGAGAGAAAATTGCATCCGCCCGGAAAGAAAAAGGCATGACCCAGGAAATGCTGGCAGAAAAATTGGGCGTAACACGGCAGGCTGTGGCAAGGTGGGAAACAGGGAAAGCTCTGCCCGGCACAGCCAACCTGTTTATGCTGCGGCGCTGCTGGGAATTCCGTTGGAAGCAGCGGATAGGGAAGCGACTGATTTAGAAGGGACAACGGGAACGGAAAAATCGGGAACATTAGCAAACACAGAAAAAGCAGAAAGCCTGACAGCAAAGCAGAAGTGGATGCAGCTTGCGGCAGCGGCAATTCTGCTGTGGTTTGCTCTGCAATTTGTTGGGCTTGGCGCGGCAGTGGGGCTTCTGCTGCTCTTGCTGATTCTAATGATTGTGCTCTTTTTGATAGCAATAGGGAAAAGCGGTATTGTGGCGGCTGCAAAATCAACAGGCAAAAGAATGTTGTATCTGATAGCGGCAATGCTGCTGGCACTCGTTCTATGGAGCGTTGCTTTTGTGGCATCAGCAAACTACCAAAGCAAGGCCATCTGGAGTATGCCGCAGGAGGAATGGCAGAGCTACCCCGAGGTTGCCGCATGGATGCAGCACTGCGAAACAATGGGAAATAGTGTTTATATGCAGCGGGTGGACCTGCCTTCCGAGCAGGGGAATACAACCGCATATCTTGTCTGCCGCAATGGCGTGACCAATGAACAGGCGGGAAAAATCACCCCCAATCCACTGCGGCTGCGCTTCTGGGTTGCTTATCAGGCAGGGGAGAGCGAGCCCATGCTGGATGTGCTGACGTTCTGCGGAAATAAGGACTATCAGGTGTTTTTCAGAATCGGGAAAGACCAGTCTGATTGTATCTTTACGACAAATGAAAGTGAAGCGTTGGCAGGAGAAGGAAGAAGCCTGCTGGAAAGCCGGGCAAATGACAAATAAAGAAAGTTAGGGCAATACCGCATAATTCTAAGTGCCGATACGGCGAGCGAGGTGCGGCAGCTGCTAAGCCAAAAGCGCAGATAATACTGGATGCTGCAAAGGTGAGCGCCGCCAGTGGCGGAAACAGCGAACCGAAGCAGGGGCAGCGGTCGCAGAGTGCGAGGGGCTTTTGCCCCCGAAGCACGATGCGGGTACCGCAACCCGACATTATCGAGCATTTTGGCAACGCAGATGCCGTGCCGCAGCCGTCGGAGCGGTGCTTAAGCCGTAAGGCGGGAATTGTGCGGTATTGCCTTAAATAAAAACGGATTTGTTTTTTCTAACATTTGGTGTATAATACTTTTATACTGGGCTTGTCTGTGCAGGATGAATGGTGCCTGCATGGAGGGCAGGGGAGAACGCTTCCCTGACTGGCTCAGAAAGACACCATATAGAAAAGGAGAATCCGCCATGTCGGAAGCATTGAAAGAACGCAAAGAGATGGACCCGCAGTACCAGTGGGACCTGACCAAAATGTACGCCAGCGATGCGGAATGGGAAAAGGCTTTTGCCGCCATTGACCCCAAAATTGAAGCTTTGGCTGCCTGGGAGGGCAAGCTGAACAACGCTGCCAGCATTCGTGAATTTTATGATGCAGAAATCGGCGTGTTCCGTGAACTGGAAAACCTGGCTGTCTACACCAGCCTGCGTCTGAGCGAGGATACCCGTGCTGATGACGCCCAGAGCATGGATGCCCGCGCTACCGCCAAATATGTAAAGGCTGTCGGTACCATCGCCTATGCTCAGCCGGAAATCCTGGCACTGCCGCAGGAAACCCTAGATGCCATCATGGCTGACGAGCAGGTTGCCCCCTATCGTTTTGCTCTGGAAGACCTGCTGCGTGCAAAGCCTCACACCCTGACCGCCCCGGAAGAAAAGCTGCTGGCTGCTTTCGGTGAGGCATTCGGCACCCCGAAAAATGTTGCCGATAACCTGGAAGACGCCGACATGGTGTTCGATTCCGTCAAGGATGGCGAGGGCAACGATGTGGAGCTGACCGCTTCCAACTACATCCTGCTGCAAACCTCCAATGACCGCGTGCTGCGCAAGAATGCCTTTGAAAGCTACTACAAGAGCTTTCGCCAGCACATCAACACGCTGGCTGCCTCTTACTCCGGCGCTGTCAAGACCGCTGCCGCCGAAGCCTCCGTCCGTCATTATGAATCTTCCCGCGCCATGTCCATGGCAGGGGAGAACGTGCCCGGCCAGGTCTATGATAACCTGGTGGCTACTGTGCGCAAGCACCTGCCGGATATGTACCGCTATGTTGCTCTGCGCAAGCGCATCCTGGGTGTGGACGAGCTGCACTACTATGATGTGTACGCCCCGCTGACCAAGGGCGTCAGCGCCCATTACACCTATGACCAGGCCAAGCAGATGGTTCTGGATGCCGTTGCACCGCTGGGCGAAGAGTACGGCACCATCGTTCGCAAGGGCTTTGCCGAACGCTGGATCGATGTGTTCCCCAACAAGGGCAAGAGCGGCGGCGCTTACTCCGGCGGCAGCTATGATTCCAACCCCTATATCATGTGCAACTTTACCGGTACGCTGGACAGTGTTTCCACCATTGCGCATGAGATGGGCCACAGCATGCACAGCTGGTTCAGCCGCCATACCCAGCCTGCCCAGTATGCCGACTATACCCTGTTTGTCGCGGAGGTCGCTTCCACCGTCAACGAGAACCTGCTCATTGAGCACCTGCTGGCAGAAAAGAACCAGGATCCCGCAACCCGCCTGGCCCTGCTGAATCAGTACCTCGAAAATTTCAAGGGAACCGTCTACCGCCAGACGATGTTTGCCGAGTTTGAGCGCAATGCCCACGCCATGGCCGAGCGCGGCGAAGCCCTGAATCCCGCCGCCCTGAACAATCTGTACAAGAAGCTCATTGTGGACTACTTTGGACCGGAGCTGGTTGTGGATGACGAAGTACAGTACGAGTGGGCACGCATCCCGCACTTCTACCGCCCGTTCTATGTTTATAAGTATGCAACCGGCTATTCCACTGCCGTGGCATTGTCCGAGGGCATCCTGAAGAACGGCGAACCGGCTGTTAAGAAGTACCTGGAGTTCCTGCACATGGGCGGCAGCGCTTACCCGCTGGATGAGCTGCGCCATGCCGGTGTGGACCTGACCACCCCCGCCCCGGTGGATGCTGCCCTGGATAAGTTCGGCCGCATTCTGGACGAAGCCGAAGCCTGCGTGGCACAGCTGGAAGCTGCAAAATAAGCAGGGGAAAGTCCTGGGGGGTATCTGAAAAAATTCGAAAATTTAGTCTGTTTCTGCAAACACAGCGGGATTTTGCGTTAAAAAGCCTTGGAATCCGCAAAGGATTCCTATGGCTCTTTGCCTTAAATTCTGCTTGCGTTTGCGAAATATCCGTCGTTCTCTTTGTTTTCAGATACACCTTAAGTGCAAAATCAGGGCAATACCGCATAATTCTAAGTGCCGATACGGCGAGCGAGGTGCGGCAGATGCTAAGCCAAAAGCGCAGATAATACTGGATGCTGCAAAGGTGAGCGCCGCCAGTGGCGGAAACAGCGAACCGAAGCAGGGGCAGCGGTCGCAGAGTGCGAGGGGCTTTTGCCCCCGAAGCACGATGCGGGTACCGCAACCCGACATTATCGAGCATTTTGGCAACGCAGATGCCGTGCCGCAGCTGCCGGAGCGGTGCTTAAGCCGCAAGGCGGGAATTGTGCGGTGTTGCCTCAGGTTTCTTCTTCCAGTTCCGGCTGTTCTGCCGGGGCGGGGGCTACCATGCGCAGAAACTCGGCTTCGTCAATCACGGGGATGCCGAGCGTTTGGGCTTTGGTCAGCTTGGAGCCTGCCGCGGCACCGGCCAGAACATAGGCTGTCTTTTTGGAAACAGAGCCGCTGGCCTTGCCGCCGTTCTGCACGATCATGGCCTCGGCTTCCTGGCGGGAAAGGGTGGGCAGTGTGCCGGTCACAACGATCGTCATTCCGGCAAGGGCCGTTCCTTTCTTTTCGCCGTGCCACTGCATATTTACACCCGCATCGGCCAGGCGGTGCAGCAAATCCGCAGTACCGTCTTTGGCAAAGAACTCCACCACGCTCTGCGCCATCACGCCACCGAAGCCATCAATGCTGCTGATGTCCTCCGCTGCGGCGTTTCTCAGGGCGTCCATACTGCCAAAATGCTCAGCCAGCAGGGCGGCGGCTTTATCGCCAATATTGCGGATACCAAGGCCGAACACCAGTTTATCCAGGTTGTTCTGCTTAGAGGAAGCAATGGCTTTGAGCAGGTTCTCAGCGCTCTTGGCTTTGAATTTATCCAGCGTCAGCAGCTGATCTTTGGTCAGGTCGTACAGGTCTGCTACTGAGTGCACCAGCTGGCGGTCAATCAGCTGCTGGGCGATTGCTTCGCCCAGGCCGTCAATGGCCATGGCAGTGCGGGAGGCAAAATGGATGAGGTTGCGCAGGCTCTGGGCCGGGCATTCCGGGTTGACGCACCGCAGGGCGGCTTCATCCTGCAGGTGTACCACCGGTGCCCCGCAGGACGGGCAGACCCGTGGCATATGGTATGGCACTGAGTTTTCGCCGTGGCGCGCCACACCGATGACTTCCGGGATGATATCCCCCGCTTTGCGCACCTGGATGGTATCGCCAATACGGACGTCCATCGCTTCGATGATATCCTCATTGTGCAGGTTGGCGCGGGAAACGCTGGTACCCGCCAGAAAAATGGGGTCAAACACCGCGGTGGGAGTCAGCACGCCGGTGCGGCCAACAGTGACTTCGATATCACGGACGGTGCTTTCCTTGACTTCCGGCGGATACTTGAAGGCAATAGCCCAGCGCGGGAACTTGTTGGTGCTGCCAAGGGCCTGACGCGCAGTAAGATCGTTGACCTTGATAACAGCGCCGTCCATATCAAAATCAAGGGTGCCGCGGGCTTCGCCAATGCGCTGGATCTCGGCAATGGCATCCTCAATGTTGGTATATACGTTATAGCGCGGGGATACCGGGAAGCCGAGGGACTTGATATAATCCAGCGTTTCGCTGTGGGTGGTAAAGGTTTTGCCCTCCACCTGCTGCAGGTTGAACACAAAGATAGAAAGCCCGCGGGCTGCCGTGATCTTGGCATCTTTCTGCCGCAGAGAGCCAGCCGCCGCGTTTCGGGGGTTCTTGAATGGGGTTTTATCCTCCAGCTCCTGCTGCTCCTTCAGGGCAAAAAACGCTTCATGCGGCATATAGACTTCGCCGCGCACTTCCAGAAAATCGGGGGCATTGGGGATTTCTTTGGGGATAGACTTGATGGTGGCAAGGTTTTCGGTCACGTCCTCCCCCACCAGGCCATCGCCGCGGGTGGAGCCGCGGGTCAGGCGGCCGTTGCGGTATTCCAGGCTGACAGAAAGGCCGTCGATTTTGATTTCTACCACATATTCCGGCGTAACGCCTGCTTCCCGCACGCGCTGGTCAAACTCGCGCAGTTCATCCAGCGAGAAAGCATCCTGCAGGCTTTCCATTTTAACAGCATGGGTCACCTTGCTGAACTTGCCGCTGGGGGTGCCGCCCACATGCTGGGTGGGGCTGTCCGGCGTGACAAGCTGCGGGAATTGGGCTTCGATGGTTTTCAGCTCGCGGGTCAGCTGGTCATACTCGTAATCTTCCAGTTCCGGGGCGTCCTGGTCATAATACAGACGGTTATTCTTTTCAATCACAGCGCGCAGTTCTGCTGCACGTTTGCGGGCCTGCTCCAGTTCCATGGTAGTATTTCCTCCGTTTGCGCGGTTATTCGGCTTGCTCTTCCGAGTTTGGTTTACTTTTTCAATGCACTTTAGTATGCCCGGCTGCGGGCAGATATAGAAAAGGCCGCCCTGCCTGTGGGCGGCTTGGACGCGATATAAAACGAAAAGCGCCCGGCAAAATTGCCAAGCGCTTTTGTTCTGGTGGAGATTACCGGGATCGAACCGGTGACCTCTTGCATGCCATGCAAGCGCTCTCCCAGCTGAGCTAAACCCCCAGATACTTTGCCGTGGTTGGCTTTTCAACCGGCGACAAGTGTTATTATAACAGGGTGTTGGGTATTTGTCAACTAATTTTTTGAAAGTTTTGGGGGTTTGGCTCACTTTTTTGCTTTGCCGGGCATAGCATGGGCTGCGCGGAAAATAAAGCGGCGGGAGGTGATGCCCCATGCGCAAGTGCCGCAGTGCCGGGCGCCGCAGCCGCCATGCCGTGCTTTGGCGGCGGCTGGCATTGGCAGCGGCAGTTTTCTGCCTTTGCTGGCACCTGGCCGACTGCATTGAAGATGCCATGTGGCCCGCCATGCGGGAAGTTGCCCAGCACGAATGCCGCAGCCTTGTGGTGCAGTGCCTGAACACAGCGGTCTATGGCGAGCTTTCCGCCAACCCGCAGCGGTATGCCGGGCTGTACACGCTGAACGGTGGCTGCCTGCTGGGGGACAGCGAACGGATCAACACCGCGCGGGCAGCCCTGGTGCAAACCGCCCAGCAGGCATTGAATACCATGCCGAAAAATGACATCAGCATTTCCTTAGGCAGCTTATCCGGCAGCATTTTCCTGTTGGAAATGGGGCCGGGCTGGACGGTGCACCTGAACCCGGACGGGTATGTGGAGGGGCGCATGGAAGAAACCATGGAGCCCGCCGCCATCAACCGCACCCGATTTACGGCGGACCTTGTGCTGGAAACCACAGTGAATGTTATCCTGAACGGCCGCGCCGCGCTGACCCAGGTGGAAGTACGGGTGCCGTTGGCCAGCTTTTTGTTGGATGGCGATGTGCCCGCTTATTATGGCAGTTGAATGATAAAAGCCGCAGCCCGCGGCAGGCTCCCCCCTGCTGCGGGCTGCGGTTATACGGTTTTAATGATGGTTGTGGCCACGAATGATGCGGTATTCCGGTTCCAGCTTATCCGTCAGGAACAGCTGGCTGTGGTAAAGCCCGGCATAGCCGGAAAGCGCATAGGTAATGCCGCACACGATGGCAAAGTACCAAAGCCCCTGCGCACCGAACAGCTCGATTGCCAGCACCAGTGATGCCACCACGCAGTTGCTGGCACCGCAGAACACGCCAGCCAACCCAAGGGCTGCGCCAAAGCCCGCCGGGATGCCCAGCAGCGGCGCGGCCACACAGCCAAAGGTTGCCCCCACAAAAAAGCTGGGCACGACCTCACCGCCCTTAAAGCCAGAACTGAGGGTAAGGGCGGTGAGCAGGATCTTGACGATCCAGTCCCACGGCAGGGCCTGGCCCTGTTCCACCGCAGCGGCGATGATGTTCACGCCCGCGCCGTTATAGCGCATGCTGCCATACAGCAGGGTGAACACCACCACCACACAGCCGCCCAAAAAGGCCCGCACCCACGGGTTGGGCAGCAGCTTGGGCAGGCCGTGCGCAGCGCTGTGCAGCACAAAGCAGAACAGATGCACCACCACCGCGCAGGCCAGCGCCAGCAGCACAACCCGCACGGCCATGGCAGGTTCAAACGCCGGGGCTTCCACCGCAAAGCGCGTAGGGGTAACGCCGATAAGCTGAGCAACGCCATAGGCAATGATTGCCGCCGTAAAGCACGGGATATACGCCGCATAGAACACAACGCCCACGTTGACAATCGTCATGGCAAAAAAGGTTGCGGCGAGCGGGGTGCTGAACAAAGCGGAAAAGAACGCCGCCATACCGCACTGCACGGCCATGCGGCGCTCGTGCTCATTCAGGTGCAGCACGCCGCCGGCCCACCAGCCGATGGTGCCGCCCATCTGCAAAGCAGCGCCCTCGCGCCCGGCACTGCCGCCGCCCAAGTGGGTGAGCACCGTGCTGATAAACATGACCGGCAGCAGCCAGAACCGGATGGGCTTGCCATCCTTGACGCAGTCGATCATATCATCGGTCGAAACGCCCTCCAGCTTTGCCGCTTTATAAAATGCCACGATGACAAGGCCGATGACCGGCAGCAAAAACAGGATGGCGGTGTGTTCGGTCCGCAGTTCGGTTACATGCTCCACAGCCAGATCAAACGCCGCACCAATGATACCGCAGGGCACGCCGGTAATCATGGCCAGTGCCAGCCATTTCAACAGCTCTTTTGCGCAGAACCATACGCGGCCCGCGCAGGATACGATCCTTTCCCTGATGTTTTCCATCCGATAGGTTTCCCCCTTCTACTTTGCAATAATTCTGTTACTTCATTGCCTCCAGCTGCGCCTGCAATGCGGCGCGGGTATACAGCGTATTGAGTACCTGAATGATCTCTTTTTTGCTCAGCCGCGGCGGCAGGCCCAGAATGCGCAGGAACGTGCGCCGCCGCTCGCTGGCGTTGGCGCTGCCGCTTAAGCCCCACTCATACAGATCGGTATAGGTAATGGGGTCCGTGTTCTGCTGCTGGGCCTGCAGGGGGGCCGCGGCCAGGGCGGTATGCAGCCCCTGCAGAATCAGGGCATCGTCCACACCTTCCACGCCAAGCAGGCCCTCCTTGCCGGGTTCCGGTTTGCGGGGTTCCTTACCGGGCACGGCGGGGATATAGGCCTGCAGCACGTTTTGCGCCCCCACAAGGCCGGTGATGTAGTGGCGTATCTTAAAGCCTGCGGCGTCGGAGTCCGTCAGCAAAATCATACCCTGAGCGGCGGCAATGCGTTTGAAGAGCGCCTGCATGGTTTTATTCTTAAAGATAGCAAAACCGTCTGTTGTGAGGATGGTGGCATCCACAAGGTTGACCAGGCGGGCGGCATCGTATTTGCCTTCCACCACAAGGGCCTGGGTCAGGTTCAATTTATTCTGGTTCATGCACGGCTCCTTGCCAGCGAAAGTTCGCAGATGGCTTTTTGCATCAGCAGCGGGGCATCCAGGCGGCTGCCTTTCAAATCCAGGTCCAGCTTTTGCAGGATGCGCAGGCTTTCTTCGATCTGGCTGCGCTGAAAGCGGGCGGCAGTCTGATCCGCGTTGCCAAGGCGGTAGTTCCATTTGCCGGTATACTTAAAATCCTTGGCCAGGTCCGCCAGCGGGCGGCGGCTCTTTTTAGCCAAAAAAGCCCGGTAAATATCCAGATAGTTGCCGATCAGCGCGCCGGTAATAAGGATCGGCTCGTTTTGCAGTTCCAGCAGGGTTTGCAGTTTGGCCAGAGCCTGGCGGGTGTTGCCTGCCGCCACCAGCTTGACCATATCAAAGGTATCAGCGTCCAGCGTGACGGTGCCAAGTTGCTGAATCATTTGGGTAGTGATGGTGGTATAGCCACTGAGCGCTGCCAGCTTGGCGATCTCATTTTGCAGCAAGAACTGATCGTCGCCGCAGCGGTCCAGCAGGGCGGCTTCGGCACCGGGGGCAAAGGTGGTGTGATACTCCCCTGCCCAAGTGCGGGCCATCTCCTGCAAGGCGGCGCGGCCGGGTTTAGCGATCTGTACACAGTAGCCCAGTTTTTCGCATGCGGCGATGAGCTTTTGCTCCCGCTTGCCAGGCTTGATTTTGCCGTATTTTTCTTCCAGCAGGCTGGTCAGCACAAAGACGGCGTTCTCGGTATCGGAAAGGGTATCGCAGAGCTCCTGCAAATCTTTATCCGAATAGGCAGACGGACGAATGAGCGGCAGCATAACCAGCCGGCGGCCGCCAAAGAACGAGATGGTGCCCGCCGCCAGCACAATATCCTCCACACTGGGGGTGGGGCCATCCAGCGTGGTGGTATCGGGGGCTTCTTCGCTCAAAAATTTTTCGGCTTTGGCGGCGGCGCTGCGCACCAGAGCTTCATCACTGGCATAAAAGTAAAACACCGGGCAGCCGGACTTGAGACGTTTTTTCAGCTCGGTTTCACTGTACAGCAAGGGGCTGCACCTCCTCATACACAACACTTTTGCCGGGGCGCACCACGGCAGTAGGGGTTTCGGCATCGTAATAAACAGGGGTATCCCCCACTTTGGACAGCCATT
>ENA-ORLY01000837-ORLY01000837.1-human-gut-metagenome-genome-assembly--contig:-NODE-837-length-40691-cov-3.946644_pt1 | contig 40691 bp, 31 predicted proteins | sample MGYA00243071_ERZ508832 | MGnify/ENA primary metagenome ERZ508832 (study PRJEB26277, sample SAMN04329777) | human gut metagenome | biome: human-associated habitat | host: Homo sapiens | place: USA... | reverse complement strand
CTAAGCGACTTTCTTTCCCACATTTCTTTCTTCGCAGAAAGAAATGTGGCCGCCGGAGGCCGCCTCCCCGTCAGGGGGAAACCGACTCGCCGCCGCAGCGGCGAAACTCCCCCAACCCGGTAGAAGCAAACACCCCTACCGTGGCTGGGGCAAGCGGCCGCGCCAGCCTCCGCGCCGGTGAACGCAGGCACAGTCCTTTTGACCGACAGTGATGACCGCTGCACCCCGCCCGCGAGTACACACTGTCAAATTTGCACCTGCTGTCCCCGCGCCAAGGGACCCTTAGACCGTAGGTCTAAGTGGTTTTCTTTGGTAACTTTCTTTTGACAACAAAAGAAAGTTACTCGTGCCGGGGCACGAAACTCCCCATCCCGCGCCCACAGGCGCAACACCTGCTTGTCCCCGCGCCAAGGGATCCTTAAACCGTAGGTTTGAGTGGTTTCCTTTGGCAACTTTCTTTTTACAAAAAAAGAAAGTTACTCGTGCCGGGGCACGAAACGCCCCATCCCGCGCCCGCAGGCGCAACACCTGCTCGCCGCCGGGGCGGCGAAGCACCCATCCTCCCGCCCGCAGGCAAAAAAACGCATAAAAAGACCGCCTCCCGGCGGTCTTTTTCATGTCTCGAACCATGTCCATGGCGCCGTGCGCGGCGGCGCCAGCTCAAACGCCATGGCCTCTCCCGTCTCCGGGTGCCGGAACGCCACGCCTGCCGACCACAGCGCGATGGGCGTGTCCGCGTCCGCCGCGTCCCCGTACCGCCGGTCGCCCACCAGCGGCATCCCCCGTGACGCGAATTGCACCCGTATCTGGTGCGTTCGCCCCGTCAGCAGTCGGACCCGCACCAGCGCGCATCCCGCCCGCCGGTCCAGCACCCGGTACCGCAGCCGCGCCTCCCGCACATCCTTCCCCGGCCCCTCGGCCACATAGGTCATCCGCCGCGTCTTGTCCCGGCCCAGCAGGTCCGTCAGCTCTCCCTCGTCCGCCTTCGGCATTCCCCGCACCACCGCCAGATACGTTTTCTCGAATTCCCCCTCCCGTATCTGCCGTGACAGCTCCCCGGCGGCGTAGGCGCTCCGTGCGAACACCATCAGCCCTGCTACCGGCGCGTCCAGCCGGTGTACCGTCCGTATGCACGCGGTGTGCAGCGTCTGCCGCAGCAGCTCGGGCATCCCGCCCGGTTGATCCACCGACACCACCCCCGCCGGCTTTACCGCCACCACGATTCGCTTATCCTCATACACGATATCCATGATGCGCCCCTTCCGTACCTGTTTTTACTGTGCCTGACACATAGCTTACATGTCCCTATAACATCCTCTGCACTAAGGTATCATAAGCGTACAGGGAAAGTAAAGTAAAAGTAACACAAAAAGCAAGAAAAAAATACTTGACAGGACGGGTCTAATGCGTTAGACTAAAAACAGGTCTACTACATTCGACCAAGGAGGAAAACCCTGTGGAAACACCGAAAATTTTTGACAGTGAGCTGCGCTTCTGCGAGATACTGTGGTCCCACGAGCCTATAAAGAGCAGTGAGCTGGTCCGTCTCTGCGCCGAGGAGCTGGGCTGGAAAAAATCCACCACCTACACCGTGATCAAACGTCTCGCCGAGCGCGGCGTGGTGCACACGGAGAACGCCGTCGTCACCGCGCTGGTACAGCGGGAGGACGTGCAGCGCGCCGAGAGCCGTGCCTTCGTGGCCCACAACTTTCACGGCAGCTTGCCGGCATTTCTGACGGCTTTTATGGGAAATTCAAAACTTTCCAAAGAGGATGCCGATGTGCTCCATGCCATGATCGACCGCTTCGAGCAGGAGAATTCCGGACGTAACTGAACCGCGCTGCGGCATACAGTGTTATGCCCTGTGCCATAAAGGAGAAGAAAAAATGGATAGTCTGTTTACCTCCGTGCTGGAAATTTCCTGGCAGGCGGGCCTCATCGCGCTGGCGGTGATAGTGGTGCGGCCGCTGCTGCGCCGTGCGCCCCGCCGCGCCGTGTGTATGCTGTGGCTGCTGGTAGCCCTGCGGCTGTTGCTTCCAGCCCGATTGACAGTAGAGAGCCCCGTCAGCCTCCAGCAGCCCGAAAGCCCGCCCATCCAGGCCTATCAGGAGCTTCGCCAGCAGGAAAAGGTCTATGTTTCCGCCCCGCCGGAGCAGCGCCTGGAAATGGCAGGACCCGCTGCGGCACAAGGCTTTGCGCTGCTGGATCAGCTGCCCGCCATCTGGCTGACGGGCGTGGGCTGCATGGCGCTGTACATGGCCCTCAGCCTGCTGCGTATGCGCTGGCGGCTCCGCGCCGCCCCCCGCATACAGGACAATGTCTATCGCTGCACCGACTGGTCCACGCCCTTCGTGCTGGGTGTGCTCGCGCCCCGCATTTATGTGCCGGAAACCGTGTCGGAGCAGGACTTTCCTCAGGTGCTCGCCCACGAAAGGTGCCATATCCGCCGCTGGGACCATGTGTGGAAACCGTTGGCGTTTCTGCTGCTGGCGGTCAACTGGTTCAACCCGGTCCTCTGGGCGGCGTATGTCCTGCTGGGCCGCGACATGGAGCGCGCCTGTGATGAAATGGTGTTGAAAAACGCAGATGCGGCGCAGCGGGCCGCCTATTCCCGGGCGCTGGTGGCCTGTGCCGCCCAGCCGAAAATGGCGGCGGTGTGCCCGCTGGCCTTTGGCGAAGTGGCTGTGAAAGAAAGGGTGAAGAACGTGCTCAACTATAAGAAGCCCGCCCTCTGGGCTGTCATCCTGCTGGTCGTCGCGGCGGCCATCATCGGCGTGTGCCTGCTGACCAGGCCCGCGGCGGAAAAGACCGGCATACCGGAGGCAGAGAAGCTCTACGCCCTGCGAACGCCCTACGTGGGCAACAACTCCGCCGTGGGCGCGATACTGGACGCGCTGGGCTTCCGGGCGGCCGGCGCTGCCGGCGATGGTCAGGCGTATACCTACTCCTTTGAGGTCGAAACGGCCAGCGAGCCCTACGGCGTTGTGGTGCGCTACGCCTTTGCAGGCGCGCTGCCGCAGCGCACCGCGGAGTGGAACCGGGAGATGGCCCGGCGGGGCTATCTGGCGCTGGCACTCATCGACAACGCGGAATGGCTGCGGTGGGAGGACGTCGGTGCGGAAGGGGAGACCCCTGTGTCCGGCACGGTGTACGCCGGGGACTATGTGGCGGCGGACTACAACGCCGTGCGGGGGAGCGCCGCGGGCCTGCAGGCGCTGATGGATACCCTGTAGGCGTGTCTGGAGGACGGCTCTATCGCGTACTATCCCGGCGACGCCCTGCCGGACTTCACGGAGATCACGCCGTGGCCCATGCTGGACGAAACCGGCGTGATCAGCGCAAAGGCGGAGGACTACGGTATTGTGTACGACGCGGCGCAGCTGCCAGACTGGGAGACCGTGCCCCTGAGCTATCTGTGCGCGTACTATCTCAACGGTGACGGCGCGTATGCCGAGGGTGCCATGGACGTGCTGGCGCACCGCTACCAGCAAGCCCCCAACACGGTGAAGGCGTATCTCCGCCGGCTGGCGGGACAGCAGGTCCCCGACGGCCGGGGCGACGCATCGGAGGTGCTGCTGCAGGATATTTCCCGGTATGCCATGTCCCAGTTGACCGGCGGGCTGCCGGTGGCCGCCAGTTATGAGAGGGACCAGCTGAGCATCTCCGTGTCGGAGGTCTATTCCGTGACGTACCGCACGGTGACATACGACGAGAATTACAGCGAGGACATCCCGGTGTATGAGGTGGGCAGCGGCGCGCAGCTGTCCGTGATAAAGGGTGAGGGCTTCACCCTGTACGGGCGCTACACAAGTGAAAACAGGCTGCTGCATGACGGCGAGGTCATCGACCTTGCGCAGGCGTATACCGGTATCGGCATGGACGGCCTGTATAACGTACAGTTCCGGTATATCGACCGGACGGAGGCGGCGCGTCAGGACACGCTTACCTTCAACGACAACGGCGCGGGGTTGGTTTCTTATCCCGCTGCGTGGTACAGCGGAAGCGGCTACAGCATCTGCATCCTCGCCGATGGGTGGCACCGGCTTACTCCCATGGACGGCTGGAACGACGCGACGGTGGATGGCTCACCTGTCCTCAACGGCAAGCCTGTCGAGGTCTGGGAGAGCACCGAGGACATCTTCGCGCGGCTTTATGTGGCGCATCTGGGCGCTATGACGCTGAAGGAGGCGCAGGACTGGGCCATCGGCGCGGCGGGGAGCAGCTTTGCCCTCATCGAGAGCAAGCAGGGGGATATGTCCGGCACGGACAGCGCCGGGAACCAGGACTGGACGGCGGCTTTCCGCGGCTCGGACACAGAGCGGTTCGCGGTCATCAAGACCTATCCCGTGGCGCAGACGGAGCATCTGGGATATGCACTCAACGCTATGGCGGACACGTTTACGGTGCAGTGAACAAGAAAAAAGCCACCCTGAGGGGTGGCTTTTTCGGTGGGTGAGGGTCAGGCACGGTAGTAGCGCTTGGCGCAGAAGTCGCGCTCTACGCGTACCTTGCCGGTGTCGGTGAGCCAGTCGGTGAAGTTGGTGAAGTTCCGCTCCACGATGCTGAATTTCAGCTCCTGCCGGGTGCGGATGTTCTCCCGCTGGCAGAAGGCGTATATCCAGTCGGAGAACGTCATGCCGTCGGTCAGATCGTCCAGAAGCTCATGGGCTTTCCTGTGGATAAAGTCGATATTGCTGTCCGCAAGAGCGCACAGCTGGGCCTTATCGGTGATGATCTGCTTGTGGGCGATGATATAGGCGGGGTAGTCCGTGGCGCGGAGGGCGGCCTTGCTCTCCAGGTCCTTGGCGATGAACATGCTGGTGGGCAGCTTGGCCGCGTCGATCTCGTGTTGGTCGATGAGGCAGTCGCCCACATAGGCCGCGCCGTCCGGCGTGACAAAGCCCAGTTGGCCTGCCGAATGGCCGGGGAGAGACAGTACACCGAACCGGGCGCCGTCTACGTCGATGTGGTCCTCCTGGGGGAAGATGACCCGATCTGCGGTGAAGCACTCCTCCAGAAACAACTCACGGCTTTTGCCGTAGGTCAGGGCCACGTAGTTGGCGCGGTAGCTGTCCGGGTTCACAGAGATACCGGCTTCGATCAGGGAGATGGCGGCTTTTGCGCCGTATCGCTCCTGCAAATACCGGACGTTGCCGGTGTGGTCGAAGTGGGCGTGGGAGCAGAGAATGGCGCGCAGACGCCAGCCGCTGCCGTCGATGAGCGCTGTCATGCCGGAGCGGTCCAGCTTGGCGTAGCCGGTGTCGATGAGCACCACATCCCGGTCGGTGAGCTTGTAAACGGGCAGCAGGGCGGTGGCGGCGACGGCCGCATATGTATTGCCCAGCACGTGCAGAAGTTCCATGAAAATCAGCCTCCGGAAAAATGTTTTTTCCATTATACACCGCCAGTGGGAAAAAACAAAGCCTTTCGTTTTGCATCATGCGCCGCAGGCGCAGGGCACGCGGGATCCGCAAAAAAGAATTCAGAAAAATTTTCGATTTTCCCCCTATGCAAAACGGGAGAAATAAGGTAAAATACCTGATAGAAAATTAGGGAGGAACGGCGATGGAGCAACCAGTATTCAAGCGGGTGCTGCTGAAGATCAGCGGCGAAGCGCTGGCCGGCGATAAGCACTTCGGTCTGGACTTTCAGGTCATGGGCCGGGTGGCGGACGTTATCAAGCAGTGTGTGGACATGGGCGTGCAGGTGGGTATCGTCATCGGCGGCGGCAATTTCTGGCGCGGCGTGAAGGACGGCGAGGGACACATCGAGCGCACCCGGGCCGACCACATGGGTATGCTGGCCACGGCCATGAACTGCATGGCCATGGCGGACGTGCTGGAGCAGAAGGGTGTGGACGTGCGTGTGCAGACGGCGCTGGAGATCCGGGCCGTGGCGGAGCCGTATATCCGCGCCAGAGCCATTCGGCACCTGGAAAAGGGGAGAGTGGTCATTTTTGGCTGCGGCATCGGCTGCCCGTTCTTCTCCACGGATACCGCGGCGGTGCTGCGGGCGGCGGAGATCGAGGCCGACATCATCCTGCTGGCCAAGAATATCGACGGCGTGTACGACAGCGACCCGGCCAAGAATGCCGATGCGGTGAAGTTTGACAGCATCACCTACGACGAGGTGCTCAAGCGCCACCTGGCGGTGATGGACTCTACCGCCACCAGCCTGTCCATGGATAACCATATCCCGGTGCTGGTATTTGCCCTGAAAGACCCGGAGAATATCATCCGCGCCCTGCGCGGCGAAAAAATCGGAACGATCGTGAAGGAGGACTGACCCCATGTTGAAGGACGAGTACAAGGTTTACGAGGAAAAAATGAAGAAGAGCATTGAATCCGTGATGAGCGACTTCGACACCGTGCGTGCCGGCCGCGCCAACGCTTCCGTGCTCAACCGCATCAGTGTGGACTACTACGGGACCCCCACGCCCATCCAGCAGATCGGCTCTATCGGCTCTCCTGACCCGCGGACGCTGGTCATTACCCCTTGGGATGCCAGCATTCTGAAGGGTATTGAAAAGGCCATTCAGGAGTCTGACTTGGGCATCAACCCCCAGAACGACGGTAAGTGCATTCGTCTGGCTTTCCCCCAGCTGACCGAGGAGCGCCGCAAGGAGCTGGTCAAGCAGATCCACAAGTACGCCGAGAACGGCAAGGTGGCTGTGCGGAATATCCGCCGGGATGCGATGGATAACTTCAAGAAGCAGCAGAAGGCGTCCGAGATCACCGAGGACGAGCTGAAGATCGCCGAGAAGGACCTGCAGAAGCTGACCGACGACAGCTGCAAGGAGATCGACAAGATCCTGGACAACAAGGAAAAGGAATTGATGTCTGTTTAATGGGACTGTTTACGAAGAAAACGCCCCATACGGCGGGGGAGGTGGACAGGAGCCGCCTTCCCCGCCATATCGCTGTTATTATGGACGGCAACGGCCGCTGGGCGAAAAAACGCGGCCTGCCCCGCACGGTGGGGCACAAGGCGGGGGCAGAGGTGTTCCGCGACATCGCCACCTACTGCAAGGAACTGGGAGTGGAATACCTGACGGTATACGCCTTTTCCACAGAGAACTGGAAGCGGCCCGCCGATGAGGTGAATACCATCATGGGCCTGTTGGAGCAGTATCTGCGGGAAGCTATCGACACCATGGAAAAGGAGCACATCCGCCTGCGGTTCTTCGGTGACCTCAGCGCACTGTCCCCGGAGCTGCAGGCGCTGGCGCATGAGACCGATGACATCTCCGGCCGCTATGCGGGGTTCCAGGCCAATGTGTGCCTGAACTACGGCGGCAGGGCGGAGATACTGCGGGCGGCGCGGCTGTGCGCGGAGCAGGGGGTAGACTGGACGGAGGAGAACCTCTCCGCCAATATGTACTCTGCCGGTATCCCCGACCCGGAGCTGATCATCCGCCCCAGCGGCGAGATACGGCTGAGCAATTTCATGCTGTGGCAGTGTGCCTACAGCGAATTCTATTTCTGCGACACGCTGTGGCCGGATTTTACCCGGCAGGATATGGACAGAGCGATCATCGACTATCAGCGGCGGGATCGCCGGTTCGGCGGCGTAAAGTGAGGTGACGACCATGAAACAGAGAATACTGGTGGCGATCATCGGCGTGCCGGCATTGATCGGCGTGCTGTGCTTCGCACCGGATTGGGCCACGGCGGTGCTGGTGGCGGCGCTGTGCGTCATCGGCTGCCATGAGTTCATGGCGGCCGCCGCGCCGGAGAAAGCGGCGCACTGGTGGGGGCTGGCGGCCACGCTGGCGGTGTTCACCGTGTTCACGGTGTATTTCAGCGGCGGTGACTTCACGGGTACCGCCATACATACGATCATGGTATGGCTGCTGGCGGCGCTGATCGTGGTGATGTTCATCGCGGCGGTGCAGGCCTTCGGCAAAGACGACGAGCTGGATTTTCCGGATATCAGCGCTATGGCGGTGTCCGGATTGGTGATCCCGCTGGCGCTGGGCTGCCTGGTGCGGCTGCGGATGCTGGAATACGGCGCCGGACTGGTGCTGATCCCGCTGGTGTCGGCGTTTATGAGCGACTCTCTGGCGCTGTTCGGCGGTATGCTGTTCGGGAAAACAAAGCTGGCGCCCAGAGTCAGCCCGAAGAAGACACGGGAGGGTGCGGTCAGCGGTCTGGTGGGCGGCATGGTGGGAATGATCCTGTTCCGGATATTCTTCTTCCTATGTACGGAGGTGCAGCTGCACATCGGCTGGTGTGTGCTGTTGGGCTTCGTGGGCGCGGTGCTGGGGCAGCTGGGCGACCTGAGCTTCTCCTGCGTGAAGCGGCAGTGCGGCATCAAGGACTACGGACGGCTGCTGCCGGGCCACGGCGGCGTGCTGGACCGGTTCGATAGTGTGATCTTCGCTGCACCGGTGACGTGGATGCTTATCAACGCTGTGACGCTGTATTGAGGAAGGACCTATGACGAAAACCATCGCCCTGTTGGGGGCTACCGGCTCCATCGGGCGGCAGACGCTGGAGGTGGCCGGGGAGTTGGGTCTCCGCGTGGCGGCGCTGACCGCCAATACACAGGTAGACCTGTTGGAGCAGCAGGCGCGGCAGTATATGCCGCGCCTTGCGGTGCTGTATGACGAAAATGCGGCGCTGGCGCTGAAAAAACGGCTGCGGGGGACCGGCATTGAGGTCATGGCAGGGGAGGAGGGCCTGTTGGCTGCCGCCGCTATGAGCGAGGCGGACACGGTGGTGACTGCCGTGATGGGCAGCGTGGGGCTGCGTCCCACACTGGCGGCGATCCAAAAAGGCAAGCGCATCGCGCTGGCCAATAAGGAAACGCTGGTGTGCGCCGGTGAGCTGGTGATGGACGCGGCGGAGAAATACGGCGCGGAGATTGTGCCGGTGGACAGTGAGCACAGCGCGGTGTTTCAGTGCTTGCAGGGCTGCCGGGACCGGGGTGAGGTGCGGCGTATCCTGCTGACCTGCTCCGGCGGGCCGTTCTACGGAAGGACCTTCGACGAACTGGAGCACATGACGGCGGCGGATGCCCTGCGCCATCCCAACTGGCACATGGGACCGAAGATCACGGTGGACTCCGCCACACTGATGAACAAGGGACTGGAGATCATCGAGGCCATGCGGCTCTATCGCCTGCCGGTGGAGCAGGTGCAGGCGGTGATACACCGCCAGAGCATCGTGCATTCGCTGGTGGAGTTCCGGGACGGGGCGCTGCTGGCGCAGCTGGGCACGCCGGATATGAAGCTGCCCATCCGCTACGCGCTGACGTATCCCTACCGGGCCGAGAGCCCGGATAAGCCGCTTGATCTGCTGACCTGCGGCGCGCTGACCTTTGCCGAGCCGGACGAGAGGGCGTTCCCCTGTCTGCGTCTGGCACGGTATGCCGCAGCGGTGGGCGGCACCGCCTGCGCCATACTCAACGGCGCCAACGAGGCGGCTGTGGGACTGTTTCTGCGAGGCGAGATCGGCTTTAACGATATCTCCCGGCGGGTGGAGCGCGCGTTGGAGCGGGTGCCGGTGCAATATCAGCCAAGCCTTGCGGATATACTGGAAGCAGACAAGGCGGCGCGGCGCGCCGCCCTGTGACATCCGGAAAAGGAGCTTGCATACATGATCGTATATATCATAGCGGCCCTGCTGGTGTTCGGTATTTTGATCGCCGTCCATGAGCTGGGGCACTTCCTGGCGGCCAAGGCCTGCGGCGTGCGGGTCAACGAGTTCGCCATCGGCATGGGACCGGTGCTGTGGAAAAAGCAGCGGGGGGATACCCAGTATTCTCTGCGGGCTTTTCCGGTGGGCGGTTTCTGTGCCATGGAGGGGGAAGAGGAGGACTCTGACGATCCGGCGGCGCTGAACCGCCAGGGCTTTTGGAAAAAGCTGATCATTTTTGCCGCCGGCGCGGCCATGAATTTTCTGGCGGGGCTTATTATCATCTTTTGCCTGTATGCGCCGGCGCAGGGGTTCTATCAGCCGGTGATCTCCGGCTTTGCCGAGGGTTGTCCGTTGGAGAGCGCCGACGGCTTGCAGACCGGGGACCGGCTGGTGTCCATCGATGGGGAGCGCGTGTACATTTACAGCGACGTGAGCCTGCTGCTTGGCCTGAATAAGACTGGCACATTCGACCTGGTGGTGGACCGCGGCGGGGAGAAGGTGCGCCTGGACGACTTTGCCATGACGAGACAGACGTATACCGATCAAAGCGGAAATGCGTACAGCGGCTACGGAATATACTTCGGTGCGGCGGCGGCCACCTTCGGCGACAAGCTGGCCTACACCTGGAACAATGCTGTGGATTTCGTGCGTCTGGTGCGGCTGAGCCTGCAAATGCTCTTTACCGGGCAGGCGGGCCTGCGGGATCTGAGTGGCCCGGTGGGGATCGTGTCCACCATGGTACAGGTAGGTGAGCAGGCGGAGACGACCCAGGCGGCGGTGGAGAACATCGCCTACATCGCGGCGCTGATCGCAGTGAATCTGGCGGTGATGAACCTGCTGCCCCTGCCGGCGCTGGACGGCGGGCGGATATTCTTCCTGATCATCAACGCGGCGACCATGCTGCTGTTCCGGAAGCAGATACCGGCTAAATATGAGAACTATATCCACTTCGCGGGACTTATTCTACTGCTGGCGCTGATGGTGGTGCTGGTGTTCAGCGACGTGGGAAAGCTGATCCACTGAGGAGGCGGGGACGGTGACAAGACGCATACAGGTGGGCGCGGTACCGGTGGGCGGCGGCGCGGCCGTAAGCATACAGTCCATGTGCAATACGCCCACGGAGGACGTGAACGCCACAGTGCGGCAGATACACCGCCTGGAGCAGGCGGGCTGCGAGATCGTGCGTGTGGCGGTGCCCACGGAGGAGGCCGCACGGGCCATTCCGAGCATCAAGGCGGCTATACACATCCCGCTGGTGGCGGATATCCACTTTGATTACCGGCTGGCGCTGCTGTGTGTGGACGGCGGTGTGGATAAAATACGCATCAACCCCGGCAACATCGGGTCGAAGGACCGCGTGCGGGCCGTGGCCGACGCCTGCCGGGAGAGGAATATTCCAATCCGTGTGGGCGTCAACGGCGGCTCGCTGGAGAAGGACCTGGTGCAAAAATACGGCGGCGTGACCGCCGAGGCGCTGGCCGAGAGTGCACTGGGACATGTGCGCCTGTTGGAGGAGTGCGGCTTCGGGGATATCTGCATCTCCGTGAAGTGCTCCCGGGTGCCGGTAAACATGGCGGCCTACGAGCTGCTGCACGAAAAGGTGGACTATCCGCTGCATCTGGGCGTCACCGAGGCCGGCACACCGGAGATGGGGGTGCTGAAGTCGGCCATTGGCATCGGCGGACTGCTGTGTCGGGGTATCGGCGATACGCTGCGGGTGAGCCTGACTGCCGACCCGGTGGAGGAAGTAGTGGCCGCCAAGCGTATTTTGCAGGCCTGCGGTCTGCGGCAGACGGGGCCGGACCTGATCGCCTGCCCTACCTGCGGGCGGACGAAGTATGATATGCTGCCCATCGCCCGGGAGGTGGAACGGCGGCTGAAGAGCTGTGACAAGCCCATCACCGTGGCGGTGATGGGGTGTGTGGTCAACGGACCGGGGGAGGCCTCGGCCGCGGACGTGGGCATCGCCGGAGGCAAGGGCGAGGGACTGCTGTTCGCCAAGGGAACGGTTCTGCGGAAGGTGCCGGAGGACCAGCTGGTGGACGCGCTGTTCGAGGAGATCGACAAGCTGTGACAAGAGATACGATAGGGGAGAAACATGGCGGAGAGAGTACCGTTTTTTACGCTGTTTGAGAGCTTTCAGGCGCCGCGGCAGCTGCGCCTGCTGCTGCACGACGCCTGCATCATCAGCGGCGCGCTGGATATGGCGGGCCGGACGCTGGAGGTGCAGGTGGAAAGCAGTGAGACACTGCCCCAGGCGGCGCAGGACGCCCTGCAGCAGATGCTGGCGCAGCAGTATGATCTGCGGCAGGTGCTGCTGCATTTCTGCGGCACCGGCGAGCAAAAGGGCGACAGCGGGGTGATCTGGGGCAAGACGATCACCGGAAAGCTGACGCCTATCGGCGAACTGAATATCAAGCAGGGCAGCGCTATTGTGGAGGGCCGGGTATTCAAGGCAGAGTGCTATGAGACACGGCGCAAGGGCATGTGGACGCTGAACTTCAACATCACCGATGAGCGCGGCTCCGTGGCCGTGCGGAAGGCCATGGATGAAAAAGAGGCCAAGGTGCTGGGCGGCGCGATCAACGACGGGATGTGGCTGCGCCTGCAGGGCAAGGTGGAACTGACCTACGACGGGAAGGATATCCTGCTGCGGCCGGTGAATATTATGAAGATCAGCCATACGGCCCGGCAGGACAATGCACCGGAGAAGCGGGTGGAGCTGCACCTGCATACGCAGATGAGCAGCATGGATGCTCTGACGGATGTGGGCAAGGTGGTAAAGCAGGCGGCAGCCTGGGGCCACCCGGCTATTGCCATTACCGACCACGGCACGGTGCAGGCATTCCCAAAGGCGCGGGACGCGGGCAAGGGGAAGATCAAGATCCTGTACGGCGTGGAGGGGTACTACGTCAACAACCTGGACGACCGCATTGCCGTACACGGTGCGCAGGATCAGGACTTTGACGACGAGATCGTGTGCTTCGACATCGAAACCACCGGATTGAAGGTACAGCGGGAGGCCATCACGGAGATTGGCGCAGTGGTGCTGAAAAACGGGAAGATCACGGATACGTTTCAGACCTTCGTGAACCCCGGCCGTCGGCTGACGCCGGAGATCATCGGCCTGACGGGCATTACGGATGCCATGCTGGCGGACGCGCCGCCGCCGGAGGAAGCACTGGCGGCGTTTTTGAAATTCGTGGACGGGCGACCGCTGGCGGCCCACAATGCGGAGTTCGACATCGGGTTCATCCGGGCCGGATGCCGCAGGGCGGGGCTGGAATTCGACCCCACGTACATCGACAGCCTGATCCTGGCGCAGAACCTGCTGCCGGAGCTGCACAAGCATAAGCTGGACATCGTGGCGGAGCATTTGGATCTGCCCGCCTTCAACCACCACCGGGCGTCGGACGACGCGGGGATGGTGGGGTATATGCTGATACCCTTTTTTGAGAGAATGCGGCGGGAGATGGGAATTTCCCGTCTGCAGGAGATCAACGGGCAGATGGAGAAGCTGCGGCCCCAGGGCGGCGGCAGCCGGCACCCCAAGCACATTATCATCCTGGCGAAGAACAAGCTGGGCCTGAAGCACCTGTATCAGCTGATCTCAGCTTCCAATCTCAAGTATTTCAAGCGTGTGCCCATTATCCCCAAGACGGAGCTGATCGCCCATCGGGAAGGCCTCATTATCGGCTCAGCCTGCGAAGCAGGCGAGCTGTTCCGGGCGGTGGCGGACCGCAAGGACTGGGCGGAGCTGAAGCGCATCGCATCGTTCTACGATTACCTGGAGATACAGCCCGTCTGCAATAATATGTTCATGCTTCGCAACGGCACGGTGCAGTCAGAGGATGAGCTGCGGGAGTTCAACCGTACTATCGTCCGGTTGGGCCGGGAGCTGGGCAAGCCAGTGTGCGCCACCGGTGATGTGCACTTCCAGGAGCCGGAGGATGAGGTGTATCGCCATATTCTGCTGGCCAGCAAGAAGTTTGCCGATGCCGACGCGCCCCTGCCCATTTACTTTAAGACCACGGAGGAGATGCTGGCGGAATTCGCCTACCTGGGCGAAGAGGAAGCGCATCGGGTGGTCATCGATGATCCGCGCGGCGTCGCCGACCGTATCGAGAATATTGAGCTGCTGCCGCCGGGGCGGCTGTTTCCGCCGCGGCTGGAGAATTCGGAGCAGGAACTTCATGACAGAGTGTGGGACAAGTGTCACGAGCTGTATGGCGACGAGCCGCCCCAGTTGATCGTGGACCGGCTGAACGTAGAACTGAAAAGCATTCTGGGCAAGTACGACGTGGTGTATATGTCCGCCCAGAAGCTGGTGCAGCGCAGCTTGGAAAGCGGTTATCTGGTGGGCTCCCGTGGCTCGGTGGGCTCGTCGCTGGTGGCGTATATGTCCGGTATTACGGAGGTGAACTCCCTGCCGCCCCATTATCGCTGCCCCAAATGCCGCCATACTGAGTTCATCACCGATGGCAGCTACGGCTGCGGCGCGGATATGCCCGATAAGAATTGCCCGATGTGCGGGGCAAAGTACGCTAAGGACGGATTTGACATCCCCTTTGAGACGTTTTTGGGCTACGGCGGCGGTAAGGTGCCGGATATCGACCTGAATTTCTCCGGTGAGTACCAGGCCCGGGCACACCAGCACGCCATTGAGATGTTCGGCAAGACCCAGGTGTTCCGCGCGGGGACCATCGGTACCCTAGCGGAAAAGACCGCCTTCGGCATGGTGAAGAAATACCTGGAGGAACGGGGCGAGACGGCCTCCAACGCGGAGCTGGATCGCCTGACGCTGGGCTGCGTGGGTGTGCGGCGTACTACGGGGCAGCACCCCGGTGGGCTGGTGGTGGTGCCGGATGATATGGATGTGGAGGATTTTACCGCGGTGCAGCACCCGGCAGACGATGCCAACAGCGACACTGTGACCACTCATTTCGAGTATCACTGCATGGAGGACAACCTCCTGAAGTTGGATATGCTGGGACACGATGACCCCACCATGATCAAAATGCTGGAGGACCTGACCGGCGTGAACGCGCGGGCCATCCCCTTGGATGACCCGGATACCATGAGTATTTTCACCTCGTCCAAGGTGCTGGGCTTTGAAAATGACGAGATACTGGGGCCCACCGGCGCCGTGGCTATCCCGGAGTTCAACACCCGGTTCACCCGCGGTATGCTGATGGATACCATGCCCCAGGATTTCAATACCCTGGTACGGTTGTCCGGCTTCTCCCACGGTACCGACGTGTGGCTGGGCAATGCCCGGGACTTGATCGTGGGCGGCACGGCCAGCGTTTTGGAGACGGTGGGCTGCCGCGATGATATCATGTTGTACCTGATCTCCATGGGGCTGGAGCCAAAGATGAGCTTTAAGATCATGGAGGCGGTGCGTAAGGGCAAAGTAAAGAAAAAGGGCTTCGAGGACGGCTGGGAGGAGGCTATGCGGGAGCATCAGGTGCCGGATTGGTATATCGGCTCTCTGGCCAAGATCGGCTATCTGTTCCCTAAGGCCCACGCTGTGGCCTATGTGATGATGGCGTTCCGTATTGCGTGGTTCAAGGTGCATGAGCCGCTGGCCTTCTACGCTACGTTTTTCTCCATCCGGGCCAAGGCCTTCGACGCGGAGTACTGCTGCGCCGGCATGGATGCGGTGAAGCAGAAAATCAGGGAGATCGAGAACAATAAGGACGCCACCGACGTGGAACAGAACCTGCTGGTGACGCTGGAGGTGTGCTACGAGTTCTATCTGCGAGGCTTCCATTTTGACACCATTAGTATTTACGACTCCGGTGCCACACACTTCAAGATCACGGAAAACGGCCTGCTGCCTCCCTTTGTAACGGTGCGCGGTCTGGGGGAGACGGCGGCGCTGGACACGGTGGAGAAGCGAAAGGGAAAAACCTTCATCTCTGTAGAGGAGTTCGCCACCATCTGCAACAAGCTTAGTAAGACCCATATCGAGCAGCTGAAGGCGCTGGGCGCCTTTGCCGGTATGGCGGATACCAGTCAGGTGACGCTGTTCTGAGACAGCCAAAAGCGCAAAAAAGAAGCACCCGAGCGGGTGCTTCTTTTTGCACTTTATTCGGCTTTCTGTTTCACGGGGAAGTCGATCTGGGCCAGGAGGACGGCGGCGAACATTACCGCGCAGCCGATGTATTCCCGGGCAGACATCTGCTGTTTGAGAATAATGGCACCGGCGATGACGGCGAATACGCTCTCCAGACTCAGCAGGATGGTGACCACCGTGGGATTGGAGCCCTTCTGGGCCAGGATCTGCAGGGTGTAGCCCACGCCGCAGGAGAAGATGCCCACATACAGCAGGGGCAGGATGCAGCCCCAGATGGCGGCGAAGTCCACGTCCTCGAAGAGGAACATGCACACAGTGGAGATAAGGGCCGCGAACAGGAATTGCAGGCAGCTGAGCTTCACGCCATCCACGGTGGCGGTGAAGTGGTCGATGACAAGGATATGTATGGTGAAGCACACGGCGCAGGCCAGGATCAGCAGGTCGCCGGGGGCGAGGGAGAATTCACCGTTGATGCACAGTAGATACAGCGCGATTACGGACAGTGCCACGGCGATCCAGACGGGGAGGCTGACCTTCCGCTTGAAGAACAGACCGCATACGGGAACCAGCACCACATACAGCGCCGTCAGGAAGCCGGCCTTGCCGCTGTCGGTACCGGCGACCATGCCCGCCTGCTGGAAGTTGGAGGCCATGGCCAGCGCCGCACCGCAGCACAGGCCGCCCAGCCACAGCTGCCGGTTGGCGGCCTTTTTCTCGGCGGGGGAGAGGACGGGCTTGTCCTTTTTCAGCTTGTCGCTGATGACGATGACCACCAGCAGCGCCAGCACCGCGATAAAGTAGCGGCTGGCGTTGAAGGCGAACGCGCCGATGGAGTCGGCGCACATATCCTGCGCAACGAAGGCGGTGCCCCAGATGAAGGCGGCCAGAATGGGGAAGACCACCTGCCGCATCTGATTGTGTTTCATGTCAGTGATGTCCTTTCTCTGTTTACTCTTTCTCTTTCGGTGTGCCGGTGTGCCATTGGAATTTGCGCTCCTGATGATGCAGCAGGCGCGTGATATTCTCCCGGTGGCACCAGATCACCAGCGCGGCGATCAGCACGGCCAGCGCCGTGTAGAGGAGGCTGCGGCCGCAGAAGAAAAATGTGGTGACGGGCATGGAGGCGGCGGCGCAGACGGAGCCGAGAGAGACGTATTTCGTCAGCAGCCACAGGGCGGCGAACAGACCCCACGCGATCAGACCGACGCGCCAGTCCAGCAGCCACACCAGCGTGCCGCCGGACAGGATGCCCTTGCCGCCTTTGAAGCCGAAGAACACCGGGAACATATGACCCAACTCACAGCCGAGGCCGCCCAGCAGGACGCCCAACATCCAGTCGCCGGCCAGATAGTCGAAGGCTGCACCGCCAATTAGGCAGGCGATCACTGTTTTACCCATGTCGAAGAGGATGACGCCCAGTGCGTATTTGGCACCGTAGGTGCGGTAGAAGTTGGTCAGGCCCGCATTGCCGCTGCCGTGCTGCCGCACATCGTCCTTGATGATGAAGTGGCTGACCATTACCGAGCCGTTGAGACAACCTAAGAAATAGCCCAGCAGCAATATGACCAGTGAGGCCAGCAGTGTAGCGCCGATGAGATGGTTCAACCGTCGTCCTCTCCCTTCTGGCGGATAGTCAGCACGATGGGGGTGCCCTCCAGGCCGAACACGCTGCGGAGCTGGTTTTCCAGATACCGCTGGTAGGAGAAGTGGAAGAGCTTTTTGTCGTTGCAGAAGATGACGAAGTGGGGCGGCTTGACGCCCACCTGCGTCATGTAGTAGATCTTCAGGCGGCGCCCCTTGTCCGTGGGTGGCTGAACGCGGGTCTGCGCGTCTGCCAGCACACTGTTCAGCGTGCCGGTGGTGATCCGCATGGCCGCCTGATCGTTGACGTAGTTGATAAGCTCAAAGAGACGGCCCACCCGCTGGCCGGTCAGGGCGGAGATGAACAGAATGGGGGCATAGGGCATATAGCTCAGGTCCCGGCGGATGTCCTCACGCATACGGTCCATGGTCTTGCCGTCCTTTTCGATCAGGTCCCATTTGTTCACCACGATAATGCATGCCTTGCCCGCGTCATGCGCCAGACCGGCGACCTTGGTGTCCTGCTCGGTGACACCCTCCTGAGCGTCGATGAGAATGAGGCAGACGTCGCTGCGCTCAATAGCCATGGTGGCCCGCAGAACGCTGTATTTTTCGATGTTGTCATCTACCTTGGACTTTTTCCGCATACCGGCGGTGTCGATGAAATTATACTTGCCGTACTGGTTCTCAAAGTAGCTGTCGATGGCGTCACGGGTGGTGCCGGCTACATTGCTGACGATAACGCGTTCCTCGCCCAGAATACGGTTCGTCAAGCTGGATTTACCTACATTGGGCTTTCCGATAATGGCCACCTGTACCACGTCGGAGTCGTCCTCCTCATCCGTTTCCGGCGGAAAATACTTGATGCATTCGTCCAGCAGATCGCCGGTGCCGTGGCCGTGAACGGCGGAGACGGCAATGGGGTCACCCAGACCCAGGTTGTAGAACTCATAGAAATCCGGGTCGACCGCGCCCACAGAGTCCATCTTGTTCACCGCCAGCACGATGGGCTTACGGCTGCGCTGAAGCATACCGGCCACCTCCTGGTCGGAGGCAGTCAGGCCGGTCTTGATATCCGTGACGAAGATAATGACGTCGGCGTTGTCGATGGCGATCTGGGCCTGCTCCCGCATGAAGGACAGAATCTGGCTGTCTGTATTGGGCTCGATGCCGCCGGTGTCCACCAGGCGGAACCTGCGGCCCACCCACTCGCTCTCACCGTAGATACGGTCACGGGTGACGCCGGGGGTGTCCTCTACGATGGACAGCCGCCGACCGATGATCTTATTGAACAGCATGGACTTGCCCACGTTGGGGCGTCCCACGATCGCTATCAAAGGTAATGCCATAGTTTATCCCTCTCTTTCCAGCATGGCGTCCAGCAGGTCGCCGCCGTCTATCCCCACGATCTGCACCGGGCAGCCCAGCTCAGCGCTGAGACGCTCCACGGTGTAGTCGTCCAAAAATACGTTTTCGCCGTGCCGCAGCATATGCAGCGGCAGCAGCACCCGGCCCAGATCCGGGACCTTTTGCAGCTGCGCCGACAGGTCCTGACCTGTCAGCAGACCGGCTACGTCGATGGTGTGGCCGAAAAAGTCGTTCTCCACGGCGATCACCTGTCCCCGCAGGGCGGGGAAGTACGCCTTGGCCTGCTCCAGCAGGTATGTCATGAACGGCGCTGCCGCCGTGCCGGTGGCGATGGTGAAGGGGGAGGGCGCTTCAGCGTGCTCCTCCATGCGCATGGCGCTGAGGAAGTCCTGCTCCAGTGAGCGCAGCATACCCACGCCGTTTTCCAGCTGCCGATAGCCCTCGTAGTAGTCCTCTTGGGGCAGATCCAGTCCGGCCCGCAGGAACAGTTCGTCAGCACAGAAGAACCTACGGGTGCCGAAGCGGCGCAGATTTTCCAGCCCGAATTCCTCGGCGATGGCAATGATGTCCCGGGCACAGTCCCTGTCCACGGGTCTTAGCTTGGCCAGACCCTGGCGGTACTTGGTGATACCCACCGGCACAAGAGAGCAGCTGGAGAACTGCCACTCGGTCAAGTCCCGCAGGGTGCGGCGCAGTTGGTCACCGTCGTTCCAGCCGGGGCAAACCACGATCTGCCCGTTCATGACGATACCGGCCTTGCAGAAGGCCTGGATATAGTCCAGCGACCGGGCGGCGTTCTTGTTGCCAAGCATGGTGCAGTGCAGCTGTGGGTCGGTGGCGTGGACGGAGACGTTGATGGGGCTGATGTGCAGGTCAATGATCCGCTGTGCCTCCCGCTCCGTCAGGTTGGTGAGGGTGATGTAGTTGCCCAGCAGAAAGCTCAGCCGTGCGTCGTCATCCTTGAAGTACAGCGTGGAGCGCATACCCGGCGGCATCTGGTCCACAAAGCAGAACAAGCAGTGATTGGCACAGGAGCGCATTTCGTCCATCAGATACGTGTCGAAGTTCAGCCCAAGGTCCTGGCCTTCGGCCTTGCGGCAGGTGACGTGCCGCACGTTGCCTGCCGCCGTTTTCAGCTCAAGGTGCGACAGGGGATCATAGCCGTAAAAACGATAGTCCAGCACATCCACGATGGGGTGGCCGTTGATGGATAGAAGCTGTTCGCCCACCTGAACGCCGGCGCGCTCCGCGGGGCTGTGCCGGTCGATGGCGGTGATGATGGTACTCATAATACGTCCTCACTCATGCAAAATGCGGCCTTATCCACAATAGGACATAATACCACATAATTATCAACTCATTATACCGTTTTTTGACGTGAGACGCAAGCACAATATAGTATAGCCGCCCACAAGCATAAAGTAAAACGATGGATTTTGATACTTCCCATGACAAAAAGTGTGGGAGCAGTAAAAAACAAGAGGGAAGCGATGCTTCCCTCTTGCAAAGGCACAACAGAACTTATTTCGCGGCCACAGACTTGACGACCTTGACCTCGCGGCCGTTGTAGCTGCCGCACTCCGGGCACATTCTGTGGGGGAGATGCAGCGCGCCGCACTTGGCGCACGCCACCAGCGTGGGAGCTGCCAGCTTCCATACGGAAGAACGTCTCTTATTGCGTCTTTGCTTGGATACTTTTCCCTTAGGGACTGCCATGTTGACACCTCCTTGGTCTTAATTGCCTGAGCAGCAATGTAATACAAAAGTAATTCACTCATCCTTCTGCAGCAGCTGTGCCAGCTTCGCCAGACGGGGGTCCACTGCTTTTTTGCATCGGCAGCTCTCCCGGTTCAGGTTCACACCACAGCCGGGGCACAGCCCCCTGCAGTCCTCTGAGCAGAGAAACTTCGTGTCCATATCGAGGATAAAGGCGTCGCGCGCCAACTCCTCCACATCTACCTCGTCGTTATCCAGCAGGATGATGTCGTCGCTTTCGTCAGACTCGCGCGCCTCTGCCAATACGCAGTCGTAGCGTGTCGTCTTGTCCGCGTCGTACGCTTCACCGCACCGGTCACAGATACAATGCAGCGTGGTGGTCAACGTCATTCCGCACAGCAGCAGCCCAGCCTTATTCTCCAGCCGGCAGTCCACAACAACCGGATCGGAAACAGGATAGGAACCGCCGAATTCCAAGTCGGACAGATCCATTTCAAAACGGATGTCCTGCCGGGCATCGGGGGTATGCAGCAGCTTGTTGACGTTCAAACGCATAGTACACCTCACAATGGCACGTGTAGTATTATAGCCGACACAAAATGCCTTGTCAAACATTTTCTTACAAATATTTTGACTTTTTTCAAAAACACGGTACAATAAACAGAGAAACACAGGGGAGGACGCCGTTATGCGGGAGCTGACCATCGGAAAAAATGACGCCGGACAACGGCTGGATAGATTTCTGTCCAAGGCGCTGCCCCTGCTGCCGCCTGCTCTGGCGCAGAAGTACATCCGCATCAAGCGGGTGAAGGTAAACGGCGGACGTGCCCAGCGGGACCAGCGGCTCTGTGCAGGCGATGTGCTGCAATTATACATCAACGACGAGTTTTTCGACAAGCCCTCAGAGGAAAATCTGTTTCTGACGCTGTTCAAGCCGCACCTGACGGTGGTGTACGAGGATGAGCACCTGCTGCTGGCGGATAAGCCCCAGGGGATGGTGGTCCACGCCGACGAGACGGAGAAGGTGAATACCCTCATCAACCACATTCAGGCATATCTGTATCAGAAACGGGAGTGGAACCCCAAGTGGGAAAATGCCTTTACGCCGGCGCTGTGCAACCGCATCGACCGCAATACCGGCGGCATCGTCATCGCCGCTAAGGATGCCGAGACGCTGAGGGTCATCAACGAGAAGATACGGGACCGGGAACTGGACAAGCGCTACCTCTGCATTACCGCGGGCCGGTCGAAAAAGCCGGAAGGCCGGGTGGAGTGCTTCTTGCTGAAAGATGAGAAGAAAAAGCAGGTGTCCGTGTACCATAAGCCGATCCCCGGCGGAAAGACCGCCATTACCGATTACAAGGTGCTGGAGACGCGGGGAGAGCTGAGCTTGGTGGAGATCGGGCTGGAGACGGGCCGGACCCACCAGATCCGCGCCACGATGGCGGACCTGGGCTGCCCGCTGCTGGGGGACGGCAAATACGGCCGTGGGGACGTAAACCGCCGCTACGGCGAGACGCGGCAGGCCCTGTATGCCTACAAGCTGACCTTTGACCTGCCCACGGACGCGGGGCACCTGAACTATCTGCGCGGGCAGAGCTTTACAGTGGAAAATGTGCCCTTCCGGGACAAATATTTCGGCTGAGTGCCGTGCAGCGGATGGCTTTTGCCATCCGCTGTATTTTTTTCGGGGAAAAACGGGAAAATCCATTGACTTTCCCGACGCTTTTATATATAGTGTACTCGCCATCTTTCGACAGAAACGAGCGCGTGAACAGACGCGCTGCCGCCGCGCCGGAGGGGGGCTATTTTACTGATGAATGGAGGAGGATAAATGTCCAAAGAGTTGATTCGCCTGCGGGATCTCTGCATGGCGTTTGACGACGAGCTGGTTCTCGATCACATCAATCTTTACATCAACGATTCCGAATTCCTCACGCTGCTTGGCCCCAGTGGGTGCGGCAAGACTACCACACTGCGGATCATCGGCGGTTTCACCACGCCCACAAGCGGCGACGTGACCTTCGACGGCGAGAGGATCAACGATGTCCCGCCCCATAAGCGGCAGATCAATACGGTGTTCCAGAAATATGCGCTGTTTCCGCATCTGGACGTGTTTGAAAACATCGCTTTTGGCCTGCGTATCGCAAAAGTGCCGGAGGACGAGATACGACAGCGTGTCGGTGAAATGCTGGAGGTCGTCAGCCTGAAGGGCTTTGACCGCCGGCGTGTCGACCAACTCTCCGGTGGTCAGCAGCAGCGTGTGGCGATTGCCCGTGCCCTGGTGAACCGGCCGAAGGTGCTGCTGCTGGACGAGCCGCTGGGCGCGCTGGATCTGCGTCTGCGTAAGGATATGCAGAACGAACTGAAACGTATCCAGCAGCAGATGGGCATCACGTTTATATATGTCACCCACGATCAGGAGGAAGCCCTGACCATGTCCGACACCGTGGTGGTCATGGACAAGGGCCGCATCCAGCAGATCGGCACACCGGAGGATATCTACAACGAGCCGAAGAATGCCTTTGTGGCGGACTTCATCGGCGAGAGCAATATCCTCAACGGCACGATGGTCCGCGACAGGGTCGTGAAAATGTATGGCAAGGAATTCCCCTGCGTGGACGGCGGCTTCGCCGAAAATGAACCGGTGGACGTGGTCATTCGCCCGGAGGATATCGACATCGTGCCGGTGGAGCAGGGCCAGTTGGTAGGCACTGTCACCAACGTGACGTTCAAGGGGATGCAATATGATATCATCGTGGATTTCCGCGGCTTCAAGTGGTTGATTCAAACCACCGATCACTCTCCGGTGGGTGCCCGTATCGGCGTGAAGATCGATCCCGAGGGTTTCCACATTATGAAGAAGAGCGAGTATTCCGGTATGTTCGGCGACTATTCCTCTTACTCCGAGGAATACGAGGAACTGGCGGACGCCGGTGCTGAGCCGGAAGAGGAGGAGAGCGAGGATGAAGAGTAAGCTCTCCCGTTTCGCCGTGCCCTATGTGGTGTGGATGGCTATTTTTGTAGTAGCCCCCATTGTCATTATGGTGGTGTATGCCTTTGCCGGCAGCGAGGGCGGCTTCACGCTGGACAACTTTGTCCAGATGGGCGGTTACGCTGCTGTGTTCGGCCGTTCCTTCAAGCTGGCGCTGATTGCCACGGCTATCTGCCTGCTGTTGGGCTATCCTGTGGCGTACCTTCTCAGCCGGGAGGGCGAGCGCTTCCGCCGCACGGCCATGGTACTGATCATGCTGCCCATGTGGATGAACTTCCTGCTGCGGACCTACTCCTGGATGACCATCCTGGAGAACAACGGCCTGCTGAACCAGCTGTTCCAGAAGCTGGGCATCATTGCCCTGTACAACCATCTGACAGGCAGCAGCCTGGAGTATTTTACCATGATCGACACCCAGGGCGCTGTGGTGCTGGGTATGGTCTATAACTACCTACCCTTTATGATCCTGCCTATCTACTCTGTGATTTGCAAACTGGATTACTCCCTTCTGGAGGCAGCCCGCGACCTGGGGGCCAACACCGTCACGGTGTTCCGCAAGGTCATCCTGCCCCTCAGCCTGCCGGGCGTGCTGTCCGGCATCACCATGGTGTTCGTGCCCTCTGTGTCTACGTTCGCCATCAGCCGTATGCTGGGCGGCGGCACGGAGCTGTTGCTGGGCGACCTGATTGAACGGCAGTTCCTGGGCGGGGCGTATAACCCGCAGCTGGGCGCGGCTATTTCCCTGGTGATGATGCTGATCGTCGTTGTCTGTATGCTGGTGATGAACCGCTTTGGCGAGGGCGAGGAACAGGCGGTGATGCTATGAGACAGAGAAAGGGCAACTCCGTCGGCGATCGCCTGTTGATGATCCTGGTGGGCCTGTTCCTGTACGCACCCATCATCATCCTGATCGTCTTTTCCTTCAACGCCGGCAACAGCTCCAGCGTGTGGAAGGGCTTTTCCCTCCACTGGTACGCCGAGCTGCTGAACGACCGGCTCATTATGCACAGCGTGTATACCACGCTGCTGGTATCCCTGCTGGCTACCGTCATCGCCACCGTGGCGGGCACCTTTGCCGCTATCGGCTTTTACGGTATGCGACGCCGGGCGCGCACCGGGCTGATGGCCGTGAACAACATTCCCATGATGAACGCGGACATCGTCACCGGCGTCAGCCTGTGCCTGCTGTTCGTGGTGTTCTTCAACGGATGGCACAGCTTCGCCGTGTGGGTCAACGGCTGGCAGTCACTGGTGGTGCTGCCTGAGCGACTGACCCTGGGCTTTGGCACACTGTTGATCGCCCACATCTGCTTCAACATCCCCTACGTCATTTTGTCCGTGGGGCCCAAGTTACGGCAGATGGACCGCAATTTGGTCGATGCGGCCCAGGACTTGGGCTGCACCTGGATGCAGGCCTTCTGGAAGGTCATCATTCCGGAGATCAAGCCCGGTATCGTCTCCGGTGCACTGACGGCTTTCACTATGTCCATTGATGATTTCATCATCAGCTACTTCACGGCGGGTACGTCCTCCTCCACGTTGGCCATGACCATCTACGGCATGACCAAAAAGCGCGTCAGCCCGGAGATCAACGCCGTATCCACGCTGCTGTTCGTCACGGTCATCATCCTGCTGGCCATCATCAACCTGCGGGAGAACCACCAGCAGAGCCACAGCCGCCGCCATGCGGAGGCCGCCGCGCCTGCGCCTGCGCCGGCGCCGAAAAAGCATCCCGGTCTGGGAAAGAAGATCGCCGCAGGCGCTATGGCCTGTGTGCTGTTGGCGGTACTGATCGTCACCGGTGCCGCGGCCCGCAGCGAGCGCGTGGTCAATGTGTGCTCCTGGGGCGAGTATATCGATGAGTCCCTGATCACCGAATTCGAGGAGCAGACCGGCATCCGTGTGAACTACCAGACCGCCGAGAGCAACGAGGCGCTGTACTCCCTTATCAAGATGGGCGGCGCGGACTTCGATGTGATCGTACCCTCCGACTATATGATCGCCCGGCTGATCCAGGAGGATATGCTGGCGGAGCTGGACTACGCCGCCATCCCCAATTTTCAGCTGATGGACCCCCAGTTTACCCACCTGAGCTTTGACCCGGAGAACAAGTACACCGAACCCTACACCTGGGGCAGCGTGGGCATCATCTACAACACGACTATGGTGGACGAGCCCATCACCAGCTGGGGCGCTATGTTCGACGAGAAGTACGCAGGGCAGGTGCTGATGATCAACAACTCCCGCGATGCGCTGATGGCCGCCCTGTGCTATCTGGGCTACGACATCAACACCACCGATGAGGGACAGCTGACCGAGGCCTTTGAGCTGGTGAAGAATGCCAAAGACAAGGGTGTGTATCAGGCCTTCGTCATGGACGAGGTCTTCGGCAAGATGGAGGGCGGCAACGCGGCCATCACCATGTACTACGCCGGCGACTATCTGACCATGCTGGAGAATAACGAGGACCTGGCCTTCGTCATTCCCGAGGAGGGCAGCAACTGGTTCGTGGATGCCATGTGTGTGCTCAAGTCCAGCCAGCACAAGGCCGAGGCCTATGAGTGGATCAACTTTATCGCCTCTACCGACAGTAACCTGGCCAACATGGACTACATCTGGTATGCTTCTCCCAATGCCGAAGCGCTGGCGGAGTATCCCGCGTACTACGAGGAGCAGTATGGCGAGCCGCTGGACGAGGAGATCTACAACATCATGGCCATTCCCGATGAGGAGCGCGAGCGCTGTGAGATCTATGTCAACCTGCCACAGGAGACGCTGAAGTTCTACGATAAGCTGTGGACACAGTTGGGCGTCTGACATTCGCGGTTTTTTTCCGCCCCGCGTATAGGCAAGAAATGTATTTAAAGAAAAGCGCTTAATTGGAGGAATTGCTATGATCGAAGTAGGTATGACCTATACCGCTGAAAAGACCGTCACCCCGGATATGACCGCCAAGGCCATCGGTTCCGGCGGGCTGGAGGTGTTCGGCACCCCCTTTATGATGGGACTGATGGAGTACGCCGCTATGCAGTGTGTGCAGCCGGAGCTGCCGGAGGGCAAGGGCACCGTGGGCGTGGAGATCAGTTCCAGTCACCTGGCGCCCACGCCGGTGGGCATGAAGGTCACCGCCACTGCCGAGGTGACGGGTATCTCCGCTAACGGCAAGATGATCACCTTCAAGGTCACGGCCCACGACGCCGATGGCCTGATCGGTGAGGGCATCCATACCCGCGCTGTCATCGACAACGCACGGTTTTTGCAGAAGTGCAGCGACAAGCTGGCACGCGTATAAACCACAAAAAGCCGCCCGTAGGGGCGGCTTTTTTCTTGTCACAGGCAGCTATATTTGGTATAATAAAACGATACTATGACCGGGGGAGGGGAGAGAACGATGCGCGTTTTGGCCACGATCGGGTTTTTCTTCTCTGCCGGTGTCTTCCTGGCGGCATTGCTGCCCTGGAACGGCTGGCAGCTGTATGCCGCCGGGGGCGTTTTGCTGCTGGCGCTTGCGTGGCTGTTTGCTGCACGCAGGCAAAAATATTTTCGCCGGGGGCTGCTGATCCTGCTGCCGCTGGCGGTATCGCTGGCCTATTTTGCCGGGTATGACCACCTGGTGCGCCAGCCGATAGAGGACCGCTGCGGTGCGGCGTCGGACTTTACCGCCACCGTTTGTGATTGGCCGCAGGCTACGGAGCGCGGCGCCAGGGTCACGGTGGAGCTGGAGGGCTATCATCGGGCCAGGGCCGTGCTGTATGGCGAAGCGGAGCTGCTGGCGGCCCGACCGGGTGACACGGTCACGGGCACGGCCCAGTGGCAGTCCGCCGTCCATTTCAACAGTGATGATGTGACCCATTTTAACGCCCGGGGCGTGTATGCGCTGCTGTATGGCCGTGAGGATGTGCGTCTGTCGGCGGGTGATGGGGACGCCCTGCGCTGGCTGCCCCAGCGGGCGGGCAAAGCTTTCCGCGAGAAGGTGGCCGCCATCTGGGATGACCCGCGTGTCAGCGGATTCCTGACAGCGGAGCTTACTGGTGATAAGTCCGCTATGGACGATGGAGACTATCTGGCCATGCAGGAGACGGGCCTGGCGCATCTGTTCGCGGTGTCCGGCCTGCACTGCGCTTTTCTGGTGACGCTGCTGGCGTTGCTGATCTCCCGGCGGCAGAGACTGCTGTGCGCCGTGACCATTCCGCTGCTGCTGTTTTACATGGTGATGGTGGGCATGAGCCCCTCGGTGGTCCGCGCCTGCATCATGCAGATATTCCTGCTGATCGCGCCGCTGTTCCGGCGGGGCAGTGACCCTCTGACCAGCTTGGCTGCCGCACTGCTGTTGATCCTGCTGTGCAATCCCTTTGCCGCGGCCAGCGTCAGCTTGCAGCTGAGCTTTTCCGCTACGCTGGGTATGGTGCTGCTGTCACCCCGGCTGTACAAGCTGCTGACCGGGTGGTATAAGGGCAAATGCCGTCCACTGCGGACCGCGTTGTGCTTCGTCGCGGCGAACCTGTCCGCCACCCTCAGCGCCGTGGTGTTCACTGCCCCACTGACAGCCTGGTATTTCCGCATTTTCGTGCTGGTAGCACCGCTGTCCAGCTTATTGGCGGTGCCTGCGGCGGGATGGAGCTTCATGGCTGCCTTTGTGACGGTGCTGCTGGGCTTTGTGTGGCTGCCGCTGGCCAGCCTGCTGGGTTGGATCTCCTGGGCGCTGGTGCGGTACATCCTGTGGATCGCCAACGGCATGATGTCCTGGCGCTATCACGCGGTGTATTTCACCAATCCCTATCTCATCTACTGGCTGCTGTTTTTGTACGCGGCCTTTATCGGCTGTGCCGCCACGCCGGACGGCAAGCGGAAATACCTGCTGGCATCGGCATTGTCGGTGCTGACGCTGACGGCGGCCATCTGGGTCAACCGTCAGGACTATCAGTACGGCGTGCTGACCGCCCTGACGCTGGATGTGGGACAGGGCGAGAGCGTCATTCTGACTTCCGGCGGTGAGACGGCACTGGTGGACTGCGGCAGCAGCAACAGCTATAAAGACCCCGGCGGTCTGGCTGCCGACACGCTGCACAGCATGGGCGTCCGGGAACTGAGCGCTGTGGTGGTGACCCACTACCACGCCGATCACACCAACGGTTTGTACGAGGTGCTGCGCCGTATCCCGGTGCAGACGATCTACCTGCCGGACATCGAGGATGAGTATGGCGTTCGGGAGCGTCTGGTGTCGCTGGCGGAGGAGAAGGGCGCGCAGGTGACCTATGTGACAAAGGAGACGGCCGATACGCTGGGCGATACCGTTTTGACCATCTATCCGCCGGTGCAGTCCGGCGGCGATCTGAACGAACTGGGCCTGACGGCACTGGCCAGCACCGGAGACTTTGACCTGCTCATTACCGGCGATATGTCCGGCAGCACCGAGAAAAAGCTGGTGGAAACCTATGCCTTGCCGGATATAGAGGTGCTGGTGGTCAGCCACCACGGCTCCCGATATAGCTCAAATATACGCTTTTTGAAGTCGGTGACGCCGGAGGCGGCGGTCATCAGTGTAGGCGACAACAACTATGGCCACCCGTCGGAGGAGACGCTCCAGCGGCTGCTGGCGGTGGGGGCGGATATCTGGCGCACAGACCAGCAGGGTACCATCCGCATCACCGTGAACGGAGGATAACATGGCAAAGGAGAAAAAAGAAAAGACCCCCGGTTATGAGGAATTCCACGACGCGCTGCAAAGCGGCGCCGTGGGGAATGTCTATATATTCCACGGCGAGGAGACGTACCTGATGCAGCAGGCGGTGGCGGAGCTGCAAGCACGGCTTGTGCCGGCGGGCTTTGAGGAGTTCAACTATCACAGGCTTGCAGGCAAGGGCCTGACTATGCAGGAGGTCGTCGAAGCGGCGGAGGCCATGCCTATGATGGCGGAGCGCACCCTGGTCACGGTGGAGGATATGGACTTGTTCAAGTTGGACGAGGCCCAGCGGGGAGCGCTGGTGGCGTTGCTGGAGGACTTCCCGGAGTACTGCACGCTGGTGTTTTTGTACCGGCAGATACCCTATAAGACCGACGCCAAGCTGAAGAAGCTCACCGCCGCCCTGGCGGAGCGCGCCCAGGTGATTGAGTTTGCCCAGCAGGGCCAGCAAAAGCTACAAAAGTGGGTGCGCCGCCGTTTTGCCGCTGCCGGGAAGGATATCGATGCAGGCACGGTAGACCATCTGCTGTTCACCTGCGGCAGCCTGATGACCGGTCTGGTGCCGGAAATCGCCAAAATCGCTGCCTATGCCAGGGGAGCGAAAATCACAGCGGCGGATATCGCCGCTGTGGCGGACCCTGTGCTGGACGCGCGGGTGTTCGACATGACGGACGCAGTGGCGGCTCGTGACTATGACAAGGCGGCAGAGTGCCTTGCAGAACTGCTGCGGATGCAGGAGGAGCCTATCCGCATTCTGGCGGCATTGGGAAAGACGCTGCGGCAGCTGTATACAGCCCGGCTGGCGATCGACGGCGGCAAGGACGTGCTGTGGCTGAAGGATTTGTGGCGTATGAAGTCCGATTACCCAGCTAAAAAACTGATGCAGTCGGCTCGGGGTGTGCGGCGCAGCTGGTGCCGTGAGGCGGTGAAGCGCTGTCAGACACTGGACCACCGTATGAAGAGTGAGCGAAACATGGACAGTGAGGGCGAACTGAAGCTGTTCCTCATGGAATTGGCAGGTGTGAAGTGAAGCCGAGGGTGAAGGAAGTCATCGTGGTGGAGGGGCGGTACGACAGAAATACGCTCCTGCAGGCAGTGGATGCCACTGTGGTGGAGGTGGGCGGCTTCGCCCTGTTCAACGACAGGGAAAAGGCGGCGTATCTCCGCCGTCTGGCGGAGGCGCGGGGCGTGATCCTGCTGACCGACCCGGACGGCGCGGGCTTCGTGCTCCGCAGCCACCTGAAGGGGCTGCTGCCCCCGGACAGAGTAAAGCAGGCGTATGTCCCCGACGTGTACGGCAAGGAGAAGCGCAAGAGAAAGCCGGGGAAGGAGGGCAAGCTGGGCGTGGAAGGTATGACGCCGCAGGTGCTGACGGACGCTCTTCGCCGCGCCGGTGCCACCTTCGAGGGGGAGGACGCACCCCGCCGCTCCGCCGGTATTACGAAGGCGGATCTTCTGGACAAGGGACTGATCGGCCCCGGCTCCGCCGAAAGGCGGGCAACGCTGCAAAGGGAGCTGGGTCTGCCCGCACGGCTGACCGCCAACGGGCTTCTGGAGGCGTTGGATCTCCTGCTGACCCGGGAGGAATTTGACGCCCTGTGAGTTTTTTGCAGGAGGGAGGGCAAACCTCTTGCAATTCCCCTCATGGGCGGTTATAATTAAAAATTGCTTTTGCACAATATTACGACATACAAGGAGTGTGAGAAAGATCATGGCCGAGGAAATCAAGACCCCCGAAACGGAGGAGTCCGGCAAAAACTTCATTATCAATTTCATCGACGAGGACATCGCAGAGGGTGGTCAGTTCCAGGGAATGACCGTTCACACCCGTTTCCCGCCGGAGCCTAACGGCTATCTGCATATTGGACACTGCAAGGCACTGACCATCGACTTCGGCACCGCCGAGCGGTATAACGGCCTGTGCAACCTGCGTATGGATGACACGAACCCCACCAAGGAGGACGAGGAATTCGTGGAGGCCATCAAGCAGGACATCCACTGGCTGGGCTTTGACTGGGGCGACCGCTTCTTTTACGGCAGCGACTACTTTGAGGAGGACTACCGCCAGGCGGTGCTGCTGATCAAAAAGGGGCTGGCCTATGTGTGCCAGCTGACGCCGGAGGAATTCAAAGCCAACCGCGGCGACATCGGCATCCCCGCCGTGTCCCCCTACCGGGATCGCCCGGTGGAGGAGAGCCTCGACCTGTTCGCCCGCATGCGCGCCGGGGAGTTCCCCAACGGCGCCATGACGCTGCGGGCCAAGATCGACCTGGCCAGCGGCAACTTCAATATGCGTGACCCGGTCATCTACCGTATCAACCACATGAGCCACCACCGGCAAGGAAACAAGTGGTGCATCTATCCCATGTATGACTTCGCGCACCCCATTCAGGATGCGCTGGAGGGCATCACCCACAGCCTGTGCTCGCTGGAGTTCGAGGCGCACCGGCCCCTGTACAACTGGGTCATCGAGCACTGTGAGCTGCCTGCCCATCCCCGGCAGATCGAGTTTGCCCGGCTGGGCATCGACCACACGGTCATGTCCAAGCGGAAGCTCCGCAAGCTGGTGGAGGAGAACTATGTTTCCGGCTGGGACGATCCCCGGATGCCCACGCTGTGTGGCCTGCGCCGCCGGGGATACACCGCCGCCGCCATCCGCAGCTTCTGCGAGCGCATCGGCGTGGCCAAGTCCCCCAACACCATTGAGTACGGCTTCCTGGAGCACTGCCTGCGGGAGGACCTGAACGCCCACGCGGAGCGAACCATGGCGGTGCTGCACCCGGTGAAGCTGACGGTGACCAACTATCCCGAGGGCAAGAGCGAGGTATTCACGGTGGAGAACAACCCCACCGACCCGGCGCAGGGCACCCATGAGATCACCTTCTCGCGCCATCTGTGGATCGAGGCGGAGGACTTTATGGAGGTCCCGGTGCCCAAGTACAAGCGACTGACCCCCAACGGTCCGGAGTGCCGCCTGAAGGGCGCGTATCTGGTGCAGTGTACCGGCTGTGTGAAGGACGCGGACGGCAACGTCACCGAGGTGCTGTGCACCTATGATCCGGAGTCCAGCGGCGGTGATCCCGCCGACGGCCGCAAGGTCAAGGGTGCCACGCTCCACTGGGTGGACGCGGAGAACTGCATGGACGCGGAGGTCCGGCTGTACGACAACCTGTTTTCCGATGAGCAGCCCGACGGCCCGGACAAGGACTTCCTGGATTGCCTGAACCCGGAGAGCCTTACGGTGCTCACCGGTTGCAAGGTGGAGCCGGAGATGCGGAAGGTGGCGGAGGCGTTCGACAAGCAGGCCGACCGCACCGGCGTCAACGCACCCACGTTCCAGTTCATGCGTGTGGGCTATTTCTGCCTGGACAACCGCGACAGCTCCGCGGAGCATATGGTGTTCAACCGCAGTGTGTCGCTGAAGGACAGCTTTAAGAAGTGAGAAAAAGCACCCCTCCGGGGGTGCTTTTTTTCATGTGTGATTTAAGCGCCGGACCTCGAAGGAGGTCTCGGCCAGGGTGCTGTCGGCGGTGCCCACCTGAAGGGCTACGGTAAAGATGCCCGAAGCACTGTCGTAGCGCAGACTGACATCGCGGACCCGAAGACCCCGGGGATAGGCGGCGCTGCTGAGCAGCTTGGTGCTGCCCAGGGTGAGCTGGCCGTCGGCATCCACCTGAAAGGCGGCGCCCTCGCCCTCCACGCTGCCCAGGTCCTGAATGAAGATGTGGTCCAGACTGCCGTCCGCGCCGGGGGTCACGGTGCCGCAGAAGCGCAGCTTGTCGCTGATAACGCTGGTAAGGGTGGAGCACAGCTCCTGGGCCTCGGACAGCTGCATGGAGCTGTTGTAGGTGCGGCCGGCGAAGCGGACGCCCACGGTCAGCAGGGCGCTGACGAGCAGGACGATGAGAACGGCGCACAGCAGTTCCGTCAGGGTGAAGCCGCGGCGGTCACGAAGCTTGTTCATGGCGCGACCTCCTCATAGTAGAGGCAGCCGTTGTCCTCATAGACCTGCACGGTGGTGCGGCCGCTGCGGGTGCCGCCGCCGGAGGCGGTCAGGGCGGCGGTGCCGTTCGACACCGCGCTGCTGTAGTGGAAGGAGATGTCGGCGGAACGGACCTTAGCGTTGATCTTGGCGGCGGAAACGGCGGCGGTGGTCAGAAACACGAAGGTCAGTACGATGATCAGGATGGAGACCAGCGTCTCTACCAGCGTTTCGCCGCGGGTGCTGTTCAGCTTTCTGATACGACCGCCTCCTTTTCGATGGTGGCGTTGTCCGGCGACCAGGAGATCGTTGTTGTGGTCGTGGTGACATCGCGGACCCAGAGACCGCCGCCGCTGACGGTGCTGACAGTGGGGTCGGCCTTGTTTTCGCGGAGCGTCAGCACCAGGCGGCAGTCACTGTCGCCGCCGTCGGCCAGGTGCAGGACGATGGTGATGTCGTAATTGGGCGCCATGGTAAAGACGGCGGAGACATCGTCCAGCCCGTCCACGGATAGGGTGATGGTGTCGGTAAAGCTTTTGCCGCTGTCCCTGTCCACGGCGGCCTTGCCGGCCTTGAGCCATGCGGCCGTAAACCCGGTGGGCGAGGTCGTTTCGCGGCTCGTTTCGGTGGAGGTGTCATTGGTATAGGTGGTCTTCACCGTCTCCTGGACAAAGGAGGCGTTCTGGATATCATCACGCAGCAGACGGGCCGCGGAGCTGACCGTCAGATACGCCTGCCGGGCAGCCCGGTCATTCTCCAGACGGCGGGCCGAGGAGGTGGCGGCGGTGAGGATCACCGCACTGACCATACTGGCCGCCAGCAGCAGAAGGAGGGCCATCATCAGCGTGGCGCCCTGTTGGTTTTTCAGTTTGTGCACGGGAGGGCCTCCTTTCTGCGGTGGGTCATGGAAGGGTGTCCGGTGACGGCTCGGGCGTGGGATCGGTGCCGGAGCTGCTGTCCGGGGCGGATGGATCGTCGGAGGGCGTGCCCTCAGGGTCCTTGCTGCCGGAAGCGGGGATATCGGCGTCCGGGACGGTGGGGGCACCGCCGCTGTCCGTCGTTTTGGGCACGGCGGTGAAGGCCGTGTCGGCATACAGCGGCTGGGTGATGTCCGGCGTCCAGCTGATACCGGCCTCGGGGATGTTGTGGTCCGCCAGCAGCTGTCTGAGGGCCTCCACCGAGGGGGCGGAGCCGTAGGGGACAGACAGGGGGAGCGCCTGCCCATCCACCCGGAGGGTGGCGGTCACCCGGGTGTCCTCCTCCGTCAGCGTGTAGGGGATGGAGAGGGTGAAGGTGTGGTTTTCGGCGTCCGTCAATGTGACGGTGAGGGTGATCTGGCCTTGGCTGCGCCCCTTGACCGTCAGGGGACGGTAGGTGAAGGCGCTGGTGGTGTCCTTTGCCGGTGTGCCCACGGTGACGCGGAAGTCGTCGTTCTCGGCGCGGAACACGTCGGGATGGAGGACGGAGGTGTCCTCGTCGTTGGAGACGGGCATGGGCCGGAGGACGTACTCCGTGGCGTCGGCGCCGCCTTTGACGGTGACGCCGGAGACGGAGAGACCGTCAAAGGTGGCGGCGCTGCCCCGGCTGTACAGGTACAGCTTGGCACCGGCGTAGGCGGGGCGGTCGGTGTACGGCGCGCCGGAGGGCACGTCGTCCGTGAAGGCCGTGCCGTCCCGATCCATGACGCCCTGCCAGTAGACTGAGGGTTCGCCGGAGGTGTTGGCGATTCCCAGCACGCCCTGCATGCGGACGGGGATAATGAGGGGCAGCTGGCTGGTGAAGGTCTCGCCGCCGGGGGTAGTGTAGGCGGCGGTGATCAGGGTGCGGTCCTCACCCTCGCTGGCGGCGGTGAGGGTGACAGATGCCGTACGGTCGGCCTTGGTAACGGGAACAGAGGCCGTGAGGACACTGTTGCCGTGCTGGGGCGTGACTGTCCATTTGACATCCAGTGCGCTGCCGCGGCTGTCGCGGGCGGTGAGCGTTAAATTACAGGTGTCACCGACAAAGAAGTCATCGCCGGGCAGGCCGTCCACGGAGATGTCCAGCGTGGAGGTGACGCTCACCAGCAGTCGGGCGGTATAGCCGTCCAGCGTGGCGAAGACCTCGGTGGAGCCGACCTTCAGGCCGGTGAGGGTCACGGTGTAGCTGTGCCTGACGTCTGCCGGGGGCGTCTGTGCCTGCGGTGCGGAGATGTCCACGATGCCCTTGCGGGAGCAGGTGATGACGGGGACGGCGTCAGCGTCGGTGTCCTGGGTGAAGTGCAGCGACAGTGTGACGCTGGGGGTGGTGATACGGTCCAGCGAAAGGACGCCGCTGCTCCAGTACAGGCCGCGGGAGGGCCATTCGCCGTAGTGCAGGCAGGCGGTGCCCTGGGTCAATACGGTGGGGAAGGGGTAGTCCTGTCCGAGGAGGGCTGCCGCGCTGCCGGGGAAGCTGTATTTGCCGTGGGCCGACTGGCCGTTTTCCTCCGTGGTGACCCAGTGGAAGCTGCCATCGTCGCTGCCGCCGTTCAGCAGCGCGGTGAAGCTCTTTCCGTCGATGTCCGCACGGCCGGACATCTGCTCGTAGCTCAGGGCCCTCAGACCGTTGATGGTGTAGGGGCTGCTGCCGGTGTTCCAGGTGTACTTGGACAGATAGCCCAGATCGCCACGGAGCATATCCATCCGCGCGGTATCGGTGCTCAGCAGGGTGGACAGGGAGTAGTAGGTGTACTGTCCATTGGACTGGGTAGACTTGCCGTAGAAGGTGGGGAGGTTGTCGAAGGAGATCGCGGCGCTGCTGTCCAGGTAGTAGCAGTTGTTGATGGTCAGCCGGGCAGTGCCGCCGCTCACACCGGCGCGGTCGGCGATGCTGCCGATGAGGGAGATGCCGGTGATGGTGCCCTCCATGGCAGGGAAGGTCACGTAGGTGTAGCAGTTGTTGTAGGTGGGCTGGCCGTCCTTGCTGCCGGAGAAGTTGGAGAAGGTGGCGGAGAAGCCGCTGCCGCCGATGCCGCCGATGTACACGTAGGTGTCCGGGCCGGCCTCTGCGCCGCCCTGGGTCATTTTGACGGATTTAGGCGTCGTCTCATAGCGATCCACGAAGATGGTGTTGGTGCTGTCGTCGGTAGGGATGCGCTCGTTCAGCAGATCGTTGGCGACGGTGATGCTGCCGCCGGTGTAGCAGTCCGACACATCATAGCGGACGCCGCCCACCAGGCCGCCCACGCGGACATAGTTGCCCCACTGGGCCTTGTTCATGGCGCCTTCACTGGCGTAGCGGTGGGTACAGTTGATATTCAGCTTGACCACGGCGGAGCACCTGTTCAGATTGGCGCTGGATACGCCCACCAGCCCGCCGATGGCGGCTTCGCCCAAGAACTGTCGGTTTTTGCTGTTGTCGGTCACGGTGTAGCCGGCGATAGCGCAGTTGCTGATGGTGCTGACCTTCGTCTTGTCCTTCAGGTTTTCATCATAGTCGTAGGCAATGCCTACCAGACCGCCCAGGGCGTAGGAGGTGGCGTAATTCTCCGGCCCGGTGGCACCGGAGGCGGGGGTGGCGTCGGTCTTGCGCTGGATAACGGCGTCGTTGTCGCTGTAGAGCACGATGTTTTTGATCTCCGCGCCGGCGGTGGTACCGAACAGACCCACGTTGTAGCAATGGGAGGTGATGTTCACATTCTTGATGTAGTAGTTGCCGCCGTCGTAGATACCGCCGAACCAGTTGTACAGCGTCAGATCATAGGTTTCATTGCCCCTGTCGTTCAACTGGCCGTTGTTCACCGCACCGGCAATGGGGTGGAAGTCATAGTTTGCGGCCGTGCCGTCGGCGGCGGTGCCGTGTCCTGCACCGTTGAGGTCGTGGGTCTGCTGCCAGGTGAGGATAGGACGGGGGCCGCCGGTGCTGTCGCCGGCCAGCGCCATCGCCTTTGTCTGCAGCGCATTGCCGCGGCGGTTGGTGTATTGCAGATAGGGATAATACTTGTAGTCACTATTACTGCCTGTGACATCGCGCGTCGTGCTGCCCTGACCGTTGATGTAGCTCCAGTTGATGTATTGCAGCTGCTCTATGGAGCGTACCTGGTAAGGCTTGGAGGCCGTTCCCGGCGCATTGCTGGAGGACAGGGCGAAGGCATCGGCAAAGAAGGGGCTGACGGTGTAGGTCAGCGCGGCGTCCTCGTGGGTCAGCGTCCAGGCATCGTTGGCCTGGGTGCCGCTGGTCAGGTGCAGACCGTTATCGGAGGTCTTGTAGGTGACGAAATTGAATTCCGGCATCTGCCGGTGCAGGTCATCGGCCGCCGCGGTATAGAGAGTGCCGGTCACGGTGATGCCGGTGGAGAGCACAGGCTCGGTGGTGCTGCCGGCGGACCAATAGTAACCGTAGCCGTAAGCGGTAACGGTGCCGCCGTCGTCATGGGAGACACAGAGACTGCTGTTGGCCTTGTATTCGCCGTCCTGGACACCGATCGAGGAGAAATAGTAGCCGCTGCCGGTGGGCTTGGACTCATATTCCCAGTACAGCAGGCCCAGAACGCCCATATCGGCAGGTGTCACCCAGTCGCCGTAATGGACGCGGCTGCCGTCGTGGCCGGCGACGATGCCGGGATAGGGGTAGGCCTTGCCGGCGGAGTCCAGGGTCTTATCGTGCTGGAAGGTATTGGCGGCGGAGACGGCGCCAAAGCCGCCCAGCCGGGTGGCCATGCCGCGCAGAGCCGGCTCGTTCACCGGGGCTGCGCCGGATCTGTCCGTGTACTGGTATAGGTGAACGCTGTCTACAAAGCGGTATGTGCCGCCGTTGAGGTAGCAGCAGCCGGATACGCCGCCGGCAGTGGGGGCAAAGCCGTGAATATCCGCATTGGGTGAAGTCATGGCTGTGGCGCAGTAGCTGGCGCGGAGGGAGCCGGTGTTGCTGCCGGCAAAGCCGCCCAGCGTCACGCCGCCGCCGTTGATCGTGCCGATCTCAATGTCGGCCATGGCGTAGCACTGCTGGACGACGCCGCTGTTGCCGCCCGCGAAGCCGCCGGCGCAGAGCGTGGCGTACAGGCTATTGGCGAAAAGGCTCGGCGCGCTGACGCCGGAGGCGCGGACTGTACCGCTGTTGCGTCCCACCAGGCCGCCCAGATACAGGATACTGCCGTGACGGGCGTCGCCGTTCATGGAGAAGCCCGCGGCGGCGCAGTTGTAGACCGTGCCCTCGTTGCAGCCGGTCAGGGCGCCGATGCAGGCGGTTTGCAGAGAGAGCTGACCTTCCAGAGAAACGGTACGATCCTTATTGGCGGTGAGCAGTATGATATTGCGCAGGGTGCCCCGGTTCAGACCGAACATACCGGCATAGCTGGTGCCGTTGGTGTTGACGGTGCCGGTAAAGGAGGGCGCTGCGATGGTATAGCCGCCGCCGTCGTAGGTGTGGATGAAAGGCTTGCCGTCCGCGGCACCGATAGGCGGCTGCGTGTGCACCGTGAGACGGGCGTAGCTGTTGTAGTCGATGGGGCGCTCCTGCTGGAAGACGGCTGTCTTGTCCAGCAGGGTACGGTAGGTGTCGTAATACAGGCTCAGGTCGTGCAGATGACGGGCCGTGCGGATGCCAACCTCCGCCGGGGCGCTGGGCAGGGCGGCGCTCTGGATCACGCGGCAGGCGAAGTGGGGATTGAAAAAGTAGGAGATGTCATCCACCGTCACCTGACGGTAGAAGGCGGGGGACACCTCACTGGTATAGACCAGCGCATCGGGCAGGCGTACCAGCCAGTAGCCGCCGCCGATATCCTCAGTGTGCCAAAGCGTGTAAGTGTTTTCTATACCGCCCAGGGGATAGGCGACGGTGATGGCGTCCGTAGGCTGGGTGCGGTAGACCATGCCGTAGCCGTCGTCCACGACGGTGCCGCCGGAACGGAGGGTGGAGCGGTTGGCACCCAGGAAGCCGTAGGTGCCGTCGCTGTATTTTTCATAGTAGGCCAGTGCGCCGGACTCGAAATCCGCCTGCCAGTCGCCGTAGTGGGGCAGACCGGTGAGCCGGGGGTAGGAGTAGGTGCTCAGGCCCATGTTGTCCATGAGGTTGTAGGCCACGGTGTCGCTTGTCTCCGCGGTAAAGGCGGTGCCCAGGACCTTTACGCCCTCTGCGCGGTTCTGGCCGCTCCATTCGGCGTAATTGACGAAGCTGGTGCCGGACAGATCGTTCCGGCTGGGGAACAGGTAATAGACAGCGTCTATGTCGGCGGGAGCCGTGCCGGCAGCGGGGGGCTTGACGGTGGAGTAGGTCAGCTTCATGTCGGTGCCCAGGCGGACGCAGGCACTGTAACAGGCCTTGAGGCTGTCGCCGCCGGAGAGCTCGCCGCCGGAGAGACCGGCGGTGGTGCCGGCGCTCTGGAAGCCGGCGGCGTAGCAGTTGGACAGGGCGATATTGGCGGTGCTGTTGCAGGCGCCTATCAGGCCGCCGGCGACGCCGTTATTGGCGGCGGCGTACAGGTAGCAGTCCGCGTAGGAATGGTCCACAGTCAGAGCAGCACTGTCCGTATTGCCCACCAGGCCGCCGGCATAGCGGACGCCCTGAATCACGGTAGCCGCGAAGCTGCGGCGGATGGTCAGCGTGCCGTCGCAGCGGCCTGCCAGACCGCCCGCCGTGCTGCCGCGGAGCCAGATGTCCTGTTCGGTCTTGGTGCTGAGTTTGTCGCGGGTGGGACTGAGATACACCTGACAGTCGAGGATCTCGGTCTTGCCGCTGAGACGGCCGGCCAGGCCGCCGGCATTGCCGGAGGCGGTGATGTCGGCACCGCAAAGGCGCAGGTTTTTCAGCGTGCCGGAGAAGGCGGCAAAAAGACCGCCGTCGCCGGTGGTGTTCACGGTCAGACCGTAGATGACCGGGTGGTAGACCTGGCCATTCACGGTGGCCTTGCTCTCGCAGTAGGTCAGGCGGCTGTTGGTGATGGGCGTGAACGTGCGGGAGCCGTACAGGCGGTCCCAGCCGTCGTCGGCGTTTTCGTTGACAAATTGGATATCCTGCTCCTGCACGGCGCGAGTGATGCTGTCGGGCAAGCGGGAGGCCGTGTCCAGATTTTGCAGGTGGCGGGCGTAGGTAACGACGGCGGTGTCGCCGCCGCGAACCTCGGCAAACAGACTGTTGGCGGTCAGCGTGCCGGAGGCGGAGTCCACCAGACGGTTCTCACACGTCACCTCCACGGTGATGGTCAGGTCCGCGCCGGGGGTCAGATTTTTGTTTTTGAAGCGGGCCTGCTGGCCGAAGCGCATACCGTCCGTGAGAGAGTCCAGGACCATGGTGGCGGTGTAGGTGAGATAGTCGGTCTTGACCTCGCTGCCGGTCAGCTCGATGCGGGAGGTGCTGTGGACGCCGTCGGAGACGGTCACATAGAAGTGCAGCGGCTCCATAGGTGTGTCGCAGGTGACGCGCAGAAGAAGCTGCTCTTTGTTGATGATCTCCATATGGGGCGTCAGCTTGCCGGTGATCTCGGACTGCACACTGTCGCCGCCATAATAGCCCACGGTGGCGCCGGCGCTCAGCCGGCCATCACGGAACCGCAGGGGATTGAAGCTGTCAAAGTCGTAGGTCAGGGGTTTTTCACTGTAAAACACGGCGTAGACGCTGCCGCTGGCGGGGTCGAGCTCGATCACCCAATGGTTGTCCCACAGCTGGCGGTCCACCTGGTCCTCCGGGAG
>ENA-ORLY01000813-ORLY01000813.1-human-gut-metagenome-genome-assembly--contig:-NODE-813-length-41337-cov-7.647649_pt1 | contig 41337 bp, 57 predicted proteins | sample MGYA00243071_ERZ508832 | MGnify/ENA primary metagenome ERZ508832 (study PRJEB26277, sample SAMN04329777) | human gut metagenome | biome: human-associated habitat | host: Homo sapiens | place: USA... | reverse complement strand
GCTTTCAGCTCACTGTCGCGAGGTGGCGTATATTACGCTTTCCTCTTTCAGAGTCAACCCTGAATTTCAGGATTTTTTCTCTTTGTTGTTACGACCATCTTGTGAAGTGTTTCACGTTGTCGTCTCAACGGAGGCGCATTATAGGGATCCCAATTTTTTGCACAAGTACTTTTTTGATCTTTTTTTCTGTTTGTTGCTTTTTCAACCTTTTTGCTGCATTTGCACACAAAACGGTGCTTTTTTGCATGCTAAAAGACTTGCACAAGGCCAATAATGCACCCAAAGTCATTAGTAAATCATTTATTGTTGAGGTAATTATGTCTGATGTTTTACGCCCATACCGCGATCTTTTTCCACAAATCGGTCAGCGCGTAATGATCGACGATAGCAGCGTCGTGATTGGTGACGTTCGTCTGGCTGATGATGTGGGGATCTGGCCGCTCGTTGTGATTCGTGGAGATGTACATTATGTACAGATCGGAGCACGCACCAATATCCAGGATGGCAGTATGTTGCATGTCACTCATAAATCCTCGTACAACCCAGATGGCAACCCATTAACCATTGGCGAAGATGTCACTGTTGGTCACAAGGTGATGCTCCACGGCTGCACCATTGGCAATCGAGTTTTGGTTGGGATGGGCTCAATTTTACTTGATGGCGCAATAGTAGAAGATGATGTGATGATTGGTGCGGGTAGCTTGGTCCCACAAAATAAACGGCTGGAGAGCGGATATCTGTATCTCGGTAGCCCCGTCAAACAGATCCGCCCGTTAAGTGATGAAGAGAAGGCTGGGTTACGCTATTCCGCAAATAACTACGTGAAATGGAAGGACGAATATCTGGATCAAGGTAACCAGACCCAACCTTGATCATCTTCACTTTGTTCCTGAATTAAGTTTTCCGCTTCTTCTTCCAGGTCCCAGCGATGCTGACGAAAACTCGCTAACCACTGTTCTGGCGTATCTCCAGTAAAGCGATACGCCAGACTCTCGCCAGAGATCGCACATGTCAGTTGCATACCATTCACGAGAGCGGGAAAACATACACATCTTTTATTCTCGTCCCACTCTTCCCTATCCGGAAACTGGATGGCCTGATTCACGCTGACAATTCCTGTTGCAATAGTTTGATGACCGGTTCTACATCAGGCAGAACGCCATGCCAAAGAAGGAAGGCATGAGCCGCCTGTGCCACCAGCATTCCTAAACCATCAGCATTACGCTTTGAGCCTCGCTGCTCACACCATGCCAGAAAAGGAGTTTTTCCTTTCTGATAGAACATGTCATAGCAATAAATGCCTGGATGAATGAGCGATGACGGGATCGCCGGAATATCACCACTGATGCCACTGGATGTTGCATTAATAATGAGATCAAACTCATGACCTTCCAGTTCGTCCATACCCAACGCCTGAATACTGCCAGTGTGCGCAAACAATTTAGCCAACTCTTCCGCGCGGAATACCGTCCGATTAGTGATTGTCACCGCACAGTCCAGGGAAAGAAGTGGCAGTAGTACGCCGCGAGATGCTCCACCAGCGCCGATGAGCAGAATACGTAAACCAGGACGGATAAAAGACAGACGTTCCAGATCGCTTAACAAACCTATACCATCGGTATTGTCACCCAGCAGGCGTCCATCTTCTAACCGCTTGAGGGTATTAACAGCACCAGCCAACGCTGCCCGTTCAGTAAGCTCATCCGCTCTGGCAAAAGCCTCTTCTTTAAAAGGTACCGTCACATTCGCACCTTTACCACCAGCACTAAAGAAAGCGTTCAGTGTGTTGATGAAATCATTGATGGGTGCCAACACGCGCCCATAGGGATGTTCAATATTCAGTTGCTGAGCAAATTGCTGATGAATGAATGGCGATTTGCTGTGGGCTATCGGATTACCAAAAACAGCATAGGTTTCCATTATGTTACCCCTGTCGAAACAGTTCACCCGTCAGGGCATCGCGGATTTCTGAAGGATTTAAACGCCCCCCCGTTTCACCAGGCACAACCGGGAACGCCGCGCCAAATTGTGCGCGAACTTCGTCTACTGTTCGACAAGGTGGCAATCCACTCAAGTTGGCACTGGTAGAAACCAGCGGTTTACCATAAGCCTGGCACAAAGCAACCACCAACGGATGGTCGGTGACTCGTACAGCAAGCGAATCAAAGCGGCCCGTCAACCAGCGCGGTGTTGTCGCAGGCGCGGGAAAGACAAAGGTGACAGGACCTGGCCAGCGGGAAAAAATGGTTTCACGCTGCGCATCAGTCAGCATGGTGTCATCAATATAGGGTTTAAGCTGCTCGTAATTTGCTGCGATTAAAATCAGCCCCTTATCAACCGGACGCTGTTTTAACTCCAACAGTCTCATCACTGCTATTTCGCTATCAGGATCACACCCAACACCGAAAACGGCTTCCGTTGGATAGGCGATGACACGTTCTTCATTGAGAACATCTATCGCAGCTGCGATAGCGTCTCCTTGCAGGTTATTATTCACGTTATTATTCCGCCGAAACCGGCTTTCCACATTGTTTACTGGCACAAAAGTGTTTTACACCCTGCGCGGTTTTCTTTTCGATGAGTAGCGGATAATGACACTCAGGGCATTCTCCAGCTATGGGTTTGAAGTTAATGGCAAATTGACACTCCGGGTAGCGATCACAGGAGTGAAACGTTTTGCCATAACGGGAGCGGCGCTGGACCAGATGGCCCGTCCGGCATTGGGGGCATGTAATTGCTGTTTCGTCCGGTTTATCGATAAGTTCGGTATGTTCGCATTCAGGGTAGTTACTGCAACCAATAAACATACCAAAGCGTCCCTGGCGTAATACCAGATTTGCGCCACATGCAGGGCAAACCTGCCCCTCCAGAACTTTGACGATATGTCCATCCGCTGAAGATTTCAGAGGACGGACGTAGTCACACGCCGGATACTGTGAGCATCCAAGAAACGGACCGTGTTTCCCGGATCGAATAACCAGTTCAGCCCCGCACTTTGGGCAGGACTCATTATTACGCACCGTGAACAGTGCTGATTTTGCCATAACAACTTATGCTGAATTAAAGAAATGATTAATGCAGCATACCTTCATTCACTTCAAAGAGTAATTCTTCCATTTGCTGGTACGCATTTTCGCAGCCCGGAATATTGAACAACACCATCAGGATTACCCATTTCAGGTCTTCCAGGTCGAACTCTGCGGTATCCAGCGCGAGCACTCGCTCTATCACCATTTCACGGGTTTCAAGGTTAAGCACCTGAATTTGCTCAAGGAAAAGCAGAAAACCACGACAGCTGGCATCCAGCCTTTCACACTCTTCAGGGGTATAAATACGCATGGAGAGTGGATCAGAGGCCAGTTGCATCGGTTCTGCCAGTCCTTCCTGATAATCCGCAAGCTTTTCCAGCCAAAGCAGGGCATTGTAGATATCTTCTCGATCAAATCCTGCGTCGGTAAGATCCTGTTCAAGTTTGTCTTGATCCACACGCAACTCAGCTTCTGTGTGAATATAGGTTTCAAACAAATACATTAGTACGTCGAACATGGCATGCCCTCCTCAATCGGACATAGCCGCCGGGTACAGCTGCGATCCATCCTGCTAACTCCAGTTCGAGTAGTTGAGTTACTACCTCTGGCACAGGTTGGCCGGCACGTTCAGCGACGACGTCAACAGGTGTTACCTCATCTCCTACGTTAGCCAGGAGCTCAGGAAATGGCAATGCCACGTCTTCCTGATCTGGTGAATAAAATGAATTTTCAGGGGCGTCTGGCAACCAGTGCAATCCAAATTGCAAGTTTTCCAGAATTTCTTCCGGTTCCGTCACAAGAATCGCACCTTGTTTTATTAACCAGTGAGGCCCTTCGCTTCCCGGATTCCCTAATGGACCCGGCAAGGCAAAAACTTCACGTCCCTGCTCAAGCGCACAACGTGCTGTCACCAGCGAACCACTGCGCAAAGCCGCTTCCACCACCAGTACACCTTTACTTAGACCACTGATAATGCGATTTCTTCGTGGGAAATTGTAAGCAAGGGGAGGAACATCGAGGGGAAATTCCGAGACAAGAGCCCCACCATGTTCAAGCAAACTGGTAGCCAGTCGGGCATGGCGACGCGGATGAATGGTATTAAGTCCATTCCCTAATACAGCAATGCTGACGCCATTTACCTGTAAGGCCGCTTTATGCGCCACACCATCGATTCCACGCGCCAGTCCACTCGTAATTGTCACTCCACGCGTCGCCAGAGTTTCGCAAAATAATCGTCCCCATCGCTCGCCATACCATGAATGCGCCCGACTCCCCACTACGGCAAGCTGAAATGAATGCAGCGCGTGCAGTTCTCCTTCAACAAACAGTGCGCCGGGGTAATCTGTCGTCGCAAGAAGTTGAGGAGGATAAAATTCGCTGTCCGCAGGGATTAAATGATGGTTGGGTTGCTCCAACCAGCAAAGTGAGCTTTCGATACTCTTTCGCGGAAATGAAAGAAAGCGTTGTGCCTGCCGCAATGTAAGCCCTGTTTGCTGCAATACAACCGCATCAATATACGACTGTTTTGCCAGCCAGTGAGCTATACGGACCATATCATCGCCGTACAAGCTGCTGATGCTCATTAAACGCAGCCAAATTTCTGTATCGACCATCCTTATCTCCCTGCCATAAGCAGCCTTAGCAATCTTTGCGATTGGTCAGTGATGCTGTCAATCAGAGGGGGATTTGTCTAGAATAGAAGAAATAATCTTTCTAACTCCTGAACACATCTCTGGAGATTTATGTCAGTTTTGCAAGTGTTACATATTCCGGACGAGCGGCTTCGCAAAGTTGCTAAACCGGTAGAAGAAGTGAATGCAGAAATTCAGCGTATCGTCGATGATATGTTCGAGACGATGTACGCAGAAGAAGGTATTGGCCTGGCGGCAACCCAGGTTGATATCCATCAACGTATCATTGTTATTGATGTTTCGGAAAACCGTGACGAACGGCTGGTGTTAATCAATCCGGAGCTTTTAGAAAAAAGCGGCGAAACAGGCATTGAAGAAGGTTGCCTGTCGATCCCTGAACAACGTGCTTTAGTGCCACGCGCAGAGAAAGTTAAAATTCGCGCCCTGGACCGCGACGGTAAACCATTTGAACTGGAAGCAGACGGTCTGTTAGCCATCTGTATTCAGCATGAGATGGATCACCTGGTCGGCAAACTGTTTATGGATTATCTGTCACCGCTGAAACAACAACGTATTCGTCAGAAAGTTGAAAAACTGGATCGTCTGAAAGCCCGGGCTTAAGGATAAGAACTAACGTGTCAGAATCACTACGTATTATTTTTGCGGGTACACCTGACTTTGCAGCGCGTCATCTCGACGCGCTGTTGTCTTCTGGTCATAACGTCGTTGGCGTGTTCACCCAGCCAGACCGACCGGCAGGACGCGGTAAAAAACTGATGCCCAGCCCGGTTAAAGTTCTGGCTGAGGAAAAAGCTCTGCCCGTTTTTCAACCGGTTTCCCTGCGTCCACAAGAAAACCAGCAACTGGTCGCCGATCTACAGGCTGATGTTATGGTTGTCGTCGCCTATGGCTTAATTCTGCCTAAAGCAGTGCTGGAGATGCCGCGTCTTGGCTGTATCAACGTTCATGGTTCACTGCTGCCACGCTGGCGCGGTGCTGCACCAATCCAACGCTCACTATGGGCGGGTGATGCAGAAACTGGTGTGACCATTATGCAAATGGATGTTGGTTTAGACACCGGTGACATGCTCTATAAGCTCTCCTGCCCGATTACTGCAGAAGATACCAGTGGTACTCTGTACGACAAGCTGGCAGAGCTTGGCCCACAAGGGCTTATCACCACATTGAAACAACTGGCAGACGGCACGGCGAAACCAGAAGTTCAGGACGAAACTCTTGTCACTTACGCCGAAAAGTTGAGTAAAGAAGAAGCGCGTATTGACTGGTCGCTTTCGGCAGCGCAGCTTGAACGCTGCATTCGCGCTTTCAATCCATGGCCAATGAGCTGGCTGGAAATTGAAGGACAGCCGGTTAAAGTCTGGAAAGCGTCGGTCATTGATACGGCAACCAACGCTGCACCAGGAACGATCCTTGAAGCCAATAAACAAGGCATTCAGGTTGCGACTGGTGATGGCATCCTGAACCTGCTCTCGTTACAACCTGCGGGTAAGAAAGCGATGAGCGCGCAAGACCTCCTGAATTCTCGTCGGGAATGGTTTGTTCCGGGCAACCGTCTGGTCTGATAGTCCACTCTTCTAAGCCCGGTCTTGCCGGGCATTTTTATACTTATGAAAAAACAACGTAATTTACGTAGCATGGCGGCACAGGCCGTTGAACAAGTCGTCGAGCAAGGGCAATCATTAAGCAACATTCTGCCACCGCTCCAGCAAAAAGTTTCCGATAAAGACAAAGCACTTCTTCAAGAGTTGTGCTTTGGCGTACTGCGTACGCTTTCACAGTTAGACTGGCTGATTAATAAGTTAATGGCCCGTCCGATGACCGGCAAACAGCGCACTGTGCATTACCTGATTATGGTTGGTTTGTATCAACTGCTTTATACCCGCATACCACCTCATGCTGCGCTGGCTGAAACGGTTGAAGGCGCTATCGCAATTAAGCGCCCGCAACTTAAAGGGTTGATAAACGGTGTATTACGCCAGTTCCAGCGTCAGCAAGAAGAGTTATTAGCCGAGTTTAATGCCAGTGATGCACGTTATCTGCATCCTTCCTGGTTGCTGAAGCGTCTGCAAAAAGCGTATCCAGAGCAGTGGCAATCCATCGTCGAAGCCAATAACCAGCGTCCGCCAATGTGGCTGCGCGTTAATCGTACGCATCATTCCCGCGACAGCTGGCTTGCATTGCTGGATGAAGCAGGAATGAAAGGTTTCCCGCATGCGGATTACCCTGATGCTGTACGTCTGGAAACACCTGCACCTGTTCATGCGCTACCTGGTTTTGAAGACGGATGGGTTACCGTTCAGGATGCCTCAGCACAAGGTTGCATGACCTGGCTTGCGCCACAAAACGGTGAACACATTTTGGATCTTTGTGCCGCCCCCGGCGGTAAAACAACGCATATCCTTGAGGTGGCACCAGAAGCGCAGGTTGTTGCGGTTGATATTGACGAACAGCGCCTCTCTCGCGTTTACGACAATTTAAAACGCCTTGGTATGAAAGCGACCGTGAAACAAGGTGATGGCCGCTACCCTTCCCAATGGTGTGGCGAGCAACAGTTTGATCGCATTTTATTAGATGCGCCTTGTTCAGCAACGGGGGTGATTCGTCGCCATCCGGATATTAAATGGTTACGTCGCGATCGCGATATCCCGGAACTCGCGCAATTGCAGTCTGAAATTCTCGACGCCATTTGGCCGCATTTAAAATCCGGTGGAACCCTGGTCTATGCCACCTGTTCGGTGTTACCGGAAGAGAATAGCCTGCAGATTAAAGCCTTTTTGCAACGTACCGCTGATGCCGAACTTTGCGAAACAGGAACACCAGAGCAACCGGGTAAACAAAATCTGCCTGGTGCCGAAGAGGGCGACGGCTTCTTTTACGCTAAGCTAATCAAAAAGTGATGAGATAACGGGTCGCGACTGATGAAAATTATCATTCTGGGTGCCGGCCAGGTTGGCGGCACACTGGCGGAAAACCTGGTTGGCGAGAACAACGATATTACTGTTGTCGATACCAACGGTGAGCGTCTGCGGACCTTACAGGATAAATTTGACCTGCGAGTCGTGCAGGGGCATGGCTCTCATCCACGTGTATTGCGGGAGGCAGGTGCCGACGACGCCGATATGCTGGTTGCTGTAACCAGTTCAGATGAAACCAATATGGTTGCCTGCCAGGTAGCCTACTCACTTTTCAACACCCCTAATCGCATCGCTCGCATCCGCTCACCAGACTACGTGCGCGATGCCGATAAGCTATTTCATTCAGATGCTGTACCGATTGATCATCTGATCGCACCAGAGCAGTTGGTTATCGATAATATTTACCGACTGATTGAGTATCCAGGCGCATTGCAGGTTGTGAACTTCGCTGAGGGTAAAGTCAGCCTCGCTGTGGTTAAAGCCTATTATGGCGGCCCGCTGATTGGTAATGCACTTTCGACCATGCGCGAACATATGCCACATATCGATACTCGTGTGGCAGCAATTTTCCGCCACGATCGCCCCATTCGTCCACAAGGTTCGACCATTGTTGAAGCTGGTGATGAAGTGTTCTTTATTGCCGCTTCACAGCATATCCGCGCGGTGATGAGTGAATTACAGCGACTGGAAAAACCGTATAAGCGGATCATGCTGGTTGGTGGCGGTAATATCGGTGCAGGGCTGGCGCGTCGTCTGGAAAAAGATTACAGCGTTAAACTCATCGAACGTAATCAGCAACGCGCTGCCGAACTGGCGGAAAAGTTGCAGAATACGATCGTCTTTTTTGGTGATGCGTCGGATCAAGAACTGCTGGCCGAAGAACATATCGATCAAGTTGATCTGTTTATTGCCGTCACCAACGATGACGAGGCCAATATCATGTCAGCCATGCTCGCCAAACGTATGGGTGCGAAAAAGGTGATGGTATTGATCCAGCGTCGCGCTTATGTGGATCTGGTTCAGGGGAGCGTGATCGATATTGCGATTTCACCGCAACAAGCAACTATTTCTGCGTTGCTTAGCCATGTGCGAAAAGCAGATATTGTTGGTGTTTCCTCACTGCGCCGCGGCGTAGCAGAAGCTATTGAAGCCGTTGCTCACGGTGATGAAAGCACCTCACGCGTTGTCGGCAGAGTCATTGACGAAATCAAGCTACCGCCAGGAACGATTATTGGAGCGGTGGTACGTGGAAACGACGTGATGATTGCCAATGACAATCTGCGCATTGAGCAAGGCGATCACGTAATTATGTTCCTCACAGATAAAAAATTTATTACCGACGTCGAAAGACTCTTCCAGCCAAGCCCTTTCTTCTTGTAATTAATAAGGCGTCTAATGACGCCTTATTATTTCCCTTTGATTATCAAGGATTAATTAAATTCATTCCTGGCAGGAAAATGGCTTAACATTTGTTAGACTTATGGTTGTCGGCTTTATAGGGAGAATAACATGAGCATTATTAAAGAATTTCGCGAATTTGCGATGCGCGGGAACGTGGTGGATTTGGCGGTGGGTGTCATTATCGGTGCGGCATTCGGGAAGATTGTATCTTCACTGGTTGCCGATATCATCATGCCACCTCTGGGCTTATTAATTGGCGGGATCGACTTTAAACAGTTTGCTGTCACGCTACGCGATGCGCAGGGGGATATCCCTGCTGTTGTGATGCATTACGGTGTCTTCATTCAAAACGTCTTTGATTTTCTGATTGTGGCCTTTGCCATCTTTATGGCGATTAAGCTAATCAACAAACTGAATCGGAAAAAAGAAGAACCAGCAGCCGCACCAGCACCAACTAAAGAAGAAGTATTACTGACAGAAATTCGTGATTTGCTGAAAGAGCAGAATAACCGCTCTTAACAAACGCCTGAAAGCAGAAGGCCAGTGGTAAAAAAGTGATTTACTTTCTTGCCACTGGCCTCCCAGTTCCCCCGATTGCCATGTTTTCCTTTTCGCATGTAACTGCCTTTCCCTTTCTTATTTTTCTCTACTCGCTGTCGGAATAAGGGATCATGTAGTAATGCTTCTATCGCATTATCCTTTATCTGCCCTTTAGTATGCTGATATCGGCTCATAAAAACTCCAGTTGGTTATTTAACGGCGCGAGTGTAATCCTGTCAGTGCAAAAAATCAACAGCCACTCTTAACGCCACTCGCCCCTTGTTCAAGAGCTTCAAGAATCGAGCAATAAACACTGCTATGGGCGGTCCCACAACAGGCATCGTTAAGGCGTTGGAGGGAACGCTGCATACTCTGCAACTCGGCTATCCGTGCTTCGACTTCCTGCAATCTTTCCTGCACAATGCCTTTTGACTCCTGACAGGTATGGCGTTCAGGATCGATACGGATCGACAGCAACTCGCGGATCGACTCCAGACTGAAACCAAGTTGTCTGGCATGGCGGATAAATTTCAATCGCTGGAGATCGCTTTCGGTATACAGGCGAAACCCACCTTCGGTGCGTACTTCATGCTCCATCATCTGCTGCTTTTCGTAATAACGAATCGTGTCGGGTGTTACTTCCGCCATTTTTGCCAGCTCGCCAATGCGATACATACATACTCCACTAGTTATCGTTGATTTTGTTCAACAACTTGTCAGCATAATCGCCGCGTAAAAAATCGGTACTCAATCCAGCTTGTCGCAGCTTCAATTCCAGTAATGACAATCGACGACTAACCTCTTTATATTGCGGATCATCATGACGGATACCTTTGAGGATATCCAAAAGCTGAATTGCTTCCCTCCGCTGCTCAAGTTCTGGCGGTAAGCAACCGGCATTCTTCAGCAAGCGATACCCCGCACGTAATTCCGGTGGCACGTGTGAATCATCATCTAGAATCAATGGCTCGCCACTTCCCGGAAGATTATCAAACTCACCTTTGGATTGTGCCTCAGTAATATGACGCTCTGCCCACTGGTCAAGTAACCACATAAATACTCCAGGGGATGAACAAAAAGAGTACAGCTATTGTAGATAAGTGGGGATACTACGGGTATAAAAAAACCCGCCGGGGCGGGTTTTTTTACGTTGCTTCAGATTACTCTGCAGCAGCTTCTGCTTTCTCTGAACGATCAACCAGCTCGATGTAAGCCATCGGCGCGTTGTCGCCTGCACGGAAGCCACACTTCAGAATACGAGTGTAACCACCGGCACGGCTCGCGAAACGCGGGCCCAGTTCGTTAAACAGTTTTGCCACGATCTCGTTATCACGAGTACGGGCGAATGCCAGACGACGATTAGCAACGCTATCAGTCTTGGCAAGAGTAATCAGCGGCTCAACTACGCGGCGCAGCTCTTTCGCTTTAGGCAGAGTCGTCTTGATGATTTCATGACGAACCAGTGAACCTGCCATATTGCGGAACATAGCCTGGCGATGGCTGCTGTTGCGGTTCAGTTGACGACCACTCTTACGATGGCGCATGACCTTATCCTTCTCAGTAAAACCTTAACCTGTGATCCGGTTACTCGTCAGCGATGCTTGCCGGTGGCCAGTTTTCCAGGCGCATGCCCAGAGACAGTCCACGGGAAGCCAGCACGTCTTTAATCTCAGTAAGAGATTTTTTACCAAGGTTAGGCGTTTTAAGGAGCTCAACCTCGGTACGCTGTACCAGATCACCGATATAGTGGATAGCTTCTGCTTTAAGGCAGTTAGCAGAGCGGACAGTCAATTCCAGATCGTCAACAGGGCGCAGCAGGATCGGATCGAACTCTGGTTTCTCTTCTTTCACTTCAGGCTGACGTACATCACGTAAGTCAACGAAAGCTTCCAGTTGTTCAGCCAGAATGGTTGCCGCACGACGAATCGCCTCTTCAGGATCGATTGTGCCGTTGGTTTCCATTTCGATGACCAGCTTGTCCAGGTCGGTACGCTGTTCTACACGCGCTGCTTCAACATTGTAGGCAATACGCTCCACAGGGCTGTAGCATGCGTCGACCAGCAGACGGCCGATTGGGCGCTCATCTTCTTCCGAATGAATTCGGGTAGAAGCCGGCACATAACCACGACCGCGCTGAACTTTGATACGCATGCTAATAGACGCGTTCTCATCGGTCAGGTGGCAGATCACGTGCTGCGGCTTGACGATTTCGACATCACCGTCGTGGGTGATATCGGCTGCAGTCACAGGGCCAATGCCAGATTTATTCAAGGTAAGAATAACTTCATCTTTGCCCTGAACTCTCACCGCCAGCCCTTTCAGGTTGAGCAGGATTTCCAGGATATCTTCCTGAACGCCTTCTTTGGTGCTGTACTCATGTAGTACACCATCAATCTCAACCTCGGTCACCGCGCAACCCGGCATCGATGAGAGCAGAATACGGCGCAGTGCGTTACCCAGAGTATGGCCAAAGCCACGCTCTAAAGGCTCAAGGGTCACCTTGGCGTGCGTCGAACTCACTTGCTCGATATCAACCAGGCGCGGTTTTAGAAACTCTGTCACAGAACCCTGCATTGTGTCCTCTCTTTGGTACTAAGCTTTACTTGGAGTAAAGCTCGACGATCAGGTGTTCGTTAATGTCCGCAGACAGATCAGAACGCTCCGGCTTACGCTTAAACGTACCTTCCATCTTGCCAGCATCAACTTCCAGCCAGGTTGGCTTTTCACGCTGCTCAGCCAGCTCCAGAGCGGCTTTCACGCGAGACTGCTTCTTCGCTTTCTCACGAATGCTTACAACGTCATTCGGACTAACCTGATAAGAAGCGATGTTAACAACACGACCGTTTACCATAATTGCTTTATGGCTAACCAGCTGACGTGCTTCTGCACGAGTGGCACCGAAGCCCATACGGTATACAACGTTGTCCAGACGACCTTCCAGCAGAGCCAACAGGTTTTCACCGGTGTTGCCTTTCAGACGTGCTGCTTCTTTGTAGTAGTTACGGAACTGACGCTCCAGCACACCATAGATACGGCGAACTTTTTGCTTTTCACGCAACTGCACACCATAGTCAGACAGACGCGGTTTACGCGCACCGTGCTGGCCAGGAGCTTGTTCAATTTTACACTTGGTATCGATCGCGCGAACGCCAGACTTAAGGAATAAGTCGGTGCCCTCACGACGGCTCAGCTTGAGCTTAGGACCCAAATATCTTGCCATTTTCTTTCTCCAACAAACCTGGAAAACGAAGCGTTATACGCGACGTTTTTTCGGCGGACGACAACCGTTATGAGGGATCGGAGTCACATCAGTAATGTTAGTGATGCGGAAACCTGCGGCGTTCAGAGCACGAATAGTAGATTCGCGGCCTGGACCCGGACCTTTAACCATAACTTCCAGATTCTTGATGCCGTATTCTTTCACGGCGTCAGCGCAACGCTCTGCTGCAACCTGAGCTGCAAACGGAGTGGATTTGCGAGAACCACGGAAACCGGAACCACCGGCTGTTGCCCAACCCAACGCGTTACCCTGACGATCAGTGATAGTCACGATGGTGTTGTTGAAAGAAGCATGGATATGAGCCACGCCGTCAGAGACTTGTTTTCTTACACGTTTACGTGCACGAATTGGTGCCTTTGCCATTATTCAATCACCCCGATTATTTCTTGATCGGTTTGCGCGGACCCTTACGGGTACGTGCGTTGGTCTTGGTACGCTGACCGCGAACCGGGAGACCACGACGATGACGCAAACCGCGATAGCAACCAAGATCCATCAGGCGCTTGATGCTCATGCTGATTTCACGGCGCAGATCACCTTCAACGACAAATTTGGCAACTTCGTCACGCAGCGTGTCGATTTGTCCTTCAGACAGCTCACTGATCTTAACATCTTCAGCGATACCCGCTGCAGCCAGGATGGCTTTAGAACGGGTCTTGCCGACGCCATAAATCGAAGTTAATGCGATTACGGCATGCTTATGATCAGGAATGTTAATGCCTGCTATACGGGCCACTATGCACTCCTACTATTTAATATGTACGTTCCATGCTGAAAAGCCCGTTTTCAGGATACTCAAATGGAAACGCACAGACATACAAAAGATTGGCTGGCTAATCTAGCCAGCTCAACCCAACTTTGCAAGAAAAATATGCGAAAAAATCAGCCTTGGCGCTGTTTATGCTTCGGCTCGGCACTGCAAATCACACGGATGACACCATCACGCTTAACGATTTTGCAGTTACGGCATAATTTCTTGACGGAAGCACGAACTTTCATTTTTACTCTCCGTAACTTCTCGGGCGACCAATTATCGGCCGTAGCCTTTCAGGTTCGCCTTCTTCAATGCAGACTCATACTGACTGGACATCATCAGAGTTTGCACTTGAGCCATAAAGTCCATAATCACGACAACAACGATAAGCAGTGAGGTCCCACCGAAGTAGAACGGTACTTTCATTGCATCACGCATGAACTCCGGGATCAGGCAGATAAAGGTAATGTACAGCGCACCAACCAAGGTCAGGCGGGTCATTACTTTATCGATATACTTCGCCGTTTGCTCTCCCGGACGAATTCCTGGTACAAATGCACCGGACTTCTTCAGGTTATCTGCTGTTTCACGCGGGTTGAAAACCAACGCCGTGTAGAAGAAACAGAAGAAGATGATTGCAGACGCATAGAGTAACACATAAAGCGGTTGCCCAGGCTGCAAATACAGCGAAATTGTTGTCAGCCAGTTCCAACCAGTACCGCCCCCGAACCATGACGCGATGGTCGCCGGGAACAGAATAATACTGGAAGCGAAGATTGCCGGGATTACCCCCGCCATATTCACTTTCAGCGGTAAATGTGTGCTCTGTGCAGCATAGACACGACGACCTTGCTGACGTTTCGCGTAGTTTACCACAATGCGGCGTTGACCACGCTCAACAAATACAACAAAGAACGTCACTGCAAATACTAATACTGCAACCAACAGCAACACGAGGAAGTGCAGGTCGCCTTGACGCGCTTGCTCGATAGTATGGGCAATGGCTGGCGGGAGTCCCGCGACAATACCGGCGAAGATAATGATTGAAATACCGTTGCCGATACCTCGTTCAGTAATCTGTTCGCCCAACCACATCAGGAACATGGTTCCTGTGACCAGACTTACAACAGCGGTGAAGTAGAATGCAAAGCCCGGGTTAATGACCAGGCCTTGCATACCAGGCATATTCGGCAGACCGGTAGCAATACCGATCGACTGGAATATTGCCAGCACCAGAGTACCGTAGCGGGTGTACTGGCTGATCTTACGACGACCAGACTCCCCTTCTTTCTTAATTTCTGCCAACGTTGGGTGAACCACCGTCAGCAGCTGGATAATGATCGATGCCGAAATATACGGCATGATCCCCAGAGCAAAGATAGAAGCACGGCTGAGAGCACCACCAGAGAACATGTTAAACATTTCAATGATGGTGCCTCGCTGTTGCTCAAGCAGTTTGGCAAGTACAGCGGCATCAATACCAGGGATCGGAATAAAAGAGCCAATACGGAACACAATCAGCGCACCGATAACAAACAGCAGTCTGCGTTTCAGCTCGCCTAAGCCACCTTTGGCACTTTGAAAATCTAATCCCGGTTGTTTAGCCATCTGCTACTTATTCCTCGATTTTACCGCCAGCAGCTTCGATAGCAGCACGAGCGCCTTTAGTAACACGCAGGCCACGAACAGTTACCGGAGTAGTTACTTCGCCAGCCAGGATCACTTTCGCGAACTCGATCTGGATACCGATAATGTTAGCCGCTTTCAGCGTGTTCAGGTCTACAACACCGCCTTCTACTTTAGCCAGGTCAGACAGACGAACTTCGGCTGTAATCGCTGCTTTACGAGAAGTGAAGCCGAATTTCGGCAGACGACGGTACAGAGGCATCTGACCACCCTCGAAACCGCGACGTACGCCACCGCCAGAACGAGACTTCTGACCTTTGTGACCACGACCACCGGTTTTACCGAGGCCAGAACCGATACCACGACCCAGGCGTTTACCCGCCTTTTTGGAGCCTTCGGCCGGAGACAGAGTATTTAAACGCATCTCTTACTCCTCAACTTTAACCATGAAGGAAACCGCGTTGATCATACCGCGAATAGCAGGAGTATCCTCGCGCTCTACGGTGTGACCAATACGACGCAGACCCAGGCCAAGCAGCGTTGCCTTGTGTTTCGGCAGACGACCGATTGCACTGCGGGTTTGAGTAATTTTAATAGTCTTTGCCATGGTTTATTTCCCCAGAATTTCTTCAACGGATTTACCACGCTTGGCAGCGACCATTTCTGGAGAATTCATATTTTCCAGGCCATCAATAGTTGCACGAACCACGTTGATCGGGTTGGTGGAACCATATGCTTTAGCCAGAACGTTATGAACCCCAGCGACTTCCAGAACGGCGCGCATTGCACCACCGGCGATGATACCGGTACCTTCGGAAGCCGGCTGCATGAATACGCGAGAACCCGTGTGAACACCTTTAACAGGGTGTTGCAGAGTGCCGTTATTCAGCGCGACGTTAATCATATTGCGACGGGCTTTTTCCATCGCTTTCTGGATCGCTGCTGGAACTTCACGCGCTTTACCGTAACCAAAACCAACGCGACCGTTACCATCGCCAACTACAGTCAGAGCTGTGAAGGAGAAAATACGACCACCTTTAACGGTTTTAGATACGCGGTTTACCGCGATCAGCTTTTCCTGCAGTTCGCCAGCTTGTTTTTCGATGTGAGCCATCTTACACCTCTACCTTAGAACTGAAGGCCAGCTTCACGGGCAGCATCTGCCAGTGCCTGGACACGACCATGATATTGGAACCCGGAACGGTCAAAGGATACATCTTTGATGCCTTTTTCCAGAGCGCGTTCAGCGACAGCTTTACCCACAGCTGCAGCCGCGTCTTTGTTACCGGTGTACTTCAGTTGTTCAGCGATAGCTTTTTCTACAGTAGAAGCAGCTACCAGAACTTCAGAACCGTTCGGTGCAATTACCTGTGCGTAAATGTGACGCGGGGTACGATGTACCACCAGGCGAGTTGCGCCCAGCTCCTGGAGCTTGCGGCGTGCGCGGGTCGCACGACGGATACGAGCAGATTTCTTATCCATAGTGTTACCTTACTTCTTCTTAGCCTCTTTGGTACGCACGACTTCGTCGGCGTAACGAACACCCTTGCCTTTGTAAGGCTCAGGACGACGGTAGGCGCGCAGATCCGCTGCAACCTGGCCGATCACCTGCTTATCAGCGCCTTTCAGCACGATTTCAGTCTGAGTCGGACATTCAGCAGTGATACCCGCAGGCAGCTGATGGTCAACAGGATGAGAGAAACCCAGAGACAGGTTAATCACATTGCCTTTAACCGCTGCACGGTAACCTACACCAACCAGCTGCAGCTTCTTAGTGAAGCCTTCGGTAACACCGATAACCATTGAGTTCAGCAGGGCACGCGCGGTACCAGCCTGTGCCCAACCGTCTGCGTAACCATCACGCGGACCGAAGGTCAGGGTATTATCTGCATGTTTAACTTCAACAGCATCGTTGAGAGTACGAGTCAGCTCGCCGTTTTTACCTTTGATCGTAATAACCTGACCGTTGATTTTTACGTCAACGCCGGCAGGAACAACGACCGGTGCTTTAGCAACACGAGACATTTTTTCCTCCGATTAGGCTACGTAGCAGATAATTTCGCCACCAAGACCAGCCTGGCGCGCTGCACGATCAGTCATAACACCTTTAGAGGTAGAAACAACTGCGATACCCAGACCCGCCATAACTTTCGGCAGCTCATCTTTACGTTTATAGATGCGCAGACCTGGGCGGCTGACACGCTGAATGCTTTCTACAACAGCTTTGCCCTGGAAATACTTCAGAGTAAGTTCCAGTTCAGGCTTGGTGTCGCCTTCAACTTTAAAATCTTCAATAAAACCTTCTTCCTTCAGCACGTTGGCGATTGCCACTTTCAGCTTGGAGGAAGGCATGGTGACCGCAGCTTTGTTCGCGGCCTGACCGTTACGGATACGGGTCAGCATATCCGCGATCGGATCTTGCATGCTCATCTGTCTTTACTCCCGTGATTCAATTGGTGACAATTACCAGCTAGCCTTTTTCAGACCCGGGATTTCACCGCGCATAGCGGCTTCACGGACCTTAATACGGCTCAACCCGAACTTCCGCAGGAAACCATGCGGACGACCTGTTTGACGGCAGCGGTTACGCTGACGAGACGGGCTGGAATCACGCGGCAGAGTCTGCAGCTTGAGAACAGCGTTCCAACGATCTTCGTCGGAAGCGTTCACATCAGAGATGATCGCTTTCAGTTCAGCGCGTTTCGCGAAGTATTTATCAGCTAAAGCTACGCGTTTTACTTCGCGTGCTTTCATTGATTGCTTAGCCATTTAGTAACCCTACCTTACTTGCGGAACGGGAAGTCAAAGGCAGCCAGCAGAGCGCGGCCTTCTTCGTCAGATTTCGCAGTAGTGGTAATGGTAATATCCAAACCACGAACGCGGTCGACTTTATCGTAGTCGATTTCTGGGAAGATGATCTGCTCACGGACACCCATGCTGTAGTTACCACGACCGTCGAAAGACTTAGCGGACAGGCCACGGAAGTCACGGATACGAGGTACAGCAATAGTGATCAGGCGCTCAAAGAACTCCCACATGCGTTCGCCACGCAGAGTTACTTTACAGCCGATCGGATAGCCCTGACGGATTTTGAAGCCTGCAACAGATTTGCGTGCTTTGGTGATCAGCGGTTTTTGACCGGAGATTGCTGCCAGGTCTGCTGCTGCGTTATCCAGCAGTTTTTTGTCAGCGATCGCTTCACCAACACCCATGTTCAGGGTGATCTTCTCGACCCGAGGGACTTGCATGACAGAATTGTAGTTAAACTCAGTCATGAGTTTTTTAACTACTTCGTCTTTGTAGTAATCATGCAGTTTCGCCATCGTACTACTCCAAATTACTTGATAGTTTCGCTGTTAGACTTGAAGAAACGGACTTTTTTACCGTCTTCGAATCTAAAGCCTACACGGTCAGCCTTGCCGGTTGCCGCATTGAAGATTGCTACGTTGGAAACCTGAATAGCGGCTTCTTTTTCAACGATGCCACCCGGTTGGTTCAGGGCCGGAACCGGCTTCTGATGTTTCTTAACCAGGTTGATACCTTCAACAATGACCTTGCCGGAAGACAGGACATTCTTAACTTTACCGCGTTTACCTTTATCTTTACCGGTTAACACGATAACTTCGTCATCACGACGGATTTTCGCTGCCATGATTCGCTCCTTAGAGTACTTCTGGTGCCAGAGAGATAATTTTCATGAACTTCTCACTACGAAGCTCACGAGTTACCGGCCCAAAAATACGCGTACCGATAGGCTGCTCGCTGTTGTTGTTCAGAAGAACACAAGCATTACCATCGAAGCGAATGACAGAACCGTCCGGGCGACGAACACCCTTCTTGGTGCGCACCACTACCGCCTTCAGCACATCACCTTTTTTGACCTTACCACGCGGAATTGCTTCTTTGATGGTGATCTTGATGATGTCGCCTACGCCTGCGTAGCGACGGTGCGAGCCACCCAGAACCTTGATACACATTACGCGACGTGCACCGGAGTTGTCGGCGACGTTCAGCATAGTCTGTTCTTGGATCATTTTAGTGCTCCGCTAATGTCAACTACTACTGAGACCCGAAAATCAGGTCGTTAAAAATCCCCATATCGAGGGCGCGGCATTATAACACCGCTTCAAGGATATGGGTAGAAAAAATAAACGGCTCATTTCTGAGCCGTTTATTCGTATCGAGAGAGTGTACTGTATTACAGAACCGCTTTCTCTACAACGCGAACCAGCGTCCAGGATTTAGTCTTGGACAGCGGACGGCATTCGCGGATTTCAACCACGTCACCGATACCGCATTCGTTGTTCTCGTCATGTACGTGCAGTTTGGTCGTACGCTTGATGAATTTACCGTAGATCGGGTGTTTCACAAAACGTTCGATAGCAACAACAATGGATTTCTCCATTTTGTCGCTAACAACGCGACCTTGCAGAGTACGGATTTTATCGGTCATTACGCACCCGCCTTCTCGTTCAGTAAAGTCTTAACGCGTGCGACATCGCGACGCACTTGCTTCAACAGGTGAGACTGTTGCAGCTGGCCACTTGCAGCCTGCATACGCAGGTTGAACTGCTCACGCAGCAGGTTCAGCAGCTCGGTGTTCAGCTCTTCAACGCTCTTCTCACGCAGCTCTTTTGCTTTCATTACATCACCGTCTTAGTTACAAAGGTGGTTTTAATCGGCAGTTTCGCTGCTGCCAGCTTGAATGCTTCACGGGCCAGCTCTTCCGGAACACCGTCCATTTCATACAGGACTTTACCCGGCTGAATCAAGGCAACCCAATACTCCACGTTACCTTTACCTTTACCCATACGCACTGCCAGCGGCTTTTCAGTGATCGGTTTGTCCGGGAACACACGGATCCAGATCTTACCTTGACGCTTAACTGCACGGGTCATAGCACGACGTGCTGCTTCGATCTGACGTGCAGTCAGACGACCACGGCCAACAGCTTTCAGACCGAAGCTGCCGAAGCTAACATCCGTACCCTGCGCCAGACCGCGGTTACGGCCTTTGTGCATTTTACGGAATTTTGTACGCTTTGGTTGTAACATCAGCGACGCTCCTTATTTACGGCCTTTACGCTGCTGCTTTTTAGGCTGAGCAGCCGGTTTTTCCGGTTGTTCAACAGCAGCCATACCACCCAGGATCTCGCCTTTGAAGATCCACACTTTAACGCCGATTACACCGTAAGTGGTGTGCGCTTCAGAGGTGTTGTAGTCGATGTCAGCACGCAGAGTGTGCAGCGGTACGCGACCTTCGCGGTACCATTCGGTACGTGCGATTTCCGCGCCGCCCAGACGGCCGCTAACTTCAACTTTGATACCTTTAGCGCCCAGACGCATTGCGTTCTGTACAGCACGCTTCATAGCACGACGGAACATAACGCGACGTTCCAGCTGAGAAGTGATGCTGTCAGCAACCAGTTTTGCGTCCAGTTCAGGCTTACGAACTTCGGCGATGTTGATCTGTGCAGGAACGCCAGCGATGTCCGCTACGACCTTACGCAGTTTTTCTACGTCTTCACCTTTTTTACCGATAACGATACCCGGGCGAGCAGTGTGAATGGTTACACGGATGCTCTTAGCCGGACGCTCGATAACGATACGAGATACGGACGCTTTAGCCAGTTCCTTAGTCAGGTACTGACGTACTTTAAAATCGCTGTCCAGGTTGTCAGCGAATTCTTTGGTGTTCGCAAACCAGGTAGAGTTCCATGGTTTTACAATACCCAGGCGAATACCATTAGGATGTACTTTCTGACCCATTGCTAGTCTCCAGAGTCTCAGCGATCGGACACAACCACAGTGATGTGGCTGGTGCGCTTCAGGATGCGATCTGCACGACCTTTTGCACGCGGCATAATGCGCTTCATGCTCGGGCCTTCGTCTACGAAAATTTTCGTAACTTTCAGATCGTCAATGTCAGCGCCATCGTTGTGTTCAGCGTTAGCAATGGCAGATTCCAGAACTTTCTTGACCAGTACAGCCGCTTTCTTGTTGGTGTAGGTCAAAATATCCAGAGCCTGCGACACTTTCTTACCGCGAATCAGGTCAGCAACAAGGCGAACCTTCTGAGCAGAAGAACGAGCATGGCGATGTTTAGCGATAGTTTCCATCTCTTCCTCCTACCTTATTTCTTCTTCGCTTTTTTATCAGCAGCGTGGCCGCGATAAGTACGAGTCGGTGCGAATTCACCCAGTTTGTGACCGACCATTTCGTCGGTTACAAATACCGGAACGTGCTGACGACCATTATGGACAGCGATGGTCAAACCGATCATGTTAGGAAAGATCGTTGAACGACGGGACCAAGTGCGCAGGGGCTTCTTGTCTCCGCTTTCCACCGCTTTCTCTACCTTCTTCAGCAAGTGCAGGTCAATAAAAGGACCTTTCTTGAGAGAACGTGGCATGGCTTATCCTCTAAAATTATTTGCTACGGCGACGTACGATGAATTTATCAGTACGCTTGTTGCTGCGGGTCTTCTTACCTTTGGTCTGAACGCCCCACGGAGTTACCGGGTGCTTACCAAAGTTACGACCTTCACCACCACCATGTGGGTGGTCTACCGGGTTCATCGCGGTACCGCGAACGGTCGGACGAACACCACGCCAGCGTGCAGCACCTGCTTTACCCAGAACGCGCAGCATATGCTCAGCATTGCCAACTTCGCCCAGAGTTGCACGGCAGTCTGCTTCTACTTTACGCATTTCACCAGAACGCAGACGCAGGGTGACATAAGCACCATCACGAGCAACGATCTGAACGTAAGTACCAGCGGAACGTGCCAGCTGACCGCCTTTACCTGGTTTCATTTCTACGTTATGAACAGTAGAACCAACCGGGATGTTGCGCATCGGCAGGGTGTTACCTGGTTTGATTGCAGCATCAACGCCAGACTGAATCTGGTCGCCAGCTTTCAGGCCTTTAGGGGCCAGGATGTAACGGCGTTCACCGTCTTTGTACAGAACCAGCGCGATGTTCGCGGAACGGTTCGGATCGTACTCAAGACGTTCAACAACTGCCGGGATACCGTCTTTGTTGCGTTTGAAGTCAACAATACGGTAAGCCTGCTTGTGGCCACCACCGATATGACGAGTGGTGATACGGCCATTGTTGTTACGACCACCGGATTTGCTGTTTTTTTCCAGCAACGGAGCAAAAGGTTTGCCCTTGTGCAGCTCAGGGTTAACCACTTTAACAACGTGGCGACGACCCGGAGATGTCGGTTTACATTTAACAACTGCCATTGTATTACTCCTCCGACTTACTCAGCGCCGCCAACGAAGTCCAGATTCTGGCCTTCTTTCAGGGTGACGTAAGCTTTTTTCCAGTCGCTACGACGACCGATACGCTGTCCGTGACGTTTAACTTTCCCTTTAACTACCAGGGTGTTAACGACTTCGACTTCGACTTCAAACAGTTTCTGCACAGCAGCTTTGATTTCTGCTTTGGTCGCGTCTTTAGCAACTTTGAGTACGATGGTGTTGGATTTTTCCATCGCAGTAGACGCTTTTTCAGAAACGTGCGGTGCACGCAGCACCTTCAGCAGACGTTCTTCACGAATCATGCCAGCATCTCCTCAACTTGCTTAACAGCATCAGCAGTCATTACGACTTTGTCGAAGGCGATCAGGCTAACCGGGTCGATACCAGTTGCATCGCGTACGTCAACCTTGTGCAGGTTGCGCGCAGCCAGGAACAGGTTTTCGTCCAGCTCACCGGTGATGATCAGCACATCTTCCAGAGCCATGTCTTTCAGTTTCTGTGCCAGCAGCTTAGTTTTCGGCGCTTCTACAGAGAACTTCTCGACAACGATCAGACGATCCTGACGTACCAGTTCGGACAGGATGCTTTTCAGCGCGCCGCGGTACATCTTCTTGTTAACTTTTTGACTGTGGTCCTGCGGACGAGCAGCAAAGGTCACGCCACCAGAACGCCAGATCGGGCTCTTGATAGAACCAGAACGCGCACGGCCGGTGCCTTTCTGGCGCCACGGTTTTTTACCGGAACCAGTTACTTCAGCACGAGTCTTCTGAGCACGAGTACCCTGACGAGCACCAGCTGCATAAGCAACAACAACCTGGTGAACCAGCGCTTCGTTGAAATCACGACCGAAGGTAGTTTCGGAAACAGTCAGCGCGCTCTGCGCGTCTTTCAATACTAATTCCATTGCTATCTCCTTACGCCTTCACAGCTGGTTTAACGATCAGGTCGCTACCGGTTGCACCCGGGACAGCACCTTTAACCAGCAGCAGGTTGCGCTCAGCGTCAACGCGTACTACGTCAAGGCTCTGAACGGTTACACGTTCGTTACCCATCTGACCTGCCATTTTCTTGCCTTTGAACACTTTGCCCGGAGTCTGGTTCTGACCGATAGAACCCGGAACGCGGTGAGACAAGGAGTTACCGTGAGTAGCGTCCTGGGTACGGAAGTTCCAGCGCTTAACGGTACCTGCGAAACCTTTACCTTTAGAGGTGCCAGTTACGTCAACTTTTTTAACGTCAGCAAACAGTTCAACGCTAATGCTCTGACCTACAGTGAACTCTTCGCCTTCAGCCAGGCGGAATTCCCACAGACCACGGCCAGCTTCTACGCCAGCTTTAGCGAAGTGGCCAGCTTCAGGCTTGGTCACACGGTTAGCTTTTTTAGCACCGGTGGTTACCTGAATAGCACGGTAGCCATCGTTAGCCAGGTCTTTAACCTGAGTAACGCGGTTTGCTTCAACTTCGATTACGGTTACTGGGATAGAAACGCCGTCTTCTGTGAAGATACGGGTCATACCCACTTTTTTACCGACTAAACCAATCATTGTTTCAACCTCTCAATCGCTCAATGACCTGATTAACCCAGGCTGATCTGCACGTCTACACCGGCAGCCAGATCCAGACGCATCAGAGCATCAACGGTTTTCTCGGTTGGCTCAACGATGTCAACCAGACGCAAGTGAGTACGGATTTCGTACTGATCGCGCGCGTCTTTGTTGACGTGCGGGGAGATCAGAACAGTGAAGCGCTCTTTGCGTGTCGGCAGCGGGATCGGACCACGGACCTGCGCACCAGTGCGCTTGGCAGTCTCGACGATTTCCGCGGTTGCTTGATCGATCAGACGATGATCAAACGCTTTCAGGCGGATACGGATTCTTTGGTTCTGCATGAGACCAGAGCTCCAATTATTTTATAAACGAAAATGATTACTCCTCAGACCCATTACGATTGATGGGAGAGTGTAACCGTTCTTACGTAGCTCCCCGATTGGGAGCATTGTTAGGTAGCCAAATTCGGCTAACTGAGGTTCAGATTGAACCTGCTGTCAACTACGACAAGCCCGCGCATTATACATACTTAACCACCGAACGCAAGCGTATTGCTAGTAAAGTAAACAGCTTTCGGGTTATCTCTCAAGTTCGTTCAGCGCATTTTTGACACGCTCTCTTAAACCGGCTTTCTCGTCGCTTTCTTCTACAGTATTTTCTTCGTCTTCAGAAGAAGTGGTGGCATTCTCAACCGCGACGCCTGGGTCATCTTCCTCCTCGACGGATTCGACGACGGGGAGTGGCTGTTTTTTGAAGAAATAGTGTTGTGTTGATTGTTTAAAAGTGGGCGTTTCAGCATCTACTGTGACTTCTGCTTTTACTATCCAAAGCGCCCATAGCTGCCTGGCATACCCACCAACCAACACCATTCCTGCAAACCACAGGCACATCAGCAATAAACAAATGATATATATTATGGTGCTGTGTTTTTGTCGGGAGAAGATACCAGGGTGACCTGTTTCTTTCTGCTCACGCGCGGCGATATAGAATTCAAACATGTCATTTCCCCTTCACTGTTGTTTCCGGGGAAATATTTGCTTCATCCCGATATAAGTAGGCACTCTCCCCTGCCACCTGCCAGAGATGTACTAACGTTGAAAAGCCAACAACACCGTCAGTTTTCAAGTGGTGGCTTTTTTGAAATTGCTTTATTTTTTCTACCAAGAAGGGACGCCACTCCGCCGAAGGTTCTGTCGAAATATGCAATGCACGGTTTAACATCGTTTCCAGCCAGAGAATCTCTTCCTCGCTGCTATCACGCGTAATGGTACTCTCCCCTTCCGGCGACATTTTCCACAACAGAAGATAATCACCCGTCCATACCGACTCAAACCATTGATGTGTCAGAGTCCAGGTTTGCTGATCTACGAGGACATCAACGGTAGCCTCACCGACGCGAACGACCACAACAGGCAATTTTTTGTCCCCGACTTTAAGCGATGCGATCCAGGGCAAATTCTGATCTACCAATGTTTGTAAAGAAGCATTCCCACTTTTACATGCCAGCCCCGCTCTTACTGCCTGATCGCACCAGGCCGAATCGGCTGGGACCTCGTACCCCCATACGCCGTATAACACGCTTAGCGCCTCACTATCGCGCATCACCACATGAGCAATATCCTTAGTCATATCTTGTTTAACTACTGGCGTTACGGGTATCAGCCACGCAGGAACGGGTAACGGAGCTGTAAAAGAGGACAGCAGTAACCAACCACAGGTAAGTGCGATAATGGTTCCACTCATCACCACGGCAAGCTGCATTTTCCGGGGGCGGTTATCACCCAATATGCGGTAAATCATTCGCCATTGTTTTGCTGTGAAAACGCTGGTCTGCTCGGCTTGCTGTAATAAGCGAATTGTTTCGCCGGCAAGCGCCAGCTTTCTGCGATCCCCCCGACATAATAAAGCTATCCGTTTCAGAACTCTGGCGGTTAAAAGGAGATCGGGCTGGTCAATATTCTGACCTTCAAGGATGCTTGCCTTAAGCTCGTGCTCCGTCAGACGTCCTGTCGAGACAAGTTCAATGCCCTGTTTTTTAAAATCACGTTCGACTTTTCGATCGGGTCTGCCGATCAGCAAAAATTGACCGTCAGGAATAAGAGATATCGCGCGTTGGAGATCATCAAGTATGCGGCGGTGATTCAGGTGAGCATTTTCAATAATAATAAGAGGGCAGCGACTATCAGTTCGATGAAGCGCATGCAGTAATTGCCCCGCCATCTCATCTCGCGTCCAGGCGCTGTCACGGCAGCCCTGTTCAGCCGCGTTATCGTCGGTAACGATCCATGCGGCCTTACCTTGCCAGGAAACAACGAGGCTTAAAGTAATCACACGGCGATGTTTATCTTTTTGTAGTTGCTGCGCCAACCAGGTTTTTCCACTTCCAGCCTCACCCAACAAATAGCACAGACGCCAGGTCTGACGTTTCTCACGCAACCAGGAAAGAATAACTTCTCTTCTCGTAGACATAGAACTTCCTGTTTTAATTATTGATTATCCTTAATCATAAAAATAATGTATGCATTTATTAATTAAATACATATTACTAATATAAATAAATTTTGCTTGATTCATGCAAGCGGCATTAATACTATTTATACTAACGTCAATATACAACCCACCCAATCTATTTTATTAGAACATACATCGTGCCCACACTACGCTTCCCCTTCCACCTGGCGAATCATAATAAAGATGCTGCCATCAATATATTGATTATATTTATAACTATGGGGCTGATTATTTTTAATGTGAATTATTTCCATACAACTATAGTTAAAAATGGACAGATCATTAATCAACCAACAAATGCATTTCAGTCTGAGTTCAGCCTTGCCGCTTTATGGCGCAACGATAATCATGCTGGGGTAAAAGATGCAAATCCCGTGGCAGTTAATCAGGAAACACCTAAGCTCTCTATAGCGCTTAATGGTATTGTACTCACATCGAATGATGAGACTTCTTTTGTCTTAATTAATGAGGGGAGCGAACAAAAGCGATACTCCCTCAACGAAGCCCTTGAGTCAGCGCCGGGAACGTTTATTAGAAAAATAAATAAAACCAGCGTTGTGTTTGAAACTCACGGGCATTACGAAAAAGTAACACTCCATCCAGGGCTACCTGATATCATCAAGCAGCCTGATTCGGAAAGTCAAAATGTACTCGCTGATTATATTATCGCCACGCCTATACGTGATGGAGAACAGATATACGGGCTTCGATTGAACCCTCGTCAGGGCCTCAACGCATTTACCACCAGCTTGCTACAACCAGGGGATATCGCCCTCAGGATCAATAATCTTTCGCTGACCCACCCTGATGAGGTTTCACAGGCATTAAGTTTACTGCTAACTCAACAAAGTGCTCAGTTTACAATTCGTCGCAACGGCGTACCCCGCTTGATAAATGTTTCCGTCGCGGAACTTACAGGAATGAATGGACAGCGTCATGAAAGGACTCAATAAAATCACCTGCTGCTTGCTGGCAGCACTACTCATGCCTTGTGCTGGGCACGCTGAGAACGAACAATACGGCGCGAACTTCAATAACGCCGATATCCGCCAGTTCGTGGAAATAGTGGGTCAGCATCTTGGCAAAACGATCCTGATCGACCCTTCGGTACAGGGAACCATTTCCGTACGCAGTAATGATACGTTTAGCCAACAGGAGTACTACCAGTTCTTTTTAAGTATTCTTGATCTTTACGGTTATTCCGTGATCACGCTGGACAATGGTTTTCTGAAAGTGGTGCGCTCAGCTAATGTAAAAACATCACCAGGGATGATTGCTGACAGTTCTCGTCCTGGCGCTGGTGATGAGTTGGTCACTCGTATCGTACCGCTTGAGAACGTTCCTGCTCGTGATCTTGCCCCTCTGCTTCGCCAAATGATGGATGGCGGCAGCGTCGGCAATGTCGTGCATTATGAACCCTCCAACGTTCTTATTCTGACCGGTCGTGCCTCCACCATTAATAAACTGATTGAAGTCATAAAGCGCGTTGATGTCATCGGCACAGAGAAGCAGCAAATTATTCATCTGGAATATGCGTCAGCGGAAGATCTCGCAGAGATTCTTAATCAATTAATCAGCGAAAGCCATGGTAAAAGCCAGATGCCTGCCCTCCTTTCCGCGAAGATTGTGGCGGATAAGCGAACCAATTCTCTTATCATCAGCGGGCCGGAAAAAGCACGCCAGCGCATCACTTCATTACTGAAAAGCCTTGATGTAGAAGAGAGCGAGGAAGGAAATACCCGGGTCTATTACCTGAAATATGCTAAAGCCACGAATCTGGTGGAAGTGCTAACCGGTGTTTCCGAAAAGCTGAAAGATGAAAAAGGGAATTCGAGTAAGCCTTCTTCTACTTCTGCGATGGATAATGTGGCCATTACCGCCGATGAACAGACCAACTCGTTGGTCATTACCGCTGACCAGCCCGTCCAGGAGAAACTCGCCACGGTAATTGCACGTCTGGATATTCGCCGTGCACAGGTGCTGGTTGAGGCAATCATCGTTGAAGTTCAGGATGGAAATGGACTCAACCTCGGCGTGCAATGGGCGAATAAAAACGTTGGCGCACAGCAATTTACCAATACGGGATTACCGATTTTTAACGCTGCGCAAGGTGTGGCTGATTATAAAAAGAATGGCGGGATCACCAGCGCGAATCCTGCCTGGGATATGTTTAGCGCCTACAATGGCATGGCCGCAGGCTTCTTCAATGGCGACTGGGGCGTATTGTTGACTGCGCTGGCCAGTAACAATAAAAATGACATCCTCGCCACCCCAAGCATCGTAACGCTGGATAATAAACTCGCGTCCTTCAACGTTGGCCAGGATGTGCCGGTGCTATCCGGGTCACAGACCACTTCAGGCGATAACGTCTTTAATACCGTCGAACGCAAAACGGTGGGCACAAAACTCAAAGTCACTCCGCAGGTCAATGAAGGCGACGCGGTACTGCTCGAAATAGAGCAGGAGGTTTCCAGCGTTGACTCTTCGTCTAATTCGACGCTCGGCCCGACATTTAACACCCGTACTATTCAAAACGCCGTGCTGGTAAAAACCGGTGAAACGGTGGTCCTGGGCGGATTGCTGGACGATTTCTCTAAAGAACAAGTGTCAAAGGTTCCTCTGCTTGGCGATATTCCTTTAGTGGGGCAACTTTTCCGCTATACCTCGACCGAGCGCGCTAAACGCAACCTGATGGTGTTTATCCGCCCGACGATTATTCGTGACGATGATGTTTATCGCTCGCTATCGAAAGAGAAATACACCCGTTACCGTCAGGAGCAGCAACAGCGGATCGACGGGAAATCAAAAGCGCTGGTAGGCTCGGAAGATTTGCCGGTGCTGGATGAGAACACGTTCAACAGCCATACCCCTGCGCCATCGGCACGGTAAGGCATTCTTATGAGAATTCACTCACCGTACCCCACCAGTTGGGCGCTGGCACAACGAATTGGTTATCTCTATTCAGAGGGCGAGATTATTTATCTCGCCGATACGCCATTCGAGCGGTTACTCGATATTCAACGTCAGGTTGGTCAGTGCCAGACCATGACCAGTTTGTCACAGGCTGATTTCGAAGCCCGGCTGGAAGCGGTATTCCATCAGAATACCGGTGAGTCGCAACAGATTGCGCAGGATATCGATCAATCCGTCGATCTTCTCTCGCTTTCGGAAGAGATGCCCGCAAATGAAGATCTGCTGAATGAAGATTCAGCGGCACCCGTTATCCGCTTGATCAATGCGATTTTGAGTGAGGCCATCAAAGAAACTGCCTCCGATATCCACATTGAAACCTATGAAAAAACAATGTCGATCCGTTTTCGCATCGACGGCGTTTTGCGGACAATTTTACAGCCCAACAAAAAACTGGCGGCACTGCTTATCTCCCGAATTAAGGTCATGGCTCGTCTTGATATCGCCGAAAAACGTATTCCACAGGATGGAAGAATTAGTTTGCGTATCGGGCGACGTAACATAGATGTCCGCGTATCCACACTGCCGTCCATCTATGGTGAACGTGCCGTGCTCCGCCTGCTGGATAAAAACAGCCTCCAGCTTTCATTGAACAACCTGGGGATGACGGCAGCGGATAAGCAGGATTTAGAAAATCTCATTCAGCTTCCGCACGGTATTATCCTGGTGACAGGGCCGACAGGCTCCGGTAAAAGCACCACGCTCTACGCCATTCTTTCGGCGCTTAATACCCCTGGCCGTAATATTCTGACGGTAGAAGATCCCGTGGAATATGAACTGGAAGGCATAGGACAAACGCAGGTGAATACCCGCGTGGATATGTCTTTCGCTCGCGGCCTGCGCGCCATACTTCGCCAGGACCCGGATGTCGTCATGGTGGGGGAGATTCGTGATACAGAAACCGCGCAAATTGCGGTTCAGGCCTCGCTCACCGGCCATCTGGTACTCTCAACACTCCACACTAACAGTGCATCAGGCGCAGTCACCCGGCTACGCGACATGGGCGTCGAATCATTCCTGCTTTCGTCTTCACTGGCAGGGATTATCGCGCAACGTCTGGTTCGTCGTCTGTGTCCGCAATGCCGACAATTCGCGCCCGTATCCCCTCAACAAGCGCAGATGTTTAAATATCATCAGCTCGCGGTGACAGCAATTGGCACTCCCGTAGGCTGCCCTCATTGCCATCAATCCGGCTATCAGGGGCGCATGGCGATCCACGAAATGATGGTGGTGACGCCGGAATTGCGGGCCGCTATTCATGAAAATGTGGATGAACAAGCACTGGAGCGACTGGTCCGGCAACAATACAATGCCTTAATCAAAAATGGCCTGCAAAAAGTGATAAGCGGTGACACCTCCTGGGATGAGGTTATGCGCGTCGCCAGTGCCACGCTGGAGAGCGAAGCATGAATTATCGCTATCGCGCCATGACCCAGGATGGTCAAAAATTGCAAGGGATCATTGATGCTAACGATGAACGTCAGGCACGACTGCGGCTGCGTGAAGAAGGGCTTTTCCTGCTGGATATTCGCCCCCAAAAAAGTTCGGGAGTAAAAACACGTCGCCCGAGGATCAGCCATAGTGAACTGACGCTTTTCACCCGGCAGTTGGCAACCTTAAGCGCGGCGGCATTACCCCTGGAAGAGAGCCTTGCCGTAATTGGTCAACAAAGTAGTAATAAACGACTGGCTGACGTGTTGAATCAGGTACGCAGCGCCATCCTTGAAGGGCATCCCCTTTCCGATGCATTACAGCATTTTCCCACGCTTTTCGATTCGCTCTATCGTACCCTGGTTAAAGCGGGCGAAAAGAGCGGGCTGCTGGCCCCGGTGTTGGAAAAGCTGGCTGATTACAATGAAAACCGGCAGAAAATCCGCAGCAAGCTCATTCAGTCACTGATCTACCCCTGCATGCTCACTACGGTGGCGATTGTGGTCGTGATTATTCTCCTCACTGCTGTCGTGCCCAAAATTACCGAACAGTTCGTGCATATGAAGCAGCAACTGCCGCTGAGTACACGCATTCTTTTAGGTCTGAGCGACACGTTGCAACATACCGGCCCAACATTACTAGCGACAGTGTTTATTGTCGCTGTAGGTTTCTGGCTCTGGTTAAAACGCGGCAATAACCGCCACCGTTTTCATGCCATGTTGCTGCGCGTTGCGCTCATCGGCCCGCTGATTTGCGCCATTAACAGCGCACGCTATCTCCGCACTTTAAGTATTTTGCAATCCAGCGGCGTCCCTCTGCTGGATGGGATGAATTTGTCCACCGAAAGTCTCAGCAACCTCGAAATCCGCAAGCGTCTGGCAAATGCGGCAGAAAACGTTCGGCAGGGTAACAGCATTCATCTTTCGCTGGAACAAACCGCAATCTTCCCGCCGATGATGCTCTACATGGTGGCCTCTGGCGAAAAAAGCGGGCAGCTCGGCACATTGATGGTCAGGGCCGCAGATAACCAGGAGACACTCCAACAAAATCGGATCGCCTTAACGCTCTCCATCTTCGAGCCAGCACTCATTATTACGATGGCACTGATCGTCCTGTTTATTGTCGTGTCGGTACTCCAACCTCTTCTTCAACTTAACTCAATGATTAATTAAGGAAATCATATGCGCGCAACGGATAAGCAACGCGGTTTTACATTACTGGAAATTATGGTGGTAATTGTCATCATTGGCGTACTCGCCAGCCTGGTGGTTCCCAACCTGATGGGCAATAAAGAAAAGGCGGATAAACAAAAAGCCGTCAGCGATATTGTGGCGCTGGAAAACGCCCTGGATATGTACAAGCTCGACAATCATCGCTATCCAACCACAAATCAGGGGCTTGAGTCCTTAGTAGAAGCGCCGACACTGCCACCGCTGGCCGCAAACTATAACAAGGAAGGTTATATCAAGCGTCTGCCTGCCGATCCCTGGGGCAATGATTATGTCCTCGTTAATCCTGGTGAACATGGTGCATACGATCTGCTTTCAGCAGGGCCCGATGGTGAAATGGGAACCGAGGACGACATCACCAACTGGGGTTTGAGCAAGAAGAAAAAGTAAGTCAGCGATGAATCAGCAACGCGGGTTTACCCTGCTGGAGATGATGCTGGTGCTGGCGCTGGTCGCTATCACGGCAAGTGTGGTGCTCTTCACATATGGTCGGGAGGATGTCGCCAACACTCGTGCGCGCGAAACAGCGGCGCGGTTTACCGCTGCACTTGAATTAGCCATCGACCGCGCTACGCTCAGTGGTCAGCCTGTCGGTATCCATTTCTCTGATTCAGCATGGCGCATTATGGTACCGGGCAAAAAACCATCAGCCTGGCGCTGGGTTCCATTACAAGAAGATGCCGCAGACGAGAGCAAAAATGACTGGGATGAAGAACTCTCAATTCATCTTCAGCCATTTAAACCTGATGACAGCAACCAACCGCAGGTGGTGATTCTGGCCGACGGACAAATCACGCCCTTCTCTTTGATGATGGCTAACGCAGGGACCGGTGAGCCGCTCCTGACGTTAGTCAGTTCAGGCTCATGGCCCCTGGATCAAATGCTCGCCAGAGATACCCGCCCATGAACAAACAATCAGGGATGACACTGCTTGAAGTCTTACTGGCGATGAGTATTTTCGCCACTGTTGCGCTGGCTTTAATGAGCAGCATGCAAGGGCAACGAAATGCCATCGAGCGGATGCGTAATGAGACGCTGGCGCTGTGGATCGCAGATAACCAGCTTAAGTCGCAAGATACATTCAACGATGAAAACACGTCCAGTTCAGGCAAAGAGATAATTAATGGCGAAGAGTGGAACTGGCGCAGCGATGTCCATTCAAGCAAAGACGGCACGCTTCTGGAACGCACCATAACGGTGACATTACCCAACGGTCAGAAAACCGCTCTGACTCGTTATCAGAGCATCCATGATAGATCCGGGCAGGCGCAAGATGATTAATCGCCAACAGGGTTTCACATTGCTGGAGGTCATGGCGGCGCTGGCGATCTTCTCAATGCTTGGCGTGCTGGCGTTTATGGTTTTTTCGCAAGCGTCTACGCTACATCAACGCTCACAGAAAGAAATCCAGCAGTTCAATCAACTGCAACGCACCATCACCATTCTTGATAACGATCTCCTGCAACTGGTCGCTCGCCGAAATCGGAGTACGGATAAAATCATGGTGTTGGGTGAAGAGGCTATTTTTACCACGCAAAGTCGCGATCCGCAGGCCCCGCTCAATGAAGCGCAAACCTTACAAACGGTTCACTGGTATCTGCGAAATCATACGCTTTACCGTGCTGTTCGTACTTCTGTGGATGGCAGGAAGGATCAACCTGCCCAGGCGATGCTGGAACATGTCGAGAGCTTTCTTCTGGAAAGTAACAGCGGGGAAAGCAAAGAACATCCTCTCTCAGTCACGCTACATCTGAAGACTCAGCAATATGGGGTGTTACAGCGCCGTTTTGCATTACCTGAGCAATTAGCAAGAGAAGAGTCGCCAGCTCAGACTCAGGCCGGGAATAATAACCATGAATAATGAACAACGCGGCGTCGCGCTGCTCATTGTGCTGATGCTACTGGCGCTCATGGCTGCTCTGGCTGCAGACATGACGCTCAGTTTTCACAGCCAGCTTCAGCGAACCCGCCAGGTAAACCATCATCTGCAACGGCAATATGATATTGAACTGGCGGAGAAACTTGCGCTTGCCAGCCTCACCCAGGACGTTAAAGATAACGACAGACAGACCACGTTGCAGCAGTACTGGGCACAGCCGCAACAGTTGCAGCTGGAAGATGGCAATACAGTGAAGTGGCAGTTACGCGATGCCCAGCACTGTTTTAATCTCAATGCGTTAGCAAAAATCTCTGACGACCCGCTGGCTTCCCCTGATTTTCCCACCCAGGTATTCAGTGCGCTGCTGATTAACGCCGGTATCGATCGCGGAAACACCGATGAGATCGTGCAATCAATCGCTGACTATATTGATGCCGATGATTCGCCACGCTTTCACGGCGCAGAAGATAACTTTTACCAAAGCCAAACGCCGCCTCGCCATAGCGCCAATCAGATGCTTTTTCTGACCGGCGAATTGCGTCAGATAAAAGGCATAACCGAAAACATCTATCAGCGACTTATCCCGTATGTCTGCGTTCTCCCAACCACGGAACTTAGCATCAATCTTAATATGCTTACGGAGAACGATATTCCGCTCTTCAGAGCGTTATTCCTCAATAACATCACGGATGCTGACGCTCGGGTCTTATTACAAAAAAGGCCCAGGGAAGGCTGGCTAACCACGGATGCATTTCTTTACTGGGCGCAGCAGGATTTCTCCGGCGTGAAGCCTCTGGTAGCTCAGGTGAAAGGGCATCTCTTTCCCTATAGCCGCTATTTTACGCTGAGTACGGAAAGTATCAGCGACGAACAATCCCAGGGATGGCAAAGCCATATTTTTTTCAACCGTAAACAGCAGAGCGCCCAAATCTATCGGCGTACGCTGCAACTCTACTAATCATAAGGATCGTGATGCCTGAATCGTTGATGGTTATACGTTCTTCCTCGACGCTGCGTAAGCATTGGGAATGGATGACGTTCTCCGCAGATAGCGTATCTTCGGTACATACGCTCACAGACGATCTTCCGCTGGAGTCGCTGGCCGATCAGCCCGGTGCCGGAAATGTTCATCTTTTGATCCCACCAGAGGGTCTTTTATATCGTTCCCTCACGCTGCCTAACGTCAAATACAAACTCACCGCACAAACATTGCAATGGCTGGCAGAGGAGACGTTACCCGATAACACCCAGGACTGGCACTGGACGGTTGTCGATAAACAAAACGAAAGTGTCGAGGTGATAGGCATTCAGTCGGAGAAACTCAGTCGTTATCTTGAGCGTTTACATACTGCCGGACTCAACGTGACGCGGGTTTTGCCAGATGGCTGCTATCTTCCCTGGGAAGTAGATAGCTGGACTCTGGTTAACCAGCAAACAAGCTGGCTCATTCGCAGTGCCGCACATGCCTTCAACGAACTGGATGAACACTGGTTACAGCATCTTGCTGCCCAGTTTCCGCCTGAGAATATGCTTTGTTATGGTGTAGCACCTCATGGCGTTGCAGCAGCCAATCCACTTATCCAGCATCCTGAAATACCATCACTGAGTTTGTATTCTGCCGATATTGCATTCCAGCGCTATGACATGCTGCATGGTGTTTTTCGTAAACAGAAAACTGTAAGCAAATCGGGAAAATGGCTCGCCCGCCTGGCAGTAAGCTGTCTCGTTCTCGCCATTCTTTCTTTTGTTGGCAGCCGGGGCATCGCGCTCTGGCATACGCTTAAGATTGAAGATCAACTTCAGCAACAACATCAAGAAACCTGGCAACGTTATTTCCCGCAGATCAAACGCACCCACAACTTTCGTTTTTACTTTAAGCAGCAACTCGCTCAGCAATATCCTGAAGCTGTGCCGTTGCTCTATCATTTACAAACACTTCTGCTGGAACACCCTGAACTGCAGTTAATGGAGGCGAACTATAGCCAGAAGCAAAAGTCGCTGACCTTAAAAATGAGTGCTAAGAGTGAGGCCAATATCGATCGTTTCTGTGAGTTAACACAGTCCTGGCTTCCGATGGAAAAAACAGAAAAAGATCCGGTCAGTGGTGTATGGACAGTAAGGAACTCAGGGAAATGATTAAATCATGGTGGGCAGAAAAATCCACATCGGAAAAACAGATCGTTGCGGCACTGGCGGTTCTCTCGCTCGGCGTTTTTTGTTGGCTTGGGGTGATAAAACCGATAGATACCTACATTGCAGAGCATCAGTCCCACGCGCAAAAAATTAAGAAGGACATCAAATGGATGCAGGATCAAGCGAGCACCCATGGTTTACTTGGTCATCCTGCGCTTACGCAGCCCATCAAAAATATCCTTCTCGAGGAAGCAAAACGTGAGAATTTGACTATCACGCTGGAAAACGGTCCGGACAATACTCTGACAATTCATCCTGTCACAGCTCCCCTCGAAAACGTCTCCCGCTGGCTCACTACGGCACAGATAACACACGGTATTGTTATTGAAGATCTTCAGTTTACTCTTGCCGGAAACGAAGAGATCACCCTCAAGCATTTGTCCTTCAGGGAGCAACAATAATGGCAATGCTACTGCCGCTATTCATTCTGGTTGGTTTTATTGCAGGTTATTTTGTTAATGCCATGGCCTATCACCTCTCGCCTTTGGAGGATAAAACGGCGTTAACGTTTCGCCAGGTATTGATTCATTTCAGGCAAAAAAAATATGCCTGGCATGATACAGTGCCCCTGATACTTTGCGTTGCTGCTGCTATCGCCTGCGCCCTGACACCTTTCACGCCCATCGTGACTGGCGCACTCTTTCTCTATTTCTGTTTCGCACTCACGCTCAGTGTTATTGATTTTCGCACTCAACTCCTGCCCGACAAACTCACCTTACCGCTGCTCTGGCTTGGCTTGGTATTTAATGCGCAGTCTGGATTAATTGATTTACATGATGCGGTTTACGGCGCGGTAGCTGGCTATGGGGTGCTGTGGTGTGTTTACTGGGGCGTCTGGTTAGTTTGTCACAAAGAGGGATTGGGCTACGGTGATTTCAAGCTACTGGCCGCTGCAGGCGCGTGGTGTGGCTGGCAAACGTTGCCAATGATACTGCTGATTGCCTCACTGGGTGGCATTGGTTACGCCATCGTTTCACAACTTCTGCAACGCCGGACTATAACCACTATCGCATTCGGCCCGTGGCTTGCGCTCGGCAGCATGATAAACCTGGGGTATCTGGCCTGGATCTCGTATTAACCGGGAGGGTTCTCCCTCCCGACACGGCTCAACTTTCTTCGCGGATCTGTGCTTGCAGATAATTTTGCAGGCCCATCTTCTGAATCAGATCAAGTTCCGTTTCCAGCCAGTCGATATGGCCTTCTTCATCACGCAAAATTTCTATCATCATATCGCGGCTGACGTAATCATGAACGCTATCGGCATAACCAATTGCCTCACGCAAATTCTTCGCGCCATCCAGCTCAAGTGCCAGATCAGAACGTAGCATTTCCTCAACATCTTCACCAATGTTCAGTTTGCCCAGGTCCTGTAAATTTGGAAGACCTTCCAGAAAAAGAATGCGCTCAATATAACGATCGGCGTGTTTCATCTCATCAATGGATTCATGATACTCCACATCATTGAGACGTTTAAGACCCCAGTTTTTAAACATCCGGGCATGAAGAAAGTACTGATTGATTGCGACAAGCTCATTTCCCAACAGTTTGTTGAGATAATTTATAACTTTAGTATCACCTTTCATTTTTTGACTCCTTCGCTTCCACTCTTTGAAGCGTAGAACGGCTTACGAGTAAGTCAAAAAACACACTCCGTTTATGCGGACTCCTTAAACTCCGGCAACTGCATTAATTCATCCTCCATCACTTCACGCGCGGCCCGGACACATTTACCGCACTGATTGCCGACCGGAATAAATTTTTTTAATTGCTGGAACGAGTGGGGGGAAAACTGGCGCACAGCCTGACGAATTTTTTTATCGCTGATACCATTACAAAGACAAACGTACATAGAGACTCCCGTATACTTTCTTCAAAAATAAATGAAAATAGTTCTTATTTCAATTACGGAAAGACTCTTTTTTAAGCAAAGAATAGAAATATGAATAAAAATAATGGGCTACCAAAAGTAGCCCATTGACAAAAAATGCGGCGATACCGGAAGGTATCGCCAACACATTTATTGCTTAGTAAACGGCGCGAAGATTTCGCTAAATGCGTACTTCGGTGCCTGTTCTTTAGTCAGGCCGTGGAACTCCGGAGACAGGTTAGTGCCGCCCGGCAGGTCGCGCGCGATTGACCAGATACCAACCATACCGAGATTACGCTTCTGCGCATCCTGCATGACCAGACGAGCATCAGAGAGATAGAACACCTCGCCCTGAACGTCGTTCACGCCAACCATCGGCGTGGTACCCATCATAGCGTCAATTTCTGCATCGCTCTTGTTGGGATGGAGGCCTTTCAATTGTGAATGCAGGTTGGTAATCGCAGACGTTGCACACTTACCGTGAATGTTCTGGCCTTCGGTATTTGCAGACTGACAAATCGCGTTACCGTAGTCCATTGTCATCACGTTCACACCCGCCAGCTCAACACCTTTCGCTTTGGCATCGCTCAGGACATTCATCCCTTCCGGCGTCAGGCCAGTCGGCAGAATTGGCAAGGTGTACCAGATAGCAATATCTTTGCCTTCTGACTTCCATTTATCCTGCACTTTCTTCACAGCAAGGTTACGACGTTCAATAGATGCCTGATCCGCAACCCAGGTGCCTTCGATATCGAAGTCCAGGACTCTGAGGTTCAGGTTATCAACGATGTCATAATAATGCTGCATCAGATCGTCTACGTTCTTACAGGAAGCAGCCAGCGGAGCGTTGTTAGCACCACCGATAGACAGCATCACATCGCCGCCAGCCTCACGCAGAGCTTTGATTTTGCTGTACTGAGCGTAATTCTGCATACCGTAAGCGGTACCCCATGTCGGCAGACAGGTGTTCGCATCTTTACTCACCACAAACGCCAGCGTGAAGTGGTTGACGTTATGATTCTTAGCCAGCGCAGCCAGATCCGGGATCGTATTCAGCGTAAAGTCAACATACGGTGCATAAACGTGTTTCGGCCACGCTTTCTTCGGCGTACCTACACGTTCTTTGGTTCCGGTCCAGTCAACAAAAACACGCCACGGGTTGCTGTCAGAAGGAGAAACTTTCTGCACTTTACTCTGAGAAATGTAGTTCGCACCGTTAAAGCGAATCAGCGTATCGCTGGCATAAAGCGTTTCTGGATTAAACTGCGGCGCATTATTCAGCTCTTCGTTGCTATAGCTCTGAGCCTTACCTAACGGCTTCCACGGGCGGCTATTGCTACCGGTGGCGTTTTGGTTCGCAACCAGAGCAGGGTTGTCGCTTTGCGTCCAGAACAGCGCTTCATAAGCCTGCCCATCAACAACAACGCGATCACCTTTCACGTACACGGTGGAAGCGGACCATGCTTTCGCCGGTTCGTATTTCTTCCACGGGTTATCGCCGCCCGGGACAAAGCCCCATGCGTCTTGATCGACAGAGGTTTTATAATGTGCATCGTTATAATCTACGATGCTGTTCGCGCTGTACGCTTTGCTGGCCTGGAAACCATCCGCAACAATGACGCCGCCGTTATCAATTTCACAGGTAGTCGGGTTACCGTACTGACTCAATTCCGCAGCGGTAGCTGTACGCACGAGACGCCATGGGTTATTGGAGTTTTCAGCGCTGGTACCCCGTGGGCAATCTTCAGAACCAACCCACCAGGCATTCTGATAGATATTACCATTGAAGATGACATGGTAAATTTCGCTACCTTCCTGGCCGCTCCACGCTTGCAATGAGTAATCGTTACCGCTATCCGCTGGTGTTGATGGCTCGTTGTTATCCGGGGTTGGGGTCACCGGAGTTTCCGGTGTTTCCGGAGTTGGATCAACCGGAGTCACAGCATCGCCATTATTATCCGGCTTAACGGAACAGGAGCCTGGGTTACCATACTGGCTGATTTCTGTTGCTGTTGCCGCGCGAACATAACGCCATGGGTTGCTGGCATCGTTTTCTTTCGCATCGCCTGGGCAATTTGCCGCGCCTACCCACCAGGCGTTCTTATAAATGCCGCCGTTGTAGATAACGTACCATGTAGAAGAACCTTCCTGACCTTTCCAGGCTACGACAGCATAGTTGTCGTTTGACTTATCAGCTGGGGCTGGCTGAACATCAGGAGCCAGTTTAACGTCCGGTGCCGGTTTCACATCCGGTGCAGGCTGTGGTGCTGAAGTACAGGACTGTGGATTACTGGTTTCTGAGATTTCCGTTGCCGTAGCGGCACGAACATAACGCCATGGGTTGCTGGCATCATTGCCTTTCGCATCACCCGGGCAGTTAGAAGAGGCTACCCACCAGGCATTTTTATATACCGCACCATTAAAGACGACATACCAGGTCTGACCGCCCTGCTGTTTATTCCAGGCAACTACAGAAGAATTAGACGGAACAGTGCCCTGTGCTGGTGTAGCCGAACCGCCATTAGCCGGCGTATTGGATGCAGGCGTATTTGAATTTGAAGAAGATGAGCTGCCGCTCTTTTCGCAGGAAAGTGTATTGCCAAACTGACTAATTTCAGCAGCTGTCGCGGTACGCTTTAAACGCCATGGGTTAGTTGCATCATTTGCTTTTGCTTTTCCCGGGCAATTTGTAGAAGAAACCCACCAGGCATTTTCATAAATTTTGCCATCGAAAATAACCTGATATTTATTACCACCTTGTTGGTTATTCCATGCTTCCATTGCCAATGCTGGCAGAGCGGAACACACCAGCCCCATACCAATCATAGATTTAGTAAATATATTTAATTTCATTATAATCCCTTGTGACGTAAAAACTGCAAAACAAAAGTCCTACGCAGGAATTATTTACGTTTTACGAGAACCCTTCAATATGAATTAAATTACGGCATTAAAAATAAGAAAAAAGCCTGACAAAAGAAGCATTTTAAAAACAGAAACATTCATATTTAAGATATTAAATTTAATTTATATTTTAAATATGAATAATTTATTCGTTCTGACAGTACGAATAAGATATGCAGTCAACAAATGCAAAAAGGGCGCCGAAGCGCCCTTTTTAATTCGAAACTAATTAACGTGTAATTAGCCCAGAACTTTAGCAACAACACCCGCGCCAACGGTACGGCCGCCTTCACGGATTGCGAAACGCAGACCGTCGTCCATCGCGATCGGGTGGATCAGGGT
>ENA-ORLY01000810-ORLY01000810.1-human-gut-metagenome-genome-assembly--contig:-NODE-810-length-41349-cov-20.255985_pt1 | contig 41349 bp, 29 predicted proteins | sample MGYA00243071_ERZ508832 | MGnify/ENA primary metagenome ERZ508832 (study PRJEB26277, sample SAMN04329777) | human gut metagenome | biome: human-associated habitat | host: Homo sapiens | place: USA... | reverse complement strand
GAACCTCCACCGAGTTGCCCCGATTAGAACCTGAATCTAACGCGTCTGCCAATTCCGCCATATCCGCATATTCTGTTGTGTTCCTGCGCCGTGGCGCCGGGAACGATAGTTATTATACCAGATGCAGCAGAATTGTCAAGCACTTTTTTGAAAAACTTTTCATCTTTTTGGAAAGGATCATACTTTCGCATTTTTTGCAGACAGCGCGGCTGCGCTGTGCAGGCGTTTTTGCGGCATTTGCAGACGCATTGCGGTGCCTTGCGTGTGCCGTGCACCGTTTTGGATTTGACAGGGTTTTCGCGGCGATGTAGAATAGAGGTACTGTTTTCTTACAATTATATAGAGGAGCGTTTTGCCATGCTGTATTTTGAAAACGACTACTGCGAGGGTGCACATCCCGCCATTCTGCAAAAGCTGACCGAGACCAACTTTGAAAAGGTCTCCGGCTACGGCACCGACCCCTACTGCGCCAGCGCCCGCGAGAAGATCCGCGCCGCCTGCGCCTGCCCGGAGGCCGATGTGCAGTTCATCTCCGGCGGCACCCAGAGCAACGCTATCGTCATCGCGTCCATGCTGCAGCGGTGGCAGGGCGTGGTGGCTGCTGCCACCGGTCATGTGGCCGGGCACGAGGCAGGTGCCATCGAGTATACCGGCCACAAGGTCATCACCCTGCCGCAGCACAACGGCAAGCTGGACGCCGCCGAGCTGCGGGCACTGGTGGCCACCTTCTACGCCGACGACAACCACGACCACATGGTGTTCCCCGGCATGGTATACATCTCCCACCCCACCGAGTATGGCACCCTGTACACCAAGGCGGAGCTGGAAGCCCTGCACGCTGTGTGTCAGGAGTACAAGATGCCGCTGTTCCTCGATGGTGCACGGCTGGGCTATGGTCTGGCTGCCGAGGGCACGGACGTGACGCTGGCCGACCTTGCCCGGCTGACCGATGTGTTCTACATCGGCGGCACCAAGGTGGGTGCGCTGTGCGGCGAGGCTGTGGTGTTCCCCCACGGCGCACCGGCGCACTTTATGACCATGGTCAAGCAGCAGGGCGCACTGCTGGCAAAGGGGCGGCTGCTGGGCATCCAGTTTGACGTGCTGTTCACCGATGGCCTGTATTTCTCCATCAGCAAAAACGCCATTGCCACCGCCAACCGCCTGAAGGCCGGGTTTGCGGCAAAGGGCTACCGCTTCTTTATGGACTCCCCCACCAACCAGATCTTCCTTGTACTGGAAAACACCCAGCTGGCTGCGCTGGAAGGCAAGGCAAAGTTCGGCTTCTGGGAAAAGTTCGACGACACCCATACCGTGGTGCGCATCGCCACCAGCTGGGCTACCCGCATGGACGAGGTGGAAGCACTGATCGACCTGATGTGATCCTGCGCCCCTTTCGGGGGGTATAACGATTTGAATGCCCTCCGCGTTGCTTTGGGCATTTTTAGCGGAAAAACATTTATAATTTTGGGACAGCGGAGCGTCTGCGGACGCTCCGCTGTCCCGTTTTCACGGAAAAGGCTCAGAAGCACCTGTCGGCGCTTCTGAGCCTTTTTTATTTTTCTTCTGTATTCCACGGCTGCGGGGTGCTTTCCAGCGGCTGACCGGCGGCAAGGGAACGCTCCATCAGCAGGGCAAGGTAGGCGTCCTGCAAGGCGTCTGCCAGCGGGTACACCTCTGCCCCGCCGGCAAGATAGCCCTGCATCCTGTCCAGAAAACAGGCGATGGCGGTCTCGTCCTCGTTAAGCCCCGCCTGCGCGGCGGTTGCTGCCAGCGGGTCGGGCAGCGGGGTCAGTTGACGGCACACCGGCTCCCCGGCGGCATCCAGACAGCGCAGGGTGTCGTCGAACACTTCGCCACGCTCTCCCTGCACACTGGTGTGGGTGCTGCGCAGATAGGAGTGGTACTGCACGCCGTTAAAATCCAGAAACGCTGTGCCGCCGCCCGCAAATTCCAGCGTGTGCTGCTGCAAGGTCTTTTCCACCAGTGCGCCGTTATGCACCGCGCCCCAGCGGGAATCCGTTTCGATGATCTTTTCCGTCCAGCTGCGTCCGGTCACCCGCACCGGCTGCTGGCCGGCGTTCAGGAACTGCCGCGCCAGACTGACCGCGTGGTAGCCGTGCGCCACCGACAGCCGGGCAAACTGCGGCGTGCCCAGTGCGCCGCTGCGCACTGCTGCCAGCCGTTTTGCCAGCGTGGGGTACAGCCAGTACTGTTCTGCAACCTGCAGCTTTGCGCCCTGCCGGTGCAGCTGCCAGAGGGCGCGCAATGCGTCCTCCTCCAGCGCCGCCGGGGTCTCGCACAGCACGGCAAAGCCCCGGGCAAGCCATTCGGTGCTGACGGCGGCGATGGACGCTTTATTCACTGCCACCACCACGAAATCCGGGTGCAGGGCAATGCACTGCTCCGCCGAGGTGCTTACCGGCACGCCGTACTCCCGGTGCATTTTTTCGGCCTTTTCCTCGGTGCGGCAAAGCATGGCGCACAGCGCGAACCGCTCCGGCAGCGCCTGCGCGATACGCCAGTAAAACAGCGACCGCCAGCCGGAGCCTACTACTACAAACCGCAGCTTAGCCATTTTTCTGTTCCTCCTGAATATGCTTTTGCAGTTCCTGTTCAAACCGGTCTGCGTCCAGCGGCAGGGTAAGCTTCTCCCCCAGCCATGCGGACAGGTAAGCCGCATCGGTCAATTCCAGCGCCCGCACGCCCTCCACGCCGGGAGCGGTCAGGGGCGTGCCGTGCAGGATGGCGTCCGCAAAGTTTGCCAGCATCTCCGGGTAAGGCTCGGCCTGCGGCGCGAACTGCTCGGTGGTGGTGGTCTCGGTGAGCTGCTGGCGCTCGGTGCAGTCTGCGGTACGGCGGTAGGTCTCGGTGTCCGGCGTGTAGGTGTGCAGGGTGAGGGTGTCCTTTTCCAGCAGGGCGGTGCCCTTGGTGCCCACGATCTCCAACCGCTCGGTGTAGCTGCCCTCGCCGGTGGAAAGAATAAAGGTTGCCGTGCGCTGCTGCGGGTACTCCATGAGCAGGGTGGCTTCGTCGTCCACCATAAAGTCGTTATACTTCCCGTAGGGTATCACGGCATAAATACTGGTTGGCATCCCGAACAGCCACTGCCAGATGTCCAGAATGTGCTGGCCCTGATTGAGCAGCGCGCCGCCGCCCTCCCCTGCCCAGCTGGAACGCCAGCTGCCGGAGCGGTGGTACATCCATGTGCGGAAGTAGCGGCTGTTTTCCAGCTGCACCCGCTTGATCTCGCCCAATGCCCCATCATCCAGTAATTTTTTAAGCCGCATATACTTTTTGTAGCGGCGCTGATGGAACATCATGGCGAAAACAAGGCCGCTTTTTTCGGCGGCGCGGTTCATTTCCAGTGCCGGTGCCAGCGCGTTTGCGCTGGGCTTGTCGCACAGAACGTGCTTGCCGTGGGCAAAAGCCTGCATCACCAGCGCCGGGTGGGTCTTGTGCGGGGTGACCACCAGCACGGCATCAAACTCTTCTGCATAATCGTACAGCTGGTCGGCGCTGGGGCACACCCGCACCGTATCCGGCAGGGTATCCTTTGCCCACTGCTGCGCCCCGGCGCTGCGGCAGACCACGGCGGTCAGGCGCAATGCCCCCGCCTTTCCCTCTGCGATCATCTGGGCATACTTGCGCCCCATGACCCCGGTGCCAATAACGGCTGCGCGTACTTCCTGCATGATGCTCCCTCCTGTTTTTCCACAATGTGTTTTGTTATGGGGGAAAACTGCGTTTCACCCCTTCAGGTTTGCTTCAATGGCGGCTTTATCCAGCCCCTCGCCGATGACGATGACTACCTCCTGCCCCTGCGGGATGGGCGCAAGGGTGCAGCCGGCGGCGGTGGCGTTCAGCTCCAGCCAGCCGCCTGCCGGGGCGGGCGCAAAACCCTTGACTCGCAGCACCTGCCCGCATTCCGGTGCGTTGAACAGCCGCTGTGCGGCGGCTTGCAGCTGCTGCGGGGTGAGGTGCAGTTCCAGAAAGCAAAGGGAGGTAAAGGCCGCGTGCTGGTCAAAATGCAGCTTTTCGCAGCTGGCCTGCCGGTAGCCGCAGGCGGCAAGGGCGGCAAGGTCGGCATCGGTCAGGGCGTCCCAGTCCTTGGCAAGGATCTCCCCCGGCGCAAAGCGGCGGGAGGATTTTGCGGCTTCCAGTGCACGCTCCAAGTGGGCAGCGGCGGCGGCGCACTGGGCGGGCGCTGCCAGCTGGGCGCGGCTCAGCAACACGCAGCCCGCGTTCATGGTCTCGGAGGCCAGCAGATACTCTGCCTGCGGCGAAAGCGTTTCCGGCAGAAGGGCGTCCACAATGGCAATGACGCTGCCCAGCTGATACCACCGGTCCAGCGGGTCGTCCCGCAGGATATCGAAAAACTCGTCCACATCAAAGATGCCGCTGGGCTCCACCACCACCCGGTCAAAGCCGCGCATGGCCATGGCGATGAGTTTGGTGCGCATCCGGCGCTGGTGGGTGTCGCAGTCGCAGCCGCCGCTGATGGTCTCCACATCGCAGCCGGGACCCAGCACCTCCTGCACCAGCATGGCGTCCACGTTCACCGCGCCAAAGTCGTTTTCCAGAATGCACACCTTATGCCCCTGCTGCACCAGATACCGCACATAGCGGCGCAGAAAGGTGGTCTTGCCTGCGCCCAAAAAGCCGGTGATGAGATCCACCTGAACCATATCTTTTTACCTCCGTTGCAAAAACCCTCCCAGCGCCGCAGCGCCCGGGAGGGCATATATTTCAGTCTTTTTTCCGGCGCTGCAACTCCTGGATGATCGCCACTGCCTCCGGCGCGATCGCTCCCGGCACAATGGCCGGGCGCGCCAGAAAATAGCCCTGCAAAAGGTCTGCGCCCAGCTCGATGACCGTGCGCAGCTCGGCGGCGGTCTCCACGCCCTCGGCAACGATCTTCATGCTGCGGGGGTGGGCGTAGGCCACCATATTGCGCAGGATCTGCTGCTTGTCCGGCGAGGTGTCGATGCCACGGATGATGGTAATATCCACCTTGACGAACCGGGGTGCAAGCTGCAATAGCGTATTCTCGTTGGAATAGCCGCTGCCGTAATCGTCCAGTGCAAACATCCCGGAAAAGCCCGGTGCATTGCGCTTTCTCTCCAGTGCTTCGTAGTCGATTTCTTCCTCTTCGGTGATCTCGACGACCATGCGGTGGCACAGCTCGTGCCAATGGCTGTTTATATATTTGCCGTCCTCATGCGACAGGCAGGTGTTGGCGATGGAGTTGACAAAGAGCATGGCATCCCCGGACACGCTGCCCGCCCGGCACAGACTGTCGAAGGTCTCCAGCGCCTTGGTAAAGGTGATGCGCTCGATCTCGTACAGTGCCCCCTGCTCCCGCGCCAGCTTCATGATGGTGGCCGGGGAGCGCAGGGTGGGCAGGTCGGAGCGCATCAGCGCCTCGTAGGCGACTACCCTGCCGCTGCGCGCCGAGAAGATGGGCTGGAAGCAGTAGAACACCTGCGCATTGCTGAGCAGCTGCCGGAACTCCCTGCGGGTGCGCTCGGCGTAGGCTTCGCGGTTGTACACCCCGATGTCGAACTCCTCCACCCGGCCCTTCTCCGAATGCTTGACCTGATACATGGCAAAGTCGGCGTATTTTTTTAAGGTCTCCCAGTCCTGCCCATCGTCCGGGTACCACGCAATGCCGCCGGAAAGGCTGATGTGCAAGGCGTTGCCGCTGGGCAGCAGCGCCACGCTCTGCTGCATGGCCTTCGTCAGGCGGTCGATCTTTTCCCGCACTGCGTCCCGGCTGCGGTAGCCGTGGAACAGCACAAGGAACTCATCGCCGGAAAGGCGTGCGCACACCGTCCCGGCGGGGGTATTGTCCCGCAGGCACTGACCGGTGCGGCGGATGTACTGGTCGCCCCAGTCGTGGCCGTAGGTATCGTTGATGTGCTTGAGGTTATCCAGGTCCATCATCATCAGCGCCGCCACGCCCATGCGCTCCGGCGCGGCGAACAGCTCGGTGCACACCCGGTTGAAGGCCTGCCGGTTGTACAGCCCGGTCAGGATATCGTGATCGCGCTCGTGCTCGATGCGCTTCCGCTCCAGCACAGCGGCGGTCACGTCCTCGGCAAGGCCGATCTTGGCGTGCCCCTCGATGGTGCTGCGCAGCATGATGTACCGCACCCCGTCCGGCTGCTGAATGGTCAGCAGCTCGTCCCCCTCGGCGGTGTGGTCACAGGGATTCTTTTCCCGGATGCCCTTGAGCACCTCCTCGAACCGGCGCACGCTCAGCGGCTCGCCCTGCATCTCGGGCTTGCCCAGCAGGGAGAAGAAATTATCGGTCACAAACACGCTGCCGGTGTCGGTGCGCAGCTCGTAGCCGCCGATCTCCACACTGGCCATATCCATGATGCGCAAAAACTTGGTGGAGTTGGTCACCAGCTCCTTGTTCAGCTGGGTAATGGTCTCGGCAAAGCGGTCCACCTCCCGGATGGCGGTGCGGGACAGGCGGGGGAAGGTCTTTTTCTCCTGCGCGTCTATCACCTCGCGGTACAAACGGTTGATGGGTCTGGCCAGCCGTGCCGAGACCAGCAGGCTGCCCAAAACGCTCAGCACCAGCGTGATCGCTATGGTGGTCAGCAGCACCTCGCGCACCCGGCTGGAAAAAGCCAGCAGCACCGACTGTTCCATGGTACCCGCCAGAAACCACTTTTCGGCGGCAAAGGGCGCGTTGCGGTTATACACCTGCAGCGGCTCCAGCACCATATAATAGCGCTTATCGTTCAGCTCCACCCAGTTGCCGCCGTTGCCGTTGCTGCGGCAGTTCAAAACGCCCAGCGGTGCATCTGCCGTTACCAGATCCTCGCCGGAGGTCACGGTCTTGCGCAGGGAGAGCACGCCGTCCGTCAGCGCATCATCGGTAGTGGTCACGATAAAATAGGTGCCTGCCTTGTCCTCGTCCAGCTCGGTGAAGGGCAGTTTTGTCTGCAGATAGTCCGTGAGCAGTTCCACGCCCACCACGCCGTATACCGTGCCGTCCGGCAGGATCAGCGGCATGGAGTAGGCAATGGCGTGCCGGTCGTCCCCGGCCAGACAGTAGGAGTTGGTGGTCCAGCGGCCATAGCTTTCCGCCGAAAGGCCGGCATCGCTCTTATACGCGGTCTGAAAGACCGTGCGCAGGATGCCGCCCTTGGTATCTCCCTGATAGGGGAAAGCGGGCTGCCAGCCCTTATCCGTGCCGATGGCCAGCTCTTTTACCACTGTGGCGCTGGCGCGTTCCAGCAAAAGGTCGCTGTTGCGCTCCGAAGGGCGGGCGTCCGGGTCCATATCCCGCAGGTAGATGCCGGGCATTTTTTTGCCCACCTCGCAGGTGTCCAGATCGTGGGTGTTCAGGATGAGAAAGATGCCGGTCACCTGCTTTGTGCGCAGGGTGTCCAGAAGCCGCGGGGCAAGGGCTACCAGCAGGGCATCGCTCTGTTCGCTGCTGTTATCCAGCGTGTCCAGCGAGATATCGCCGCTTTTCAGCAGCTGCTGGGTGGTGGCGGTGATCTGGTCGCTCAGCTGCTCCAGATCCTCCGCGTTCCGCAGGATCTCCTGCACATAGCTGGCGCGGTTGCGCACCCGCATGGTAAGCAGATCCTTGGCGTTTTCGTCCAGCTGCTCGGTCACGTTGATGGCAAGGATGCTGGCGACCGCCATCAGCAGCTCCACCGCCAGCACCAGCATCATGGTGGCAAAAATATTGTAGAACACGGTTCTTTCCGGTCTGTTTTCCAAGCGCTGCCGCTGGCGCTGTTTCCATGCGTCAAACATCGCCCTGCCTCCTTTCCGTCTTTTTTGCGGGCGGTCAGCCCTCGTACTGCTGTAACTGCGCAAGGGTGGCCTGATACCACGCCTCAAAATAGTCGTCGGTCAAAAACTCTGCCGTGGCTGCCTCCGCGCTCTGGCCTGCGGCGATGCGTTCCAGCACCGTGTCCCGGTCGGCACTGGCCTGATCGCCCATGCTGTATTCCAGTATCTTGCGGACTGCATTGCCGCCTGCAAAGGCCGTAGGGGTGTACAGCTCGTTTTCGCGCACCGTTTTTACCGCGCCGGAAAGGGTCTGCTCCATATTGTCGGTCAGCTCCAGCCCGCTTGCGCGGATGGCGTCCATGTCGTTGGCGGCGGTGGTCACCGGCAGATAGCCCGACTCCACCGCGAAAGCGATGTTATTCTGCGGCTCGGTGAACCACTTTAAAAAAGTGACTGCGCCGTTGATCTCGGCCTCGGTGCCGGTGGTGACCACCATGCCGGCGCCCTGCTGCACCGCCACCTTTTCGCTCCCGGCAAACCGGGGCGCAGGCAGTACCTTCATCTCGATATCGTGGACCTGATCATCCCCCGGCATCACCTGCTTCGGGAAGAAGGTGGCGCTGGCGCAGGAGCCTACACAGCCCAGCAGTGCGCCGGTTTTCACGTCATCGCTGCGGAAGCGGCCATTCGCAGCAAAATACCCCTTGACGAAGGGCACATAGTAGTTATCCCACAGCTTGCGCACCACATCACGGTCGAAGTGCAGGGTCATTTTGCCGTTGTGCACTTCAAAAATTTCGCAGCCCAGCTGCTTTGCGCCCACAATCATATAGTTTGCCAGCGCATCCCGGCCAAACAGCGCCTTGCCGCCGGACCAGTTGTAGTACTGTTCGGCCACTGCGGTCACACCCTCCATGGTGGAAAGAGCACCGTAACGCACAAAGGTGTCCTCTGAGAACCGCTGCCAGTCGGTATCGTTAAAGAACATCAGCTCGGTGGATTTTGCCACCGGAAAAATTTTTATGCTGCCGCTGCCGTCAAAATCGCCCTCGGTGATATAGCCGGGCACAAAGGCGGCCTTTTCATCCTCGGTCAGGTAGTCCTTCAGGTCCACCACCATGCCCATCTGGTCCAGCTTATAAGCGGTATCCGCGTAGGCGGCAAAAATGGTGGGCATCTCCGCAGAGCCCACCTTGCCTTCGGCAGCGTCCATCACGTTGGCCTCCAGATCGTTCACCGTGCCCTGACTGGAACCGGACACCCGGATGCCCTTTGCCTTGCCGATGGTCTCGTTGAAGGTGCTCACAAGGCGGTTGAAGCTTTCCAGCTGGTCGCCGTTATAGTAGTTCCACACCGTGATGTCGGTCACTGCTTTTTTGCTCGTTTTTGCATCGCAGCCGGTCACTGCCAGTGCTGCCGCCGAGACCGCAGCCGCCGCCAGAAAGCTGCGGCGCGAGATCTTGTTCTTCATCCCATACCCTCCCGGAGTACACAGGCACATTTTACCCCATACCATACTATTTTATATAATACCACCGTTTCCGGCATAGTGTAAACTCTTTCTTAAAAAATCTGGTAAAAAAGTGCAGATGACGAATTTTCGTCTTATTTTTTGGTGGTTCTGCCAAAAGCACGCGTCCCCTATAAAAATGGGATAGCGGAGCGTCCGCAGACGCTCCGCTATCCCGAAGTAAAAATAATTATTCCTCTAAAGATGGCCAACGCACAAGCGGCGGCCATTTTTGATCGTCCCGCGTTACATCCGTATCCGCTGCGCGGCGCGGGCGATGGAGGCAAGCAGCCGTTTCCGCGCAAGGGTCTACTTTTTTCTTTACATTCCGCTCCGGCTCTGCTATTCTTAAACTATATTTACAGAAAGGTATGATGAGGGCAGATGCACCGGTTTTTACGCAAGCTTCTACTTTGCATTCCTCTGCTCTGGCTGTTCTGCCTGCCCGCTGCCGCTGCGGTAGGCCAGCCGCGCTCCGGCGGCAGCTACGAGGTGCTGTACCGCAACAGTCTGGCGCAAGCGGATGCAGCCACCACAGTTTATTACAGCGACCGGTTCTTTTCGCATCCGGCTACAGAATACGATGCTGAGCTTGCCCTTGCCAGCCTGACCATGAGCCTTTCGGCCTGTACCACATGGGACAGCTACACCGATTACGCTGTACATGGCAATGTAGGCCGCGAAGCAAATCTTGCTACGGCTTACAAGCAGCTTGGCTTTTCCAATGCTGTATACTTTCATTACGACAAAAGCCGCAACGACCCCTCCGACAGCGCCGCCTACTCCTTTGCGCAAAAAACATGGACGGAAAACGGCCAGACCAAGACCATCCTTGCGGTTTTCCTACGGGGTGCCGGTTACGGTGCAGAGTGGGCAAGCAATCTGCATCTGGGTGATGGTGCTGTGCACGAAGGCTTTTCGCGCCCGGCAGCAGAAGCATACACGGCATTCCTGCAATATCTTGCACAGGCACGGCAGACCGGCACACTGGGCGATGTTTCGCTTTGGCTGAGCGGTTACAGCCGTGGCGGCACGATCGCCAATCTGCTTGCTGCCCGTATCCTTAATACCCTGCCGGAATTTACGCCGCAAAACACCTACGTCTATACGTTTGCCGCCTCGGCAGCACTTACCGCAGACGCTGCGCTTACCCTTCAATGGAGCCCTGCCGACCCGGCAGACAATTGTATTTTTAACCTGCTTGCTCCTGCCGATCTTGTCACCCAACTATTTCCGGCTGCATGGGGATATTTCCGCAACGGAAAAGACATTACGCTGCCCACACCGCAAACTCCGGCAGAGGTCGCTGCGCTCAACGCCTTATGTCAGGATCGTCTGGATTTTGCAGTTTTTCCCACTGCTGCCGAGGTAAGCGGACTTGCGCAGCTGCTGGCAGAGCTTGCCCAAAGCCCTGCTTATTATCACACACACTACGAAGCCCTTTTGATGGATCTTGCGCAGCATCAGAACACCCGTAATGCACAGACAGCTTATGCTTCTCTCGCTTCGGTGATATGGCATCATCGGAATGATTTTTCTGCCTTGGGCCTCTTCCGGGAATCCTGTGCCCGGCTGCCCTCTTCTTTCCTCTCTCTTTCCAAGCTGCGCTGCTTGCGCATCTGTCATTCTCCGGATACCTATCTTGCTCTTCTGCGGTACTATAGCTAAACGGACGGCTCTGCTTGCAGCAGAGCCGTCCGTTTCTGTTTTTTGAGTTCTTCAGTTCTTACATCCGTATCCGCTGCGCGGCGCGGGCGATGGAGGCCAGCAGGGTCACAAGGCGCTTTTCGTCCATCTGGCCGCAGTAGGTGGTAAAGGTGTAGTAGCACCCCTGCACGCAGAAGGAAAGCACCACCTTGCGCACTACGTCCGTCTCAAAGGTGGGGTCGGTCTGGGCGATGCACTGGCACATGGCCTGTTCCACCCGGTTGATGAACAGCCCCTGCCGGGAGCCGGAAAAGAGCACGCTGATCTCCGCCTGATGCGCGGTGAAGGCGCGGAACATCTCCCGCGCAAGCCACTCGGTGCGCTCGCTCACATCGCTGGCGGTCAGGCGGGGCAGGCTTTCCACCACCGCGTGCACCATCTCGTCCTCCATGGCGTTGGCCAGCGCATAGATATCCTGATAATGGGCGTAGAATGTGGATTTATTGATGCAGGCGCGGTCGCACAGCTCCTTGACACGGATCTTTTCCACCGGCTTTTCGCGGCGCAGATCCATAAAGGCCTGCTTGATGGCGCGCTCGGTCTTTTCAATGCGGATATCCAGAAAACCCACCTCTTTTGCATTTTTGTTGATTTTCCAACATTTTTCCGTTTTTGCGGATAGACAAGCCCCGCTGCCCTTTTTATACTGGGTATAAGCGGAGCGGCGTTACTCCTTGCGGTACAAAAGCCCCTGCTGCTCCAAAGCATCGTGGATGCGGGCAAAGGTGTCCTTGTCCGGGCAGCGCAGGGTGTGCAGGTGCACGCCGCCGGTCATGCGGCTCAAAAGGCTCTCAGGTGCATCCGCTGCCTGACGGATAAAGTTGTCCACGTCGTACCGGTTGCACAGGTTCAATGTGGCACGGATCTCGCCGTACAGGCTGTTTTCCACCGCCACATCCACCACCGTGCCGCCCTGATCCACCACGGTGTACAGCTCCCGGCGCATCTCCTCCTGCGTGCGGTGCACACAGGCCAGAATGCCGGTATAGCCCTTCTCCGCCGGATGCAGCTGGTAGCCCCGGGGGGTGGCATCGATCTGCGCCCCACCGGCGCGCAGCAGCGCCACATCCCCTACCACGATCTGCCGCGACACCCCCAGCTCTGCCGCCAGCGTGCTGGCGCTTAAGGGGGCACCGGCGCTGTTCAGCCGGGTCAGGATGCGTTCTCTGCGCTGTGCTGCATTCATAGGGGGTCAGGCTTCCTTTCCGTAAAACAACTTTTCTCTCCTTATTGTAGCAAAACGCGGCAAAATGTGCAAGGTTATTCCAACCGCAGGCTTCCGAAAAAAGGCTTCCCCCGGACGGGGGAAATCTATCCCCAAGGGGTGAAGGCTTTTGCGCCGGTCACGCCGCAGGCGTTGCTTTATTCCAATCTCAGCAGGGTGGCATAATTGGAGGGCAGCTGCACCTTCATGCGGTCCCACTCGGTGGAGACCAGCACCTCCTGCGCGCCCACGGTGTCCGCCAGCAGGTCAGTGACCTTGGCGGTTTCCACCGGCAGCGGGAACTCCAGCTGTGCGGGGGTATCGCCGTTGTTCAGCACCGCCACCACGGCCTTGCCGTCCAGCACCCGGGCAAAGGCGTAGCACTGGGTGGTGAGCTGCAATTCCTTTACCTCGTCGTAGGTCATTTCCGGCAATTCAGCCTTGCATTTCCCCAGCGCTTTGTATACACTGGTAACAGGATTTGTACGTTCTGCATCAGCGTAGTCACTGAGCTCCAGACAGGGGCGCAGCGGCCAGTCGCTGCCCCACTCCTTTTTGCCCTCGATGCCGAACTCCGAGCCGTAGTAGATGGACGGGATGCCCCACAGGCTGTACACCAGAATGGCGATGTGCCGGATGTGTTCCCGGTTGCGCAGCTTGTTGGGCAGGCGCTCCACATCGTGGTTATCCGAGAAGAGATACAGCCGGGTGTCGTGGCACAGCCCCTGCAGCCGGCGCATGGTGTGGGCAATTTCAAAATAGTTGTGGTCGTTGTGGCCGCTCCACAGGCCCTTGTGCAGCTCGTAGTTGGTGACCGAGTGCAGCATTTCCGGGTTTGCCCAGCGGCTGTAATCGCCGTGGATGACCTCGCCCATCAGCCAGAACTCCGGCTTTACCTCGTTTGCCAGACGGCGCAGCCCGCGCATAAAGTCGAAATCCAGCACGTCGGCTGCATCCAGACGGATGCCGTCGATGTCGAACTGCTCCACCCAGAAGCGGACGGTATCATAATGGTACTGCTGCACCTCCGGGTTGCGCTGATTCAGCTTGACCAGCAGGTTGTAGCCGCCCCAGTTGCCGTAGGAAAAGCCGTCGTTATACTCGTTGTTGCCCCAGAAGTTCACATCGCAGAACCAGTCCTTATAGCGGGCGTTCTCGCGGTTCGACTTCAGGTCCTGAAACGCGAAGAAATCGCGGCCCACATGGTTGAACACGCCGTCCACGATGACCCGCTGCCCGCGGGCGTGGCAGGCCGCCACAAAAGCCTTGAACTCCTCGTTGGTGCCAAGGCGGCGGTCCACCAGACGGTAGTCGATGGTATCATAACCGTGGGAGCCGCTCTCGAACAGCGGGCCGATGTAGATGGCTGTACAGCCCAGCTTTGCCGCGTGGGCTGCCCATGCTTCCAGCTTTGCAAAAGCGCCCGGGGTGGGCTGGCCGTCGTTTTCGTGCGCACAGCCGCACAGCCCCAGCGGATAAATGTGATAAAATACTGCTTCGTCATACCAAGCCATGATCATTCGCTCCCATTCTATTGCTCTAAAAAGTTGCACCGCCCGCAAGGCGGTAGCAACAGTATACCACACCCTCTGGCAAATATGTGTATTTTTGCCGATTTTTGTCAAGATTCGCTAAGATTATCGGCTACTGTGCCGGTAAAAAGCGTTTTTCTTGGATAGTTTGCCCAAACAGCCTTGTATCAACCGGCGCACATCGCCGGTCAACATAGAGAAGTAAGGAGATCTTTGCATGAATTACCCTGTGATCCCCCGCGCGTTTTTCAGTGGCGACTGCTTCGATGCCTACCGCATTCTGGGTGCGCACCCCTGCACCGACCCAAACGGCACCGAGGGCTGGCGTTTTGCCGTGTGGGCACCCGGTGCCACCGCCGTGGAGGTGTGCGGCGGCTTTGACGGCTGGGAGCGCGGCGTGCCCATGGAAAAAGCCGATACCGGCGTGTGGAGCGCCTTTATCCCCGGCCTTGCGGAGGGGGACCTGTACAAATACCGCGTGCACGGCGCGGACGGCAGCACCGTGATGCGCAGCGACCCCTACGCCTTTGCCACCGAGCTGCGCCCCGGCACCGCCAGCAAGCTGACAAAGCTGGATTTTGCCTTTGACGACACCGCGTGGATGGAACGGCGGGACAAATGCCGCAACCGCCCGCTGAACATTTACGAGCTGCACGCCGGCAGCTGGAAGCATAAGCCCGGCACTACCCAGCCGGACGGCTCGGACGGGTGGTACAACTACGAGGAGCTGGCGCGGGAACTCATCCCGTGGCTGCTGGAGCATCACTTTACCCATGTGGAGCTGCTGCCGCTGGCAGAGCACCCCTTTGACGGCAGCTGGGGCTACCAGACCACCGGCTACTTCTCGGTGACCAGCCGCTACGGCTCCCCCGCCCAGTTTGCCAGCTTTGTCAACGCCTGCCACCGCATGGGCATCGGCGTCATCATGGATTTTGTACCGGTGCACTTTGCCGCCAATGCTGACGCGCTGGCAAAGTTTGACGGCACCCACCTGTACGAGTACGACAGCGATGTGGGTCAGAGCGAGTGGGGCACCTGCAACTTCAACTACTACCGCCGGGAGGTGTGCAGCTTTTTAAGCAGCGCCGCCGGGCTGTGGATGGACGTCTACCACTGCGACGGCATCCGCATGGACGCCATCTCCCGCGCATTGTACTGGCAGGGCGACCCCAACCGCGGCGTGAATCAGGGCGCGGTGAACTTTTTGCGCAGTTTGAACCACGGCCTGAACGAGCGCTGGCCCACCGGCATCTACATGGCGGAGGACTCCACCAACTTCCTCAAGGTGACCGCCCCCACCCGCTACGAGGGCGTGGGCTTTGACTACAAGTGGGACATGGGCTGGATGCACGACACGCTGGACTACTTTGCCACCCCCTTCGGCGAGCGCCCGGGCTGCTACGGCAAGCTGCTGTTCAGTATGCACTACTTCTACAACGAGCTGTATCTGCTGGCGCTGAGCCACGATGAGGTGGTGCACGGCAAAAAGACCATCATTGATAAGCTGTGGGGCAGCTACGCGGAAAAGTGCGCCCAGCTGCGCACCCTATATTTTTATATGTACACCCATCCCGGCAAAAAGCTGAACTTTATGGGCAACGAGCTGGCACATTTCCGGGAGTGGGACGAAAAGCGGGAGCTGGACTGGAATTTGCTGGAATACCCCTTCCACGATGCCTTCCAGAAATACTTTGCCGCCCTTTGCCGCACCTACGCCTCCGAGCCTGCTTTGTATGACGGCGAGTACAACCCGGACTGCTTTGAGTGGGTGGCCAGCGAAAGCTGTGCCGAGGGCGTGTACGCATGGCTGCGCAAGGGGCGCGGGCAGAACCTGCTCTGCGTCATGAACACCCAGGACAGCGCCCACAAAAAGTTCCCCCTGTACCTCAAGTTCCCCTGCAGCGCAGAGCTGGTGCTGGACACCGAGGCCGGCACTTGGGGCGGCGTGCACAAGGCGCACCGCAAGCAGAACTTCCACACCACCGACGGCGGTGTGTTTGGCAGGGACTACACCCTGACGCTGGATCTGCCCGCCATGGGCAGCTATCTGCTGCGGCTTACCCCGGAAGCCCCGAACCCGGACGCCGCCCGCCTGAGCGCCAACAAGGCGCTGGCGCAAAAGCGCAAGGCGGCAAAGGCTGCAAAAGCCGCCGCAGAAGTTTCCGATAAGTAATATTTGTGTAAAAATGTCCCGTCCGCTTTAAAAGCGGCGGGACATTCTGCATTTTTCGCCGCCGGGGTGCTGGACAGTGCCCGGGGGAGTTGTTATACTGTAGAATGTGAAACTTTGCAAGGAGGGATCTTGTTCCATGCCCGAATCCATTACAAAGCCCCGCGTTTCCGCTGCGGCGAAAACTGCGCTGGTGCTGGCTGCAGCGGCGGTGCTGCTGGCTGTTTTTGCGCTGGCTGCGCCCGGCAGCAGATTCTTTTTTCCGCTGGTGAGCCTGTGGTGCAACCTTGCCCTGTTTGCCTGTGTGCTGCTGGTGCTGCGGGTGGCGGGAATCAAATTTGACCTCTTCCACAAGGCGGTGCTCGTCGGTCTGTGGGCGGCGGCGCTGGTCTACTTTTTCTGGGCGCTTGGCCGCCGCAGCTTTGTGTATATCTGGGATTACGTCAACTATATCAACAAACAGTACTGGGCCGAGGCCGCCTTTCTGCAAGGCCCGGCGGCGGGCTTCCAGTTCATCTTCGGCTCCTTTGCCGAGGACTACACCAACTTCATCACCCTGTTTCTGGAGTTTCCCTTCTGCCTGAGCGACCGCACCGGCGACAGCTTTGCCTTCTGTCAGGTGTTCAGCATCCTGCCCATGCTGCTGGTGCTGCTGGCAGGACTTACCATCAAGGTGGGGCAGATGCTGCGGGTGAAAAACCGCTTCTGGTACTTCCTCATCGGCATGACCTGGATGGTCACCTACCCGTGGCTGCGCATGAGTGCCATGCTCAGCCAGCCGGACTGGTTCGGCCTCATCTTCGGCTTCAGCATTCTGCTGCTCACGCTGGACTTCCGGTTTGAAAAGCTGGAGCCGGTGCGCTTTTGCCTGCTGTTTGCCGCCACGGCAGCCATCATCCTTTCCCGCCGGTGGTACTTATATTTTGTGGTGGGCTACTATTTTGCCTACGCGGTACTGGTGCTGGTAAGCAGCGCGCGCACTGCCCGCGCCGGGCAGAAAAAGCAGGCGCTTTTGCAGGTGCGCAACCTCGTGCTGTTCGGCCTGATGAGCATGGTGGCCATGCTGATCCTGCTGTGGCCGATGGTCAGCCGCATCCTCGCTTACAGCTACGCCGAGCGCTATTCCTACTATAACGGCGGCGGCTTTGTGGCCGAGATCAGCCTGCAGTTCTGGCGCATGGGTCTGATGAACCTTGTGCTCGTGGGCATGGGGCTGTGGTTCAGCCTGAAAAAGCGCAAAATGCCCGCGCTGCCCTGCCTTGCCGGGCTGGAGATCCTGCTGAGCATGCTGCTGTTCACCCGCATCCAGAACACCGGCTCCCACCAGATGCTGCTGTTCCTCCCGGGGTGGTTTCTCCTGTTTTTGCTGGGCGCAGCGGCGCTGGCCGAGGGCATCAGCCGCTTCCGGGCGGCAAAGGTCGTGTTCTGGGTGTTCACCCTCGTGTTTGCCACCTCGGTGCGCTGCTCTCCCCTGACCACCATTGCCTTGCCGGGCTTTCTGGTGGATCACTTCCCGCTGGCAGTCACCGAGGAGTTCGTCCGGCTGGACAAGCTGATCTATGACCGCAAGGATCTGCCGCAGATCAAGGCCATTGCCAACTGGATCGACACCCACTGCGCCGAGGGCGAGATCAGCTACATGATCCCCCACGATATGCTGTACTGCCCGGATCACTTCAAGAACTGCCAGCTGCCCGCAACCCCCATCAACGATAAGCTGGCCTTCGGCTTCTCGGTGCCGGGCACCCACAACTTCCCCATGCAGTTCTTCGAGGCCAAATATGTCCTTACCGCCGACCCCTTCCCCCAGACCTTTGTGGGCAACGGCGAGATGTCCCACAAGCTGAACGAGAGGTTCCTTGCGGTGCGGGACGAGTACTTTGCGCTGGAGGCCACCTTTGATATGGGCAACGGCACCACCTTTACCATCTGGCGGCGCACCGTGGCCCCCACCCGCGCCGAGGTGGTGTATTACCTGAGCGCCTTTAAGGAAGAAGATGCCCAGTATCCGGAGATGTTCTCCCAGATCGCAGAAAGCTGGCTGGCCGCCCGCGGGCTGTAACGCCGCTTTTGTAAAAAGGAGTGTTCGACTATGGAACAAACTGCAAACACCATGCCCGCTGCCACTTTGGGGCAGTACAAGGGGCTTGCCTTCACCCGCCGGGTGCGCCCGGTATCGGATAAGGCCGTAGAGGCGGATATCGGCAATCTGGCGCGGGTCCACGCGCCCTTTGTGCCCACTGACGCGCCCGCCGCCCGCGGGATGCGCATCACGCTGGATTTCGAGGGCTTTCTCGCGGGTGCGCCCATCCCGGACAGCCGGATGGAAGCCGTGACCGTGGTGCTGGGCACCGGGCAGCTGATGCCCGCCGCAGAAGAAGCCGTGTACGGTCACTGCGCGGGCGAGACTTTCCGGTTCGACTTCACCTACCCCGCCGACTTCCGGGTGCCGGAGCTTTCCGGCAAGACCGCGCAGTTTGAGATCTGCCTGCACACAGTGGAGCGCAAGCAGGTGCCCCCGGTGGACGATGCCCTTGCAAAATCGCTGGGCTATGCGGACTTGGAAGCCCTGCGGGAGAGCCTGCGGGAGAAAAAACGCCTTTCCCACGAGGCCAACGCCGACCGCATTGCCGGGGCGGCGCTGCTGGATATGGCAGGCGCGAACCTGACCGTGGAGCTGCCTGCAGAGCTGCTGGCGCAGAACGCCGAATACCAGATGAACCAGCTGCGCCAGCGGCTGCGCAAGAGCCAGATGACCATGGAGCTCTACTGCAAGAGCGCCGGGCTGACCCCGGAGCAGGTGCGGGAGGGCTACCGCAAGGAAGCCGAGCGCCAGCTGCGGGCAATGCTGGCGGTGCGCGCCATCGCCGAAGCCGAAAAGATCACCGTGACCCAGCAGGAGGTGGACGCCGAGATCGCCCGCCTTTCCAAGCTGCACGACACCCCGGAAGAAGAGATCCGCAAGGTGCTCAGCCGGGACGCCATCGCCGCCGCCGTGACCAACCAGAAGGTGCAGCGTTTCCTGCTCGACCACGCCGCCCTTACCTCTGTTGTGGAAAAGGAGTAAGACCATGGGCTTTTTTACCAGAACTGCAATGGATGCCCTGATGAAGACCAGCCATCCTGAGATCAACCGCCGCCAGTGCTGGAATTTGCACCCCCACCGCAAGCCCTGCACGACCTGCAAGGACATCTGCCCCTACGGCGAGGAGATCTTTACCCGCCCGAACCTTGTCAAGGACTGGGACCCCTGTACCGACTGCGGGCTGTGCGTTTCCGCCTGCCGCAGCGGCTGCATTGCGCCCTCGCCGGAGCAGGTGCAGCGGGATACCGCCGCGGCGGACACCGACAACGATACCATCTGGATCGGCTGTGAAAAGTCCAGCCGCAAGAACACCGTGGTGCGCAGCTGCATCTGTGCCCTTTCGTGGGAGGCGCTGGCGTATCTGGCGCTGAACAAAAAGATCGTGCTAGACCTGACCCCCTGCGGGCAGTGCGAGAACGACCTTTGCGCCGAGCAGCTGCGCAAGGAACTGACCCGCCTTGTGGACTTTTTCGGTCAGCCGATGTTTGAAGCGCGGTTCTCGCTGGCGTATGAGGAAAAGGAGTACCCCTACCATGTGCAGGAGCTGACCCGCCGCGAGATGCTGGAACAGGTGAGCCACGGCTCCAAGAGCGGCACCAAAAAGCTGCTGCAGATGCTGCCCGGTCTGCGCAGCGAGGAGGACAGCGGGGTGGACTTCCGCCTGCTGCTGCACCAGCGCACAAAGCAGCTGAAAGCCGCCATGGAAACGCCCCTGCAGTACGGCTACTATATGCCAAAGTTCACCGACAACTGCTTTGGCTGCGGCCGGTGCGAGAAAGCCTGCCGCGCCAACGCCCTGAAGTTTGAGGAGATGCCCAACGGCCAGACCCGCATGGTGCTTACCCCGTGGAAGTGCAGCGAGTGCGGCGTGTGTATGAACGTATGCTCCAACAAGGGCTTTGACGGCATGAAGCTGTACCAGCTGACCACCCTTGGCCCCGTGGTGCTGCACAAGTGCACCAAGACCCTGTGCAAGCAGTGCGGCAAGCCCATTGCCCCGGACAGCGCCGAGGGTCTGTGCTCGGTGTGCCGCATCAAGGCGCGCACCCTGAAACGGCAGGAGGAGGCACGTCAGCGCGCCGAGCAGCTGAAGGCCGAGCGCGCCGCCAAGGCCGCCGAGGAGGCCGCCAAGGCAGCGGAAAACGCTGCGGAGACCACAGCAGAAGCTGCCGTAGCGACTGCGGAAGCTGCCCCGGCTGTGGAAGCCGCCGCTGCCGCCCTGCCGGAGACCATCCCCGCCGGGCAGAGCGCTGCCCCTGCCAATGTAACTGCACCTGCTCTCGGAGAGCCGGTCTCCGAATGATGATAAAGAAAGGTCTGATCCTATGATGGAAGATGGCAAGGAGCCGGTCTACGCCTCCAAGGCAAAGCCATGGCTGAAATATTATGACGAAAAGTACATCCACCAATCCGTGCCGGAGTGCTCGGCCTTTGCGCTGGTCTGCCGCAACAACGAGCGGCATCTGGGCGACACCGCGCTGGAATACTACGGCCGCAAGTTCAGCTACGCCGACCTGATCGTGCAGATAAAAAAGACCGCCGCCGCCCTGCAGGCGCTGGGGGTGAAAAAGGGCGATATCATCACGATGGTCAGCGTGATGACCCCGGAGGTGGTCTACGCCTTCTACGCCGCCGACCTGCTGGGCGCTACCCTGAATCTGGTAGACCCCCGGTACAGCGCCGAGGGCATCCGGGAGTACATCCAGGAGGTGGAGTCCCGCCTGCTCATCTGCCTGAACGTGGTGTACCCCCGCTGCCATCAGGCCGCAAAGCGCACCAGCGTGGAGCGGGTGGTGGTGCTCAGCCCCGCCGACAGCCTGCCGCTGGCCAAAGCCGTGGGCTACAAGCTGACAGAGCCGGATAAAAACCGCTACGCCTCCAACGTGCTGCGCTGGAAGGACTTTATCGCCGCAGGCAAAGGGCACAGCCCCGCCGCCGTGCCCTACGACCCCCAGCACACCTGTGTGGTGGTGCACACCGGCGGCACCACCGGCTCGCCCAAGGGCGTTATGCTGACCGACTACTGCTTCAACGCCCTTGCGCAGGAGTTTGCCGCCCAGAGCCGTCTGTTCCACCGCGGGCAGAAGCTGCTGAACGTCATGCCGCCCTTCATCGCCTACGGTTACAGCTGCGGCATCCATATGCCGCTGGTCATGGGGCTGCATGTCATCATCATCCCCAATCTGGACCCGGATAAGCTGGGCGCACTGGTGTGGAAGTACAAGCCCGCGCACATGTTCGGCGTGCCCACCCACTACCAGCAGCTTGCCGCCGACCCGCTGCTGAAAAACAAAGACCTCTCCTTCATCCGCAACTATGCCGCCGGAGGCGATTCCCTCTCGCTGGGCGCGGAGCAGACGGTGAACCGGTTCCTCAAAGCCCACGGGGTGGAGTTCCCGCTGGCAAAGGGCTATGGCATGACCGAGGTATCCTCGGCTGCCACCATCGCCGCCGGCAACGTGACAAAGCCCGGCAGCGTGGGCATCCCCATGGTCAACACGGTGGTCTCCATCTTCGAGCCGGGCACCGAGACCGAGCTGCCCATCGGTCAGCGCGGCGAGATCTGCATCTGCACCCCCACCGCCATGAAGGGCTACTACAACAAGCCCGAGGAGACCGCCTACCTGCTGCGCCGCCATGCCGACGGCCAGCTGTGGGCGCACACCGGCGATATCGGCTCCATGGACGAGGACGGCTTTGTGTATCTGGATGCCCGCATCAAGCGCATCATCATCCGGCACGACGGCTTCAAGGTGTTCCCCTCCATGATTGAAAACGTCATCAGCCGCCACCCCGCCGTGCACCAGTGCTGCGTGGTGGGCTGCGCCGATACCGACCACACCCAGGGACGTCTGCCCTTCGTCTTTGTGGTGCTGGAGCCTGCCGCCACCGGCAAAAAGCGCCAGATCCTGCGGGAGCTGCGCCAGCTGTGCCGCGAAGAGCTGCCGGAGTATGTGCAGCCCGCCGCCTCGGCCTATAAGATCATCCCCGAAATGCCCCTGACCCCCGCCGGTAAGGCCGACTACCGTAAGCTGGAAGAAGAGGTAGGGTAAACCCGTCTGCCTTTAAGAAAGAAGGAATCATCCATGAAACATCCCCGTTTTACCGCATGGCTGTGCAGCGCCGCTGCGCTGGTGCTGCTGGCTGTGCCTGCCTTTGCCCAGCAGCCCGACGCCCTGCCGCCGGAGCAAGCCGCCCCCGCCGCGCAGGAGCAGCCCGCAGAAGAAGCTGCCCCGGACGCGGAAGCCCCCGCTGCGGACACCCCTGCCGCCGATCCTCAGCGCACCTATGTGGCGCTGGGCGACAGCATCGTTTCCGGCGTGGGTCTGCCGGATTTCAAGTACACCGAAGCCGCCATCGGCATAGACGCGGCCCCAAACTTCGAGGGCTACCCGGAGCAGTGTTATGTTTCGCTGGTGGGCAAAGGCCTTGGGCTGGACCGCCAGCACGCCATCAACCTTGGCCTGCCCGGGCTGACCACCGGCGACCTTGCGGATATGCTGCACACCGGCGCAATGCCCCAGATGAACCAGCAGGCGGGCACCTACTACGTCTACCCCCAGATGCTGGACTACCTCAAGCGCGCGGACGTCATCAGCGTGCAGATCGGCTCCAACGATGCGCTGGTGCCCGCCCTTGTGGCGCTGGGCAACGCCACCAACTGGAAGAGCGAGCAGCTGGTAGCCACCATGGTCAGCGGCGTGCTGCGCGAGCCCAGCTTTGAGAACCTGCAGCGGCTGAACAGCGACCTTTCCCGCCTGCGGCTGACAAAGGAAGAAAAACAGGCCACCACCCAGCTGCTGCTGGGCGGCGGTACGGATGCCATCTGCGAGCAGGCGTATCAGGAAGCCGCCGTGCATATGCCGCAGGTCGTAGCGGAGCTGCGGGCGCTGAACCCGGACGCGCAGATCATCCTTTTGGGCTACACGAACCCTGTGCCCCTGCTGCCGGAGTGGACACAGCTGTTCCGGCGGCTGAATGCCCTCAGCAAGAGCCTTGCCGCCCAGAACGAGAATGTGACCTATGTGCCCATCCCCTTTGCCATGACCGCCACCGATGCCCACCCCACCGTGAGCGGGCATAAGTACATCGCCAACCGCATCCTGCGGGCGATCAAAAAATAACCACAACGCACCATGCCGGGCAGCCTGCAAGCTGTCCGGCATTTGCTGTCTCCCCCAAAAATCGCACGTTTTCGGTGGATTATGCGGGGTGAAATACTTCGCCGGTTTTTGGCAGAGTTTTCCCGCGCGGCGGGCGCTGCCATGCGCTGCTGCGTTTGTTTTTGTTTTGCGGCGGCTGCGCTTGCATTTACAACGTGTATATCCGGCGAGCAATAATACCCTCTGGCCCTCAAAAAGTACACACTGGTTTTTCCGCGTCCATCGCCTTAGGATAAGGGTAGATACTTTATGTCCAAAGGAGGTTTTTTACATGGACGCAAACAAGTACCGTACCGCCTACGACAAGGCGCAGGCCGTCCAGCACGAGGTGTGGACGGAGCTGTGCCAGCATCTGGAGCACGCGCCGGACGCCCAATTGCTCAGCGATTACACCGCCACACTGGTGTATACGCTGGACAAAGACCGCCGCGAGGAAGCCCTGCGGCTGCTGCGGGGGCAGCTGTACAGCCGTCAGCTGCGGGACACCGGCCGGGTGGAGAGCTGGTATACCGACTGCGGGGCGCGCATGGGGCAGGATATCGAGGGCTTTGTGGCAAACGCCCGCCAGCAGTATGTGCAGGCAGGCCTTGCCGAGGAGCAGCGCGCCGAAGCCGAAGCCAAACAAAAGGCCGGGCGCGGGCGGTTCCGCATCCGTCCCGCCAGCGCCTTTGCGCCGGAGCGCGCCGCCTATCTGGTGCAGCCCTACCTGCCCCGGGGCATGGTAAGCATTCTGGGCGGCGTGTCCGCTGCGGGCAAGACCAGCCTTGCGCTGGACGTGTGCGCCCGGCTTACCCGGGGCGCAGCCTTTGCGCCGGACACCCCGCCGCAGCCCCCCGCCACCGTGCTCTACCTTACCGCCGAGAACGACCCCAACAAGGTGCTGCGTCCCCGCGCCGAGGCCATGGGGGCAGACCTTGACCGGCTGTATTTTCAGGATGGTGCCAGTTACAGCATGGGCGACGAGGAGCTTGCCGCCCTGTGCCGGGTGTACCGCCCGGCGCTGCTGGTGTTCGACCCCATCCAGAGCTATCTGGGGCAGGGGGTGCAGATGAACCGCGCCGAGCAGGTGCGCCCCTTGCTTGACCATCTGGGTGCCCTTGCCAAGGAGCTGGACATGGCGGTGCTGCTCATCAGCCACATGAGCAAGCCCGGCCCCGGGGTGTGCAGCGCGCTGGACCGTCTGCTTGGCTCCAGCGATTTCCGCAACGCCGCCCGCAGCATCCTCATCGCCGGGCGGGACCCGGAGCACCCGGAGGTGCGGGTGGTGGCCCACGCCAAAAACAGCCTTGGCCAGCCCGGCGAAAGCCAGCGCTACCGCATCTGTCCGCAGGGCACGGTGGCCTACGACGGCCCCTGCACCCTTACCGCCGACGCCATCATCCGGGAGGCGGGCACCCCCGCCACCGGCAACGGCCGCCCCTCTGCCGCCCTTGCCAACGCCATCGAGGCGCTGGAAAAGCAGCTGTCCTTTGTGGGCTGGGTAGAGGCGGGCGAGGTGTACCGCCTGTGCGCCGAGCGGGATATCTCGGACAGTACCATCCGCAGGGCACGCATCGCGCTGGATTTGAAGGTACTGCGTATCGGGAAACAGCCTGATCAAAAAACTTACTGGTACAGATCAGAGCTGGAAGAAGCTGCCGTCTGTGCCGATATCCTGAACATGAACCATCAGCTGAAGCTCTCCGGCTGAACAGCGAGTTGGTGACTCTTCAAAACTTGAAGAGTCATAACTCTATTACTACTTTGGATTTTTGAAGAGTGACGAAAAAGAAACGCATCTATGTTCAAAAGCTCACTCTTCAAGATGAAGAGTCATGACCTGAAAACGCAGTTTTCTTTGCTTTTTGTTCATGACTCTTCAAAACTCTATGGGTCATAGGGGACTTTTGAAGAGTCACCCTTCCGGGGGCGGGACGATTTAAAATGCGCTCCGCGTTGCTCTGCGCATCATCAGAGGAAAAATTATTTATAATTTCGCGTTTGTCGCGGCCTGCGGGCCGCTCCAAACGCTATTTTCACGGGAGGGGTCGTAACGGGAAACTGCATTTGCAGCGCCGCTTTCTACGAAAGCATGGCGCTGCGGGCGGGCGCTTGCTCCCCCGAGAGGGCCGACTTCCCCCGGCCGGGGGAAGATGTCACCGCAGGTGACAAAAAGGGGAATCTGTCGCGCAGCGACTGAGGGGCTATGGATGGAGAAGCGAAAAAAGCGTTAAAGCGATAGCGCCGACTGGCGCAGCGCTAGCTTTTTTGTGCTTCGACTTCTTCTTTAGGATTGTCAAGGGCGTGCAGCCCTTGGCCCGTTGCGGGGTGGGTGGAGTCCAGAGGTAGGGAGGGGGGACTCGGAACACCCCTCCCTGCCTCTGGCCCAGCGGAGCGTCTTTGCACGCTGAAAGCAAGCAGAAAGTTGCCATAGCGGCAACGCTACATCTGCTGTTTCCCTTCACGCCCCTCTCGTGAAAAAGAAAAACCCGGTGCATCCGCAGACGCTCCGGGTTTCTAAAATTATAGATGCTGTCAGGAAAGCACGGCGCTTTCCTCCACCTTGTCCAGCACCGCCAGCTGCAAAGCGTTCAGCATACTGCGCTGTGCGCCGTAGGTGTCGGCGTAGGAGCTGTTGGCGCTGTCGATCTGCTCCTGTGTGGGGGTGATGTCCAGCTGCTCCGCAATGGCCTGAAAAACCAGATCCTGCTTGGCCAGATGCTCAAAGTAAGCATCGGAATCCGCCAGCATCGCGTCGGCATCGGCGTAGCCCTTGGCCTGTGCGTAGGCGTCCAGCTCCATGCCGTACTGGGTAGCCAGCTGAGAGTGGTAGTTCAGGAACATCCGGATGTAGTAGCTGGTGATCTGGGTGGGGACTTCTTTAAAGGTGGAGTTCGTGAGCAGATAGTCCATCGCGGCGTTGTCCAGATTGTTGGCGTACAGGGCGCTGTCAAAGTACTGGCGCAGGGCGTCTGCGGTGTGCAGGTCGTCGCTGGCGGCAAAATTGGTCTCCACCCACTCATCGGTCAGGGTGGGGACAACGCTCTGGGTGATGGCGTTCAGGGTCACGCTGAACACGGCCTCCTTGCCGCTGAGGGGGATGGTGTTGCCCTCGGCATCGGTGGAGTCGCCGTAGCCCTCCGGGAAGGTGACGGTCACATCAAAGGTGTCACCGATGTTGTGGCCGATGATCTGATCCTCGAAGCCGTCAATAAAGGTGTGGCTGCCCAGCGTCAGGTCGTAGCCGGTGGCAGTGCCGCCGGTAAAGGCTACACCATCCACCGCGCCGGAATAGTCGATGTTTACGGTGTCGCCGCTCTGGGCTGCCCGGTCGGTGATGTTCTGGGTGGTGGCGTACTGGTTCAGCAAAGTGTCGATCTGGGTCTGGATCTCGGCCTCGGTGGGCTCGATATCAGCCTTGGAAAGCGGCAGCGCGGACACATCCTCCGGCAGCGTCACATAGTCCAGTGCGCGGATGCCGGTCCAGTGGCCGTTATCGTCCAGCCCCTCAGAATAATCGAAGCTGGCGTAGTCGAAATCCGACACCTTGCCGTAGGTGGACACGCTTGCGCCGGATGCGGCAGAGTTTGCCGTGGTGCCGCTCTGCTTTTTGAGCAGCATAAAGCAGGCCGCAGCTACGCACAGCACAGCAGCCACCGCGCACAGCACACACAACAGGATCTTGGTAATGCGTTTCAAAAGAGATACCTCCTAAAAATAGCAGACCGTTTTCACGGAGAATGCAAATGTCATACCATCCTATTATAACGGAAAAATGCGAAAAGAAAAGGATTTTTGCGAAAATTCCACAAATGCCGCCCGGCACAGGTATCACTTTTGCCCGCTTTGAGGCGGGAAATGCCGCAAAACCGGTGGAAATACCCCGGCGGTTCTGTTACAATAAAACTGTATGAGCCTTTCCCTGCGGGGGAAAGCCTTTTGCTGAAATTGGAGGATAAAACCATGGATTACAATAAAGCAGCTCTGGAAATGCACGAGACCCACAAGGGAAAGGTGGGCATCGTGAGCAAGGTGGAGGTTGCCACCCGCGATGACCTGTCCACCGCCTACACCCCCGGTGTGGCCGAGCCCTGCCGCAAGATCAAGGAAAACCCGGAGGATGTATATAAGTACACCTTCAAGGGCAACATGGTAGCCGTTGTCTCCAACGGCACCGCCGTGCTGGGTCTGGGCGATATCGGCCCGGAGGCCGGTCTGCCGGTCATGGAAGGCAAGGCGGTGCTGTTCAAGGAGTTCGGCGGCGTAGACGCCTTCCCCATCTGCATCGACGCCCACGACGCTGCCAGCGTTATTGCAGCCTGCAAGGCTATTGCGCCCACCTTTGGCGGCATCAATCTGGAGGATATCAAGAGCCCTGAGTGCTTTGAGATCGAGGAGACCTTGGAGCGGGAGCTGGACATCCCCGTGTTCCACGACGACCAGCACGGCACCGCCATCGTGGTCACCGCTGCCCTCATCAACGCTCTGCGGGTGGTGAATAAAAAGATGGAGGACGTGCACATCGTCCTGAACGGCCCCGGCGCTGCCGGTACCGCCATCATCAAGATGCTCATGACCGCCGGTGCAAAGGACATCGTGGCGGTGGATCAGTTCGGCACCCTGTACAAGGGCTGCAACAGCGCCGAAGCACACAAGAACTGGCTGGGCGAGGTGACCAACCCCCGCCAGATCAAGGGCGGCCTGAAGGAAGCGCTGGAGGGCGCAGATGTGTTCATCGGTGTGTCCCGCCCCGGCATCCTGACCACCGAGCTGTGCAAGACCATGAACAAGGACGCCATCGTCTTTGCCATGGCAAACCCCACCCCGGAGATCATGCCGGACGAGGCCAAGGCAGGCGGCGTGCGGGTGATGGCTACCGGCCGCAGCGACTTCCCCAATCAGGTCAACAACGTGCTGTGCTTCCCGGGCCTGTTCAAGGGCGCGCTCAGCGTCCGCGCCCGGGATATCAACAACGAGATGAAGCTGGCTGCTGCCTACGCCATTGCAGACCTCATCACCGATGCCGACCGCAGCGAGGAGAACATCATCCCCGGCGCGTTCGACCCCCGCGTGGCCGAGGCTGTGGCAAATGCCGTGGCAAAGGCTGCCCGCGAGACCGGCGTGGCACGGCTGTAAGCGGAGGACACAGGCATGAGAACGATCTCCGCACAGAGCATTACGGATACGGTGGCGCGGCTCTGCATTAAAGCCAACACCCAGCTGCCGCAGGACGTGCAGGCCGCGCTGGAAAAGGCACGGGAAGAAGAGCCGTGGCCGCTGGCAAAGAACACATTAGACCTGCTGTGGTCGAATCTTGGCGCCGCAAAGGAGAAAGACCTGCCCATCTGTCAGGACACCGGCATGGCCTGTGTGTTCGTGGAGCTGGGCACGGATGTGCATATTGACGGCAGCTTTGAGGCTGCCATCCACGAGGGCGTGCGCCGGGGCTATACGGACGGCTACCTGCGCAAAAGCATCGTGGCCGACCCGCTGCGCCGGGGCAACACCGGCGATAACACCCCGGCGGCCATCACGGTGCATCTGGTGGACGGCGAGGGCTGCCGCATCACGGTAGCACCCAAGGGCTTTGGCAGCGAAAACATGAGCCGCATCCAGATGCTCAAGCCCGCCGACGGCGTGGAGGGCTTTAAAAGGTTCGTGGTGGATACTGTAAAGCAGGCCGGCTCCAACCCCTGCCCGCCCATCGTGCTGGGCATCGGCGTGGGCGGCAGCTTTGACAAGGTGGCGTATCTTGCCAAAAAGGCGCTGCTGCGCCCGCTGGATGTCCCCAACCCCGACCCCTACTATGCGCAGCTGGAGCAGGAGCTGCTTGCCGCCATCAATGCACTGGGCATTGGCCCGCAGGGCTTTGGCGGCAAGACCACCTGCCTTGGCCTTGCCATTGAGCAGATGCCCACCCATGTGGCGGGTCTGCCGGTGGCTGTGAACGTTTCCTGTCATGTGACCCGCCGCGCCAGCGCGGAGCTGTAAGGAGGGGAGAACGATGGAATACAGACTGACGACTCCCTGCACCGCGCAGGATCTGGCCCCGCTGAAAGCGGGGGATACCGTGCTGCTTTCCGGTGTGGTGTACACCGCCCGGGATCAGGCACACAAGCGGATGATGGAAGCACTGGACAAGGGCGAGACTTTGCCCTTTGCGCTGGAAGGCAGCGCTATCTATTATGTAGGCCCCACCCCGGAGCGCCCGGGCGAGGTCATCGGCTCGGCAGGGCCCACCACCAGCGGGCGCATGGATGCCATGAGCCCCCGGCTGCTGGACCTTGGCAACAAGATCATGATCGGCAAGGGCAAGCGGGACGCCGCCGTCAAAGACGCTGTGGTGCGCAACGGTGCGGTGTATCTGGCTGCGTTGGGCGGTGCCGGTGCGCTGATGGCAAAAAGCGTGCAGACGCTGGAAGTGATCGCATGGCCGGACTTGGGCTGTGAAGCGGTGCGCCGCCTGACTGTGCAGGATATGCCTCTGACCGTTGTGCTGGACGCCCATGGCGGCGATCTGTACGAGGAAGGCCCAGCCGCCTATCTGGCTGCGCGGTAAATTGCACCCTTTGCACAAAACAGGAGCGGTGCAAAACCGACAAAACAGCAGTTCTGTGCAGAGAAATATGGTTAGTTTAACCAAACTTGCTGCGAATTGCTTGCATCAACCGCAAAAATGTGATATCCTTTAACATACGACAGAGGGTACACATACCCTGTCGGAAAAATCCCCCCAGAGGGAATAAGGCAGGAGGCCGGACAAACCATGCAGATCCACCAGTCCGCGGAAGATTATCTTGAAACGATCCTGATGCTGAGCCAGCGTATGGGCAAAGTGCGCTCCATTGACGTTGTCAATGAGCTGGGCTTTACCAAAGCCAGCGTGAGCATCGCCATGAAAAAGCTGCGGGAGAACGGCTATATCGCGGTGGACGGCGAAGGCAACCTGACCCTGCTGGAGCCCGGGCAGGAGATCGCTCAGCGCATTTACAGCCGCCACCAGCTGCTGACCCACTTCTTTGTGCAGCTGGGCGTGGACGAGCAGACCGCCGCCGAGGACGCCTGCAAGGCAGAGCATATCCTCAGCGAGCAGACGCTGGAAAAGATCCGCGAAAGCGCCCTGCGCAACGATGCCGCCCATCCGCAGGCAAAGTGATTTGAGTTCAAAAGATACCGGAACGCCGAAAGACGTTCCGGTGTCTTTTTTTGTACGAATTTTTCGGTTTGTGTTGCATATTTGTTATGGATTTGGTACAATGGGTTTGTGCGAAAAAGGAACGTTGGAAGAGCGGAAAAGGGTCGGACGGCGCAAAGCCGCCCTAGGGTAAAGGAGAGCGTTGCGGCATGGATGCGATTGCGCATACTCAGGTCAGTGGGCTCTGTCTGGTCACACTGGTGGTTTTGCTGCGGGCGCAGCAGAAAATGCGGGATAAAAGTCTGCCCGGGCGGCAGTTTACGGCGCTGCTGTGGTTTGCCGGGGCGCTGACGATCGTAGATTATGGCAGTGCGCTGGCGCAGCTGGGCGCGTGGGAGGAGCTGGGCATCCCCCTGACCTACCGGCTGAACGCCGGGGGCAGTATTTTGTTTTATCTGCTGGCGGCGTGTTGCTGCTTGCTGGTGTTTTTGTATGTGGAGGCAGAGCTGGGGCGTACATGGATGGAGGACGGCCGCAGGCTGGCACTCAGCGCCGCACCGGTGACACTGCTTTTGCTGGTGCTGCTGACGGCGCGGGACGAAAACGGCTTTTGCTATCTGGACGCAGAGGGGCTGCGGGGCAGCACCCTGTTCTGGGGGGCGAAGCTGGTGGGGCTTGCCTATCTGGCAGCAGCCTTTCTCCGCTGCAGCTGGACGCTGAGCCACTGGAAGCAGGAAACACCCAAAGAGGAACTGAAAACCCTGCTGCTGCTCGCGCTTGCGCCGGCGGCAGGCTTTCTGCTGCAAGGCTGGCTGCCCGGGCGCGGGCTGCTGTGCTGCGGCATTACGCTGGGGCTGGTGTGCGTGTATGTGCTGGTGCTGCAGACCAAGTTCACGGTGGACACCCTGACCGGCGTCAGCAACCGCATCGTGGCGCTGCGCTATCTGGAAAGCGAACTGCCCTATTACCGCCGCCACCCCAACCGCTCGCTGCACTTCCTCATGATGGATATGGATCACTTCAAGCACATCAACGATGAGTACGGCCACTTGGAGGGGGACGCCGCACTGGTGCTGCTGGCGGGCATCCTGAAAAAGGTGTGCGCCAACTATAACGGCGTGCTGGCGCGCTACGGCGGCGATGAATTCTGCATCGCCTGCGGCTGCAACAGCGTGGAGGTGCGCACCCTGATCGTCTCCATCCAGCGAGAGCTGGATGCCGCCAACGCCGCCTCCGGCAAGCCCTATCAGATCGAGATCAGCATCGGCTGCGCCCGCCTTGAGCCGGACATTGCCACCGTGCACGACCTGATCGATAAAGCCGATCAGGAAATGTACCACCTCAAGACCCGCAAGCGCGGAGTTTCCTAAAATAAAGAAGGCACCTGCAACCCTTCCTGTCTGTGCGTTGGCACCCGAAGGCGTTTGCGGGTGCTTTTTCTTTGACCTGTTGAGAGCCAAGAAGCAACCCCGCAGTGCGGATGTTTCCGCAGGAAACAGGCACTGCAAATGCCGTTTGCCTTTACGGCCTTTCCCGTGAAAAATGCAATACCGGAGCGTCCACAGACGCTCCGGTATTGCTCTATATAAAAATAATTTTTCCGCTGAAGATGGCCAAAGCAAAGCGGAGGCCATTCAAAATCGTCCCGCCCCGCGCTTTCTAAACGTTTTTTACCCTTCTGGCCTTGCATCCCGGGGTGGAACGCGGTATTCTTATAGAATAGACCGGAACCGCGACAGCACAGGGGAGGGAGACCACATGGACGCACAGGAGATCCGCGCATTGCTGGGTAAAAGCATCTTTGAGCGGGCACAGAAGTACCGCAAGCGCATCCTGCAAAGCAGCTGCACCACCAACGAGGACGGGGTGCGGCACCTGACAGCGCTGGTGCAGGGCAGCGGGCCGGACTGCTATTATACGCAGGTCTGGCTGCGGGAAAACGGCAGCTTTGTCAGCGCCTCCTGCGACTGCCCCTATAATCAAAACGGCGACGGCACCTACTGTAAGCATATCGGTGCGCTGCTATTACAGGACGCGGAAAAGAACCCGCCTGCCCCGGATGCCCCGGCAAAAAAGCCGGAGAGCATCCCCGGGGTGCAGCGGGGCGTTGCAGGCTTGAGCACCGAACCCCGCAAGGACAGCTACAGCGCCGGGCTGGATATGCTGTTCGGCCGCAAGTGGCGGGGTGAGGAGCCGGAGACCGACTATGAAGCCCAGCTTCTGCTGAAACGCTACCAGCGGGAGGATGCGCAGCAGCAGCCCCAGCCCGCTGCCCAGCGCACCGGCTTTGCCCTGCTGGAGCCGGAACTTACGCCGCACAATGGCCGTATCTGGCTGCGGCTGCGGGTTTCGGACGGCATCGGCGGGCGGCAGTATCTGGTAAAAAGCATCCCGCAGTTTCTGGATGCGGTCGAGCAGAGCGAAAGCGTCAGCTACGGCAAATCGCTGGCGTTTGTGCACCGGTGGGACGCCTTTGCCCCGGATGCGCAGCAATTGCTGCGGCTGCTGCGCCGTCAGGTGAGCGCCCGGCAGGCATTTGAAGCCGAGGGTACGGTGCGCTCCGGCTGGGAGAAAGGCCCGGCGGGCGGTCTGCCGCTGACCGGCGAGGGGCTGGATGCCCTTGTGGAGCTTTACGCCGCCGAGGGCGTTGTGGGCGGCTATACCCTTAAAGAGGGTCTGCCGGTCATCAGCCTGAAGGTGGAGCGCCGCAAGGGCGGCGTGCAGCTGAGCTGTACCCCGGCGCTCAGCGGGGTGCAGGGGCTGGACTATGCTTATCTGCTGGGCGAAACCACCCTCTGGCGGATGCAGCGGGAGGAATGCCGCCGGGTGCTGCCGGTGCTGGAGACCTTTGGTGGGCGCAGCCTGTTCTTTACCAGCGCGGATGCCGCCGCCTTTTGCAGCTATGTGCTGCCGGAGCTGGGCAACCGGGTCAACATCGTGGACCCCGACCGGCTGCTGCTGAACCAGATCCCGCTGGAACCGGTGGTGCAGTTTTATCTGGACGCCGACCGGGGGCTTACCGTCACGGCGTACCCGGTCTTTCTGTACGGCGAGGACAGGGTAGCCCCCGGCGAGCCGGTGCCGCCCGACCTTTTGCGGGATGCCCGCACCGAGAACCGGGCAAAGCGGCTGCTGGAAACCTATCTGGAACCCGAGAGCGGCAAGCCGGGGCATTACAGCATTTCCGGGGAGGAAGCGCTTTTCCAGCTGCTGGAAGAGGGCATTCCCGCCCTGCTGGCCATGGGCGAGGTGTACCAGACCGATGCCTTCCGCAACCTACAAGCCGCCCCGCCTAAAATTTCGGTAGGGGTGTCGGTGCACGGCAGCGTGCTGGACTTGGAAGTGGACACCGGCGCGTTCCCGGTGGAGGAGCTGCGGGAGCTTTTGCAGTCTCTGCACCAGAAAAAGCGCTACCACCGCCTGCGGGACGGCAGTCTGCTGCGGCTGGACGACAGTCTGGAAGGGCTGGACGAGCTGAACGACACGCTGGAACTTTCCGGCGCAAAGCTGAAGGACGGCCACGCCGCCCTGCCGCTCTACCGTGCCCCCACGCTGGACTGGGCGCTTTCGGGGCAGAACGGCCTGCGGTTCGACCGGGACGACGCTTTCCGGCGCATCAGCCGCAGCTTCCACGCCGTGCGGGACAGCGAATATACCCCGCCGCTCTCCCTGCAAAAGACCCTGCGCAAATACCAGCGGGACGGCTACCGCTGGCTGCGCACGCTGGACGGCTACGGCATGGGCGGCATTCTGGCCGATGATATGGGTCTGGGCAAGACCGTGCAGGTGCTCAGCTACCTGCTGGCGATGAAGGAGGGCGGGCAGCAGCTGCCCAGTCTCATCGTCTGCCCGGCGTCGCTGGTGCTGAACTGGCAGGAAGAATGTCAGAAGTTCACCCCGCAGCTGCAAAGCGTTGCCATGGACGGCGATGCCGCCCACCGTGCCGCGCTGGTCGATGGGTGGGCGCAGGCGGACATCGTCATTACCAGCTACGATTTGCTGCGCCGGGACGAAAAACTGTATGCCGGGCAAAGCTTTTACGCCTGCATTCTGGACGAAGCGCAGGCTATCAAGAACCACACCACCCAGAAATACAAGGCGGTGTGCCGGGTGAACAGCCGGGTGCGCTTTGCGCTGACCGGCACCCCGGTGGAGAACCGCTTGGGCGAGCTGTGGAGCATCTTCTCCTTTTTGATGCCCGGGTATCTGCCCCCCTACAAGACCTTCTGCGCCCGGTTCGAAAAGCCCATCGTGCAGGACGAGGATGCCAACGCCGTGCGGCGGCTGAACCAGTTCACCGGGCCCTTCATCCTGCGGCGCATGAAGTCGGAGGTGCTGCGGGAGCTGCCGCCCAAAACGGAGAATGTGCGCCGCGTTGAACTGGAAACCGAGCAGCGCAAGCTGTATCTGGCAGCGGTGGTGGATGCCCGGGAAAAGCTGCGGGCGGCAAAGCCGGAGGACAAGATGACCGTGTTTGCCGTGCTGATGCGGCTGCGGGAGATCTGCTGCGACCCGCGCCTTGTGGCAGACAACTGGACCGGCAGCAGCGCCAAGCTGGACGCCTGTCTGGAACTTGTCACCGAGGCAGTGGCAGGCGGACACCGCATTCTGCTGTTCAGCCAGTTCACCTCCATGCTGGAGCTGCTGGCAAAGCGGCTGGACGAAGCCGGGGTGAGCCACTTCACCCTGCAAGGCTCTACCCCGAAGCCGGTGCGCGCCGAGCAGGTGCGCCGGTTCAATCAGGGCGAGGCGGACGTCTTTCTTATCTCGCTGCGGGCGGGCGGCACGGGTCTGAACCTGACCGCCGCCGATATCGTCATCCACTACGACCCGTGGTGGAACCTTGCCGCGCAAAATCAGGCCACCGACCGAGCCTACCGCATCGGTCAGCGCAACCCGGTGCAGGTGTACCGGCTGATCGCGCAGGACACCATTGAGGAAAAGATCGTGGAACTGCAACAGGCCAAGCAGTCGCTGGCCGACACCGTTACCGGTGGGGCAGACGGCGCGATTTTGTCCATGAACCCCGAACAGCTGCTGCAGCTGCTGGGAGAAGAAGCATAAAGGAGTGTATCCATCATGAAGGTTTGGGATCTGCATTGCGATACCCTGTACGAACTGCGCCGCGCCGAAAAGGCGGGCGCACCCAAAAGCTTTTTGCACAACGATCTGCATATCGACCTTGAAAAATTGCAGCAGGGGGATTATCTGCTGCAATGCTTTGCGGCCTATGTGGATCTGGCCGACCCCGCTCCCGGGGCCGACCCGCTGGTGAGCGTGCTGGAGGAGATCGACATCTTCAAGCGGCTCATGGCGGCTTACCCGGAAAAAATCGCCCCGGTGTACACCGCCGCCGACCTTGAGCGCAACCGCGCCGAGGGCAAACTCAGCGCCATGCTGACGGTGGAAGAGGGCGGCTGCTGCAAGGGCAGTCTGGGCGTGCTGCGGCGGCTGCAGGAACTGGGCGTGCGCATGATGACCCTGACGTGGAACTACCCCAACGAGCTGGCAGCCCCCAACGCAAACCCCGGCGGGCCGCTGGTGGCCAACACCGAGACCGGCCTGACCGAGCAAGGCTTTGCCTTTTTGGAAGAGATGGAAAAGCTGCACATCACCGCAGACGTGAGCCACCTTTCCGATAAGGGCTTCTGGGACATCGCAAACCACAGCACCCGTCCCTTTGCGGCAAGTCATTCCAACTGCCGTGCCCTGTCGCCCCACAACCGCAACCTGACCGATGAGATGATCCGCGCACTGGCAGAAAAGGGCGGCATTGCGGGTCTGAACTACTGCGCTTCCTTTGTGGACGCAGACTCGGCACACCCGAAGAACTGCCGCAGTACGGTGGAGCGGCTGGCAAAGCACGCGGCTCACTTCAAGCAGGTGGGCGGCATTGAGGTCATCAGCCTTGGCAGCGATTTTGACGGCATTGGCGGTCAGCACGAGCTGGAAACGGCGGCAGATATGCCGCTGCTGGCCGAGGCACTGCGCCGCGAGGGCTTTACCGAGGACGAGGTGGAGGCCATCTACTGGCGCAACGCATACCGCTTCTTTAAAAACAATCTGTAATAAAACGGCTTAAAATTGCAAAAAAATGCCCGGAGATGCCCTGCTGTGTGCGGGTATCCCGGGCTGTGTATTGCCCTGCGAGGGGAGGTTTTATATGGTCTGAGGCGCGCGTCCCCTGAAAAAGAACAAACGACTTGGAAAGATAAGAGGAATTATAACAATGGGTATCACGATCTCGCCGTGGATGATGGCGTTTCTCATGCTGATGACCGGCTTTGCAGGCTTTGTGGATTCGGCAGCCGGCGGCGGCGGGCTGATCAGTCTGCCTGCCTATCTGTTTGCCGGGCTGCCGCCCCACTACACCTATGCCACCAACAAGTTCAGTGCTGCCTGCGGCACCACCTTTGCCACGGCAAGCTTTTTCAAAAGCGGTGCCATGAACGTGAAGGTGGGTGTTCTTGCAGCCATCGGCAGCTTTGCGGGCAGTGCGCTGGGTGCGCACATCGTGCTGCTGCTCAGCGATGAGATGCTGCGCACCATGATGTTCATCATCCTGCCGGTGGCGGCGGTCATCATTCTGTGGCAGCGCAACCTGCCGGACGAGAACCGGGACGACGGCACGCTGGACCTGAAAAAGATTTTACTGGCGCTGGCCATCGGTTTGGGCATCGGCCTGTACGATGGCGTCATGGGCCCGGGCACCGGCACCTTTGCCATCATTGCCTTTACCACCCTGATGGGCTTTGATCTGCGCACCGCCAACGGCAACGGCAAGGTGCTCAATCTGGCCAGCAACTACGCCAGCCTGTTCACCTACCTGATGAACGGTCTGGTGGTGTTCCACATCGGCATCCCCTGCGCCGTCAGCAACATTCTGGGCAACCTGCTGGGCTCCCATTTTGCCCTGAAAAAGGGTGCCCGCTTCATCCGCCCTATGATGCTGGTGGTGCTGGTGCTGCTGCTGGGCAAGCTGATCTCGGACGCGGTGCTGTAAGGGCAAGGCGGGACGATTTGGAATGGTCTCCGCTTTGCTCTGGCCATAATCAGCGGAAAGAATATTTTATTTGTAGTTCCGAAACGCCTGCGGGCGTTTCGGAACTACTTTTTCACGGGTAAAAATAAAGTCGGGCAGCCCGCGGGCTGTCCGACTTGTTTTTGCGAATAGGTTTTATTCCAGCGTCAGCTCTTTATCAAAGAACGCGATGCCGAAGGCGCCGGGGCCGGTGTGGGTGCCGATGACGCAGCCGATCTGGCGCACCAGCGGTGCGTCCAGATGCAGGTTGTCCTGCAGGTAGGTCAGCAGCGGCTGCAGCTCCCGGTGGTTGACGGTGTAGCCCAGCAGCGGGGTGTAGCCCGGGTGGATGCCGCCCATCTCGTCGATCTTCTTGAACAGCGCCACATACACGCCGGGCAGACCGCGCGCCTTACCGGCCAGCGCCACCTTGCCCTCTATGACGGCGAGGATGGGCTTGATGCCCAGCATACCGCCCGCCACAGCTGCGGCGGCGGACAGTCTGCCGCCCTTGCGCAGGTACTTCAGATCGTCCACGGCGGCTACCAGATGCAGGTGCTGCTTGGCCTTTTCCAGATCGGCGGCGATCTGGGTGATCGTCTTGCCGGCGTCCCGCAGCTGCACAGCCAGCCGCACCAGCAAGGACTGCCCCAGACAGACGTTCTCGGTGTTCACGAACACCACATTATCCACGTTGGCAAGGTCGGCAGCAAGTCTGGCGCACTGACCGGTGCCGGACAACGCATCGGACAAAAAGATGCCCAGCACTTCGTCCCCGGCGGCAGCAGCGTCCAGATACAGCCGCTCGAACTGCTCCGGGCTGGGCTGGCTGGTGGTGGGCAGCTTGCGGCAGGCTGCCAGATGGGTATAGTATTCGCTGGGGGTCATGTCGATGCCGTCCCGCAGGACGGTGCCGTCCTCCAGCGTCACGTTCAGGGGGATCACAGTCACGCCCAGCTGCTGCGCCTCGGCGGGCAGAATATCGCAGGCGGAATCGGTGAGGATACGGATCATAATAATACCTCCGGTCTACCGGTAAAATACAGTATACGCAACGTTTTTGTTAAAAAGGTTGGAAATTATTATACCACCATTTAGGGCGATGTGTCAATGATTTGCATAAATTTGCCACGACAGAACGCCCAAACCTTGCGCACCCGGCGGCAGATATGGTACTATAACCGGGAACGAATCACAGCAGGAGGAGACCGACCATGCACAAGCTGAATCCCCGCACCGCCGCGCTGCTTTCGGCCTTTGGCTGGGCGGTAGGGTATCTGCTGGCGGGCAAGGCGCTGGCGGTGCTGCTGCCCGTGCCGCCCGGCGGCGCGGCGCGGTTTTTCCGGGTCTGCCTGCTGGCTCCGCTGGCGGAGGAAGGGGTGTTCCGGGGCGCGGTGCAGCGCCGGGCGCAGCCGCTGGGCAGGGGACAGGCCATTCTTTTGCAGGCGGTGCTGTTTGCCTTGCAGCACGGCAGCGTCGCTGCCATGGTCTATGCGCTGGTGTGCGGGCTGGGTCTGGGGTGGCTGGCAGACCGCACCGGACATCTCTGGCCGGGGATGCTGCTGCACAGTGCAAACAATCTGCTGGTGCTGGCGATGGGATGAGAGGATGGGATACATGACCGATTTTGAACTGATGGGTCTTGCGCTGGAGGAGGCCGCCAAAGCCGCCGCCTTGGGCGAGGTGCCGGTGGGCGCGGTGGTGGCGCGGCACGGCGAGGTGATCGCCACGGCGCACAACACCCGGGAGACCGAGAAAAACGCCCTGCACCACGCGGAGCTGCTGGCCATTGATGCCGCCTGCAAGGCGCTGGGCGGCTGGCGGCTGTGGGAGTGCGAGCTGTTCGTTACCTTAGAGCCCTGCCCCATGTGCGCGGGCGGCATCATCAACAGCCGTCTGCGCCGGGTGGTGTACGGTGCTGCCGACACCAAAGCCGGGTGCTGCGGCTCGGTGACCGACCTGTTCGCGCTGCCCTTCAACCACCATCCGGTGGTGGAAAAGGGGCTGCGGGAGGCCGAGGCGCAGCAGCTTTTGCAGGCATTTTTTGTTTCCCTGCGGGAAAAGCGGGCGGGCAGACCCCGCTGGAAGCCCCCGGTGCCCGAAAACAGGGGAAAATAAGGAAAAATAGTGGGAACTGCGTAAAAAATTGCAGTTCCCACTTTCTTTTTGGGCTGGATTGTGGTATATTATTCAATGGAATCTTGTCGAAACCCATCGCAACTGCAGGCAGGCACGCCAAAGCACCGGACCTTTGCCGGACACATAAACGGAACGCTGCACTGTCTGGGGATGGGCACAGGGTTTTTCCGGCTGGGGCACTGCGCCCGGCCGAGAATACCGAACAGGAGGGATATACTCTTGTACGAGGACGAGTTTGAACTGACCTTTCAGGTGCCGGAGGAAGAGAGCGCACCGGAGCCCCTTGCCGCACCGGCTGCAAAGCCGGCTGCGCCGATGGAGCCGGTGGCGGATGAACCTACCCGCATCATGACGCTGGGAAAAACGGCAGCGCCTGCGGTGGACGAACCCACCCGGGTGATCACGCTGGAAAAGCCCGCAGAGCCTGCGCCGGAGCCTGTAAAAGAGCGGCCTGCCCCTGCCGCACCCGCTGCGGCGCGCCGGGTGCTGATCTCCGGCGGCGACCGGGGCATCGGTGCTGCCGCTGCCCGCGCCTTTGCGGCAGCAGGGTATCAGGTGGCGGTGCTCTACCACCAGAACGCAGCTGCTGCCGCTGCGCTGGAACAACAGCTGCCCGGGTGCATCGCCATCCAGTGCGATGTAGCCAGCCGCGCCAGCTGTGAGCTGGCGTTCCACGCGGTGGAGCAGGCCATGGGCAGGGTGGATGTGCTGGTGTGCAACGCCGGCATCGCGCAGCAGAAGCTGTTTACCGACATCACCCCGGAGGAGTGGCAGCGGATGCTGGACGTGAACCTGAGCGGCGCGTTCCACCTGTGCCAGCTGGCACTGCCCGGCATGATCCGCCGCAAGCAGGGCCGTATTCTGACTGTGAGCAGTATGTGGGGTCAGACCGGCGGCAGCTGCGAGGTGCACTATTCCGCCGCGAAGGCCGGGCTCATCGGCCTGACCAAGGCACTGGCGAAGGAAGAGGGCCCCAGCGGCATTACGGTGAACTGCGTAGCGCCCGGGGTCATCGAGACTGACATGATGGCGGCTTTTACTGCCGAGGACAAGGCGGCGCTGGCCGAGGAGACCCCTGTGGGGCGGCTTGGCACCCCGGAAGAAGTTGCAAAGCTGCTGGTCTTTTTGGCCGGTGAGGATGCCGGATACATCACCGGACAGGTGTTCGGGGTGAACGGCGGCCTTGTGATCTGATGCACAGGGCAATATTATACGATTTTCCCCGGAGTGGGAAGGAGAGAAAAAATGGGCATGACTTTGAAGGAACTGTTGACTAAGGGCGAGGGCACCCTCTCTGCACAGGAGGCCAAGGCGCTGGCGGCACAATGCCGCATGGATGTAGACACCCTCTACACCCTGCTGGAGGAGCGCGGCATCAAGATCCTGGAGGAAGAGAACGAGCCGAGTCTGGACGTGGACAGCATCATTGCTGAGGTGGAGAACGCCGAGAACAACAACGATGACATGGGCCTTGCCGATGAAAACGAAGAGGATGCCGAGGAGAACCCGGCAGACCTGAAGGCTGCCATGGACGAGCTGCTGGATGACCCTGTGAAGAACTACCTCAAGCAGATCGGTCAGATCCCGCTGCTGAGCGCCGAGCAGGAGGTGGAGCTGAGCCGCCGCATCCATGCCGGTGCCGAGGCTGCGCACATTTTGCAGGCAGACCGCCAGAAGTACGGCGCACCGGAGTACATCAAGAAGAACAGCGCCCGCTTCTCCTTTGAGGAGGACGAGAACAGCCGCAGCTACACCGAGGATCTGGACGAGGACGGCGAAAAGTCTGCCGAGGATGCCGAGGAAAAGGCAGACGAGGAAAAGGCCATGGAGGCCGTGGAGAGCGGCCCCCTGAGCGAGGAGCGCCGTCAGGAGCTGCTCAAGACCCGCCGCGACGGCCTGAACGCCCGCCGCAGCCTGAGCGAGGCAAACCTGCGTCTGGTGGT
>ENA-ORLY01000809-ORLY01000809.1-human-gut-metagenome-genome-assembly--contig:-NODE-809-length-41375-cov-4.042811_pt1 | contig 41375 bp, 39 predicted proteins | sample MGYA00243071_ERZ508832 | MGnify/ENA primary metagenome ERZ508832 (study PRJEB26277, sample SAMN04329777) | human gut metagenome | biome: human-associated habitat | host: Homo sapiens | place: USA... | reverse complement strand
TTAGATATGCCTATGAAATTAACCAAACATAAGTTTTATTAGCATGTAATTGTCCTTTCACCTTTAGCTAATCCATTCTTTAAAGCTATACTATACATTGTACTAATGCTGCATAATGGAATCAGTGGAGCTTAAACCCACAAGCTTCTGCTTGCAGAGCAGTTGCTCACACAATTGAGTTATGGCTCAGATGTCACACTTATATTTTAGCAGTGACCGCATAGCTTTCTTTTTAAGTCTGATTTGCTTCCGACTTTGCTTCATTAAAGAAGCTGCTCATCCAATTGAGTTATCACTCATTTGAGCTATAACACAATCAACTTTGTAAATGTAACTTATTTGAGTTACAAGTGCCATATCGGAATCGAACCAATCTAAACAGTTTTGCAGACTGCTGTCTAACCACCTGACTCATGGCACAAATAATACTTAATTTCTTACTTTCTTACCGAACACTTTTCCCAGTACTCTATAACTTCATCTTCTGATTTAAACACATTACTAATATTTCTACCACTTCTGAAGTTTTCCAGTGCTTCTTCTAATGTCCATCTTCTTTTGTATCCATAACATTCTTTTGGTACTTTCTTAAAATCTGAATGTTTGAATTTCATCTCACTGTTATTAGCTTCTTTTCTTATTTGCTTATTTGCTAATCTTTTATCAATTTTTGATGCTTTTCTAATGTATATCCGGGATTTTTCTTATAAGATTTACTCATCTTGTCTTTTTCCTTTCTATACAGCGCCGTGTACAGTAAACATATAAATAACTCTCCTTTGTTGTTAAAACACTAATCAGTAACTGTCATCCATAATTCTCCTATTATTGTTATAAACTGAGTATAAATGACATTACTGCCATGATTGCTACACCTACACACACACCTGCGACAAATTGCCCATATTCATGAATAGGGTCACAATCTCTTGTAATCATCTGTGCTTTCTTGTCATTTTCATTATTCTTTATGATATGTTTTTCTATTTTTTCATTATTTTTTAAATATAAATCATACCATACAAATATTCCCGATATATACATTTCAGGATTTTTTCTATAGAGGACAGCTTTAGTGTATTCATTATCCTTATTATCATTAAGAACATCTTTTATGTATTTAGGATTACATAAATCATCTAACTTAAATTCATCTTTATCAATTATATTAAGAAAATCTGATGCTAAGCTTATATGCCATTCAGCGTCAAAAATTCTAGGTTTAATAAAACTTTGAAAGTATGTGTTAATATCGTTTTTATTTACAACAAGACCACAATTACTCATAATCATTACTCCTTCTTGTTATTTTCACTATGCTCATTACTGATACGATAATGAATAATATCATTCTTGAAAGAACAACAAGCTGGCTAAGTGGGACTCGAACCCACAACACACAGATTAACAGTCTGCTGAACTACCATTGTTCTACTAGCCAATAAGCGTGGATAACAGGACTTGAACCTGCACACCCCTCTGAAGAGGATTCCTCTGATTAGCAATCAGCCGTCTTACCAGATTAGACATTATATCCACAAAAAAATAATGCATATAAAACTAAACAAAACTTAGCATTGACTACCAATAAGGCAAGTTTTTTACATCACTATTTTTGCAGCAATTAACCCTGCAGGTTGTGAAGATAAGTAACATTGCAAACTCTGTTTAAAGCCTAATCAGAAGATGATAAACCGGTATCATTTGCCATTTGTATAGTCGACAAACTATCATCTACTTTTCGGCTTAGTTGGAATGACCGGACTTGAACCGACAACCTCTCCGTCCCAAGCGGAGCGCTCTAGCCAAATTGAGCCACATTCCAATAATCAGCTATTTCTTGTCACTGAGGTTGCCACCCTAAGATGCTTTTTGTTCTCGCCTAAGTCTTGCCTTCTGCCCTCCACAGGGTTTCTGCATCTCAAACTCAGCGGCGTGTCATTAGTTTTACATATGACATTATGCCCTATAACGCCTCACTATTCACTAATGCTATTTAAACTCAACCGTTTCTACGGCATAGTTACAAGATTGACAGTCTCGTAACAATGTGTTGTAAGGAAATCGAACCCTTATTCTCTGAACCACAATCAGATGTCCTAACCGTTAGACGAACAACACAGAGCTGAATGTCAGACTTGAACTGACAACACACTGCTTACAAGGCAGTTGCTCTACCATTTAAGCTAATCCAGCTTAAATACTGCTAACAGGACTTGAACCTGCAACCTAAACATTAGAAATGTCTTGCTCTATCCATTTGAGCTACAGCAGCATAGTTGGGATAGTAGGAGTCGAACCTACAGTGCCGAAGCCACGGATTTACAGTCTGCTGCAATGCCAATTCTGCTCATATCCCAATATTTTTATAGTACTAATTTTAATTATATCAGTACAAAGCAGCATACCAGAATCGAACTGGCATCAACTGATTGGAAGTCAGCTATATTATCCATTGTACTAATGCTGCAAAAAATGTCTCTACTTGTAGGATTTTTTGAGACAATAACAGATGTTTTGCTCCTACTTTTGTCATCTGTTTCACTAACGATGTTTCGTTTTATTAACGATTACGCCTGTTTATCTGCATTTATGTAACCGTCTAACGCCCTCAATGGGAATTGAACCCATGTCTCTGCCGTGACAGGGCAGTGTTATAACCATTAAACTATGAAAGCAAAAGTATGTTGTAAGGGAATTAAACCTTAACAACACAGCGGAATGTTAGGGATTTGAACCCTAATAGCGTGGATTTACACGACATGGCGGTTTTCAAGACCGTTGCTGTACCAATTGAGCCAACATTCCAAAATTATAAAATTTACGCAATAATAAAATCTATTGCAACGTAGTGTATAGGACTCGAACCTATGCATCCATAATAGATGACCTAAGATTAGCAATCTTGTGCAATACCAACTCTGCCAACACTACAATAAAAATTAACCAAATAATTTTTGTAAATCATCAGAAGTAATATATTTTTCCATCATTCCACAATTAGGACATACTCTGCATTTTAAATTTACATCTTTAAATTCATCTTTGCCTGAAAATAAAGTCGGCTTTTTAACACCTATATTAATAACTTGTAAATCTTCTGTAGGATGTCCTATCATATTAACTCTTATTATTCTTTTTTCAGTAGATTCTAGCATTTCGATATTACATCTTATACATTTCATGTAAATTATTCTCCTTTTTATTGAATATAAATGTCCTAACTATTACTATAAGTAAAATAATCTTGAGAATTTAATTCCCAAAAGCCAACAGTCGGACTTGAACCGACAACCTACTGCTTACAAGGCAGTTGCTCTACCATTGAGCTATGCGGGCATATAAGTGAGGGAACTAGGACTTGAACCTAGAGTGCCGAAGCCACGGATTTACAGTCCGCTGCAATACCAATTCTGCTCATTCCCCCATAAATACTGGTAACAGGATTTAACTGCAATATTTTAAAAAAGAAAAAGATTCTACCGAACACTTTCATTTACTAGTAGAATAATACAGATACGTCCAGCAAAATGTTCTTTCTAATATCTGTATTTCAAACATGACAAAAAAATAAACAACAGTACTATATAACTTATTCGTGCTTAAGCTATACAGCAATGGTTCTTCTAGGATTCGAACCCAGGACTTTCCGGTTATGAGCCGGGTGCTCTACCAACTGAGCTAAAGAACCAATGAGAGTGCCTTACCGGATTTTTTTATTTGGCTAGTAAGACATACAAACATATTTTCAGCCAATATCTTTTCTATATATGCTTGCTATGAATAAATACATTGCTGTATGACAAACACAGCAGTAATTCTAATGAGATTCGAACTCATGTTTTCAGCGTGAAAAGCTGATGTCCTGAACCACTAGACGATAGAATCATAAAGATTTTCAAATATATTTATTAGAAAATCAATTTAACTTAAAGGAATCGAACCTTTAATCTCTTGCATTTGACAGCAGGTATTTTGCCATTAAACTAAGTTAAGACACAATACATCGTATTTAAAATAAAGGGCATCTTAATTAACCCAGTAGCGGGTACGGGAATCGAACCCGTGTCATCAGGTTATGAGCCTGTGCAGGAGCCTCTCCTGTCTAACCCGCATTATTTAATATAATCAGATATATATTGCTGAAGAAATAGTCTGATATATCTGATTTTATTTCGCACCTGATTGTAAAGAACTCAGACAATTACATTTACAACCACTTCAGCAGTGCTAATGGATTGTATTGGTGTCGAACCAATTCCTTCTGTTCTTCGGACAGACGCTTCTACCGAGTTAGCTTACAATCCTTTTATACTCCTATTGAATTTTTAAAACCACTAAACATATTTAATCATTTCCTTTTATTATATACATGATTTCTTCCTCAGACTTCTACTGAATCTTTCTGCTATCGACAGAATGTTTTACAAATCATCCCTGCTATAGTCAAGAATTAATTTGGTGTATAACTATGTATTAATTTTCAGTAACATCGTCATGCACTTACTAATTAAAACTCATTATACTTAAACTAGGAAGAATGCCCTCTATGGGAGTCGAACCCATACTCCGAAGAACTAGAACCTAAATCTAGCGTGTCTGCCAATTCCACCAAAAGGGCATGTTGTTATTTAATTTTTAGAGTGTTATTATCACTCAATGTGTCACACGGGGTTCGAACCCGTGACCCTACGATTAAAAGTCGTATGCTCTACCAACTGAGCTAGTGACACGTTTATTATGAAAGGCCCCTACCAGGCTATATTAATGATTAGTAGGAGTAAAATGAATACAACTTCAATCAATGCCTTTTACCGTTATACTCACATAAGAAATAAAAAAATGAAAAACTCATAATTCAGATAATTAATAAATTATCTGAATGCACCTAATGAGATTCGAACTCATAGCCTAATTAAAGGCACGGATTTTAAGTCCGCTGCGTAAACCAGTTCCGCCATAAGTGCTTAATTTTAATTCACATATTATTAATATGTGAATAACTACCTCTGCCGGATTCGAACCGGCATAATACAGGGATCAAAACCCTGGGCCTTACCGTTTGGCTAAGAGGCAATGTTTTGTTATCAAAGACATATAATATATGACAGATTTTTTTTAAAAAATTTTTACATAAAAAAATTACCTGTTTGTATTTACATTATTTATATGACAGACAAAAAAATATTTTGGTATTTATATTAATATTTTTTATTTACTATGTTTTCTGAATTATTAATATACTCATACTTTTGATTAAAAATATATTTATGTTTTTGATTAAACAATCTTCTTTCTTTATCACATCTTGCAAAACTTTCTGATGTGCAAAGCTGATCTAAATAATTGCATACTGTAATAAAATCTATATCTGTATACCATTCTCCTGTTGTATTATATTTATGAAATTTTTCATGCATTAATCTTTCGATTGTTTTATATATAGCATTAGCAGGTGAATAATAAATGTCTAAGATAACATTTCCTCCAGAATTAGAATTAGATAACGACTTGATTCTTTGATATAAATTACTTGTGCAGCCAATTTTTATATTGTTGCCATTATTAATTACATAAACATATCCTAATAATTTGTCTGAATAACTTTCTATATTTTTTAATTCATCTATTGTTATCATATTATTAAATTTAAACCTCTGAAATTGATTTCTTGAATCACAATTTTTTAAAAAATAATATATATTTAATGATTCTATTTAATATATGACAGACACAATAATTAAAATTAAGATAAAAAAAATCAAGGAACAGTTTTCACTAATCCCTTGATTTCTTTAATACTATATAATTTTTGCTCAAATCTAATTGCTATTATTTTGAAAGCATATTGATTACTTCATCAATACTCTTTCCAGACTCTTCTACAGCAGCTATTAATTTTTCTGCATTAGCATCTTTGATTTTCTTTTCAATGTCTTTCTTTGCTGCTTTTAAAGATTTTATTTCTTCAGAACATTTTGTGATTTTTTCTTCAATCTGAATAAGCTGTTCTTCATATGATAAGTCAACTTTTTTCTTTCTGCCTCTAGCCATAATTTTAATTCCTCCTTTTACATTTAATAGCTTTAAACAATTCTTCGAGTATGATATCATATGTTCTTATTGTTTGCAACTTTTATAATTAGCATTAAAATGCATTGTTAAATTACATATAAAGTATCCCTGATTTAATATATTTAATACATCTTAACTGTACTTTATTATTATATTATGTTCTAAAAATACTAATTATGTTTTTGTTTAAAAAAGGCCTGCCAAAATTAATTGACAAGCCTCTACTACAAATTATTAAATTACATTATATTAATAAACATATTACAACAATTAAGCAAAATTTTGAATAAAATCATCTTCTGAAATTATTGGTACATTTAATTCTTTTGCTTTCTTATTTTTGCCTGATGTACTGTTTATGTCATTATTAATAAGATACTCTGTTTTTGCTGAAACAGATCCGCTTACTTTTCCGCCTTCTGATTCAATATAAGCCTTTAATTCATCTCTGTTTTTAAAATGATGTACATCCCCAGTAATTACAAATGTGATACCTGCACATTTATTACCGGATTTCTTCGTAATATCCGATACATTACACAAATTATACAATACTTTGATTAAATATTGATTTCTTGGAATAGCAAACCAGTTCTCTATTGCAGCAGTTTTTTCAGGACCAATTCCATCAATTAATTCAAATCCGGATTTAGAAATTCCTTTAGAAGCATTTTCAAATACTTCCTGGATTGAATCAAATCTACCTAATAAACGCTTACTTACATCCTGTCCGCACATAGGAATCGATAATGCATACAAAAATCTATCTGCTGTTATACTTTGTCTAGCCTTTGTAATAGCTTTAATAAGATTATTGACTGAAGTTTTTCCCCAGCCAGATCTATTAATTAAGAGATTTTTCATATGGTTATCTGCATTCAAATTATCTGGGAGCTTAATTAAGTCAATTTCGTTTTTAATTAATCCCATATCAATTAAATCATGTAAGTTTGCTATTGATAATCCATTGATATCAAATCCTTTTTTACTTACAAACCTGCTTAATTTGCTTATCTGTTTAGCAAAGCAGTCTGGATTAGTACATTCGAGCATTTTTACGCCAGATTCAGGTGAAACAATAATATTTGTTGGTGCACCACATACCGGGCAAAATTTAGGTACTTCAAATACTGTACCATTTGCATCGGCTTTAATACATTTAGGAATTATTTTGTTAGCTTTTATAATGTTAAGTTTTGTTCCTGGACCACCAATACCAAGTCTTTCGCATTCACTTATATTGCATAAAGATGCTCTTTTTACAGTTGTACCTTCTAATCTGACTGGTTTAAAAATTGCAACTGGAGTAATATGATTAATTGCACATGACCATTCAATTGACTCTAAAACACTTTCTACAGCCTTATCCTGCCATTTGAAAGCATACCCTGCTCTTGTTGCATGATGATTAGTGACGGATCCTGTAGCAGCATACTTTTCATCTTCGTAGCATACGACAAGTCCATCAACAGGCTCATCTATTAAACCGGATTCTACTTTCTGAGTAAACTCATTAATTGTATCTTTAATTAATCTATCTGCTTCCTCATTAGAAATATCAGATAATTTAAGATACTTGTATTCAACCGGATCAAATCCTAAGCTACGCAAATATTCCATTCTTGCAGACCAATTATACTGATTATTTCCTAATACTCCTTCTTCCAAATAAACAAGCTTAAATGGTTTGAATCGAACATTTCTAGGAATTATGTCTTCAACTTCTTTGCTATTAAGAGAACCAGAAAGTAAATTTCTTGGGTTTTCATAATTGCTATCAGTTAATTCTATATAATTATTGAAAGATGAATATGTAATAATAGCTTCTCCTCTTATAACCATATGCTCTTTTTCATTAATTTCCAAAGGCAGATTTAAAATACCTTTTGCTAAATGTGTAATATTTGTTCCGACATATCCATTACCTCTTGTAACGATTTTTGTTAATTTGCCATTATCATATGTAGCGACTAATGTACAGCCATCTTCCTTCCATGATACATTAATATCTTTATATTCAGTCCACTTAATAACCTTAGATATCTTTTTACTTTTAGCAAGTGACAAAGCAGGGAATTCATGTTCTTCCTTTATTCCATCTATCGTATCAATTACATCAGATCCTACATATTCTGTCGGGCTGTTCTCAGGAATATATCCGGTCTGTTTCTGTAAATCAGATAATTCATCATATAATTTATCGTAGTCATAGTTTGACATTAATTCAACCGAAACTACATCTTTTCCATCGGCATAGTATGCTTTTGAAGCTTCAAATAATTTTGAAGCAATCTCATCCATGTATTTTTTAATATCTGTATTTAATTTGTTTACTTTCATATTATTTTCTCCTTTTTGGGTATTTAGAAATAATATGACAGAAAAAAAGAGCATAGCTTTTGCTAATAAGCATTTAAGCTATACTCTTTTAATACAATTAATTTTTGTTAATTTGAGGAATATTACCTTTATACAAACCGGCCTCTTTAAGTTTAGTCAAACTGTTTACCTGTGCCTCTGAAAATTGATATCCTTGAATCATATTATTCCATACTGCACATGCACCGCTTATTTTTGAAAGCCATGTCATAAAGTCATAATAGTATTCTTTCGGGCATTGTAGTATTAATGTATCTCTGTCTATTCCACATTTTTTACAAGCAAGATAGATCAATATTTCCTGATGAGATGGTACGGCATACATTACAGTACCATCAGATGTAATAACTACTTCTAAATAGTTCGTAAAAGTTCTTTTATGTATATCAATTGAAAATGGTGAATGAAGGACTTTTTGTTGCAAATCATAATCTGACATTTTTAGTATCTCCTTACATTAATTTAAAGTACAAAAATAATCCACAAGAGTTCCTATATCTTTCTTTGAAATTACTGAATGTAAACACCTTGCCATATCTTTGTTTAATACACTTCTTTCCTTTTTCTTTGATCTGGCCCAAGAAGCATATATATTATTAATTTTAACCTGGTATTCAATAGATGAACTACTCACAACCGACATCAGTCGGATGGAGTTTCTATGTTACATGTTTTTTCAACATGTAAGTAACCCTGTAACAATTGCTTTACGCAATCGTTACAGCATATGGGATGTCCACTACCCCTTTATCCCATCCTTTTATGTTTGGGAATACTTTTCTTATTATATTTGCTGCTCCATTTATATCTGCATTTCCTATGCTTCCGTCATTATATCTGTATAATCCTCTTTTTATTCTTTTGCCTGAGAATGTATAACTTTTAGTTGAGGCATTATTAAATACCGGAAGCTTATCTTCTGCTTTAAAATCTGCTTTAGATGTATAACTTTCTTCTGTAAGCACAAGTCTTATTCCATACTCTTCCAATTTATACTGAAGCATACCTGCAAATACGAAATATGGTATTTGCACTATTGATTGGTTATTAGCAGCTCCAGTATTAATGTTTTGCTTCTGAAATATATTATGACCCAGTATTACTACATCAACATTATTACATTTAGCATAATCAGCTATGTACCTGCTGATCTTATGAAGTTTGTCCTTTATCATGCAGTTTCTTTTATAAGTAAGTCTGTTGATTCTCTTGGTGTATTCCTTATTATTACAAAGTGCCGCCTGGCTTTTTAATCTGGCGAGCTTTTTATTGTAATAATTGTTTACAGATTTAATGGTCCGGCCATTAACAAGAAATGGCTTATCGCCAAAATTATTTGTAACAGCGCAGAAATTATTAAGTCCTGGATCTATTCCTATTACCCTGTATTTATGAGGATTGTTACAGGATTTAAATTTCTTTGTTAACTGTTTATCTGATAATTCAGGATGAACCTGATATATTGCAGCAGGAGTATCTATTTCTAATACAACATCAATAATAAATACATCCGCTGAATGTTTAATTCTTACTTCCTTAAGAGAAGCATTTTGTCCTATTTCTCCAAGATTAAGTTTATATTTATAGCCCGGCACTTTTAAATATCTGCCGTCAACTATCTTACATATCTGATTTGTAAGAATTGCCGTTGTATAGCTTCCTTCTTTTTTATATCCTGGCATTTTAGGCTTTCCTGTAAACGCATCTTTGTTTGTTTTATATGCTTTCAAAGAATTGAAGAATGCCTTGTAGTTTCTGAGTAGAAGTTTTAATATTTGTTGATTTGACTGCGAATACATACTGTAGTAATTGATGTCTTTCGTCTGTTTCAGGTAAAAATCCAGACTACCATATGTAAGCCATCTATTTTTAGGTTTATGCTTAGTATTATCTGTAATTGATTTCACATCTTTGTATACATTTATTTGATTAGCAGTTAATGGTTTTAGGTTTTCAAAATCTCTTACAGCAGTAGCATATTGTCTTAATATGTAATTTGCCCTGTTATACAGATATGTTGACTTCTTACAAATATCAGCGCAGTAAGAATACATTTTATGACCTTTTCGAATATGATACTGTCGTGTTCGATACATACCGATTTATCTCCTTTCCTTATTAGTTAAATTTTAAAAAATCAAAGCAATTCATCTCACAACCGACTATTGTCGAATGGAGTTTTCTTGCTATTTTTTCGATAATGGTTGACATTATTCCTGCTTATATAATAATTTATTTCCTGCTGCCTTGTTTTGTTTGCAGTTATTGGAGTTATTCCATTAATTCTTAGATTTATTCTTCTCAATTTATCTGTTAAAGGCTTGAAAATTTTTTCATTATTTTCCTGGTATCCGGTTCTCCATGTAGAGGTCAGGATTATCTTTAATAAACAATTATATTGTTCCCTTAGATCCATTAATAGTTTAACAAAATTATTAAGGCATGTTTCATTGAATGTAAATTTATTGGGCCAATCAGATTTTCTGTTTAATACCCCGTCTATATCCAAGAAAATACACAATTCATTTATATTTGGCATTTATTAATTTCCTTTCCAAATATATTCTGTTATAGAATATGACAGAAATTTTCAATAAATATTTTACATGATTATTGTACCTTATTAATGTTAATATTGATAGATAGTAAAAAAATCGGTAAGAATAATTCCTACCGATTTTTTTTAAATGTTTAATTGTCTTTCATACTTTTAGGATATTAAGTGGGAATCCTCGGTAATTCAATTGCCGAGATGAAAGCGTTCTTTATTTTAATCTCTTGTCAATTATAGAACATATGGTTGTATAACTAAGCAAAATATGTTATACTATATGTATGAAAGAGAATCTAATATATTACAGAACTTCGGTATGTAATATTAACTACCATGTGGTATGGTCAGTTAAATACCGGAGAAAGATATTAACACCAGAAGTTGAATCCTATATGAAAGAACTTGTACAGCAGATAGCTGAGGATAAAGGCTTCATAGTACAATTATTTGAATGTGGAGAGTGTGACCATGTACATTGTTTCATCACTGCTCCACCAAAACTGTCAGTTACTGATATAGTTAAATATCTAAAAGGCATAACCGGCAGAAAATTATTTGAACAGTTCCCTGATTTAAGAACCAAGCTATGGAAAGGAGAACTGTGGAACCATTCTTATTACTGCGAGACAATCGGTTCAGTATCAGAAGAGAACATTAAAAGATACATTGAACGACAGAGCAAATCTTATTAAAAGGAGGTAACAATCTATGCTGTTATCACAGAAAACAACTATAAAGATTTCTGACAATTATAGTAATATAATCGGACATATGTGCTATGCAGCATACAAGCTCTGGAATGTCTGCAATTACGAGAGATTACATCATAAGGAGTTAAACTTATCAAATTTTCCAGACTGGTATTATCAGAAAGCTGCACACAAGGACGACTTATGGTTTAAGCAGCTTCCGTCCCAGACTGCACAGGAAACATGTAAACAGCTGGATAAAGCTTGGAAATCTTATTTTACTCTGACTAAAACCGGAGGAGTTGAGAATCCTAAGCCTCCAAAATTTAAGCATGATAACATTGCTGTTACATATATGCAGAATGCAATACAGCATAATAATGACACTGTAAAATTAACTATTTCTAAAGGACTGAAAAATTTTATGTCTGCTGAATATGGAATTAATGAAACTTTTCTATATCTTAAAAATCCGGTCTTTAAGAACATTAATTCTATTAAGCAGATAAAAATTTATCCGCCTGAAAATAATATCTGCAATATCATTGTTATATATGAAATACTCGATGTATTAAAATTAACTGACAACGGCAAATATCTATCAATTGATTTAGGCATCCATAATCTCATGACATGTTTCAATTCTAACACACATGAGACTTTTATTGTTGGCAGGAAGTATCTGGCACTTGAACATTTCTATTACAAAGAAATAGCCAGAGTACAGTCTCAGTGGTATACACAGCAATCAGAAGCCGGTATAAAATATCCAAAGAGTTCTAAGCATATTAAGAAACTGTATGAAAAGAAAAACAATGCCATAAGGGATTATCTCCATAAGATTACCAGACACATTATTAACTATTGTGTATCAAATGACATACACACTGTAGTAATTGGGAATATAAATGGCATACGCAAAGATAATACAAAGGATGATAAATTTAACCAGCAGCTTCATGCTCTTCCATACAATAAAATTTATAACATGCTAGAATATAAACTTATTCTTGAAGGCATAAACTTTGTTAAACAGACTGAATCTTATTCCAGTCAGACCAGTCCATTAGCTAATGAAGTTTGTAAAAAGAATGCAGTAAAGTCTAACCGTATATACAGAGGCTTGTATGCTGATGGAACAAATATCTGGAATGCAGACTGTGTAGGAGCTTATAACATCCTAAAACTATATTTAAAAAATAATGCCACAGGATTAAATCCTTATGGCATTAAAGTTCCGGAAGTTATAAAGGTAGCTGTGTAAAAAGCAGTATTGGTATCATGGACATACCACCAGTGTATAGTATTTGTACTTTATAGGACAGGTACTGTTACTGGATGCTCGGTAATTCAATTACCGAGTAGTTCACTTGTATTCTTAATGCAATCTTTCACATAGTCATCAAATGATGTACCAACTAATGCTTCGAACATTGCCTTTACGGATTCCTTGTCAGTTGTATTCTTGTATATACCAAATACTTCTTCTGCAATGCCTGAGATTTCAGTTTCTCTATTATCCAGATAATCTTTAAGAATTGTATCTGCATCTCTTATTACACCATTTGGAGTACTTAAAGTTAATTCCTTTGCCTTATCAACTGCTGCCTCTGAATCTAAATTATAATTACAATTTTTACTAATTATATCTCTTGAATTGTTATTTTCTTTTTCACTTAAGCCATTAACATCTTTTAATTTATACGCTTCTGTAATAAGATTGCGTATATCAACTTCAGTAGTATTTAATTTTTTGATACATTCTTTCTGTATTATTTTTAATTCTTGACTGCTAAAAGCATTTGTACATTCTACATCACAAACACTAGATTTGTAATAAACTTTATTAGTTGCATCCAAAAATATGCCTGAAACAAATATATCTGTGAAAAATACGCCTGTGTAATTATTATCTATTGCTTTTAACTTAATTTTAAGAACTTCCGGAATAAAGTTTTCATTCAAAAAACATCTTAAATAATTCCCGGCATTATTATCTTTAATGAATTCAATATGTATTATTGAGTCTAAAGTATCATCTTCCTGAGGTAATTTTGTATTTTCAATATTTTTTTTAGCACTATTAACCTTTGAATGCAGCTTGTTTTTATTTTCTTCATATTCTTTTACAAATTTTATACATTCCAAATAAATGTTATTATTTGTGAAAAGAGCCGGTAAATAAAAAACACAATCATTTGATGATACATAAAATAACCATTGAGGTTCTGACAAAAGGATATATTTATTTATTGCACCATTCTTTTTCATTGAAAGAGCAGTATAAAATATACCTGTATAATCAGTATCCATTGATCTGAAAAATGATACATATGATGCATCAATTGTTTCAGGCTTAAAATATACCTTAAATGTATATTTATCATTGTGTTTAGTTAATGCTATGTTGTTAATAACCATATTTTTCATTATTTCTTCTCCTTTAAATTTATTTATCTTATATATGACAGAAAAAAAAACTGACTAAAAAATAGTCAGTTTTAATTGTTTATCAAATTTTTAAATATTACTTTTACTTAGTTGTGATACCCGCTATTCCAATGCACAAACCGAGCACAAAGTGAAGAACAAGCATTATTAAAGTCCCTAAGATTGAACATATCATGCCGATAAGACAATATAAGTTCATTCCATCAATTTCCTGTTCATCAACCTCTGCATGTGAAGTCTGTCTCATGTCAATTTCGTTATAATTTTTCATAAATATATTTCCTTTCTATGTAAAGATTTGAAGATAGTCACATAGAATGGAGAATAGATTGTCATATATTGTAAAATCCAGTCTTTTTTATAAACTTAATCCAAATACAATACGTACATTTTGACAATTGGCATCGACTGAACGCATATAAGGAATAATTTCAGTATAAAATTCACAAGCGATTTCCGAATGCTTGCAATCTTCCTCAAAATAGTATACTTCCTTATCCCAGTCAAAATTTTGTATTTCCTCTAACGATAAGTATGACGTAAAAGCTAAATCTTCTAACCAAAATGCAGTTTCTTTATCTATATCTAAAGGTAAACCTTTACATTCGCAAATCACGGAAAATTCATTAAAATCGTTCTTGTTATAACCACACAAAATATGAAATAAACCATTATTTCTATCAATCGGAACCATATTATGGCTCCATTTAGAGTTTTTCACCAGATTCCATTTGTTTATCGCAGGATTCTTGTGTTCTATAAACATCCAGATATCAGCACCCATCAATCACTTCTCCTTTCTTTCATTATCTGTTCTGGATTTTGCTTCATGGTATCCATGTACATCCGAAAAGCTCTTTCAGCAGCAACTGTCTTGGTTTGTCCGAGACTTTCACAGAATTGCTCAAATTCCTCATGTAGTGTTCTGTCGAGATATAAGTTCAAACAACGTCCATCTTTCTTTGGTCTAGGCATTGTATTCCACATCCTTTTCATCATTGATAACTTTTTGTATGGCATTTATTTCATCTAATAAAGACCAATGCTTTTTTTCAGTAAATATATCATAATTATCCCACATATCAGTTATACTTGATTGCCACCCAATCGCAACACAAGTTTTATCATTCAAAAGGCTAGATAAAATACCAGTTTCTTCTAATAGATTTGATTCATTTTCAAAAGACTTAAATGCATCAATCACTAAAGGAATATCTTCTTTCTTTACTAATACATAATCATAAGTAGACCCGAGAATAATTCGTTCATTCATTGTAAGTCGTTCATCTTCAAAAAGCTCCCAAAGCTTCTGTTGTTCCACACAATCACTGTGAACATTAAAATATTCCAAATCTAAATATTTTTTTGCAAAATAATTCCATATAACTTGATAGTGTCTGGATGCATTTTGAACTTTTCCTGCTAATTCATGGGTTTTATCTTCTTTAAACTTTATAATTTCTATATAACTCATAGTAAGACCTCCTTGCTTGTATATAGTATATTACAACGCATAATTCGTTGTAAATCAACTATAGTCATTATTTTCGTTAATGTAATAGTCTATTTGTTCACATGTACCTTCATTGTAAGATGATACAGTATAGTTTTTATCTAATTCTTTGTCATAACTGGTCTCCTTTTGTTCTTAATTATCTATTATACGTTAACATTTTCGCCTCTAAAGCATTCTCCACAATATTCCCAGATATCTTCAGCAATACGCTTAAATGTTGCATATGTTGCTTTACATATGCCTTCATCATTCATTTTATGTGATGCAGGTTCTCCAACCTGAGAACAATCGCTTCTCATACATGCAGGAGGCATAGTATTCATGAAATCGTCAACTATTTCTTCCGTAAAATAATCCCCCATTTCACATGCAGCAAGACTAACAAAATGTTCTTTATCAATTACTTCTTTCTCATTATATGTTTTACAGTTGCTTAAAGGAACTCCTTCATATTCCACTTCCTCAATGAATAATTCATTATTGAACCATTCATATGATTCATAATGCTTCTTATATGATTCAGCCATTTTATAAGTTGGAAAAATTTGTGGATTACCTGCAGAAATTCTGCTGTCTCCATTATAATAAACAACTTCATATCCTTTAAGTTTTGTCCATCCAGGAATATCTGTTTCAATTACAAAACCACTGTCTATATAACTGCACGGTACATAATTGCCAAATATGTGCCCATTTTCATATGTTGCTAATGTTGCATGTTCTTCTTTTCTTGGTACTATCTGTAATATAAACTGTTTTCCATTGTCTGCCTTATATTCGTTTTTAATTTTAATCATTAAATGTTCTCCTTTAAATTAAATAGGCAGCTAGAAAAATTAATTACTAACTGCATTATGATTATGAATTGTGTTGTTTAAAATTCTATAGTTGCATCTTCTGAAATATAGTCGCACATATAACCTTCAGTTTCTAAATGTTCACATGCTACATCAATAATGCTATCAGTATCATATTCTCCATAATTTTCCTTCTTGTATTTTTCAATAGCATCTTTCGTTCTCTGAATCACTCCATTCGTTAATTCCTGTTTACCTTCAACCTGAACCATGGATTCCACATTTGTACCACAATCATCGATATTTACATCAATGAATTTAATAATCTGCTTCATAAGTATATGTATCCTTTCTATTTAAGTTTAATCATTATTTTTAAGTGGGCAATTTTTTTTATTACAATATTCATATCCGCCATTTGGTCCAGGATTACATCCACATAAATTAGGAAACATCATATATCCACAATTTCCATTCCCTGTTTTGATAACATCATCTTGTACATCAAAATCATTAAAATCTATTTCCATTCATATTATCCTTTCTAAAGAAATTCAATTTACTTGAAATATTAGTCTCATCAATTTTCTATTTCCACGAGAACAGTGTATTCAATTCCATTATGTTCAAAGTTCCATTCACCATCATATGTACAATCTGGTTCTGTGCATGTCAGTTCGAATCCATTATGGAATAATACACCTTCTGTATATGGAGCTTCTTCTTCGCAAATTACTAACTTAATATCTGCTTCAATTCCGTTTGGAAATTTTGCGGTGTGCGTAATTGTTTCGTCTCGCTTATATCCATATTTCTGATAAATTTCATCTCCTGTAAGATTAAGTAAATCGTTAATTAGTTTGTACCATAAAATTTTCTCCAATCAATATCCGTTATTATAAAGAATTTCAGATATATTTCTCTGTGCCGTTTCAGCGTTGACTGCTTTATAATAATCTGTTGTAACATCTGTAATAATTCCTGTATCATAATCCCTTAACACATAGACTTTCTCTTTTGTATCAAGATTTTCTGCTACATCATAGTTGCTATTACAAAAAGCCGGCAAACAACTCATAACTAAATTATTTGATTTAATAATTTCATTTCTTACATTCTGATATTTCATTCCGACTTTTATAGATGATAATTTAAACATAGTTTCCTCCAATCTTCTAAAGAAATGCGAATTTCAAATACTCATTGTTTCATCTATATAGTCATTTATACCTTCAAAATAATCTTCGTTTGGCTGTTCCTGATGAATAAAATCATACAAGCACTGTTCTTCATAGGCTGCCTTTTGTGTTTCTTCAAGAATAATTTCATCTGTAGTATCATAGTTATTAGACATAATATTATCTCCTTTATTTTTTTTGATAATTTATATATGACAGAAATTAAAAAATAGCCGACTGAATTTTCAGCCAGCTATGTAAATTATTATGCCTATTAATATATTCTATTACTCTGTGAGTGAACTACCCATTGTCTAAAATCAGTGGGATTGCGGTAGCTCTATCTCAACAGCATGTTTCCAGTAATCAAAAGTCTTATCTCCTATTATATCTTCATGATCTTGATATAGTTTCTCTAACACATCAAATAATTCCTTTGCATAATTCTCCATACCACATAATGTAAGACATTTAAGTATCCTTGTAAGTCTCTTATAATTATGATTGAAAGGTGTCAACCAGACTTTGCTTCTTTCATCAAAATTATCTGATGGTATTAAGCTTACCTCTTCTAATGATGGCTTATATTCAAACCCATAAAATCTTAATATTTTTAAATACATTAATCGTAAATTAATTCTGGCTCTTTCTCCAGTTTCACTCTTAATCCATTCAATTTCCTTATCTGTTAATACAGGCGCTTTAGGATTATATTCACTTGGCTCCTGCAGAGGAAATGCATATTGAATCCATGAATGGCTGTTTTCTAATTGATCATCTGAAAACTCAGTAAATCTTATGATTGTGCCACAGCAATTTTCTTCCCCAGACAAAAAAGCTGCACATGGTCCTGGGTAATCTGTATTTTCATTAATGGGATGATTATTGGAGTTATTTGGGGGATTATTGATAGCATTGCTGTTACTCTTAAATAAATTTTTAAAATAATTGAGCATATTTCTTCTCCTTGTTAAGTCATTATTTTTCTATTATTAATATGACAGACAACAATGTGAAAACTCATATGAAAAAAAATGAATTTATGTAGATATTTATTTAAAAATAAAGTATTATTAAATTAATTTCATATTTAAAGGGATATTATTCAAGATAACGCCATTTATTTTGAATTTATCATAATAAAATTCTAGGAGGATATAATATGAGGGTAAAGGAAAAAATATTAACTTTTTCTTTAACATTGATATCTTGTATATGCATGATGTCAACATTTGTGTTTGCAGGTCCTACTTCTCAAGATGGACTGGAAGTAACTTTAACTACTGACAAATCAGAGTACAATGTTGGGGAAGAAGTAGAAGCAACTTTAACTGTAAAAAATACAAATAATTTTGCAGTAAACGATATAACTTTGGAAAATATAATGCCAAAAGGTTATAGGTTAGTGAATGATTCATCGGTTACAAAACAAGTAAAAACATTAAATATCAATGAATCTATATCTTTGGCGACAATATATGAATCAGAAGATACAGTTAAAAATTATGAAAATAATTTAGATAATTCAGAAGACAAAAATGATAATGAACAAAAAAACATTGAGGATAATGAGTCTACAAAAATAAAGGCTCCATTAACTGGAGATAAAAACCATATTATTTTATTCATAGTGTTAATGTTAATTATAACAATAATTGCTATAATGATAATAAAAAACAAAAAAAATATGAAAAGAATGTTTTCGTTATTTTTATGTTTAGTAATAATTAGTTCAACCGGAATTATACCTAACAAGGTAAATGCTGCTGAAAATGAAATAAAAAAAATAACTATTAAAGAAACAATTAAAATTGGCGATCAGCAATTAGAAATAATTGCAACTGTTAAATACGATTCATCTAATATCATTATTGATACAGATAATGATATTATTTCAGATGAATTTGAAAAATTATTAGGAACTGACCCTACTTTAGATGATACAGATGGCGATGGATTGTCTGATTATAATGAAATTTTTATTACTGGTTCTGATCCAGTAGAAACTGATACTGATGGAAATGGGATAAATGATGGTCAAGAAGATTTTGATTCTGACGGAATTATAAATATAGATGAAATTAAATTAGGTACTGACCCTAATAAAGCAGACAGTGATGGTGACGGGCTTAATGATTATGATGAAGTATACATATATAATACTAATCCTATAGAATCTGATACTGATGGAGATACAATATTAGATGGGGATGAAATTTTGTTAGGATTAAATCCGTTAACATCATATACAGATGGGATAAATTTAGATAGCAAAAGACTTTTTGAACAAGAGCTTCAGGAAAATTGTATTGAAGATTCTTTAAAAGAAGAAAATGATTTTATTCCAATTATAACTGGAAATGTTTCAGGAAATATTAACAAACATGTTGAAATAAAAGAAGCTAATATTTCAGCACTTGATAATACTCGTATTGTTATTGGAAAACAAATTGATATTAAAACTGATTATGAAAAAGGAACTGATTTAAGGTTATCTTTTGAAAATAAAAATAATATCAATCGTTTCGATTTTTACATGATTTGTAAATATACTGATGGAGAAATTTCTCCATGCGATACTATTTCAGAAGAAAATAATATTTGGACAACTGTGGAAGAAGGAACATATTTTGTTGTTGATGCTGAAGCATTACTTTCAACTTTAAATATTCCTATAAAAAAATACAAAAATGCTTCTTATAATATCGGAAAAGAAAATGATGAAATTGTATTAAATCAATTGAGTTTAGTAAAACAAGTTGGACAAATTTATGGGCAAGCTGATATTGTGTTTGCAATTGATACTACAGGATCAATGTCTGGAGCTATAAATAATGTTGTTTCAAATATTGATAGTTTTGTAGATACATTACAATCAGATTATTCAGTTAATGCAAACTTTGCTTTAATTGATTATAAAGATATTACTTGTGGTGAAAATACCATTTTAATACAAAATGATTCAAGCGCATGGTTTGATGATATTACAAGTTTTAAATCAAAGATAAATGAATTGGTTGTAAATGGTGGTGAAGATGAGCCTGAAACACCTATTGATGCTCTTGCAATGGCTCAAAAATTAAACTTTCGTCCAAATGCTAATAAGTTTATTATTTTAGTAACAGATGCAAATTATAAAAATGACAATAATTATAATATTTCATCTATGGATGAAATGGTAAATATTTTAAAAGATTCTGGAATTACTACTTCTGTAATTTCAGCTAATTCATATGAATCGTATTATCATAATCTTTATACAAAGACAAATGGTGTATTTGGAAATATATATGGAGATTTTAAATCAACGCTTCTAAAATTAGCTGATAATATTGGGGAGATTGTAAATGATGGTTCATGGGTTCTTTTAAGTGATTATCAATTTATTAAATTAAAGCAACCACTTGGTGAAGAATGTGGAGACTCTGATGGTGATAATATTTTAGATGTTGATGAATTAGGTGAAAAGAAAGTAAGCGATGTAACACCGTATATTAATTGGGTATTAAAAAATTATAATATTCCCGAAGGAATGTATGATGATCCTACTACTGTCAATGTTTATAAATATAAATCAAATCCAATTTTAGTAGATACTGATTTTGATGGTATAACAGATGATAAAGATTTGGATCCTAAAAATGGAAATTTTACAGGTAAATTGTTAGGCTATTATGATATTTCTAATGCAAATTATACTATGGATTATAGAGACTTTTTTAATTCAAATACAAAATATAGTGAAAATTTATGTTCAAGTTCATTGATATTTGCAAACACAATTTACAATGATTGCGGTTTTTCTTATAATATAAATGAAAATAAAGAAATAACTGATATTAATAAGTTGATGGAATATCATGGATTTGAATCTGTAGCAGACTATCAACTTGCAAATGGATATAATAAAAACGGAATATCTATGCCTGCATATAAAGATGATAATGTTTCAGAAATTGGTATTGGATATCATACCGTTAATTATAAAGGTAAAACAAAAACTATTTTAGGTGTTATTATTAGAGGAACAAATGGAACCATTGAAGAATGGAGTAGTAATTTTGATATGGGTAATCCTGCTGAATGGAAATCTGATTATCATAAAGGTTTTTTGAAAACTGAAGAAAGAATTGAAGATTTTATAAATAGATATATTAATGTATTTCTTTCTGATAAGACGGATTTAGTATATTGGATTACAGGACATTCTAGGGGCGCTGCATTGGCAAATATTTTATCTGCAAAATTAGTAGACAATGGAAATAATGTTTTTGCGTATACTTTTGCTACACCATCAACTACTATTAGCTCTTCAATGAATGATTCTAAATATAATTGTATTTTCAATTTTGCAAATACAAGTGATTTTGTTACCTATGTACCACTTAAAGAATGGAATTTTGGACGTTTTGGAATTACTAAAAATCTTAGCATAGAAGATGCAAAGCTTGAAGATGAATGGTGTAGTCAAACTGGCGTAAGCAAATACAATGCTATGAATAAGAATGCAATTACTTTGGCTACTAATAGAATTACTAAATCGTGTAGCAAAACATGGAAGGAAGTATATGATTATGCCGGTTCTCAAAATATTAATGATAATCAATATAATTGTATTTCTAATAGAGCAAAAAAATACTGTAAATTTGATAAAAGAAATAGTGTTTTCGGTAAACATATTGGATATAAAATATATCCTTCAACAGCATTTGCTTTTCAATTAGGTGCAGAAATGCTTGGGGGAAATGATAAGGAAAAAGAAAATGTCAAGGCAATTTTACCGGAATTTTGGAATAGTAAATACTTTGGCGTAATACTTTTGTTCCTTGGTGATGCTATTATACACCATAAGTCATTTAATAATATGGAATTAAATGAATCTCTTGTCGGTGATGGCCATGCTCCAGCTACATATTATATATTAACGCATTAAAAAATATTAATAGGAGAATAATTATGAGAACATATTTAAAAATTTTTTCAATTACTGCCGGAATTCAAATATTTGGCTTTTTAATATGTTATTTACTTGATTTTATATTTAAAATTAAATCATCAAGTACTATTTTCCCTTTGTATATTGGAATTTTTTTTATATTAATTTCTATGATATTAGGGATTATTCTTCCTATTTGCTGGTGTAGTACTTTATTAAAGAAAGTAATAACTATTTTACTTCTGCCAACAAATTATACTCCTTTATTATGTATTTTATTTGTTATAAAATTTATTACTAATATAGGAAATATTTTAAATAATCTTCCAATTAATTTTGGATAACATATATTTTCTTAATATTTACTCAATTTAATTTAAATATAATATTAAAAAATAGGGTAGGTTAATTCCTATCCTATTTTTGCTTAAATTATAGTTTTTATTTGTATAATAATTTTTATGTTAATTTATAGTTTTTTTAAATTGAATAATAAGAATAATTAAAAAATAAAAAAATTAAATAAAATCATTACTTTCTTTCTACATCTTGCAACTCGTCTTTAAGCATCCAGAAATCATTTTCACGTATAATTCCATTTGTCCAAAGGCTCTTTGTGCTTACATATATCTTATCAAATGCAAGCAACATTGTAATACAATTACTAGAATTGTTGTTTTTTAGATATTGTTGCCTTGCCTAAAGAAAATCATTTAATTCTTCTATATACTGTTCATCATTAAATTTAGCATAATACGATTTTAGTTCTTCATCTTTCATGGGCATCTCCTGTTTGGTAGTCATATTTATTATATTTACTGCATTTTATTTAAAGAAAACATTATATTACAATATTTGTAGTTATATCGTAAATTATTATATTTCTTAAGGTTATTATTGTGCATTCTCTATGATTCCCGTGTCTAATATTGTGAAATTACATCTATGTACATATAACTGTTTATCGTCTATGACTATTTTTGTTGTCTTAGGCAGTTTACCTGCAAGTTTCCATTGAATATCATCTCCTACAAATGCGCCAACATTATACCCATCTTGTGACTGTATTAATACTATTTTATTACCCTTCTGCCCCGCAGCTTTCTGATTAACCCACCAGTCTTTTAATCCTGTATATTTAGTTGTATCTGTTGTGTCATTAATTGCTGAATCCGCAGAATTATTTTCTTTGTCTGCGTCATTATTTCCTGAGACTGTTGCTTTATCTGTTAAATTAGCAATATCAATTTCTTTAGGTATGCCAATCATATTAAGTCTTGTATCTTTAAATAAAATTGTGCAACCACAGGATTCAATACTTTTACCATCTACATTAACTGTAACAATTGAACTGGTTTCGTAATATGATGTCCAATTTCCAGATGTATTGTATCCCCACTGTATTACTCTATTAGGCTTAATCTCAAATTGCTTACCTTCAAAATTAAGAAAATTGTTCCCCTGATTGTCATACATCATGGCAAGATATGTAATATCTTCGTTCTGATCTTCATTTGTCTGGCCTAAATTGACTGACTGCGATGGCATTTCACAGGCTGCAAGTGTGAACACTGTAAATATAGTTAATAACAACATTGTAATTTTCTTTTTCATAAATAATAATCTCCTTTATACTTTGTATATGTAGTTTTGTTATTCTCTTATAAGTGTAGGTATTTCTCCTCTGATTGATGTTTTTCTGTACATTCTGATTCTTAATTTACGAATAGCTTTAACTTCAATCTGTCTTACTCTTTCTCTTGTTACTCCAAGTGCTTTTCCTGTTTCTTCTAATGTAAGATCATCTTCGTATCTGCTTTTGATTACATACATTTCTTTTTCTGTCAGACAATCTTTTACACATTTCTCTACAATCTGTTTTAAATTGCGTGTAACCATTATGTCTTCTATTTCAGGACTGCTATCGTCTTTTATTAATTCATATAATGACATGTTAGTATCTTCAGAATCTTCGGTAATTTTGTCCAATGATAGAGGTATTCTGTACATTGTTAAAAAATATCGTAATTCTTTTTCATCCCAGTTGTTTTCCTTACATTTATCTTTAATTGATTTACTTCCTGTCGAATCACATGAAAAATATTTCATATACGCAGATTGAATATTAACTGGAATTCTTATTAAATTATCAAAGTTTCGTATTTTATGCATTATTGCCTGGTCTATATAATAAAGAGCATATGTAAGAAAAGTATTATCCCTGCTTAAATCATATCTTATGGCTGCCTGATATAATCCAATTGCTGCTTCCTGGAATAAATCTTCAGGTGTAAGATATTTGGTACGCTCACTAAAATAATTTACTCTTTTGTTAATTATTCCTATATTATTTTTTATCAGTTCTTCCCAGGCTTCTTTATTACCTGTTTGTATTTGTTTTATTAATTCAATGTTTATTATGTTATAATCTTTCATGGTTAAAGACCTTTCTTACTTCAATTTATACTGTGAACTACTCACGAGGCTAAAGCCTCGGAGCTTCTTGTTTCAACCATCACTGCTTACCTGACACTAAACTGTATCGGTAAGTCTTACACAGTGTCCACAAGCGTTAGGTTCGGCTGATTCCCAGCCTACCGTTATTGTTTTCAGGCTGCCTCTTTTAGAAGTCTGAGACCTTCATTTAAGATATTTATGGCAGCATTGTAATCTCTGTCTATTGTCAAACCACACTTACAGCTGTAAATTCTGTCTGTAAGTTTGAGCCTTTGCCGATTACCACAACAGCTGCAGATTTGTGATGATGGATACCACTTATCTACTTTGACAAGGTATTTCCCTCTGTCAGCAAGCTTATATTCCAACATATTCAGGAACATACCATATCCGTTATCGAGTGTGGCTTTACCATTACCAAAACCTTTGTTAGACATAGCTCTCATATTTAGAGTTTCTACACATACTACATCATACTGATTGGCTATCTCAGTAGATTTTTGGTGCAGATTATCTAATCTCTGATTGGAGATATGTTTATGCAGTTTAGCAATTCTCCTTTTTTGTTTTATGTAATTATTAGATTTGGTTTCTCCTTTACGAAAACCCTGCATACGGGAAAGTTTTCTCTGTGCTTTGGCAAGTTTATCATGGCATTCACGGTAATATTTATGATTAGAACCAATATTACCATCAGAATCCATATATAAACCATTTGACTTGTAATCAAGACCTATGGCATTAGTTGTGGTCTTTGTTACCGATACGATATTTGTATCAAATTCAAATAATACAGAAATATAAAATTTACCGTCTTTGTCCTGTGATATTGTAGCAGACCTGATTTTCCAGTCAGCGTCAGGTTGTCTGTGTATGACAGCTTTTACAATTCCAACTTTCGGAAGTCTGATACCGCTGTCAATAATAGCAACAGTTCCCTTCTGATTATTGGTTGTATAAGATTTCCTGCTATGCTTGGCTGATTTATACTTTGGAAATCCATTACGGAATTTACGCTTTTTGTCAAAACGGTTTCTGAGGGCACTTTGTAAGTTAAGCTGCACATTAGCAAGAGCAAGGCTGTCTACTTCTTTAAGATATGGATAATCAGCCTTATACATTGCAGGAGTCTGTCTGCCAAAGGATTTAGTTTCTTCATAAGATTTGATTTTATCAGAAAGCATAAGATTATAAACCTTTCGACAACAGCCGAAGGTCTTTGCAAACATCACAGCCTGTTCAGTTGTAGGATAAATCCTGTACTTAATCGCTCTGTTTGACATTAACTAAATCCTCCAATTTTATAATGCGGGAAAACATAAGGCTCGTATCAAAACCTGTTTTTTTCTTTAAGTACCATGAAATATGGAAAAATATAATATTTTTGAGTATTCATAAAAATATATAATATGCCTGCATCCCACATCTAAAAGAGTGGGCTTTCTGCTAGATTATTGTAATTTTAGTAAAAACATTGACTTTTGTGCCAATTCATCCCACGACTCTAAAGAGTCGGGGAATTCTTGGCACAATTTTTAAAATTCCTGTATTTTATTTTTAATATGACAGAAAATATAATATTTTTTTTTGACACAAAAAATTGGTTTATCCTAATAAACCATAGGTTTGTAACTTCAAGCTTTGGATTTTTGTCGATTTTATTTGATATTACAAAAAAGATACTCCTAAGAGTAATGTTATTGCCCTTAAGAGTACCTTTCCTTGTATACAATTATTAAATTTTAAGTCTTTTAAGTGCTTCTGTTGCAAGACTGCTCCTTACACTATCTGAAGCATTAAACATAATTTGCGCACATTTAGGACTGCCTTTCATCATTTCTGCAGCATATATAAGACCGTTATTGCATTTATCAAGCTTTGGATTATCTATTTGTGTAGGATCCCCACAAATAACTAGCTTGGTTCCTTTTCCAACTCTTGTTATAATATCCCGCATCTGACTTCTGGAAGCATTTTGTGCCTCATCTACAATAAGAAAACTTCCTGTTATGCTCCTTCCACGCATATACGCAAGTGGACATACTGCAACTGTTCCTGTTGCAAAATAATCATCTATCTGCATCTGGATATTTTCATTGGATTCATCTGAATCTTTTCCTCGTATAAGGCTTTCCAAATTGTCATAAAATGGTGCAAGCAATGGACGCATTTTATCTTCCATTTCTCCAGGTAAATATCCAAAATCATCATCTAAGGTTATATTATTTCGAGAAATAAGCACTTTATTGTAAACTCCGGCATTTGTTTGATCAAGTCCTACTGCAAGTGAAAGGAATGTCTTTGCTGTTCCTGCTGCTCCTGATAAAATAACTAAAGGAATTTCATCTACTGGAGCCATAAGTGCTGTTAATGCAAATCGCTGTGAAGTATTCTTTGGAGTAATACCATATGGTGTGATTTCATCCGGTATTTTACATAAGCATTTCTTTCCTGCGACAGTTTTATGTATTGTAAGTACTGTGGCCGTTCCTGATTTTAATGTGATAAATTCATTTTCGAATAATGAATTAAAAAATTCAGATAAATCTTTATCTTTTATTAAAGAAATATCATACATTTTTTCAGTATAAATGCTATTAATTATAGAATATGGTATTTCAATAGTTGTTTTTCCTGTATATTTTTCTTCTGATGATAAATGGTCATTCTTATAGCTTTCTACATTAACATCACATACTCTTGCATTAACTCTCATACTTACATCATTTGTTACAAGTATATAAGTATCTTTCGAATTAATTGACATGAGAGTTTTTACTGTGGAAATTATTCTGTTGTCAGGAACATTAATATTATATCCATTTGGAATATTTGTAGGATCTATACCATCAGGTTCCAATATTAATCTTCCGCCATTATCTAAGACAAATATATTGCTGCTGCCAGCATTATTATCTGTCATTATTTTTTCTATATTACGGATAGATTCTCTTGCATTATATCCGGTTTCTCCTGGAGCTGTTTTTAACTTGTCAAGCTCCTGCAGAGTTGTTCCTGTAATTATAACATTGTTGTCTTCAAATCCATAAACTGCATTTGGTGATGAAATTAGTATGTTTGTATCCAAAATGTAATTTTTAACCATAAAATAGCCTCCTTTTAATAATATAATTAATTACGTTCATATATGGACAAATGTGTTCATCCTGCATTCTCTAACCAATAGATTTTTGAATACTTCCATAGAAGCTTACATTTTCTAGCATTAACTTTTTTACAGTGTTTTGTTGAACTTTGGAAATTAATTGCTTTTTGCTCAGGATACAGTGCTGTTACATATCCTTTATAAGTTTCTCCATTTCTAAAGGTATACTCAACTAAATCTCTATGCTTAATTCCTAAAACATTATCTGTCTTAGCTTTACTTTGTCTTCGCATAGGCTTGATAGTCCATTCTTTAATATTACATGTATCAGGCTGTAAGTCTGTAATACAAATAGCATCATTAGAATGTGATTTCTCAATACTCCAATCAATGCGTTTATTAGCAGTATTGCCGCCATTTGTTAGATATAGCATTCCTAAATTCGATAATTCTTCTCTAAGCCATTTCTTACCAATCATTGCATGTTGTGCGTAATTAAGCCTCTTACTATCAGAAGACTTTAATAAGCCGAAATATCTACTCATATATAATTCTTCTTTGCCTTCTGTTTTCTGATGGCAGTTTTCACATAATGTAATTAAGTTATCTAAAGTATTAGGACCATTTAATCGTCTTGGTTTAATGTGATGAACTTCCAATCTACAATTAGATTTTCCACACTCTTTGCATCTACAATTATCTCTTAAAATAACCGCTTTACGAATATTCTCATCTAATCTGTTAGACCTTTGATATTGCCAACTATAAGATTTATAACCATCTGTTAATGCTCTGATATCAATAGCAACATCTTCTAACCAATAATTCGTTATATTTATCCATTTATTAAGACGATTTATAACTCTTATTATAGCTTGTCGTTTCTGTAAAATACTTGGAGCAATTCGCCCTTCTCTTTTAGAAGAGAAACGGTTATTAAATCTTGCGGGTCTATATCTTTTGTGATAACGGTGATAACGTCTATATCCACGTCTAACATCCATAAGATGTTTCACATCATTACGCTGTTCAATGATTCCTTTAAAAACTACTTTGTTTCGTGTCTGACATTTTTGTACTAATGCAATACCTACATGAAGACTGCCGTCATCTATTCCACAACGAATTTCATCTTTACAGATTTCTTTGTCTGGAATTTTCTTTTTAAGCTGTATTACCATTGGATATTTACTAACTAATGTTGCTCGTTTCTTACGAATAAGAAACCATGCTTTCTGTTTTTTTGTTGGTGCTAATTTTTTGCCATTAGCATCCAATACAAAAACATAACTTGTCATTTCTGACACCTTCCTTTCGGAGAATTTCTCTTCTTGCCAATGTTAAATAGAGGGCATGTGTTTCCCTGTTATCAATGCAGGACATTAGCATTGTTTCTTGGTTGGCACTCACAGAACTTCAGACTGAAGATTACATCTAAAGGTGTGTTTTTACCTTACTATCTAACGTAGTTCATATCTGCAACATATCTTTCAATAGTAGCAGTCACTTAGGCTCGAAACCTATTGTTAAGCCATAGATAAGAGACTTAATGTGTCCACTCTTGTCTATGTTTGTTTACATATTTCTATGTTTTTGGTTGCTTAACAATTAGTCCTCGTCTTATGAAATTTATTTTTTATTACACATATAATATGACAGAAAAATCCGGCAGCTTTTAAACTACCGGATTTGAATTACAAGTATTAAATTGATAATAATATTAAAAAATGATTAAGACTCAGATCTCAAAAACGTAGATAGAATAAGTTTACAATCATACTTATCGTTAACCAGATTCTCTACTATTCCATCATAAGGTCTGGCAACATAATCTATATGGAATCCGTCATAACATCCATATGCATATAATTCATTTGTATTATATGCATTTAAACAAATATCTTCTACAGATTCCGTACCATATTCCCAAATATCCTCTCTTGCATTAGATTTTACATTATCTCTATCCTCACTTACTAACTTATACAGATACTCTTTCACATCTTTTTCTGTGCCTCTCACAATTTCGCTGTAAGTCGAATTGTCCATTTCAGATCCACCTACACTAATGTTCCATATCTTAATACTTTCTTTTTCTATTTCTTTTTTAATATCTGACATTATATTTCTCCTTTAAATAATACTGAATGAAGTTTTTTAAGTCTTATTAATTTAAATTGCTGTACTGAATCCTTTGTTTCTGTCATACTGATACAACACATCAGACAAGAAAATTCCTTCTTTTCTGGCAGCACCTTCTATATTGGCCTCCTTTATTATGCTTGCAAGGTTTAATAAATCATTTCGGTCTTTCACATTCATTTGTTCTTTTGGAAGAATAAAAAATTCTTCTGTACTGCTTGGAAGTATCCAATAATCATCCTGAATTCTATTAGCTATATCATTTAATGCTTTTCCTGATGCAAACAGTGCAGGAGTTTTTATCATGTTACTTACAATGGCATACATAGGAATATCCGGACAAGGAACTCCTATATTCTCAAATATGTCTTTAAATCCTACGATATGATATTCTGCATTCTCAGTATTCTCAACTGCTGCAATAAGAAGTTCTTCTCTGCTTATACCTAGCTCATCACATATATCTTTAGTTATAGGTATTTGTGAACTGGCGTTATTGTACAATTTAGGCAGAAAAGTAATATCTCCTCTTGTTATTGAATACATACCATATTCGTTATAACTAGAATTTTCTTTTGCATTTTCTTTGTTTACTGGATAAAGTACTACGTTCTTTAATATATTATTTTTGTCTACTGTATTGTCTATTATATCCTGAAATCTATTTCCAAGTTTTTCTGCGTTAATACATCTGAGTAGCTTATTAAATATATAGTCAATACTTATTCTTTTAACATAATCACTATATATACTGTCAAAATTACAATTAATAAATGTAGATCTGCCAGAATCAAGTTTTAATCTGAATGAGTTTTCTTTACTTATATCTACTGCACAAATATCATTAAATCTCTTTAAAAACCTTACTGCTATCATACCTAAAAAATCTTTTTTATTTAACATAAACTAAAATTCTCCTTTATGTCTCTGTTTTTACTTTTTGTATTATTTATGAACTACTCACAACCGACTTTTGTCGGTTGGAGTTTCTATGTTACATGTTTTAAACATGTAAGTAACCCTGCATTAATTGCTCTACGCAATCGTTACAGCATATGGGATGTCCACTACCCCTTTATCCCATCCTGTTATGTTTGGGAATACTTCAAACTTAAATTATTGCGCAATTCATCTCACAACAAACTAATGTTGAATGGAGTTTTCTTGCTTGATTGCGATAATTAATTCTCTGGAATTTGTGGGCATTACTTATGATGACATTAAATCATTTTTGTATTGTTTTAAACTTTTTTTACAGTATTTAAACAACTGCATATGCTCTTGTTCATAATCTCCTGTAATAAACAGCATTTTTAAAAATGTTCTGTACTCATGATATTTATCATTAATGATTTCTTCCATCTGCTCTTTAGATAGAGAAGAATCCTGCATATATATTTTGTATGTATACGCCATGGATTCTTTTGTCCGGTTCATAACTTTATGTAGTATCAATAACAATGTATTATTTTTCATATTTTTTTCCTTTCTTATATTTATTGAATTGATTTTGAATTTTGTTTTATATTTTGTTTCTCCTTTGTTTTTATTTATAATGTATATATGACAGAAAAAACGGATCAGTTAATTCTCAATAACCCTGAGTTAATGCTGATCCGTTAAAATGATTGATATTTAGTTGTTATGTTGTATTTATCTTACTTTGCAATAATCTGATGTAGTGAGATTTCTGGCTGTTATCCAGTCCTTTACAAATTGATTTATATGTGGCTCACATTCTTTAACTTTTGTATCTATAATATTTGAATTACCATATCCATGTATCTGCTCTATTACACCTTTATTGCTTAATTCAACAGTAAATAATGGCTTATCTAATGCCGTATTCTTACGGATAAAAAAGATATTTGTCTGATGTGCTGCTACTTTATTAACATATCCCCCTACACAATGGGCAAGTGCAGATCCCTCTACAGATAAATCTGCAGGTGTTTCTGGATATATGACTGTGTACTCTTTATCAGAATATGTGTATTTCTTCCATACATTTTTAAGCTTATCCCATTTATTTGCTGCTTCCTCCATATCTTTTTCGTGAGTTTTTTTATAAATTTCCTGCATATAATAATTGTAGACCGGATAAATGTCATCATGAAGTATCTTGATATCATTTATACTGGATATTTTTACGTCCTGTTTTGTGCCTGATTCTTTCATGATTAAGTATGCCATATTAATAACGGAATAATAATCGCTTATATAGTTGTTTACATATATATAATGTGAAAAATCATTCTGCAAGTAACAGTTATCATATAATATTTCAAACATCCCGTTCTTTATTGCTGCAATAAGCGAATTTACTGATGTTAATAAACAATAACCTGTTAACATTTTTTCAATTAATCTTATGGCTGGCGTATTTTTAATTAATATAGCTGCTTTACTGTCATGATAATAATTTCTATAATTGTTATTTATCATTTCTTTTGTAGCTTTGGTAAGTAATGGTTTTCCTTTATATTCTCTTATAATTAAATCAATTTTTATACCAAATTTTTCTCTGTCTAATTCAGGGAATGGTATTGATGGATTATAAAAATTGCTTTTTAATACTTGCTTATAAAATGGAACATATTCACACCAATACATATCAATTTCAGCAAGATAATTAATTATGGTTTTAAATGAATTAATATCCATGGATCTTATATCTGTGCTTCCAACAATTCTTTTTACAGGGCCTATATATCTGTAGGCAGTATATTTGCTGATAATAAATAAATTGTTCTTAGTATGCTGTTTATCATATTCTTTTTCAAGTTCCTCTTTTCTATAATTAATTACGCCGTTTAATTCATGCACATATGAAAGTTGCTCGTTATTTAACCCAAGAATTGCATTTGCTGAAGAACCTTTATTAATAATACCAATCTCATTTTCAAATGCTGTATTAAATGGAACAGATATACTATAAGTCTGAAAATGTAAATGTTCATTTATGTATTCATTGATCTGATTATAAGACAACAATTTTTCTATATCAGGGTTCTTAAGCATTTCTACAAAAAGCCAGCCTCCTCGTTCTCCTTTATATTTTATTGCAGCTTTGAAAATGTACTTAAATGGCAGTTTATTTATTACATTTACATCTGCATTTCTTATATATGCATTAATACATTCTTTTTTTAATGACTTTGCCAACCATTTACCAGTATTAGTTTTCTTACATGCGTATAATTTCCCGTTTTCAATATAAATCCTTATTATTTCCTTAGTGTAATCATCTTTATGTTCATATACTCTTATACAGGAAACAGATGTATCACCTTCAATAGCTTCAATATCTAAATAATTGTTTGAAGAATTTGAATCTTCAATATTATTACAATCAGATTTGTTATATACATATTTTTTAAATGGCATATTTAAGAACCTTTCAATTTGTGCCTGAGACTTTGTATTTCGTATTAATGGTTCCTTATATGTAAGCAGATATCCTAATTGCCAGAAATGTTCCATTAAATTATATGTTAATCCTGAAGTACTATATACAAGCCATCCCATTTCTTTTACTGCTTTTGTAAATTTTCTTTGGTTATATTCCAGATAAGTTTCACATAGTATCTGTTTGCGTAATAACCCGTTTATAATACTTGCATTATTTTTATCTGGATTATTTACTGCTGTACAGCGTTCGCCATAAAAATTATATAATTCTTTATTTTCATCCACATAACAACATTCATTTATAACTGGTATTCTTATTTCATTCTGTTCCTTTACTGTTGTAGTATTAATAGTTATTCCATACAATATTAAATATTTTTTATTCTCTATTGTTACAGTATTAAAATCACAGTAATGTCTTGCAGAACAGTTCCCTGAAGCCAATGACATATTGTCTGTATGCTTTGCATAAGCTTCATCATCAATATCAGAAATTTTTATATACTTTAATATCACTAAATATCTTTTATCTTTTGTTACAGGTATTTCATTGAATGTGTTATAATTGTCTCCTGTTGTGAAATTATGAAAACTATAAACATTTTTCCCGTTCACTTTTTTCTTCTGATCCATTATTATAACTAAATCTGAATAAACTGGATTTTTTTTAATCTCCTCTTCTATTAACATGTGTGTTTCTATCATAATATTTCTCCTTTAAAATTTTGATAGAAAAAATATGACAGAAAAATTATTTTTAAAATAAAAAAACTCCCAGTTATTATCCGGGAGTTTAATTGAATATTAAGTTATTTAAAATATTATTAGAAAGCAATTTGAAAAGGATCGTCAATTAACATATCTAAATTAGCTTGTTGAAAATCTCTGTTTCCATATGCATATTTTATTACATTATTATCTTCAGACATATTTTCATAATCATCTGTGGTTACATTTAGTTTGTGATTTTCTTTCCATACCTTTATACTCTTACAGGCATTACCATGTAAATAACAATTATGATAGCCTTTAACCTGATTGATTGATTTGGCATCTGATGATAATTCAATGCAGCCAACATAATTATCCCCCTGCTTTAAGCCTGCAATTAAACATGCTCTATTAATTGCTTTATTTCTATATGCTGTTCCTACACAAATTCCTAATTGCTGTCCTATTTTAATCATTTCATCTGTATCTTTCACAAGAGTTACCTCAAATGAATCATTATCAATATTAATCGTATCATTAAGAAGCCTATCTGTTTTGCTGTATTTACTTTCTAAATTAATATTAATAATTTTAATCTTTTTTGAGATAAAAATAAGCTCATCATGCATTTCTTTTAATGTCAATTTATATATTGATTTACCATTCCGTGCAATCAACTCGTTTTCATTTAAAATGTTTTCTGCTTCTTCAAGCATTTCAAATGTATCTATAATAGCTGAATTACTAAGCTTAGTGTTTATTAAATCTCTTGCAAAAATGTTTTCACTTTTTTTATTTATCATTGTGTGAAAATGATTTATAATGCAATTTTCTAATTCTTCAATATTAAACGAATTTTTTGATTCGTAAAATTTATTATAAATATTCTTTATATAATTTATGTCTTTGAATCCGCATTCAGTTAAAATTTTATAAACGTATAAATACAATGGATTTTTCATAAATAATTTTATGTTTCCTTTTGTCATAGGACATTTATTTCTTTTAAATATCTTAATTAAGAAATCTGGATCATCCTTATCAGGTACTTTACATTTATTAATTATAAACTTTAATATCTCTGGACTCATAATAAGGTTATAATCATGCTCGATGTATTTTAATGGCGCATATAAATCCATATAATGTTCAGCTAATTCGATTGGGAAACTATTAATTAATATATCAAATAATTCTTTATATTCATATGTCCCTGTATGATTATATTTTCTATGATATGTGCATATTTTAGTGAATTCTTCAATAAATTCCGGCGTTTTTTTAGATATATACTTTAAAAATTCTTTTTTATTTACTCTATAAATTTTAGAATTTTCTGTTTGTAATAGCCCCATTACTATTTCTGGTATCTGCTGTGATTTATTATATGGATTAACACATTTCCTTGCTATCATATTATGAAACTCATCTATATCTTCTTCTGTTATGCAATCTTTTACTCTTAAATATCTTGTCAGACTCGGATTGTATGTAGTATATATTTGAATTATGTCACGTACTGGTACTCTTGTATCATCATCAAGATATATGCCTGATGCAGCTAAGTATAATTTTTTAATTGCTTTTTTAATATTTTTATTTTCAGTTTTTAATATTCTATCAATAAAACTTAATAATTTTTCAGAATACTTTTTTATGCAAGATAACTGTATACAATTATTCTTGAATAAAAGAAAATTAATTATTTCATATAAAGAGCTTGGATACCATGTATCAATAAATTTTAATGTAATATTTCTTATTTTATTATTGTCAAAATATAACACTCTTCTTTTTGATAAATCAAATGAAATTGTTTCATATCTGCTTGTTTTCTTTGCTCTTTTATTTACATATCCAACATATTTAATAATATTTGTTCTTAGCCTGATTATTTGCTTGTCAGGGTTATAACTGATAACTATAGCATTTAAAACTTCCCCAATATGGACTCCTTTACTATATGAGCTTAAATTAACATGAGTATAATCACTTAAATTTAAATTTGCGCTTTTATTGCAATCACACGGTTCATTCCTTGGGTTAATTTTATTACATTTCGGACATATGTAAAAATCATTATTTATAAGTACATAATTATGTTTATCTTCTGGATTATCTTTATTTTCATAATTCCATATTATCTCTCTTTCTATCATATTGTTTCTCCTTTAAAATTTTGATAGAAAAAATATGACAGAAAAAAAAGGCGAAAGATTTTATCCTTCACCCCATTTATTATATATGAATTATTTCTTTAATCATTAATTTTTATAAAGGCATATTCACCTTCTGTCCCTATTATATCTTTATTAATATAATCTATTGTATTTACTCCCTGAAAGTCCAATGTTAATGTATTATCTGAGCTAATATTAAATTTATACTGAATAATATTATCTGTTATTATGGTATCACCCTTTATTTTATAACTTACAATATTGTCTATTTTTTCTTTCTCATTTGACTTGTCTATAATTATTATTGATTCTTCATTTATTTCTATATATTTATTATTGTCTGTTGCATTATTCCATAATCCGATTAATTGCTCTGGTGCATTATCATAAATTATTGAATTATCATCATTATTATTACTGTTGTTATCATCTGTATCCTGCATCATTTGCTCTTTGGCCCAGTCTTCTACTCCCTGATTAAACGACTGTTCAAATTTTTTGTTTATTTTATTGCAGCCTTTGCCTGTTAAAAATAGAATAAATAATATAATTGCTATTATAATTATAAATTTAATCCATATTGAATATATTCTATTGTACATAATCTAGCTCCTTTATATGTTGACGACATATGAGATTCTGTAAAGTATGCCATCTTCTATACTAATTTAATGATTTGATTTTATTTTCTACATTTTATATATGACAGATGAATTATCTTTTTTTGTTTGACGACATATGGATTTCGTATATTTTAATCACACAAATCATTTTCAAATTTAAAATGTAGACAAAAACAGAGTAAATAAATTAATATAATATTTCTACTAATTTAAAGTTTAAATGCTTGATGATACCATTTTTGATACCAAATTTCTATGCAAATTTATAGGTTTTTATAGTTATTTATGGATTGATTTTTGGATTAAAAAAAATGATTATATGCTGAATACCGCATAATTACTGATGTTTAGATAAATACTTACTTTACACGACATATGTCTAAATCACATACAAATAATATCATCCCTCCACCAAAAAATCAAAACAAAATAAAACAAAAACCAAAATAATTAAGAAAAGCCTCCTGACTGAACTCAGTTCACATTTGCTTTTTATGTCGAAAGTCCGTATAATGTATTTATATTTATATTGAAGGAGTTAATATGGAACAGTATTCTAGGCGATTTATAGAAGAGCTTGCCAAGCATATCAACCCAACGATTCTAGAATTTTTCAATAAAAAGAAAAATCTGATGAACTTTCCTACTGATAATGCTGCAGAGCTTATAGACGAAACATTGATGGAGTATCTTGAAGGTAAAACGAGCCGTGAAGATTTAATGCCTATTATTAACAAGATTAAAAAGTCGCGTCTTCAGAAACGCGCCAGATGGTATAAGGCATACAACAATGACATTGATAATATGAATCTTGATGATCCCAAACATCCTCTCGCCAGTTTTATTTCTCTGGCCAGATCATTAAGACCTGACGAGTATGCCAAGCTTTATGGAGATAAAGAACTTGATGATATTATCAAAGATAAAAAAGAAGCTGCTAATAAATGGAAGAACGATTCCGGAAGTCTTCTGATTGATTTTCCAGGACTCTACTCTTTCACTAATAATTCAATATATAATTCTCTTAAGAATGATCTAATTATAAGTGCATGGAAGTATATAGAAAGTGAACTTGCTGGTAACATTGATTCCTACCTAAGAATGTATCCTGTTGACCTTGTTGATAAACCATTATTCAGCCCATCTTCTTTTACTCTGATGATGGAAACAGCTTCCAATAATTTGTTAAAGGAAATTATCACAGATGATGATGGAGATGAACTGTTAGAGGTCACTGTTGATAATGGTAAGCTGACACCACCAAAGTCTATGGATACTGATGACCTTAAGCTGGTTAATGCATTTATCTCTAATATTAACATGCAGGAGTTCTCTAAGGAGAAATCTGTTATTGTTGATCTTAATACTCTGGGTAAAGAGGTTGTAGATTATCATGTAGGTAAGAACGTTCTTAACAAGATAAGTAATTCCTGCCGTAAACTTGTAGAGTATAACTTCTCTTATGAAGCTGAAGGCAGTAAGATATATTTCAACCTGTTCGATAATATTGTTATTAAAGAAGATGCTGAACGCCCATATGCCATAGCACAATTTGGAGAAATTCTAAGCAACGCAATTATTCAGAAGAAGCTTATCTCCATTACTTCTGCTTCTTATGATGTTCTTGATAATAATCTTTCAAAGATTATATGCTATGCGATAAAGCGTGAACAGATTGCTAATCAGGAAACAAGAGTTAATGAATACAGTTATACATACTTCCAGAAGATTGTAAGATTCAAGTTGAAGAACAAAAAGAAGAATCTGCAGCTTATCCAGGAAAGTCTTCAGGAGTTTGTTGATAACCATATTGCAATAGAAAAGTTTGAATTAAAGAATGGTGTATTTATCATAACTTTCCTGCCGTTGTCTGATGCTGAAATAGAAGATCTTAATTCTGACAATGATAAGAATGACAAAGGACTGTTGATTGACACCCTTGGATAAATGTCTACATTTTCGTATTTAAAAAATTGATGTAGAATACTGAAGGATAATTGATTAATTTCAATTATCCTTTTTTTATTTGCCTCAACCATGCGATTTATTCACATTTTGTCGTTTATTTTTATTTTTTAGTATAGAAAATGTGCTTTACTCCCCTATTTAAGGCATTTTAATAAAAATAAACGAGATAATTGATATTCCCGTGTAACCTGCTTCTAAAAAATGTAGATAAATTTAGAGTAAATCAGTAATACATCACTATCAGAATGTAGATATTTTTGGAGTAATTTAATGAAATGTAGATATTTTTGGAGTAATTTAATTCATTTTTATAAAAAAATCGCCCCAAAACTATGCTTAATGATATATTAACACTACACAAAGAAGTGTTTTTCTACATTTTTTTTTCAAAAAATCATTGTCAATGTCTACATTTTTGGCTTAAATACTAGATATTCGGGATTTATTGTCTTTATATATAAATCAATAACACCCAAATGTAGATAAATTTGGAGTAAAACATACAAAATATGTAATTTGAAGTCTACAAAAAAAAATCACAAGAAATTTCGTAGATAAAAACGGAGTAAAACAAGTATCTTTTTAAAAAATGTAGATAAATTCAGAGTAAAATAATATGAAAATAAATATAATGTGGACAAAAATGGAGTAAAAAGGCAAATTTGATTTTAGCCCCAAATACTGTTAAATTATGGGCTAAAAGGGGGTGAAATGTTTGGATAATTTTGCGAATATTGGCAAAGCAGCTATAATCCAGTCTTTAGGTATTCAGAAGAATTACACAGAAGTAATTGAAACTACTGTAGATGCCATTGATTATAGTAATACAGCTTGTTCAACATGTAAATACAAAGCTATCATCAATACATTTGATGAAAATAGCAAGCCTTATGCTGATGCCTGTGCTTCCTGTGCAAGTTGTCCACATAAGACATTAATCCAGAAGAACGTGTATAAAAAAATCTACCATAATGAAAAAAATCGTTATGGTTACAGACCTATGCTTAAGGCTAATGCCATTAAACTGTTTTTGTTATTGCATTTTTATCACCCTGATAATAACGGAATTGTATATAATCTGGAAGCATGTGAACTTGCGTCTGTTATCGGGTGTAATGTAAGAACTGTATGGAATAATCTTAAGGTACTTGAAGAATATACATATATCTCATATTCAAAGAATGAGTATGGGCTTATTAATGTTATCCTCAATGATTATGAAAATTATTACCTTCCTGCCAATAAAGGTGGGCGAGGTTTTCTTGTCATGTCAAAGGAGTTGCTAACAAAACTTAATTCAACAGATTCCCTGGTATCACTCCGTATCTTTATAAGAGAACTTTTAAGTCTTGATTCTCCTGAATTAAAAGGTGTTGCAAGTGTTGATTACAAAAACATACGCGATATACGTAATACGCTTCCATCTTACTGCAAGCCTTCGGTTATTAAAGCAAAGCTTACGAAAAACTCCGATATATTCAATGTTACATTCAAAGATGATGTTGTCCGGTTCGAGATCGATAAAGCATATATCCCAAAGAACCAGAAAGCTTATGTACATGAGGAATATGTAGGAATCCTGCAGAATTTTATATGGGAATTTAATCAGAATGTTGCTTATGTTAATTCCGGTGAAACTGTTTCTGCAAAATTCAGCTCATTTTTTAATATTAAAACTTCAGTTGCTTCTTATAAACTTATGAAGCTCACTGATATTGAAATTGATGATATTGCAAGTCTTTCCTTACACTATTCTTATGAAATTGTGATGAATGCTCTCTCTGTCGTTTATAAAGAATATTATATGTACGAAAAGACTATAAATAATCTTGCAGGTCTTATGTCGACAATAATTCGAGCTCAATTTAATAATCTTAAAAAGGCTGCCTGAAAACAGTCTTTTTTCTGTGTCTTTTTATCAAAACTCTTCATAAATTATCTAAAGATTCTTTCTCACCCCTTACCTGATTTTCGTTTCTTAAGTTAAATATATGTCATTTATTAAAAATTATGATAAAAGTTATTATAAAAAGTGGCAATAATGACTAATATATTAATAATTTATGGAAAAAAAACGACGATAAATGACTTAAAAAAGACTAAATACTTAAAATAAAAACCTTTTTCTGAAATAAAAATTCTTATAAAAATACAAAAAGACTTTTTTAAAAAAAATTATATGTTTGATTTAAATAAAAATTC
>ENA-ORLY01000776-ORLY01000776.1-human-gut-metagenome-genome-assembly--contig:-NODE-776-length-42357-cov-7.906268_pt1 | contig 42357 bp, 45 predicted proteins | sample MGYA00243071_ERZ508832 | MGnify/ENA primary metagenome ERZ508832 (study PRJEB26277, sample SAMN04329777) | human gut metagenome | biome: human-associated habitat | host: Homo sapiens | place: USA... | reverse complement strand
ATTGTTGGAACATCGGAGGAAGACAAAAAAGAATTATCGATGTTATCACCCGAAAAAAAAATTTTGGTTCCTATCGAGACAATTTATTATGCGGGGGATTCTGGTAGAGAGGGTCTTTACATTCAAATGCTAATCCGCATGGTTGCGGGGCATAAAAAGGGAGTCGAAGAAAAGGTCGTTTGGATTGATTCTCAGACGAAAGAAACTGTATTAAATGGTATCCGGGACGCAAAACCATTATCCGCATACAACAATTTAACCGCTGCCGGCTATATGCGTGGAATAGAAGATTATTCACTGGGAATCAATTTTTCAAGAATTCTATCTTTGCTTTATGGAGCCAAAATCAATGCGGAGGTTGGCACCGCAAAGTATACTCCAGTTGCCGTTGGAAGAGTCATGACGTGTGTTTTGGGAATGATCGTTGCGAGAGAGACAGAAATCAAAGATTTTGTATCTACAACATTTTATAAAATTGCCAATCAGATAGAAGTAGATGGCAATGTGATAAAGGGAGAATGGAAGGTTACAGATAAAAGCCTTATGAAAAATTCTCCAAAATTGTATGGAGACAATGGTTTTCTTTCAAAAGAAGATGCCCAAAACTTTATTCAGTCTTTACCAAGTGAGATCCGAATAGCAAACGTAGACACAACCATTGAAAAGAAAAACGCCCCCTTGCTGTTTAATCTTGCAGAATTACAGGCAGAGTGCAGTAAAAAATTCAAAATCAGACCGGCGCAAACACTTGAAACCGCTCAAAGTTTATATGAAAAAAAGTTGACAACGTATCCAAGAACAGATGCGCGTGTATTATCTTCTGCCATCGCAAAGGAGATCGGGAAAAACCTTGAGGGACTACAGGCGGATCCGGTCGTCGGCAAATATGCTGCCGAAATACTCACAAACAACTGGCATGACAATATACAGCACAAAAAGTATGTGAACGATAACAAGATTACGGACCACTACGCCATTATCCCCACCGGACAGCCGGCGGCTGCCGAAACACTTTCTGATCTTGAAAAAAAAGTGTATGAATTGATTGTCCGGCGCTTTCTGGCTATATTTTATCCGGTCGCGGAATACTCAAAATTAACAGTCCGCGAAAATGCAGATCTTGAAACATTTTCCTTTTCCGGGAAAACCTTAAGATCCATCGTGTATCTGAAGGTATATGGCATGGATGAAGTAACGGATCTCGATAATATCAGCAACCTTGATCAGCTTTTAAAGGTTGGTGATACATATAAGAGTACATATAGTATAGGCAAAGGGCAAACCACTCCTCCGAAGCGCTATACATCTGGTACAATGGTCCTTGCGATGGAGAATGCCGGAAATCTAATTGAAGACGCAAGTTTGCGCGAACAGATTCAGGGATGCGGCATCGGAACACCTGCGACAAGAGATGAGACCATAGAGAAGCTTATTCGCCTAAAATATATTGCAGTTGATGATCAATCCCAGATCTTAACCCCGGATAAGATAGGATATCTGGTATATGATGTTGTAAAAGAAGAGATTCCATCCTTGCTGTCTCCGAAAATGACTGCTTCATGGGAAAAAGGATTGCATGAGGTCGAGACAGGAACCATAGCACAGCAACAATATCGTGATGAATTTGAAAAGTATATCCGCAAACAAATCTCTACGATTAAAGAAAAACATAAGGACTACACTCCGGAGAAACCACAGGCAAAAACACTCCCTGTGAATTGTCCGATATGTGGCAAACCGATCGTTTCAACTAAATACGGGTATAAATGCAGCAACTATGATAAAGAAACCGGTTGCAGCTTTTCTGTTGGGGAAATCTGCGGGAAACGTTTGACGGAAAAGCAGATGTGCGATTTAATTCAAAACAGAAAAATAGCCGAAATCAAAGGATTCAAGTCAAAAAACGGAAAGTCATTCAATGCAGCCCTGATATTGGAAAGCACCAATAAGATTTCTTTCGACTTTTCATCCGGCGGCACCGATGGATCACAACACAAATTAACCTGTTGCTGCGGCGCGGATCTGATCACGGATAAATGGTCTTATCACTGCGATTCCTGTGGCATTAGGATCCCAAAGACATTGTGTGGTCTGCTCATAACAGAAAACACCGTCAAAGAACTTCTCTCCAAGGGGCACACCCGAACTATAAGTGGCTTCAAATCCAAGAATGGCAAGGTTTTCAAAGCAAAACTAAAGTTGGAAAATGGAGAAACAAAATTCGATTTTGGCAGATAATCACATATAACAATCGGGAGACATTCATATGAAACGATTTTGGCTATTGGTTATTTTAATATCCTTTGGATGCATTGTATCCAGCTGCGCGTTTTCTCGAAATGTAGATTTTACAAAGGTAACAGACGAAGAGCAAGCATATTTCGATCAGATCAATCTTGCGGACAAATATGTTTATGCAACATTGAACGATCAAGAAAAATACTACTATCGGAAAATGCTCAAATGTCTTATGAACTATGAAGATTCAGTAACCATACAAAGCATTGACTATAATGTCATGGAAACCGCATACAAAGCGATCCGGCGTGACTACGGCGGAATTTTCTGGGTTGACGGCTACAGGTATGAAACCACAAAAGATGCCACAGTGTTCACACCAACTTATTCTATGACGCAAGATCAGAAGGGGTGGTATGCGACACAGATCAAGAACGATGTGGCAGAAGTAACCGCAAAACTAAGAGGAAATGATTACGACAAAGTAAAAGCTCTTTATGAATACCTGGTAAAAAATGTAGCATATAACGAGTCCGCCGAAAACGGGCAAAACATTCTAAGTGTGTTTCTGGAAAATGAAACAGTGTGCAATGGCTATGCGTCTGCCACGCAATACGTGTTGGATCTGGTAGGAGTTGAATCTATCATTGTGACTGGATATTCTGGAAATGAAAAACACGCCTGGAATTATGTGATGCTGAATGGGAATTGGTATCAAATGGATGTTACTTATGGGGCAACATCCGATAGAGTTGACGGCATAGACTATCTCTATATGACGATGACCGATGACATATGCAATATGAACCACATTGCGGATGATACATACGTTCCGCCGGTCTGTGATAGCATGGAAGACAATTATTTTGTCCAAGAAGGAATGTTCTTTAAATCTACGCAAATGGGAGAATTGAGCAAGTATATTGAAACCCAATACAATAAAAAAAATCCAGAAATTATATTTGTAACAGACTGCGACATTACTTCAGCATATGTGAAAGAGCACATTTTAAGCGACAAGAATATTGTAAAATTATGCACCGGCGTAAATACCATGCAATATGAATTTAGCGAAGCATATAATTTCTTTGCACTATACTTACAGTGAAACAGCACTTGACTGGATTGTGAATTTATGGTATAATTCACATATACAAAGGAATTTGCAAGGGAGGAACTGTTGTGAAAAGAAAAAAGATTGCATATACGCTATTAGCCACACTTATGTGTGCCGCCTTATTAAGGGGCGCCTGGACGGATTGCCGGGCATACGTCATACTGGATGGAGATGATGGCTCTCGCACCGTCCTCATGGATGACGATGATGCGCCGTTAATCATAGACAATCCGGATGGCACTTCGGAAATTTACTTCGGGCAGAACGATCAAAATGCCATTTTAAACCACATATCAGATTCGACCTCCAACTCATCTTCTCAGGACTATTCTGACAGCCCTACAAACACTGACAATGAGGCTGTGGCGAATATGGGAAGTGTTGCGGATGTTTCCACATCGGACAGCGCTACCACATCGGACAGTGTTGCCACATCTTCGGGCAGCGAATCATCCGGTGGCACCAGTAGCAATAGCAATAATGCTGCCGCAAAAAATTCCACCAAGACTTATACAGACGCGGAGATCGACGCGGCATGGAAAGCTGTCACAACAGTAGATCCGACGTGCGCAACGGACGGTTACACAGAATATAAGAACAGCCTTACAGGAAAAACCAAGCAGGAAGCAATCCCGGCGACCGGGAAGCATACCTACGAGGTAACGGACAGCACGGATGCCACCTGCACCGAAGCTGGCAGCGTAACATACACATGCTCTGTCTGCGGAGACACTTACACCGAAGAGACAGATCTGGCGGAACATACCTACGAGGTAACGGAAACAACGGATGCCACCTGCACAAAAGCGGGAAGCACGACATACACCTGTTCTGTCTGCGGGGACACATACGAAGAGACGATTCCGGCGACCGGACACGATGACGGCGAATGGACAGTAACCAAGAGCGCCGGAGCATTTTCAACCGGAACCAAGGAGTTGCGCTGCACCGTGTGCGGGGAAGTGCTTGACACAGAAACCATTCCGCAGACTTGCCCGATCCCGTTATTCGGCGTTGTAGCCATTGTTGTGATCGCGGGCGGCGCCATCGCCGGTGTGATCGTTGTCGTTGCAAAGAAGAGAGGGGAAAATAAAAAATGCTAAAAGACCTTACAGAAAATTACGTCACACTCATGCTGAAATTATTAACAGTTCTCGTTGGGATTGCCTTGGCTATTGGCATATATCAAACATACACGGTTAAAACTAGCGATGTGTTTACCGTGGAAGCAGAAGTGACAGATAAGATTGACGAAATCCATTTGGTGCCGAATGGAGTGGCAGCAATTACGACACATTCGTATTACTTAATGTGTCACATCGCAAACGATGAAGATGCCTCAAACCAATACAAAGTGCAGGTGACCTCGACGGGTTATAACGACATTAACATCAAGGATACCGTGTTTGTATCTGTTTACTCAAAAGGTGGAAAGGTTACAAGCGTAAAACTGGCAGAATAAGCTTATGTGTCGGCAGCTTCTTTTTGAAGAAAATCGCATGTGAAGCCAAAATGCATTGACAAAAAGAGTATGCCATTGAAATTTATGAGGAAAATGAAGAGGGTGACTTCGTAAATGGATCCGACTTTGAAACGCAGGATGAAATGGAGATCCTGGATTAGCTCCTTGTGAACTACTTGAAACGCATGGCGATTTTTTGCTCTATATACTAAGTGGCACTACATATCGAACATTCTTTTGCAGTGTACGCATTATATTGATTAGCGTATTATAACTTGGAAAAATTTCAAGAATTGATGTGAAAATTGTTTCAAACATGCGAAAAAATGTTGCATTTTTATAATTATAATGCTATATTAGGTATGGAGGCGGTATTTATTTGTTCTTGTTATGCATAAGATTAAATAAATACTTTTTCTATTTTGTTGCGCGTGGATGTCTTTAATGCCAATAGAATAGAAAAACAAATGATTGCAAATTATGATAAGAAAGAGGGTCATAGTATGAGCAAACTGTCTGCGTTTATCAGTCAGAACAGAAATTTGTGTTATGCAATGGCTGAAGAAAACACACAAAGGAATTCAGAAGGAAGAGTTGTCATTTCTAAGAATGACGAATGGCGAAATGAAAAAGAGTGGGATTCCCATTATAATAGACTGGCAGGTGAAAAACGTGCGTAAAACACAAATGATAGCAGAAGAGGATCAAACAATACAGGAGGGGGAAGTTTGGTTCGTAGAGTTCCCATTAGAAGAGAATCCAGACGTTACCATCAACAGACCCGTCGTCGTATTAGACGTTGATGAATTAAAAGTGCTTTCTGTCAAGATAACAAAGCACACGCCGCGAAAAGAGGATCCCTATGATACGCCGATTGTTTATTGGAAAGAAGCGAAACTTAATTTTGAGTCAACAGCTAGAATTTCCAAAACATACTCGCTGAATAAGGATGCATTCATTTTCAAAATTGGCACTCTCGATACCAGAGATATGGACAAGGTATCTGATTTATACATAAAATTCGTGAAAGAATCAATGCGTGAAACATCCTCAGAGGAAATTGCTTAACATCAAAAAGCGAAGTTTTAGATTTTATATCTGGAACTTCGCTTTTTTTATGCAAATAACATTGCATTTTCCATTGTGTGAATATAAAATAATATTATGTTTATAGTAAAATGATTGGAGGCGTGAAAGTTTGATCGTATGCGTAGCTGTGGATGATAATCTGGGAATGACATTTAATAAGCGGCGCCAGAGCCAAGATCGGGTGCTAAGAGAACGCTTGCTAGAATTAACACAGGGTAGGGACCTCTGGATGAACAGTTATAGTGTCCAGCAGTTTGGATCCCCCTTACCATGTAATATCATAGAAGATAATGATTTTTTGGATAATGCAGGATCACATGACTTCTGCTTTGTAGAAAATATGCCTTTGGCAAAATATCAAAACCAAATAGAGAAAATTATTCTCTTCAAGTGGAACAGAGTATACCCGGCGGATACATACTTTGATATACCGTTAGGATCCGGATGGACTTTATCATCTACGTTCGATTTTGAAGGGAGTTCACATATAAAAATTACGACGGAGGAATGGATTTGTGAAAATATTTAATTGGATTTTTTCAGTGTTTTGTATTTTGTGTCTGCCGATATACGGCTTTCACGCAGGACCGGTTCTAATGTGCCTGCTCGGTATTCTCTCATTACCAATTGATCCCATGAAAGAATTGTGGGAAAACTTGCCAAAGCCTAAATTACGCCCTTTAATTATTGGCATCCTGTTTGTTGTGTTTTGCTGCATGATACCAACCCGAACCACGCAACCGGATATTGCCGGCGAAATTTCAACCGAGACAGAAACCCGGCTGGCAGAGATAGAAACAGAAACGCAAGAAACAGAAACGCAGGAAGTTCTTGTTACTGAAACCGAAAGCGAGGTTCCGACAGAGGTTGAATCCGTTGCAGCTACTCAAACGCAACCTTCCACAGAAATAACACTTTCTATGGACAGCATTCCGGCGTATTCTGGAGAGCCATATGTGGCAGTAAATGACAACGTGCCGGAATTCCGCGATACAGATCTCTCAACATCTTCCTACGAGTATTACAGTGATCTGGATGAATTAGGACGGTGCGGAGTGGTGTATGCATGCATAGGCACCGACTTAATGCCGACAGAAGAGCGTGGCAATATTGGATCTGTAAAGCCGACCGGATGGCATACTGTGAAATATGATGTGGTCGATGGAAATTACTTATACAACCGCTGTCACTTGATTGGCTATCAGCTGTCGGGCGAAAATGCCAATACAAAGAATTTAATTACCGGAACGAGGTATCTGAATGTAGAGGGTATGCTGCCATTTGAAAATATGGTTGCAGACTATGTGAAGGAAACCAACAACCATGTGATGTATCGTGTATCGCCCGTTTTTGAAGGAAGCGATCTTCTCGCAAGCGGCGTGCAGATCGAGGCAAAGTCTGTAGAAGATAATGGTGCGGGAATCCTTTTTAATGTGTATTGTTACAATGTACAGCCAGATATCGAAATCGACTATACTACCGGGGATAGCGCTTTAATCGCTGCAGCTGCAACAGATCAGAGCCATGCTTCCACATCCAGCAATGAGAGTGCCACCTCAAATGAGTCAGTAAGCACAAACGCCAGTGCTACTGCCGACAACTCCACCGTGTCCGGGAACTCTGGAAACTCCGATTCCGGTAGCACCGATTCTTCGTCATCTTCAAGTGACGGTAGTAGTGTGTCAAATGATGCATCCGGCGGATCAAGCACCTTAATGGTTTGGAAATCTGCAACTGGGGACAAGTATCATAGCATCAACAACTGCGGCAGAATGAATCCAAACAGCGCAACTCAGATCACAGAAGAGCAGGCTATAAAGCAAGGTTTGGGAAAATGCAGTAAATGTTGGTAAACTTTAGACAATGCAGTTGACAAAATGCGGTATAATAACTACAATATGCCATTTACAAATACAAAGGAGGAAAATGTTTATGAAAACAATTGTATGGGGAAATTACAAGGGCGGCGTTGGCAAAACAACAAGCACATATCAAGTAGCTAGTTACTTTGCCGAAATGGGACATCGCGTTTTACTGTTAGATTTGGACCCTTAGTGTTCATTAAGTCATATCTGTAGTAGAACCATGGGTAAAACGCTTGAATCATTTGCCGTGGACAAAACCTTCAATTACCTTCTTGAATTATATACCCGATTGATCAAAAAAAGGAATGATGTTGACCTTAAATTATTAAGTAACAATACTTATAATACTGGGTTTACCGCCATTGTAAGTGAAATGTTGCAGGAAGTACGCGGCAACTTATATTTCATACCATCCAGTATCAGTTATGCCGGATGCCGTCTTAATGACATGGCACGAAAAATGGACGCTCATCCGGACTGCATTTTCCTGATGAAAATGCTACTTGACGACATTGCACACATAGATTGTGTTGATTATGTATTCATTGATTGTCCACCGACAAATAATTTATTGATCGAGAGCGCCTTTTTGTCCTCTGACTACTACATTGTTCCAACGATCATCGACGAAATAAGCGCAAATGGTGTAAGTGATTATGTCTCTGAGATCGAAAAAACATATCACAAATATGATACGGATGAGGCAATCGGATCTATCCTTATAAGCAAAGTGTTCCCGAAAAAGACACAACTCATTGGCATTTTTGAAACACTTTATAAATCAAGACGAGAAAACGCCAGAAATCCAAAGCAGATACGCATTTTAAATGCTAATATTGACGCAATGGGAGTTAAGACACTGCTTTCCGATGAAAAAAATAAGTCTTTACAATATGTCCACGAATATGATCCCAACATGACTGAAAAACATATTTTTAAGGCTTATATCCCACATAAAGATAATCGTTCAACTGGTGACAGCATGCCAGAACTCACTTCTCACGGTCTAAAAGCTGAAGAATATCGGGAAATTGCAAACAACATCTATGAGGTGATTAAAAATGAGTAGACCATCAAAGCAAGAAATGATAGCCTATCTGTGCAATATATACGAATCCCTGTATCCATTCTGTAAGGAGCAGCAACTTCCTCCGGATCTTGTCGACAAATTGGTATACTCACCAGATGAAGTAAAAGCCGCCATCCAGCCACAACCTAAGCGACAGGGAAAAACTGATAGTGGTGCACATAGAGAATATGAAAATCCTTTTCACATTAACAGCAAAGAGGATGTAGAACGGGTTCTTAATAGCAACCAAAGCCTATCAAAAAAAGATCTTCTTTTTATGTATAAAGTTGTTTTTGGTATTCCCTATAGCGGAAATGGTACAAAGCAGGATATAATGTTAAAAATCCAAGACTATTATGTAAGCCAGTCACGGACCGCTGATCTTATGAAGAACTTGTACTAACTGATCTGCACACCAATAGGTGACAGCTTCCTTATTCTTTTGTAACATGCCCGCGGATAAAACCGCGGGCTTTTCCATAGAAAACAACTCTCATCGCCCTTATATCGTGTTATAATACACACGAACGCGTCCGCGAGATCGGAGCGCAGGAAAGGATACTTATAAGATGGACGAGAAAATGACAATGGAGATCACTAATGATAGATTAGAGGATGCGATTAAGCAGTATGCGGCGGAGCGCACCAAGGAGAACCTTACCACGGTGTTAAACCTGCTAATTGCATGCATAGCTGTAGCAATAACCATACATTTTTTATCCAAGGAGAATGCTTTAAATGTAATAAACGATGTGATTGCCTTAATCAGTTTGGGAATTTCTATCGAAGATGAAAAGATTAGCAACTTTTTCAAAACCCGAGCCCCCATATAATAGTTGTAACGTTTGTCGGAAAACATGAAAGCAGAAGATTTGTTCCGAAGTCAAAAGAGTAAGCCTTTCAAAAAGGCTTGCTCTTTTTTATTTGTCCATTCGACACATTTGTGGTAGAATGTAGAAAGTGTATGCATGATATACGAAAGGAGATGCGACTTATGTTATCAAATATAGAGGAACTTGTCATGGGAGTTGTGTGGAATACAAAAGAAATTCTCAACTCACAAAAAATTCTGCAGGGAATAATCGCTACATATCAGGAAAAGCCATCAACCAATGACTTGACAGCAGCCCTTTGCAATTTGGAGGACAAGGCATTTTTAGCTGTAAAAAATATGAACGGTTGCAATTACTACATCCCGCTTCTTGAAAGAGATATCTATGTGCGAACGCTCTACAAGGGAATGGCGGCAAGATTCTATGCCGGGGATGAGGAAGAAATGTATGCCGATATAAGAAAAGAGGACAGCACAATCCCAGACAATGACGATTTTACAGAGATGCGGCGGGAAGGTGCAAGAGAGGCTATCGAAAATCCCGATAAAAGCCCGTTAGATACCTTGCGCGATGTGTTTGGTTAATATTCCACGCGTTGCATTTATATGGTATAATTCACTTGACTGCATTGTATTTATGTGGTATAATTCACTTATATCAAGAAAGGAGTATAGTTTTATGAAATATTTTTCAAGAAAAAGAAAACCAAAACGCTTTTATGTACTTGTCGGCTTATTTACAGCAATGACATTGACTGCGTGGGCTAACTTCACCTACATCGACCACAAGGCTGAATTGACTCTGGAGGCGGGAAGTAAAGACGATCAGGTAGATTCCTTCATTAGTTGGGGAGAATACGGCGTAGTGAATGAAATGGTGCTGGCAGGCGGTGTAACATCTGGAAAAGCACAGGAGATTTTAAATTCTGGCTACTGTCTTCAGTATATGGATTCATGGAAAGCTGCCGGAAAAATTCCGTCGGACTTCACACCTGCATCCCAGAAGAGCAGCTCATCAAGCAGCACTTCCAGCAATGATACACAGGCAACAGCAACCGACAACAGCGGATCTGATTCCAAGAAAAGTGACACCAATTCCACCAAGACTTATACAGACGCGGAGATCGACGCGGCATGGAAAGCAGTCACAACAGTAGATCCGACGTGCGCAACGGACGGTTACATAGAATATAAGAACAGCCTTACGGGAAAAACCAAGCAGGAAGCAATCCCGGCGACCGGGAAGCATACCTACGAGGTAACGGACAGCACGGATGCCACCTGCACCGAAGCTGGCAGCGTAACATACACATGCTCTGTCTGCGGAGACACTTACACCGAAGAGACAGATCTGGCGGAACATACCTACGAGGTAACGGAAACAACGGATGCCACCTGCACAAAAGCGGGAAGCACGACATACACCTGTTCTGTCTGCGGGGACACATACGAAGAGACGATTCCGGCGACCGGACACGATGACGGCGAATGGACAGTAACCAAGAGCGCCGGAGCATTTTCAACCGGAACCAAGGAGTTGCGCTGCACCGTGTGCGGGGAAGTGCTTGACACAGAAACCATTCCGCAGACTTGCCCGATCCCGTTATTCGGCGTTGTAGCCATTGTTGTGATCGCGGGCGGTGCTATCGGCGGTGCGGTCGTTGTCGTTGCAAAGAAGAAAAAGGGAAAATAAAAAATGTTTCCAGAATTATCTTCATATTCAATGGCATTTCTATTAGTATGTGGACTTATGGTATTGGTGGTTATCATTGGAATAGCTATAAGTGCTGATTTTACATGCATTAGCGTAGTTATTATCGCTATAGGTTTTATCGCATTTTCCGGTATATTTTATATGAAGCGATCTTACAATGCAACGGAAAGCGAAAATGGTAGCATCACATATACATGTACCGTTTGCGAAGACAGCTATACCGTAGATACTGTGCCGGTAAATCGTACCACAAAAAATGCGGCAAAAAATTAGTGCAAATCAGCAGGAAACCGCAATTAAACAGAAGTAATACAAGAGGAATGGAGGGATTAAAGCATGTTAGGTTTTCCAAGCGCATCTGTAGGTACAGAAAACGGTCGCATTTTGATAAAAGGCACTGGTGGTGGTCGTTCCGCTGTAAGCATGAACATAGAACTCGAGGACAATATGTGCCGCGTTCGTGTCGATATGAGCGAAAGCGAAACAAAAGAATTGATTACGCAACTCACAGCGATTCTTGAGATGAATGAAGAAGTAAAGCATGGTGTTATGTATTAGGTAGCGTAAAATTCACAAAAACATACGATGCAGATAAGCTTAACTAAACACAAGAAAATCCCCTTAAAAAAGGGGTTTTTTTGTACATATTTTTGAGGTATAATTGTGGTATAATACACTAATGAAAGGAATTTAGAAATGCGAAAATACCTAAAATATCTATTTGTCTTAATTGCAGTCATTCTGGTATCTTTTGGATGCGCAGCGGTCACTCAAGCACGATCCTATACAGAAGGCGTTGATGACGCAGATCTGCAAGGTTTCTACAAGAGTTACATTCTCAACGGGCGACAGGTTGTATACAATTCAGAAATGCAAATGTACGTCTTTCAGACAGAGAACAAAACCCGTGTTTCAAACACATACTATCACACAGTTGCATGGGAGTTTTCTCGTACTGTTGCAGGAACAAAGGACTACTATCTGGATGCAAGCGGCAACCGTGAGTATGTTATGTTTGATATAGACTATCTCAATGAGGTCGAATACAATAAATCAAACGGATCAACCATTGCAACCTACACCTTATCGCTCGATGATCTGCTTAATACCATTCGCGCAAAAGACCAAGGGTGGTACGATGAAATCATGACTTTGATGAATAGCAATCAAACCGCCTACATGATGGTAGATGCTGTTATCCAAGTAACACGAGATGGCGGTAGAACATGGAGTGGTTCTATATGGAATGGTCAATATTATCGAACCCTCTACACTCATGAAAATTATACCAACCTTTACTCTATCTTCACCAATCAGCGTGTGCGAGATGGTATTGATACCCATTACAATATTGATATAGCCATCGGAGATAATGTGCCAGATATTCCGGTACCGGATGATGACATACCGGATTCTTCCGTGCATTTCGACCGGATGATTATCGAAAAGGACTACGAGGATTCCAATACGTCAACAAACAGCTCTGATGACTTGTATTGTGGCGATACCTATTCTTCGCCTACGATATATACCTATAATGCAAGCGACACCTTTGACATGGCAAACGGTATACCAACAACAGAAAGCTTTACAAACGGCATAGATGTGTCAACTTGGTTTGGACACGTAGGCGTTGCCCGCGTGAAACAGTCCTATCCGGTAACTGTGGACTACGATGTGACCGTCAACTTTCCAGAACAGGCAACAGGAACATATCATTGTTCCTATAATCGGGGCGGAGAAACAGAAAACACAATCGCCGGAACCATAGAGTACGGCAATGCGACCTGGAACGGGGACGACTGGGAAGGATCATACACTATCACAGTGACAAGACACGCAACCTTTACCGGCTCGTATACCTACCTGTTTGAGAATACTTACTACAGTATCTATGAAATGAAGCTGTTTGAGTTCGCGGACGCATCGGTATATAATGACGCAATCGGCAGCGTGGACTACGTGGTTGACCCGAATATCCAGTATTCTGCAACGATCTACTCAGACGACGCTGTATCATCAAACGGCACAAAGTCCGTAAGTTCTGCGGATGGCAGCTATTATTCAAACTGGAAGTATAACATATCGTATCCGGTGGAAAGTGATCCGCATGTAACACTGCCAACCATTACAGACGCGGATAAGGAGCTGACGGAAACACTTGATTATGACAGCCTCCCGGCAAGTGAGACAATCAAGCAGTATGTTATTGATACTGTCAACGCACGGTTTTCTGACAGAACACTCGCCGTAAAGAATGACAGCCTTTCCATGAACGGCAGAACCTACATGACAGAAGACAATATTTCCTTTGAGTTCGTGGCGGGATCACAGCTGCCGGTCGGACCGGAAGAGAATGATTATATCAACCACACGACCGGAAATCTCGCAGAGCAGACCGTTACGATTCCGGAGGAAATGGCAAACGGCACGTATTATACATCCATAGCCGCAGAGTATAAGTACATGGGTGCCATGAGCGGCGTCCGGCAGATGCCAACCATTCAGGACACGGCAGATGATCCAACCTATAACGCCATCTGGGGCGTGGAGGATTACATAGTAAATGACGGACGCACATTCAAGCAGAATGAGCCAATCGTGGTACATTCGCCGATCATATCCCCGTTTAATATCACGATCCCGGGCGAGACGACAGCAGAGGTACAGACACAGGCGAAACAGTCCGACGCAGTAGGTGCGCAGCTGATCCTTGATAACGACTACAGTTTAAACTTCAAGTGGCAGCAATATTTCGCCATGAAGGGCTACGACATGCCGGCGGGCTGGACAAAGTATGTTAAAACCAAGTACGTCCGGTTCCCGTTCTCCGTGGAAGTCAACGGGAAGTATTATGACATCAAGCGCGACGATATAACGGCAGGACAGGCACACGTAAACGACGACGACGCGAATGAACTGATGGAAACGAACGCCGGTTATACTGCCTGGATCGACGTCGGAGCAGTCGAACAGGTAACATTCTATCTGCCAACATGGGCGACGGAAGGTATTTACGGCAGCGACAGCGCCACCGATCAGGCTCGGTATGACTATAATAGTCTGCCGGTACAGGTAAAATGTTATGCAAACAACTATGTGAAGGACTTCGGGCAGATCGGCGAGGAGTACGAAGCCAACCAGACATTGATCGACGGCACAACCTATAACTATGTTGCAACATATGATTATCCGGTACAGATCAGCGGTGTCATTTACGATATGACGGCACTTTCTGTCAACGATGAACAGTTTTTCGGCGGTATTGAGCGAAGAACCGGTGTATGGCAGTTCTTCCGGAATGACCAGGATAAGAAGCTGGGATTCAGCAACCGGTTCGGCACCAATGCAACTAGATATTTCTTCACCGGGGATGTGAACACCTCATGGGAATACGTCAACACGCTTCCATTCACGACCGGAAAGAACAATGTTTTCTCTGATATGGGCTATCTGATTAAGGGAAACACCTTTTCCTTTGATCTCCGGACAATCGGCAACTTAAACGGGGAGAATGATACGATTGTTGTGAAACCGACTTACCGGTATATAGATGAAAACGGAAATGTGTATGAGGATGGAAAATTTCACCTGTATTATACGGACGGGGTTGATCCTTATATCGCATTCGGAAGTGATAAGGACAAGGAACACAGCGTGTCCATGGAGATTGGCGACCAGTTCTGTGACATGGATCTTTACCCCTTCCGCAGCTATGATCAGATCCAATTTACTGCCGATACGTTCGACCGGACGTGGAACAATGTTGCTCATATCGAAACGGAAACATATTGCGCAACCGGAATCACACTTTACCCGACACAACGCTTGTTAAGTGGGGATGAAGAGCAGCTGGAGGTAAACCAGTATAACAGCGCCGCAGACGTTCTCCGGTATAACAGCGGGCTTGACCGCATTTCTGGAAAACAGTACACAGCCTTTAAAAAGTCCATGCAGACATGGTTTGGCGAATATACTGTACCGAACAACCTGTTTGTGTCTCTCGTAGACGAGAGCACCGGCATGGATGCATTCAAAACAGCAATGGAAGAGGGCGAATATGTAACCGATTCCTCTGACTGTTGGAAAGAGGGCGGCTACCTGGTTCTCAACTTTGAAATCATCACTTACCGGGACGGACACGAGCATCTGCACTATTATATGAACGACGATCTTAGCGGAAAGTGGCTCAACATGTGGACACGGGAGCAGGGCGGTATCTCTGATGTGACTACAGTGCGATCCGGAAGAGCAGTGAATGACATTCAGCTGCGGACGGGTGACGTAGCGGTTATCAATATGACAAGACGGCTTTCAGACCGATATGTCAACGGTATCTTGTATATCAACTAGATGATCTAAAAGGCAGCGCGGCAATCATTTGTCGGCGCTGCCTTTCTGTGAAAAAGTCTATTGTATGACGTAGTTTGAATACTTGACTTTTCTGTGTATTTATGGTATAATTCACGTATGGTATCATAAATAAGGGAGGTTGTTGCTATGCACATTAAAGGAATCGGAACTGTTAGAAAAGAAGATGCAATGAAGTTTTTAACAAAGGAAGGACGCGACGCTGTGAAAAGCGGCGAGATTACGCCTGAAGAGTTGGGCGCGATTTATAAGCTGGAATTGGTGAAAAGAGCTTCTGCCATCGGCAGCTGTCAGGATACATTTAATGCATGTTATGACAGAGTGCCGGAGGAAGTCTTGGACAAACTTTCTCCTGAAGAAATCGCAAGCGTAGTGGACGCCTTTTACAAGTGCTATGGAGATGGGAAAGCCGCAGCAGATAAGTGAGCAGGTAAGACAAATAAAAAGCCGGGGGTTCCCCGGCTTTTCCATAAAGTTTAACGTAAAAATATAACAAATGTTTCAATCCGCAGCCACTGGAATCGCTAGTAGCACCAACACATAAAGCATCCATTATGTGTGACATATTTATAATATAATAGTTTGTGTCCACTGTCAACACGTTAAATATTGTCACAATAACAGTATACCCATATACACATCAAAAAGCCGAGAAATCCCGGCTTTTCCGTAAAGAATAACAAAAAACATAACCAATATTTCAATCCATGGCTACCGGAATTGCTAGTAGCACCGACATGCAGAGCGTCCATTGCATGTGACATATATAATATAACAAACCCGTTATCTTCCGTCAAGCGCTATTTCACAGGTGCAAAAACACCTACAAAATGGGTATAAAAACTCCTATCCAATCGGTGCCTCACACCCATAAGATGGGTGCATTTTTGCGCGTAGATTTCGAGTGTAGATATGGTATAATTCACTTTACATTTTTTAAATATTGTGTTATAAATAATGTGCAGGTTCATTTTCCTTTTATCCTTTCCAACGTCTTTATATAGCGCGGGCGCCCCTAATAATGGGGCGCCCGCGCTATACTATGTTTTCCATTTCATTTTCTTTTGAGCGATATGTGGTATAGTTCACTTTACTTTATGGTATATATATGGTATAATACACGTATAATATGAAAGGACTGGCGAACTATCTCGTGTTAAATCGTGATATTGTGCCAAATGTGTATATATGTACTATGTAGCTAACGATATTACCAAAGTGAATAACCGTCGTGTCGACCGGAACGCTGAGCGTGATTGTCACCAGCCGGCAAATTCAGATTTTTCCGCGAATGTTACTCCAAAAGTTCACGGAGAATATGTAACCCAAATTTTTGAAAATAAAGAGACTGGGTATTGCATCTTCTTATATAAAACAAAGGAAAAAGGGCGCTTGACTTGCGTAGGATACAATCTTCCGAAAGAAAAGAATGCAACGTACACTCTGTATGGAACCTTCCGTGAAAGTGAAAAGTACGGCTTGAATTTTGACGTCTCTTCATATGAAACGGAACGCAAAACAAACAAGGCAAGTGTAATTGAATTCTTATGCCTCCTCAAGGGTGTCGGTGAAAGAAGTGCGGAACGCATTTGGGACTCATTCGGGAAAAACACATATTCCGTTCTCGATGAAAATATTGATCGGTTAGAAGAAGTTCCGGGACTTACGGAGAAAAAATGTGTCCAGATTAAACAATCATATGCCGACATGAAGAGTGTGATGGAAATAACCAAGTTCTTGATCGAATACAATATTCCGCCACGCTATGCTAAAAAACTTCACGACTGGTATGGAACAGAGGCGCTTGCAAAAGTAACAGCAAATCCATATGTTTTGACTGCTTTTCGTGGGATCACGTTTGAAAGTGCTGATGCAGTCGCCATGAAGTTGAACAAACCAAAGGATAGCGCACAACGTTTTAATGCCTGCGTTCGCAGCATACTTATTAACGGTGAAGTCGAAGGGAACACCGGAATGGAAGTTACGGAGCTGCAGCGTCGAACATTTTTGACACTCAAACTGAACGAATATACTGAAAGTCAGAAAGAATGGATCCGGATGTTTACGGATAAGGAACTGCGCTCCGCGAAATTAGACGTAGACGGTACCGGGGTGAAACAGTACGTGTTTTCGGATGACATGTACTGTTTGGAAGAAGCTTGCGCAGGTATGCTTAAAAAATTATATTCCTATAAACCACCTCGGAAAAAATTGGAAAAGGCTCTTGTGAAGCCAGAGGTAGATGGCGATTTTGTTCTGGACGTTACCCAGACAGATGCCGTTATTCGGGCGCTGTCTAATGGTGTATCCGTAATTATCGGAGAGCCTGGAACTGGAAAGACTACTACTATAAAGCGAATCAAAGATGTTGCCAGTGAAGTCTTTCCTGTCATGCAGCAGGTCTTTTTGGCACCAACCGGTCGTGCTGCACGAAGAATGGAGGAATCTATCGGAGAATCGGCAGAAACCATTCATCATATGCTGGGTTTAGTTCAGGATGCAGATTTTGAAAAGGAAAACGACATTACTCTTGAAAATACACTTATTATTGTGGATGAACTTTCCATGGTGGATATTCGACTGATGCATTGCCTTTTAACCCATATCGGAAAGGATTGTATCTTGGTTTTAGTTGGAGATATTAACCAACTTCCGAGTGTGGGCGCAGGACGTGTTCTGCAGGATATTATTGAAAGCAATGCCTTTCCAGTAACCGAATTAAAACACATCCACAGGCAGGATGCCGATGCAAAGATCTATATGAATGCACATAACATCAACAATGGTATACATGCAATTGAAAATGGAAGTGATTTTAAATTCCACGAGTTAGAAATGGACGAGCAGACAGAAGTTCAAATGGTAGATCGTGTTGTCGAGCAAACGCATAAATACGGACTCGGCAATGTTATGTGTCTTTGCCCATATAAAAAAGGGTTTTGCGGCGTAGAGCGCATGAATACTCTTGTTCAGCAGAAGTTAAACCCAAAGACAGATGACTATGCGCCGGAAATATCCGCCAATGGATATCACATCCGGAAAGGTGATTTAGTTATGTGGATTGAAAAAAACACAGAAGATGCATCAAATGGCGATATTGGGATCGTCCAGGATATCATTTCCTCAAATAAGGAAAAAATAGTCTATGTTCGGTTCAATAAAAATGATATCAAATATGAGAGCGCCGATTTCAAATATCTCACGCTCGCATATGCCTCTACGGTTCACAAATCACAGGGGTCCGAAGCATCAGCTGTGATATCCTGCCTTTTTGATCGTCACAAACACATGATCTATCGCGCAATCCCGTATGTGTCCATTTCCAGGGGAAAGTCGATGGTTGACTTTTATGGAAGCATGAAAGTTTTATTTGAAGCTATCGACAATGTACAGCAGCTTCAACGAGTGTCTCTTTTTGGAAGATTTTTAAAACTTGACGCCGGCTGCTTTGTATATGTATGACGCATTGTCGGTGGCTAGTGACGCATTAACAAGGTAATACACTGTAGGATAACCAGGTATTTCCACTTGCAGAATTAAAAACGAGGTGATTGAATAATTTTATGACTAACACAAAAACAACTATTTCAGAATACACCACAGAAAAGTTAAAAAGCATGGAAGGGTCCTTCGTATTGGGCGGAGAAGCTTATATTACAAAGGATGCGCAGGTTTTCAAGAAAAGCGGAGACTTATGGATGCCATGCCGCGAATTTGCAACTAAGGGGTATCGGGCTGTTCGTCTTGATGATGGACATATCTATTATGTCCACAAGCTGTTTGCGGAAGCATTTATGGAAAAGCCTGCCGGGCGAGTGCTCTTAAGCTTCAATGATGAAGATAAGACAAATATTTCCTTAGACAACCTTGCTTATATTACCCAAAAAGAATTGACTGCCAAAAACTATGCCCGTTTAAAGCGGTCGGAAACTTATTTGATCGAGAATGGCTACCGGAATGTCGCAGACGGCGCATACTATATCAATCGGGAGGGAGAGTGCTACTCCCGCAATGAAGATATGATGTATTGTAAAGGGGTGATTTCCAAGCAAAGAAAGAAAGTAAAGGCGTGCTCGCTCCAGGGGAAGCCAATTCGCATGGATTATTATAAGATCTATGCGACTGCATTTATCGACAATCCTAACAATTATACGCATCTGCATTTTAAAACCGAAGGATCAACACGGCTTTCTGATCTTGAATGGATTTGCGATAAGCCCAAAAGTGCTGCCGCCTTAGAAAAAATAGCTGCAGAATACTATGGATACGAAAAATTAGATTTAACCGAGCAGACGAAAGAGTTTGTCCGGGAACGCCTTTCCGGAATGATGTACGAACGAATCGCAAAAAACCATGGATGTACCAAACAGTATGTGCACCAGAAACTACGAGCGGTCCGGATCAGTCTTGGAACCAACGAGCGCATATAAGTTTCAAAGCAAAAGAGAAAGGATATCAGATGACCGATGATTGAAAGAGCATTCTATAAAGAACATGAGCGCATATACGATGTATGCGGCGTAGATCGAAAGACGCAACAGGTGGAACTTTTGATAAACGATATTTGCATAGGGGTTCCGTTAAATATGGTCACCCTTCTTCTTAACACCCAAAAAACAGACATCTTTGGAGAAAACATTTTTGAGGGCGACTTGATTGCAGAAGAAAGTTCGGATCAGCCTATCGTTAGAGTGATCAAAAATGACGGGGATGGATTTTATGCCGAAAGCCTGACTCACGAAAGAGTACCATTAGAAAAGATAGTCGGATCAGCAAGAATCGTTGGAAATGTATTCGACGATCAGGATGGAGGTATGATATGGAACCCTATAAGTTTGAGATCGGCAGCAAGGTAAAATCAACCGACATTTATGGAAATACTGTATGTGGAGCCGTGACGCTATGCACATTATCTGAATTAAATCTCATCCTGGATAATGGGTTGCGCGTTGCTGCGCCTTGGCATAAAATAAAATCAGCTACTTCCGTGGGACGTCAACTACCCACCACCTAAAGGTAGTGGGCTTGTAACTGCCCAGTCGTCGTAACGGCTTACGCCTCCGACCTTTAAACCCCAATGGTATTGATACCAGAGTGGCGTTACATCACAGGGTGGTTGACAGCACCCTTTATAACAAAGTTTACTCTGCTATAACTGTATCAGGTACTTGGCTATCTGCAAGATAGTTGATTCCCATACGATACAGATTCATGGCTCCAATGCGGTCATCGTTGGACTTGTAACCACAGTTTTTACAGCAAAACAAATGTATCTTCTTATTGCGGTTAGACCTTTCGATATGTCCACACACAGGACAGCACTGGCTTGTATAATGAGAGTCCACCTTAATAACAGATGACTGGTTCTGCTTTGCTTTATACATAAGTTTCTGCTCAAGGTCATAGAAAGACCATGATACCGATACATAGCGGTCTTTTGTTCTGACACGCTCTGTAGCACTGCGGATACCCGACAAATCTTCCAAGACAAAAAGTGTATGCTTTGGGTTGTTTTCAACGAGTGCCTTTGATACACAATGGTTTACATTCTGCATCCAACGGTTTTCTCGCTGACCAATAGCTTTTAATCTTCGTCTTGAAGATGGAGTCTGGCGCATCTGGAGTTCCTTACGGAGTTTGGAATAGCTGGCTCGTTTTTGCTTGATTTTCTTTCCGCTGACGAAACCGGATTTATGCTTACTGTCATACGTGGCGACAACAAAGTTGATACCTCTGTCTATGCCAACAACATTGCATACATCGGAAAGGTTGCTTTCTTCAACATCATAGCTTACGGGGATATGCAGGAAATATTTTCCGCGCTTATTGACAAGTCTGGCAGTACCAAACTTATAGATTGTGTGGTCGAAATATTTAGACATACCACTCGCAAAATACGGCAGCTTCACACGACCTTTCAGCGTATTTACTGAAAAGCAGTTCTGCGTAAGGGAATAATCCCTGTTCCATACAAGGTCATACTGCGGCTTTTTAAAAGACGGCTTAATCCATTTGTTCTCAGTTTCGAGAATTGTTTTATAACGAGCAATAACTGTCTTAAATACAGACTGTGCCATTTGTGATTTCAGACCAAATCTTTTACGAAGTTCGGAGTATAACGCTTTATTAAGCGAAAACTGTTTTAAGTCGTGAGTACGGAACACATAATCGGAAACATAGTTACAGGCATCACGATAAACAGACATAGTATTATCTAATAATGCCTTGTCTGCATCAGATGCAGATATTTGTATTTTTGCAGTGACCGTAATCTGTTCCATAATTGTACTCCTTTCATTGATATTTCACTAAATATATTATATAATAATTGTTAGTGAAAATCAAGTATTGAGATGATTATTTATGGATAATAGATACACTTATCATAACAGGCGAAAATACAGTCTGAAAGTACATATTGTACTGGTTACAAAATATAGAAAACAACTGCTTAAAGGCAGTATCGCTGATGATGTGAAGCAAAAGCTTTTTGAGGTTTGTAATTCTAAAGGCTGGAAAATCATTGCTATGGAAACAGATAAAGACCATATACACCTTCTTGTAGGATACGATACTACCGATAGAATTTGTGATATGGTCAAAGTTATCAAGCAGGAAACCACATATTATCTGTGGCGCAGATATAATAATTTTCTTTCTAAGCAGTATTGGAAAAAGAAAATCTTTTGGTCTGATGGATATTTTGCTTGTAGTATAGGCGAGGTATCATCAGCTACTATACAAAAATACATAGAATCTCAAGGATAGGAGGTTGGTTACTCCTCCCGCCACCTAAAGGTAGTGGATTTCCGTAACCGAATTGAATTTATGAACCGTGAATTATCGAAAATTTTAAAAAAAGAGACTCTCGCAAGAGTCTCTTTTGGGATGCAGTCCTCTCGGGTTTCTGCAACACGATCACTGATACGATCATAGCACGCAGCTATAAAAAATGTCAAGGCTACTGCTTGCGAAAGTCTAACAACAGTGCTATAATTAACTTGCTGAGAAAATTATAACCAGTTGAACCGTCGTAAGACTTTTCAACAAACAGCCAAGCATCTCGTGTGCTTGGTTTTGTTTATATAGGGAACCGGTAACTTTAGCCGTACAAGTCTTCACGCATGCAATACTTTTTGCAAAAAACTATTGCAGAATATTAAAATACAATATATAATGCCAATATAAACACCATTATAAAAAACCATATAGGAAGTCATGTACAACATTTGTGCATGGCTTCTTTTTTATTGTTTATAATGTAGTTCTGGTTAGTTGACCGCGTGGTATACATATGGTATAATACACTTATACCATATAAAGGAGGGCTTCGCATGCGAAACAAACTTCGTTTCTTTGCCGTTATTATCGTGATATGCTTTTTATTTTATATGCGCAATGACCCGCAGGATGCCAAGATGCAAGCAAATCAAATTTCACAGGATATTGCTTCATCCTTAAGAGAAAATCTTACCGAAGAAAACGTTACATCTATGGCAACTAAGGTAGTGGAAACAGGCATAAAATTTTCCAACGCTGCGAGTAAGTTTGTAGAGCGCATATTCTCAGAATTTGGCTATGAGTCCTCTGAAAACGCGCTAAATACTGGAGGGACCGAGTATGAGTAGAATGTATTATCTCACAAGAGTTTTATTAAATAATGGTTATGAAAAATGTGGTGGTTCAGGCGGAGCAGAGTATTTTTATAAGATTGCTGAAGACAGGCATGTGCTTGGCTTCGTTGTCTGTGACAGCAATCAGACAGACGTTATCAGCGATGCCGGCATTCACAGAATGAGAAGTTGCTACAAGCGCTCACTGCATAATATGAATGACTCGGACATTCTTGTCATCGTATTTGGCGATAAGAAAAGTACAGCATTTACAGAAGACAACATTATGATCGTGGATGAATTCTGCCGCCGGATCGAAAAAGTTCGTGTGGATCAAAAATTTTCTCCGGTTGTTGCACTTGCAAGAAAAAGCGTTGCGTATGCCAAAAACGAAGACAAGCAACTTCTTTGCAACACAATGCGATCAGGCTTTCATAAAAAATATCACTGTTATCTGGTATATATTCTGATTGCCATGAACTTATTTGCCTTTATGCATTATTTTACACAATCGTCAATATATGGAGTCAGTGCAAAAACAGTAATACATGGTGAAGACTACCGGCTAGTAACATATATGTTTCTGCACAGTAATATGTCACACCTTGTATCCAATATGATCGCACTATTTATCATTGGAAACGCCCTCACAAAAAGAGTCGGGAATATAGCATTTGGCATTATTTATTTGGCTGGCGGGATCTTTGGTGGATACGTTTCCTGCTACGCTTCCTTTTGTGGTGCCAAGGATATGTCAACAATTACCGTAGGCGCTAGTGGCGCAATTTTTGCCCTATTAGGTGCGCTACTTGTAGATATGTTCATGGATTCCAAGGACATTGCCAAGGGAATAACGAGCGGCGCTACCGCGCTTATCTTGAGCGGTTTTGCTCCCCATGTGGATACCTTTTGCCATATTGGTGGATTTTTAAGCGGGATAATGATTATGTTTATAATTAACGTACTAAACGAAATCCATTTCAATCTTGCAGAAATCAGAGCGATTAAGAAGCAACAGCATGTGCTTGGCATCAAAAACTAAAATATAGGGAGATGGTTTGAATGAAAATCTCAAAATATATACACCTCGTAGCTTTTACACTGTTTAGCATAATGGTAGCGGTTGGATGCTCCAATAAAAGCACTTCATCCATAAGCACAGAGGTTGTCGAAACTATAGATCCACCTAGCGCGCATTCTGATGAATCGTCTGGATCTAAATATATTTTGGTAGAACCAACAGAAGTTCCGGAAATTGGACAGTCAGACTTCAACAAATATTCCGATCTACAGCGTTCACTACAGGACATTTTATCAGAAACAAATTAGATATTTTTCTGTGACGCATTATGCAATTTTTATGACGCATTGTCTGTGAATTATACTTGACTGTAATGTGTATTTATGGTATAATTCACTTATAAATGAAAGGGGCGTTACACATTATGGAGAAAACAAAAAAAACAGAAGCTACAAGCACAGATAAGCAGGAAGTATCAGCGTTTCCGGAATCTACATTCTCACACTTATGCAAAGTAGCCGTTCAGGCAAAAGAAACCGAAGTGGCAGGAGATAATCCGAATAAAAAAGGACTTAAATACACACCATGGTCACAGGCATGGAAAGAAGTAAAGTTGAGATATCCGGACGCAAGTTTTACCGTAAAAAAATTCGGCGAAAATGAACTTCCGTTTCAGTTTGTCCCGGGTATGGGCTATATGGTATACACATCGGTTACTATTGCTGGAGAAACACTTGAAATGTTCCGACCTGTTTTGGACAAAAAGAACCATGCTATGAAAGACGCTCCGTATGAGATCAAATACAGAAGCGGGGCATCCGCCTGGGTTATGAGTGCTAACATGCTGGATATCAATAACGCCATCATGCGCTGTCTTGTAAAAAATTTGGCAATGTTCGGTTTAGGGTTGAACGTTTTCGCCGGAGAAGAAGAACCATTTTTGACCGAGGATGGTGAAACAGACGACAAGGCAAATGCCGAGGAAGAGCAGAACAAAATCAACGCGCTGACGGAAAATGTGAACAAGATGATTATCGGGAAAGATAAGGTCGATGAACTGACTAAAGCCTGTGATGACGCTGGCGTACCTATCGAAACTCTTTTACAGAGATACGACAAGGATTCATTAGAGGAGATGACCTTTTTGGATTACCGTAAGGCAATGGCTGCATTAAGTAAGTTGACTGCCTAACGTAAGTTGCTCTATTAGTATACATAGAACACGGTTCCCGTCTGTCTACGGGAGCCGGCTGTTCATACAATATGGAAAGAGAGGACAAACAAATGAAAAGAAAGACAGTATTGGTGATCTACAATGAGGAGAAGTTACAGAAAGTCAACGACCAGCTGGCGTTTATGCAGGAGCAGCCGATTTTAAACTCTGGTAAATTTCCTCGCTACTTCAAGGTGACTGAGAATGAATTTGAAGAGATTGCCGCCGCAGAAGATCCGTTGGAAGACAAGCATGTTTTTGCTGTAATTCCGGCATAGGCGGGCTATGGAAGTAAACCATAGTTCGCCGCCAGGCATATTTGCGTGGTATTATCCTTGCGCATAGCGTGTATGTATGGTATAATTCACTTACAAACAATATGATTTTATTAAAAACGGGCGTTATGCCCGTTTTTCTTTTAAAAAGGGGGAATTTATAATGTCTGAACCTATGAGTCTTTTGAAAAGAGACGGACGAACCGTTCCTTTCAATGTAAAGAAAATCGAAGTTGCGCTCAATCAGGCAAATGCCGCAACGGAATCAGATTGTAGAGCAACTACATTGGAATTGATCCAGATAAGAGATAATGTTGCCACCAATTTCAAGTATCTCTATGAAAACGGTCATACCGACTTGACGGTGGAAGATGTGCAGCGACTTGTGGTCAATGCAATAACCAGATTCAATAAGCCACGATTACTGGAAAATTACATCACCTATAAATACCGGCATTCATTGCGCCGTGATATTGTAGGGAATGCGACAGATGGCGGAATTCTTGAACTCGTCGACGGCTGCAATGAAGAGTGCAATGAAGAAAACAGCAATAAAAATGCAATTATCAATAGTACGCAACGGGACTATATTGCCGGTATCATAAGCAAAGATCTCACCAATAGAGTGTTGCTGCCAAAATACATTGTAAAAGCCCACAACGAAGGGATTATTCATTTTCATGATGCAGATTACTTTGTGCAGCACATGCACAACTGCTGTCTAGTCAATCTGGAGGACATGCTACAGAATGGCACCGTTATCAGCGAAACCAAAATTGATACACCTCACAGCTTTTCCACTGCCTGCAATATTGCTACGCAGGCAATCGCACAGATCGCCAGCTCTCAGTATGGCGGACAAAGCATATCTCTTACACATTTAGCACCATTTGTTGATGTTAGCCGGCAGAAAATCCGAAAATCTGTAAATTCAGAATTTGCAGCGGCAGGAATATCCGCCACGCCGGATCAGATCGAACGCATTGTAGAAAAGCGCCTGGCGGAGGAAATTAAGAAGGGTGTGCAAACAATCCAATATCAGCTGGTAACGCTTATGACAACAAACGGTCAGACACCGTTTATCACCTTGTTCATGTACATTGATGAGGCAAAAGAGGGACAGGAGAGGAAAGATCTTGTTCAAATATGCAAAGAGGTGCTGCAGCAGCGGATACAGGGAATTAAGAACGAACAAGGAGTATGGATAACTCCCGCATTTCCAAAAATCATATATGTCTTAGACGAGGACAACATTCACGAGGGTAGCCAATACTGGGAGCTGACAAAATTGGCAGCAAAATGTACCGCCAAGCGAATGGTTCCGGATTATATTTCCGCAAAAGTTATGCGGGAAATAAAAGAAGGAAACGTTTACACCTGCATGGGTTGCCGATCATTCCTCACATATGAACCAGATATTAAAAATCCGGATGGATCGCCTAAGTTTTACGGCAGATTCAACCAAGGCGTTGTGACCTTAAATCTTGTTGACGTTGCACTAAGTTCCGGTGGTGATATGAATGAGTTTTGGGATATTCTTGAGTACCGTCTCGAAAAACTTTGCTATCCGGCTCTTATGGAGCGGCACAACAGGCTGAAAGGAACAAAGACCGACGTTGCACCTATATTGTGGCAGCATGGAGCTTTAGCCCGGTTGCAGAAGGGGGAAACAATTGACAAGCTTTTATATGGTGGGTATTCAACACTGTCTCTTGGCTACGCCGGTCTGTATGAAATGTGCAAATATATGACCGGAAAGTCTCATACAGATCCAGAAGCAAAGCCATTTGCACTTGCCGTTATGCAAAAGTTAAATGATAAATGCACGGAATGGAGAGGAAAAACCAACATTGGCTTTTCTGTGTATGGCACGCCATTGGAATCTACCACATACAAATTCGCCACATGCCTGCAGAAACGTTTTGGCTACATTGAGGGGATAACGGACCACAATTACATTACCAACAGCTACCATGTAAATGTCCGTGAAAAGATCGACGCTTTTTCTAAGCTGAAATTTGAATCTGAATTCCAGAAATTAAGCCCTGGCGGCGCGATCAGTTACGTGGAGGTACCAAACCTGCAACATAATATTGAAGCTGTATTGTCTGTAATGCAGTACATCTATGAAAACATTATGTACGCGGAGCTGAATACCAAAAGCGACTATTGCATGATATGCAATTATGATGGGGAAATTCAAATTGTAACGGATGAAAAAACCGGTAAGCTAGTTTGGGAATGTCCGAATTGCGAAAACAGGGATCAAAAGATGATGTCTGTGGCGCGGCGCACCTGCGGGTACATAGGATCACAGTTTTGGAATCAAGGTCGCACAGAAGAGATCCGGGATCGAGAACTTCATTTATCGGCAAATTCATGAAGCAGGAATCTCGTTATTTTAATGATGAGAGGTTCAAAATTTTACACATAAGGAGAGATTATGTTAAAAAAATACATTATTGTTGAGGATATGGAAACAAAGAAATTATCAGTCATTTCAAACACCGAGTACCGTAAAGAAAACGACAAAAATATTATCCCAAAATACGATGCTATTTCCGATGCTGAAACAATGGAAAAAGCAGAAGCTATCTTGGCACATATACGAGAAGTTGGAGGAGTACAAAATTATTTCACGGAAATAATGGATAAAATGCATGTCCATACAGTTAAAACAACGGAACAAACAGTCGTTTCAATTGTTGAAAATTTGCCAGACGGATATGTTAGAGTCAAACAGCTTGATAACAGCCTTTACAAAATCATGGATGAAGGAACTACAGAGCAGGAAGACGCCATTATGGTAATGCTGGGGAGCAATATCAAATTAAGAAAGTGCAAATTGGGCGAAAGGAATTAAATCATGCAAATGCTAGATAAAAATTATAATAAGTTAGAAATTGGTGACAAAGTGCTTCTTTTTGGAATGATTGGCACAGTATATCAAGACACAAACGCATTGGGGCTATTTTTTGAAGAAGGTATTGATTGGAAATTGGTAAAAAGCAATATGACAAAAATACAAGGATGCAAAAAAGAGATTTATTTTTGCTACAACAAATACTTTATTTCTTTCTGGGAACTGATGAACAATCTTACCACAGGCGAAGAAGATGTCTGCCACATTGCTGAAAAACAGTTGCCCTACTAACATGCATTGGAGATAAGGCGAAGAAACAGATGTACCAGTGTGCATGTTTCAAAACCGCACTGGGATGGTTGTAAAAAAACGTATAGGAGGAACTTAAGATGGATTTGATCAGTAAACTTTATGACTTTGTGGAAAATGGTGGAAGGTTAGAGGCGGGCAAAGAGCCTGTTTACGGCGAACCGTTCTATCCGGAGTATATGTGTCAGCTTGTAAAGTCAACGTATGAAATAGGTGACAGAGTACAAGTTGAAAGTGAAAACGGAATGTGCTCAGGAGTAATAATTGCGCTCGGTGGTTATGACATGACACTTCTTATATCCGGAAACAAGGTGTGGAAAAACCAACAAAATGTCAAAGAAATACCGTGGCATCATATTCGGTCAGTGGAACTAAGTAAAAAGCGAAAATCCGACTTTGATATAAATTCAGTTGATACCGAAGCACGTTATCAGCCGCACACAAAATTATATGAGGATGAATTCTGGGAAGAAAAAACAGAAAACAGAAGGAAACGCCGGGAAGAAGATAAAGAGCAATTTCAGGCGGCATGTAAGGATGTACCATTTGAAGATTCTCATGTATTTTGTATTGATGATGGATGCAGACTGTATTTTCCATTCAAAAACAATGGTGTGAGCGCAGAAGTCTATATTGTGCAGGATAATGGAAAGCATGCAGAAAAAATACCATGTAAAGTTGGTACGCCCTACCCAAACAAGAACAGCTACCACGCCTATAACCATAAGGACAGCGATGGAGACTGCCAGTTATATACATATCTACCAGATGCAGAAAAAGAATATGAACATGTTTCCATCGTATGCGTATGGACAGTGAAATTACCAGTCAATGGAAAGAGCACAAATATTAAATTTGTTCACATCAATTGGGCTGGAAAAATCGAGCCAACGCGGGATGAACATAATATGCATCTTACAAATATGAATATTTCAACAATTTGCGGGTACGGAGATGCGGTGTTTGAAAAGGATAATAACTGGCTTCTTGAAAATATTATGGCTGCAGATTCTGTGTTTGTATTGTACCCAGAGGATGATTCAATACGTCCCATCAAGGAATCAGATAATGACGATATTTATGGATTTATCGCGCAACAAGCATTGGCACATTTCTCAATAAGGGATTTGCTACAAACGATGGTTTCAGATAGTAACCAATTTCCAGTTGAAGTCACTGTTGAAAAAGAAGTCATCATGCCAGGATATTTTTCAAGCAGTTGGCGGCGCGGTAAGCAACGATATGAATTTAAACTACTTTCACAAAACAATAAATAGGAGGGCAAACAAGTTATGCATGGAGAAAAAGTAATAGCTGAATTAAAACCTATAGTAGACGAAGGGAAATGTTGTATCGTTTTTGACTTTGGATTTGTGTCTTGTGATTATGTTTTTTACGAAGATCCCCGGCTATCTTTTTCTATTAACGGAAAGACAATGACTGATTGCAAGTTAAATCACAGATATCCGAACGGTAATTATATTACCATTAGTCAAAAAAGAGGACGGAGAGTATCTAAGATCGGGTATCCGTATGTCTTAGACATGGAGAATAAAAATGCTAAACTAGAACTTATGCTATCGGTCTGGGAAACAACTATTATACTTCCAATTCAGTTGTCACTTTCTAAAGAGGCACCTGTTTGTGGTATATCACTGCATTACATTATTGACCAATCGGAGCATTTTAAGCTATGGTCACATAAGCCAATAAGTCCTACCGGTTGGATGGCAAAAAGCTGGATTACAGAGAAAACTCACGATACGCCGGGTCAGAATGTTGTTATATTGGGCAAAATAAATGATGGCATTCTCAATAAATATGATACGGCAATCACACCTTTCCCATGTACACCAGATAGGTTGTTACTTTTATAAATGGCAGCTGCAAAAATTGGAGGTATTATTCCTGTGAAATAATATGGGAGCGCCTTTGACACTCCCCCTACCTAAAGGTAGGGGGATTCCTGCTACCTGCCAATTGTATTGGCTGACCAGTCCATTTCTGGTAGGTCGTAGTGCAAGTTATGGGTATGCCATTACCCGTCCTAGAGCAGAACATATAGTTCTCTAGGCAGTATGTCTGATATTGCTATCGCCAACATACTCAGTTGAGTTTCTTATGTTCATAGCACCAAGGATATCTCTGTGTGTATGGAAACCACACTTGCAGATATATTTTCTGTCATTGGCGTGATGAACATTGCCACAGACAGGACACTTTTGACTTGTATATGCAGGATTAACATACTCAACTTTTATGCCTGCAAGTTTTGCTTTGTATTCTATAAACTGTGCCAGTCTGTAGAATGACCATGTATGCAGGCTGTGGTTGTTTTTACGACTTGTTCTTGTCGTGGAACGGATGTTCGCAAGCTGTTCCATTTTGATCACGGACACTCCATGCGCCGTTGCCGTGTTTACTATTTCACGGCTTAGTTTATGGTCAATGTCTTTCATAATACGCTGCTCTTTATTGTTGATACGTTTTATGGCATCAGTTTTTTTAGCCTTGCCTAACTTCTTGCGAAGATATTTATAATGCCTACGCATATATTTGTTCTTGCGACCATTACCATAGAACTTAACGCTTCCGTCAGAGATATATGACACCGCAGGACACTTAATGCCAAGGTCAACGCCCATGACATTTCCATCGTCAGTATATCCGGGTTCAGCAACCTCATACACGATTTGAGCAACTATCTTATTGTCTTTATAGACAATACGCATTGTACCGAATTTGGTGTTAGCAAATATTTGTTTCTGCTTATCCGTCATGGAAGTGCGGATAGATATACGCTTTGATTTGCCGTTTATCAGAACAGGAAACTCGATGCAGTTGTCCCTAATCTTAAAATTCTGATTATTAACGTAGCAGCATGGTCTTTTAAGGACAGGAACTATAGGTTCTTTTATTGTGATGTTAGATCTCTGCCTAGCAAGTTTCTTGTTCTTGGCAGAAGCCTTACGACAGTCCTTATTATACTTGTTCACGATGGATTTAGCATCACGGATGCATTGATTTGTCAGAGCAGACGGAAGGCTGGCATTAACATCAGCAGTTGTGTATTTACTGATAGATGTACCGCTTGTAGCAACAGAAATAAGGCTATTAACTGTACTGATATACTTGTTCATAGCCATAACAACAAGAGATTTCTGTTCTCTTGTCATATAAAGTTTTACTGTTTCTGATAGCTGCATATTTGATACCTACACGTTTTTCTGATTTTCAATGTATTGTTTGATTACTGCAAGTGGAGCCCCACCAACCGTGCTTACAAAATAGCTGTTTGTCCATAAACTCGGAAGTCTTGATTTGAGCCAAGGGAACTCCGTCCTCAATACTTTAGAGGAATATCCCTTAATTTGTTTAACCGCTTTATGCACTCCGAACTGCGGGTCTACTTCCATAAGCAGATGCACATGGTCTGGCATGATTTCCATTTCGATGATTTCGACATTTAGTAAGTCGCAGGTTTCTTTAATCAGCTCCTTTAAGCGAACGTCAACACCGTTTATTAAAACGGAATGCCGATACTTAGGACACCATACTACATGGTATTTGCAGGAATAGACAACATTGTGATTAGATTTATATTCCATACATATATTATACAGCTATAGCTTATCTAATGTAATAGAAATTAGATAAACTATAGAAAAATAACAGTCGCCTTTTATCTCCATTACTAAAGTAAGGGGCTTTACGGCGATGTTCGGTAAAAAGCAGGTTCGCTCCTTTTTCTTTTAAATTGACTACATGGTATTTATATGGTATAATTCACTTATACTATAGGTAACGAGGAGGCATTTATGGCATATGCAGAGAAAACAGCAGTATCCGTAGCAAAGACCAAGGCAGATATCGAAGAACTTATTCAGAAAGCGGGAGCCGGTCAATTCGTATCTGGATATAAAGAAGATGTCGCAGTTATCGGTTTTTCGTTAGAAAACAGGCAGATTCGGTTTTTATTGCCACTACCAGACAAGCAGGATCGGAAATTTTGGTATACACCAGAGCAGCAAAGAAAGCGAACCGAAAAACAGGCTTATGAAGCATGGGAGCAGGCGTGCAGAAGCAGATGGCGGGCATTGTATTTGATCATCAAAGCGAAATTGGAAGCCGTAGACAGCGGAATCAGTACAATTGAACGTGAATTCTTATATGATATCGTTCTCCCCGATGGAAAGACCGTAGGTGAATATATGGCACCGCAGATTGAAGCTGCCTACACAACAGGAGAGATGCCGCCTATGTTGCCGATGCTAAACTAGGCTTTAATAGGAGGCTGGGACACACAAGAAAAAAGCAATATTAAAATCAATTATATCAAAGGAACAAAGGAGATAATCATGAACAAAAAAGATGTATTGGAACTGAAACGACGCTTTAAGAAGGATGCCTGCACATTTACACGGCTGTGTGGTTGCTATGTAGATTCTGACCGAAATAAGGTTTCTACATTCGGAGAGACATTCTTAAATCTGGAGGATGAAGAATTCTACAAATACCTGGAAATTGCAAAAAAAGTTATGTCCGGCACGATCGGCAACAACATTCTGGAACTGGAATTTCCGACCGCCGAGGAGGCACCCGGCGGAAGACAGCAGTTTTTGATGGGTCTGCGCGAGAGCGCTTTAAAGAATGACGATCTGATGGACACATTCTATGATCTTGTCATTGAAAATTACAGCTATGCCGGAAATTACCTGATTCTGGTTTTCCACGATGCTTACGATGTGATGACCAAGACCTCCGACAACAATAAGCTCGATGAGTCCGAGGAAGTCTACGAGTATCTGCTGTGTGCGATCTGCCCGGTCACTTTAACCAAGCCGGGACTTGGCTACCGTGAGGACGAGAATCGTATCGGACCGCGTATCCGCGACTGGGTGGTCGGCGCTCCGGACACAGGTTTTGTCTTTCCGGCATTTACCGACCGCAGCAGCGACATTCACTCCGTGATGTTCTACACTAAAGACACCAAGGCGCCGCACTCTGAATTTATGGAATCTGGTCTTGGTTGCGGCACAAAGTTGACCGCCACCGAAAAAAATCTTACTTTCCAGAGCATTGTCAAGGAAGTCATTGGCGAAGACGACGAGGAAAGCGCTGCTGTTTTCGGGGACATTCAGGAAAATCTAAACAATATGATTCCGGTCACGGAGGACGAGACGGTGGAACCGGAACCGGTCATTGTTACCACAACCGCCATTGCAGATGTCCTTGCAGAAAGCGGTGTTACCGAAGAGCAGGCAGCTGCCATTGAAAAAACCTACGAAAATGTGTTCAGCGAGGAACTTCCGGAAGCCGGACAGTTGATTGATTCCAAACTGGTAGACGCAAATAAAAGACGTAAAGAAAAGCTGGAACTGGTAAAACAGGTCGAAAACTTAAAGCAGCAGCTTGAGGAGACGCGCTCCGTTCCGGTCTCGGAGGAGGATGCCGACGGCGAGGATGTCCCTGCGGTCAAAACTTATGATGTCATTCTCCGCGTCAAGCCGGAAAAGGTCGGACAGATTCACTCCCAGGTCATCGACGGTCAGAAATGTCTGGTCATTCCGATGGACGAGGATGAGCACGCCGCTGTCAACGGTGTCAATACCACCGTGTAAGCAAAGAAAATAATCACTTGTGCATATTGTATAGTTGTGGTATAATACACTGTGTAAACAAAAAATAATAATCAAACAAAAAAGAGTAGGTAGCCACCTGCTCTTTTTTTGTACCCACAAAAGGGGAGAAAGCGAGGCTAATTATGGCAAATTACAAAATGACAATTAACACCGACACTTATAAGTGTGGGAGATGCAGCAAAAAGTTAGCGTTGGCGAAATCGTAGAGAAACTAAAGAAAGAAAGGACTGTAAGGGTACCGTTCAAATGGTTGTATGACATTCGGCAATACGATAAGGATATGAACGGCTGCTACATGGAAATTACAATGGTTGCGTAAGAAAGGATGGACTAATTATGTTAAAAGCAATAAACATCAAATGGGACACAGACGGAGATAAGGAAGTATTGGCAAGGCTGCCAAAGGAAATGATTATACCAGATTATCTGGAAAGAGAATATGATCCTAACGATCCATATGCAGAGGAAATTTCAGATTGGTTATCCGATGAAATTGGCTTTTGTCACGAGGGATTTGAGATCATTACAATTTATGTGGAAAAAGAATTCCCTAAATTAGAAGAATGTGATAAGGAAACAGAACTTTGTCTTGCATCAATAGGAAGGGCGGGGAAATTAGTAGAACTAATGATTGAAAGTAATGAACCTGACAATGAATTGGAGCCAGAATATCAGGAGCCGACATACATTGTCTACATTACAATAAATGGTGAAACGATTGACAGATTAGTTCATCCATATGATTTTGAAAATATGGATGCACGAGAAATAATTCATATTTTGACAGATATTTTTTTAAGAATTGGTGAATCTAAAGATTTAGAAAGCGTCAAGAGTGTTTGACGTAGATACAGTGTTATAGATAAGAAATTAAAAAACAGGAGGATATGCAAAATGAAAAATTGTAATTATGCAGAATATCGCAAACTGGTAGATCAGATGTTTTATGGAGAAACACAAACAAACGAACATCTCAATGAATATACCGAGATTTTGAGACAGTATCTTGTCAAGGGCGGCGCCGGAGCCATTCTCTGTAAAATGGGAATTGGAATAGAACTAACAACAAGAAAGCTTGCGTTGTTACCAGAAGAGATCGTCTCAAAAAGATTCATATGGATAGCCGGTCCGAGAGCAGGCAAATTGCTGGACAAAGTGGAGGTTGAATCTATCGGGATGTTTCTCCCGGGCGGAGCATTGTATGAAAATCCGCAATAAGAAGAAATGGAACCGTTTCCCTGATAATATTCCACCAGATGTCCCGGAAGAGGAAGATTTTGGTGTTGAGTATGTGATACAATATTTGCTTCCAAATGGAAAGACTCAGACAACTATTGCTGAGTGGTTACCAGAAAAAAGCTGGAACTGCATTTATCCGGTACTGGCTTGGCATGAATATGCACCTGTGTCCGCGTATGATCCACCAGTGCTTCATATGAAAACCAGAACTTGATTCCAACGTAGAGTTGTGGTATAATACACAATGTAAACAAAAAATAATAATCAACCTAGAAGGAGCAGATTTCGGTCTGCTCCTTCTTTTACCCTTAAAAAGGGAGAAAGCGAGGGAGTAAGTAAGGCTTATGACGAAGAAAGAATTGCGAGACAAATTAAATGAAGGTTCACATCTTGAAGATCTTTTCGATTTTTCTGACGGGCAGGAATGTATCATCTACAAAGGCAATTTTGAGGTCTCTGACAAAATTATCTACATTCCGGACATTGATCTGAATCAGATTGATACAGAATGCGCCTTAAGCAATGAGGATATTGAAAATGTTATTCATAACTGCTATACCGGAAACGATTTCGTAGAAGAATGCAGCGGTCATGAAGATTTAGCAAGAGAATTATTCGATTTTGTTGATTGGCAGCATCCAAATATTCAAGATTTGTTAGATGGATATGATGACGAAGAATTTGAGGAAAGATATGGCTTTTCAATGGAAGCGTTAGGGTGAATCAGACTTTTCAACAGAATGATTGGAGGATACGATTATGATGTACAATTATGATTATTTAAACGAAAAAGCTAAACCATATGGAGGTATAAAGAAAATATTTGATGAACTTTCAGATTATGCTGATGAGTTTGTCATTGGATATTTAGAAGCAAGATGCGGGTGCAAAGTTTCAAAAGAAGATGTTATAAAGGAAGCTATGTTTACATCAGTATGGGAAGGATGTGAAATTACCACTCCTTGTAAAGTTAATACTGTAACAAGAGAAATCTTTGATATTGAGAAGGTTGATACTCCAACTGATGATGATGGAAATGAGTTAGAAATTCTTGACAGAGAATATGTTACAGTAGATGGCGTAGAATACTGTGCTGGAAGCGCTTCCTCTGAGACAGAAGGATGGAATCCAGATAAAGATTATTGGTACAAATAAAAGGATGATTTATGGAGGAAAATAAAGATGCTTGTTGGAGATTTAGTTTATAGTGATGATTTTGATTGCAATTGTAATTATGATATTTATGATTGTACAGAAGCCGGAAAGCAATATGGAGATGGAGCAGAATTGATTTTCAGCACAAAAAGGAATGGATTTCGTAAGCCATTAGATCGCATTCTCGATATGAAGATAAAATATATTACAATCCAGGATTCCACTATTGTAATAGAAGCAATGCATTGAACCGATATTAGTCGCTTATGATAAAGACGAGTTCCAAGAAAAATATGGATTTTCTATGGAAATGCTAGGGTAAATCAAAAGAAAAGAATATAAATAACATTGAAACAATGATTCCGAGAATGGAGGAAAAAATTATGACATTAAAGCAAATTGCAGAGAAATATAACTTTAGATACGAAAAGAATTATAAAGTGGATTGGAATAAAAAACGTGATGAAAATAACGCAGATGTTTTTATTCCACTCACAGAAGCACTTCTGGCTAAAAATACAGATGGTAAAGATACTGTATGGATATACAGAATAGATAACTCGGTTTTCTGTTTGGGAAATACAGATAATCTTAATCTTTGGCTGTCAGATACCAGAAAAGACTTAACAGTAGACAAGCTTGTTGAATTTATAAAAGACCTAAATGATTGGTCTGAAAACTACGGTTGGTCAATACCTACAAGGGTTATTATAGACCCTGAAGATTGGCAGGAAATAGCAGGTATTTGTGATGCTTATGAGGATGAAAGATATTGCGAAATATAATAAGGGTATGTGAAAAGCGCCATGATTTAGAGTTGATCTTGGCAGATAGTCATGGTATAATTCACTATGTAAACAAAAAATTATAATCAACCAAAATAGGAACGGACCGCGGTCTGTTCCTATTTTTTTACCCTTAAAAGGGAGAAAGCGAGGCAAATTTATGTTAGAAAACAAGGAGTTTTACCCAACACCAAGAGCGTTACTTACAAAAATGACTGAGGATATGAATTTCAGAATGATACATTCTGTCCTTGAACCGTCCGCAGGGAAAGGTGACATTGTAAAATACCTTTTGGAAAAGGCAGAGTCATGTTCCAATGTGACCTTGGATATTGATTGCATCGAGAAAGATCCAAATTTACGCCATATTCTGAAAGGGAATGATATGCGTGTTGTTCATGATGATTTTTTGACATATGATACCATGAAAGCATACGATATGATCATTATGAATCCTCCGTTTAACGAGGGCTGCCTGCATCTTCAAAAAGCAATACGGATGCAGGAAAGATCTGGCGGGGCGATCGTCTGCCTGTTGAACGCAGAAACACTGAAAAATCAGTGTAGCAATGATCGAATCGCTCTTATGAAAATGATTGAGCAACACAATGGTTCAATTGAGTTCATACAGGACGGCTTTCTTGATGCCGAAAGGAAAACTGCAGTGGAGGTAGCACTTGTAAAAGTACAAATTCCAAAGCCAGAAGCAAGATCCTCCATTATTGATACCTTAAAAAGAGAGAGAAACGTGCAGGAACCCGCCGCATCTGAATGCGCTTATCTGGCAGACAATGATTTTATTAAAGCCATTGTCGACCAGTACAAGATGGAGGTAGAAGCTGGGTGCCGACTGATCCGGGAATACGAGGGAATGAAACCGTTCATTTTGTCAGAATTTAAGCGAAATGACGATGGAAGTTTTCGGAGTACCGAATGTATCCTTTCTCTAAATCTCTGTACGCAACACAATCATTATGATGGAAATGCTTCTATCAACGAGTATATCCGCTTAGTCAGAAAAAAATATTGGAAAACGCTTTTTACAAATCCAAAGTTTGTAGGTCAGCTAACGGAAAATCTGCAACGGGAATATTTTAACAAAGTATCTGAACTAATGGATGTAGAATTTTCTATGTTCAATGTTCTGGAAGTGAAAATCGACATGCTCAAGCATGTGTCTGACGGTATCGAAGATGCCATTATAGATTTGTTTGATGAATTCAGTCACAAACATTATTGGTACGATGATTCCGGAAACAACATTCATTATTATAATGGATGGAAGACAAACAGTGCATACATGGTAAACAAAAAGGTAATCATTCCTTTAAATGCATTCTCATCCTGGTCCGGACGTTTTGAGACATATCACATTAAAACAAAATTACAGGACATGGAAAAATGCTTCAATTACCTTGACGGCGGCAGAACAGATGCACTGGATCTCCAAATAGCATTAAAACAGGCAGAGGCAAACACGCAGACAAAAAATATTGATCTCAAATATTTTACAGTTACGTTCTATAAGAAAGGAACCTGTCACATTGTATTCAAGGACGAAGAACTTCTGAAAAAGTTCAATATCTACGGATCGCAGCGAAAGGGATGGCTTCCACCGGCATATGGGAAAAAACATTATTCCGAAATGAGTCCGGAAGAGCAGACTGTAGTGGATGAGTTTGACGGAAAAAAGACATATGAAGAGGTTATGTCTAATGGAGAATTTTATTTCTCCAACATCAACATGCATCTGTTGGATTGCGCTGGCTAACAATCTACCTATTGCAATAGGAAATGTAGGCAAAGAGACAATATATTTGTCTAGGACGCGTAATTATGGTATAATTCACTTTATAAGAAGCAGTATGGCTATTGCGGGGCAGATTTTCTTCTGCTCCGTTTTTGCCTATACTGTAAAAAGAAAGCGAGGCACTTTTAATATGGAAGAAACACAGATAAAAAATCTTATTGAACAGCTAAATACTGCAAATGCGGCATACTATAACGGCGAAGAAATCATGTCAAATAAAGAATGGGACCGCTTATTTAATGAATTAAAAAACTTGGAAGACCTCACCGGGATTATTTTCCCCGATAGCCCAACACAACATGTTGGCGCTCCGATTATTAAAGGACTTGCCGAATCCGTTCATGAATTTCCGGCTCTTTCTCTTGATAAAACGCAGGATATGAATGACTATATCAATATGTTTGAAAAGCTAATGCGCCCATCTAATCACAATGTTGTTTTAATGTGGAAAATGGATGGCTCCACTGTACAGGCAACATACACGCATGGGCGGCTGCAAAAATTAGTCACGCGAGGAGACGGCGAGGTCGGGCATCTTATTACCCATAATGCTCACAATATCCATGGATTACCCATTAACATTCCATATACGGGGAAATTAGTGGTTCGTGGTGAAGTCGTTATGAGTTACCGCGAGTTTAATCGAATTCAGATGGAAGATGGAGGTATTTATAAGAATGCCAGAAATCTTGCAAATGCAACCATTTCTATGTTAGATAGTTATGAAATGGCAAAGCGGGAAGTACATTTTAAAGGCTTCAACCTTGTCTATATGGATCAGCTTGCAGAACTCGCCAGTTTCAATGATAGGCTCGACTGGATGCAGATGCAGGGATTCGATGTAGTGGATCATGAACTGTGTGACATTACAGATCTTCAAAAAGTTATGCAACGTTGGACTGACAATGTATCGCATTTCGACTATCCGGTGGATGGTTTAGTAACAGCATCAGATGATGCCGCATACGCGGACACCCTTGCAGGAACAAATCATCACCCAAATCAGATGCGCGGATATGCGTTCAAGTGGCAGGACAAAGAAGAAACTACAATATTGAGGAAGTTTGAATGGAGTCCATCTGTAAACTCTCTAAATCCAGTCGCGGTTTTTGATCCGGTGGAATTAGAAGGAACCACCGTTACAAGAGCATCGCTACATAATGTAACATATTTGCTTGGCAAGGATCTGCGTGTCGGGAATAAGATAACCGTATATAAGGCAAACATGATCATTCCACAAATTGCAGAAAATTTGAATATGGAACGTCATTACAATGGGGATTTCTACGGATACGATGATATCTGGAGTCGTCATAGCATACCGACCCAATGTCCTGTATGCGGTGCGGCAACCAAACTTCGAGAAACAGGCGATGATCATAATAAGACCTTGGTTCTGACCTGCACAAATCCGGATTGCGCGGCGAAAAAGCTGAAACGGTTTAATCGCTTTGTGCAGAAAGGCTGCATGAATATAAAGGGAATCAGCGAAGAGACAATCGCAAAATTCATTTCCCGGGGCTTTATCAAGGAATTTGCGGATTTTTATAAATTAACTGACCACAAGGCTGAGATTGTCTCCATGGACGGATTTGGGGAAACGATGTTTAGCAATCTTGTAGCGGCTGTTGAAACATCCCGAAAAACAGATTTTGTGTCCCTTATCAATGCTCTGGGCATACCTAATATCGGAAAGGGGCAGGCAAAGGTTTTATCAAAAGCATATGCTGGAGATATTGGCTCATTCTTTCATGATGTATATGCCCGCCACAGCTTTTCTACAATTGATGGCATTGGTGACGTGTTGGAATCTAATCTTTGGGATTGGGGAAATGAATACCTTCGTTATATTGAATGGGAAGATGATGATGCCTTTCCAGAGGGTATAAATCTGGAGATCTACCATCTGCTACAGGAAGTCGAGATCGCCCAAACCAACGGCAACGTTGCAGCAACATTATCAAGGAAGACGTTTGTTATTACTGGGAAGCTCAATCATTTTGCGAATCGAGAGGCACTCGTAGAAAAAATTGAGGCACTTGGCGGCAAGGTTTCTGGTTCCGTTTCAGCAAAAACGAGTTATCTTGTCAATAATGATGTAACCAGTACATCCGGCAAGAATAAGAAAGCAAAGGAACTTGGAATCCCCATTATTTCAGAAGAAGAACTACTATCTATGCTGAAAGAAGAAAATGCGTAAAGATTCGACAGAAATCCAGCAAATCCATATCCGTATGCAATATTTATTGCATACAGTGTATTTGTATGGTATAATGCACTTACATGATAAACGATAAAAAGGAGGACATGTTGTCATGAATAAAATGGAATTAGTTTCCGCAATCGCGGAGAAATCCGATTTAAGTAAGAGAGATGCAGAGGCAGCGTTAAATGCGTTTACAGACATTGTTGCCGACGAGTTAAAGAAGGGCGAAAAGATCCAGTTAGTAGGATTTGGTACATTCGAGGTATCTGAAAGAGCAGAAAGAACGGGAAGAAATCCGCAGACTGGCGAAGAGATGGTTATTCCGGCGTCAAAAATGCCGAAATTTAAGGTCGGCAAGTTGCTGAAGGATTCCATTAAGTAACCCGTGATATATAACCCAAAAAAATTTTTAGCCTTGAAAAACCCAAAATGTACAAAACTTACTGATAATAGCTGGGTTATTGATTGG
>ENA-ORLY01000766-ORLY01000766.1-human-gut-metagenome-genome-assembly--contig:-NODE-766-length-42780-cov-3.917359_pt1 | contig 42780 bp, 66 predicted proteins | sample MGYA00243071_ERZ508832 | MGnify/ENA primary metagenome ERZ508832 (study PRJEB26277, sample SAMN04329777) | human gut metagenome | biome: human-associated habitat | host: Homo sapiens | place: USA... | reverse complement strand
ATAGAGAGATAGGGGTTTCAGGGGAAAGAGAGGAAGGGGGAAGAAAGGGGGGAAGAGAGGGCGGGGGTGCGTTACTGTAACTGTTACTGTAACGGTTACTGTAACGCTCTCTGTACTTTTTTACCCTGTCCGCAGTCTTTTTCCGGGCTGCAATCTTCTTTCGGATTGATGTCAAGGAATCTCGTTCCGCTTCCCCCCAATCCTCTGCTGCCTCCCCCCCAGCAAGAAGGGCGAAAAACACCCTATCTCGCTGGATGCTGGAGAGGTTGAGAAGCAACGTCCTGTCCTCTTCTGTGAAAGAAAGTGTAATCATCTTTTGCCTTCTTCCCTGTTGAAATCATAAGCGAATCCCAGAGGTAGAGATCGAACCCCCGCGTTTGGATAAGAAGGCTTTCAATTCGTCCGGTGAAAAGTAAACCCGGCTGCCAATGTTGACTGCTTGAATATCCTGAGATTCCCTCAACCTGTCCAGAGTATCGGTGCTGATATTAAGGGCCTGAGCGGCCTCTTTCCGGGTCAACAGCAATTTTTCCATTTTAGACTCCTTTCTCAAAACGGAAACGGTCCGTCGCCACTGTCATTGTCCCAGGGCAAGGGCCCATTATCAGGAATGGCGGCGAAGCCGTTAGAGGGCGCTGCGGCCTTTTTCAAGGGCTTGTCCGGGGGCAAGGTGTATTCCCCGCTGCGGACCCGATCTGCGCTCATGGCGCGGAAAGGACGCACCGCCCAGCCGGTTTTCCCGTTATAGGACCATTCCTCATTCCGGAAGAGGATGCCCACCAGCTTCCCCACCAGGGAAGTCTCCTCCCAGTTCCAGGTGTACCCAGGGTTGGAGTGCTCAAAGGCGGTGGTCAAGCCTTTGAAGGAACTCTTTGTCAGTTCGTCTTTGTCGGTCCCATCGTCTTTGGGCAGGAATTGCCGAAGTGTCCCTTTCCAGCTTTTATCTTTCTTGGGATTGGATTTATATTCTCCGGTAAAGTATCCTCTCTGCTCTCCCTCCTCAATGTCGAAGAGGATCAGCAGCTGGGGACCATAATTGGTATCCGCAAAGGATACCTGCTTGACCCGGCAGACATAGGCGTCCAGGGGGAGTTTGGGTCGATCAGAGAACTCCTGCACGGAATCCCAATTTTTCGGTTTTTGAATCATAGTTTTTGTTCCTCCTTGCGGTTGATTTGATTTAATTCATTTCGGATTGTATCCAGAATGCCGAACATGGAGAAAATGACTTCTTCCTGGTAATGCAAAAGTAATAAACAAGACTTTGACAGGCTGTTTAATTCTTCATTGATGTCCGTCTTTTTCTTTGGCTCATGAGGCATTTGATTCACTCCTCCTTTTTACTTAATTGACATGCTTTCACGTTCTTCCAAGGAAACTCCTGGGGCTTCATTCCCGTCTTTCAGCCACTTAGACAATTCTGTCCGTTTGACGTCCGGTGACTTATACCGTAGAAAACGGTCCTCAAGGCCGGCACGTGTTACCCAAGAAAAAAACGCTTCTTCGTCCGCGATGTTTACTGCCTTGGTGTGTCGGAAAGATACCGCACAGCGCGGTGTTTGGAATTTTTGCCCGGCCAGCGCATAGGACAACATATCTCTCAGCCGATCAACCTTTTTCTCTGTCCGCTTCCTACGCTCGTTTAATACGTCGATCTCGTTTTTCAACGCAGTGGCAATGGCAGAAAGATTCTTAATGTAAAGCGCAATATTTTCCAATTTCTCTTCTCGCTGCATCTGCAAGGCGGTAAGCTCTTCCAGATTTGTAATCTCACCTGTCTCTGGGTCCGTCCCGGCCTCAATCGCCGCATCAATCGCGGCATCGATTTCATATAGCTTCAGGTTCACTTGAGCCTCTCTTTCCGTCTGCGGGGACAGTTGACAGCCCCCAATATTCTCTAATCCGCTGATCGACAAATTTCAGGTCATTCTCAATCTCCAGGTCAAACATTTCTTCGGGCGACTTGGAAATGTCCATTCCATTGGATTGGGTGCGGAAAAAATGGCGATCCCCTTCCACCATGCAGCGCAGACAGATTGTGACCATTCCCTCAATGCAAACCTTCTCGTCCAGCAGCTTTCCAATGGTCCGCAGCCTGGTTTCTCCAAAATCGGATGTAGTTTCGTGCATGAGGATATAGACGATGACATCCTCTGGAAGCTGCGACTGGATGAACATCAGCAGCCGCCAGAAATTGTCCGCGATATCGTTGTAGAGGTCGAACGTAGAACTTCCCGCCTTGGGTGCGGAATGACCTTTCATGAAAGTGTTCGTCAAAAGGTACCCAGCGTCATCAATGACAGCGGTTTTGGTGGGCATCTTTTGCAGGCCAGTGGTAATGGTCTGGTAGCTGTCTGTCTTCATCTGGTATCGGAAGGTCCCAGGGAAAGGCAAGCGTTTGCCCACCACGTTAATCAAAAAGATTTCATCTGGGGCAAAGTTTTTCAGGGAACGGGACTTCCCAGACCCACTCTTGCCATAAATCAAAACTGGAATCCCGATAAGTCATTCCCCCTTTTCGCCGCAGTCCAGGTATTCCTGAAATAGGTCCATCTTCTCGTCCAGATAGGCGGACATGGTGAAACTGTTATATAAGAACATGTAATCCATGAAGTCATCCAGGCATGTGTCCATGATAAAGTTCCGGCATGTCCTGGCAGAAACCTCTATGACCACCTTTTTGGGGAAAAAGTTGATTCGTTCCTCCATCTTGACAAACCTCCAATTTTTGTTACAATAAAACTCAGGAACAAAGAGAAAATAATTTTTTCATAACATCTCCTTTCTGAACTCTGCCGGTGCTGCAAACCGGCAGAGTTCATTTTTCGCCTTTTTCACGGAGTTCTTTTTTCCATCGGGTGATAACCGTGGTATTCACGCCGTAATGGTCGATCAGCTCATGGTATCGAAGAAGCTTTTCCTTCTCTGGGAAGTCCTCCGGCATAGGGATGCGGTACCAGCCTAATTTTTTGTTTGGGCACCCACCGTTGCAGTCTGGCTTAGTACAATTCAAGCACTGCTGGATTTTCTCCGGGGAATCCCAGTTCAATCCAGGATAGAGCATGGTGCGCCGGATGCGTTGGCCAGGGATGGGTTCAGAGGGCGCGTCGGCCCACGGCTTCCTCCCTTCGGTCTGCACCTTGACCCCGTTGATCTTCACCATATACCCACCCCCTTTCGCACCTGGGGCAGAGATATACCTTCTCTCCAGGTTCCAGGGCGGACACGTTCCACCGCTGCTTACACCGGCGGCAGAGACGATACACCGCGCCCCTCATACCACGCGGAAGGGAATGCCCCGGCGGGCCAAGGCGGCGTTGATCCGGCTCTTCCCTACCTCCCTTCTGCGCCGGGCCTCCTGGCGCTTTCTGGCCGCTGGGGCAATGGCCCGCAGCAGGATGTCCATATCATGGCGTTGCTTGATCTCTTGTACTGGGTTCATTCCAAGTTCTCCTTTCTAAATTTTTCCGGCATGAATGATTGTTAAGTAATCCTCATCTGTAAAGCGAAGTGCTTCCCCCATGAGAATCAATTCATTGAGGGTAAACTTCCCTGGGTCTTTTCGGCGGGCCTGTAATGGAGTTCTCGTTTTTAATCCGATGAGCGTCGAAATGTTCTCTTCTGTCAGGCCAGCTCTCGCTTTCCCGACACGATACACAACGCCAAACTCATCCCGCCACCGGTCCACCCGGTTTTGCTTCTTCCTTCCCATTGTTTCGCTCCTTTCTGGCTGTCTCAATGTCAGAGACATTACAGCGGTAAATTCTCGCCAGATGTACCCACTTCTTCCGCAGAGGGAACGTATTTCCTTGTTCCCAATGACTAATTGAAGATTGTTCAATATCAAGCATCTTTGCTGCGGCTTCCTGGGTTAATCCGGCATTGATTCTTAATTCTTTTAGGTTAATATAAATCAGTCCTTTCCTTATTTGATTTCCCAACTCAGCGCATGAGGGACGGCCCCACAAAGGAAAGGAAACGAAGCATCAAGGGGGGAGATGCTGAAATAAAGTTACATGGGAACCGCCCCTCATACGCTGGGTTGGATTATTATTTTTAATTGACTGCGCTGGGCAAAACAGATAGAATAGAAAAGCCATTCTGGCAATAAGGCGGCCTCCGTCCTAAGAAGGGAGGTGTCTTTATAGTTAAGAAGGCATTCTGTTCCTCGGATGAGGCAAAAGACAGATTCCTGAAAGACGGATACGTCATTACTGCGCTATCCTATTTCTCATCTGTCGGGGTTGTTTCCTACTGTCTTGAAAAGGGTTCCGAACGGAGCCGAAAACTTGGCAGTAAGTAATCCCTCATTGGACGCTCTGTGTACACGCACAGGGCGTCCTTTATGCCTGTGCAATCAATAGAAGGGATAGTATACCGGGATCTGGACCAAAATACCGTCACCCGGCGCTGTGATGGCCTGAATCAGCTGAAAAAGGCCGGAAACAACGCCCGATGTTGTCCGAATCCACTCCCGCTGCAAGCATGTACCGTGTTGGGTTTTCTCCCAACCCAGGATGCTTTCATAATAGGCGTCTGGGACACGATAATATCCAAATGCGCCCTGCTCTACGGCCTGGTGCAGCGCATCCCGCACACACTTTGGCGCCTTGAAATCCATGTCAGCCACCCAGAGGGGCAGCAAGTCCTCCTGCCCAAAGGTCGCCAGAAGGGAATCCCACTTGGCGCTATTGGTGCCCCTGCGGTCCAGGAGCGCGATTTCCCGTAGATCTGTTTGCACCACTAAGTTCCCTCCCCTGTTTGTTTTGATTAAATTTTACCCCACCTTTCTTCCGGGCGCAAGCGCCATTGCGCTTCCATAGAAAACCTTGGAGAGGAAGACAAAACCTCCCTTCCTTTTCTTACCACCTTTTTTCATTCTGACGAGAAAATTTCCCGCGCTTCCCTCCTCCTTTCTCTTGTTTGCCCGCTCAGTTGTGGTAGAATTGCTTCAAGGCAGGGTGATTTAGCACATCTCAAAAACTCCTCGCCTTCGCCGACTTCTTCAACGTATCGCCGGATTATCTCGTTGGCCGGTCTGACATAGCGGAAAGGAGATAATTATGGGATTGTTTAATTTTTTCAGAAGTATAGATAAACAAACTTCTGAAAAAAAACTATTGATGAGAAACAAATAATTCCACAACTAACTATTGCCCCAGTACAAAATGTCCTATTTGACGATTCAAAAACATTAGAAGAAAAACAGAAAGCTTATTCTGCGATACGAGATGAAGAGGAAAGACGAATAAATGAGATGTATGACACCAACTCAATAGAAGGGATAAAAAGTATCCCCGTCCCGTGCAAGGAAGTGAATGGAGATTCTTCTACTGGAAGGGTTGAATATTATCTTCGCGGGCAATGTTTCTTTAATCATTGGAAATCAGGAAGAGTAGAACTGGCTCTCGCTTGCCTTCGTAAAGCACAAGAGTTGATGTTTGTTTCCGATATGGTATGGAGACGTAGTGATTACTTGCGGCTCGTCGCATATTTGTATGAGGCTGGAAAAGATGCAGAAGCCGAAGAACAACTAAAAAAAATAGACAGTTTTTTAGAAAAACAAGATATTAAGCAAGATGCGAAAATTAAAAGTATAGAATTGGCGTCTTCGCTTGGCACAGACCTTGTTGAAGTGCTCTCATGTCCTACTCCATATTGTGAAGAATGCGCTAAATATCTAAATAGAATTTATTCAATAAGCGGAGAAGACAATCGATTCCCGAAACTTCCAGAAGGTTTTACATCCAGGAAGCCAGGACATCATTTTAGTTGTTTGAGGGTTTATCCGTTTTCGTATGGAATAACTCCACTTTCTTTTGATTGCGAAGATGTTATAAGTTATAGCAATCGCCCATTTATTGATGAAAGAACAGAAGAGCAAATTGAAGAATATAATACATATCTCAGATCAAAAGAAGAAGAAGCTAAATTGCAAAGAAAAAACGAAGATTTTATGCTTGAAAATGCAAAGAGGAAAAGAACCGATTTGAATAATTTGCAATGGTTGAAAGAAAACATTCCAGATATTGCGCCTAAATCATTGAGTGGCTTCAGGAGAATGAGAACAACAAACTCCAAAAATTATCAAAAAATAGTAGAAGAAGCCGCAAAACTGGGGAAAAACATTTAATTTCCACCGATACAATGGAAAGCTCTGTTATTAGTTATTTGCTAAAGCACAAGCTTAAATATTAGGAGCATGATAAGCAGGCTCAATAAAAACAACCACGCTACAAAAAGTAGCATTGAAATATCGCCGATATCTGCATATCGGAATAGGGATTTGAACCACTTCAAAAAACCTTTCATTTCCTCACCCCTCTCTTTAATGCTAAGTTTTTCCCAAATATTAGATTCCTCCTTTTTGTTTCCTTCCTAATGAATATTAGTTTTAATTGACTTTTTGGCTACCATCTGATACAATGCAAATGTCAAAAACATTGAGGAATCAAAAAATGGTAGGAATATCAACTTCATTTTGCTTTAGTTAGCGTAATAATTATACCTAATAATTATTAGCTTGTCAACGTAATCGGGCTAAGTCTTCTTAGTTCTACCTTGTGCACAAAAATATAGGGGGGTATTTATGTTTTTTGACGTATATCAAAACCTATGTCTTTCGCTTGGAAAGAAACCAGGAACGGTTGCCCGAGAACTCGGAATAAGTTCTCCTTCAGTAACTCAATGGAAACGAGGATCGGTGCCAAGGCCAGCCGTATTGAAAAAAATAGCTGATTACTTTAATGTGTCGATAACATACTTGCTCGGAGAAAATGATCAAAAAGAAAATCCCCCGACTGAAAGTCAGAGGATTCTTGAAAGCGTCAATTCATCTGAAAACGTAGATTTACTTCTTCATATAATAAAAAACGAAGCATCTCTCAGCAGAGAACAACTCTTGAAGTTACAGGGTTTTGTTTCAGCATTGGAAGCGGAAAATAAATAAAAATGTCTTATCTTCTCTGCATCAATACCTCGTGCAGGAATGTAGGATTTAGAGAAAGATAGAACATCTTGTTATGAGGGAAATAAATCTGACAAAAAGCGCCAAAAAATCTATTCGACTAATTTATAAAGAATATAAGCGAAGAATTCGTTCTGGGGTCCCAAAAGAAAAGGCTATAATATTCGACCCTGTTTTGGATTTTGACTTAAAGGAAAAAGTCAAGAATGATAGACCATTATTAAAAGATAGAGGCCTTTTGAAACTCTACGTAATAGGAGGATTCGCGATAACAGACGAAGGAATATGCTATTGTGAGAACAGAATAATACGATCTGTAAAAAGTTTTTTTCTCTTTATCTTACAGTTTAGACCCTAATATATCTTCTAAATAGCTTTTTGCAGCCTCAATAGTTCTTTCGCCCAAATACGCTGGCTCATCTATCATAATGTCATTGATTTCGATAGTATATTTAGTTGGTATTGCCGATCTATTAGGGATGTTAATAGAAAAAGAGAAATTCTCTGATGGAATAATTGCTCCGTTTAACATTAAGAGCGCAGATTCCCCATCCGAAGCAATTAAAACTTTATTATATCTATCCATAAAATTCCTCCAAAATAGATAACGCCTTTAGTGTTATTTTGGAACATTCTTTAAGACTTGGTTTGGACGCCCTATAATATTAAGCCTCATGTCGTCTATTACGTCAAATTTTAGTGTGACAGTCGGAGGCGCATCCACATTCTCCTCGATTTTGTATGAGATGAGATGTTCAATAGGATGTCCGTCTACTAAAACTTCACGCTCATCTCCATAGGCACGCACTTCAAATCTTTTCGCCATACTTGACATTCCTTTCCGTCAATCAAAAAAACATAATTTTTTCGCTTCTTCTACTGTTTTCGCTTGGTTTTCTTTCGATAATTTCATTATACTATTTATCAGTGCTTTTCGCAAATCGGAATCAGAAATAGATTTATTTTCGTTTCCCACACACATAATAAAACCCTCCGCAAAATGAATATGGTATCGTGTTGTGGGTACCCACAACACGCGATAAGACGTCTTATCGCTCGATTTACCATATATTACCATTTTTTATCGCGAAAACAACACGGGATTTGTCGAAAAGAGAAGACGGATTTCTTGTGTTTATTATAGAACATTAGTTCCAGTATGAAAAGGGATTGCGGAGGGGAATTCACTCTCCCCTACCCTAATATCAGGACAAAGGAAGGATATGTTATGAAAAAGAGAATTCTTGCGCTTGCCCTTGCCATTGTTGCGATTGCTTCAGTTTCAGCATGCGGCAGTGAGTTAAAGTCCAATGATGAATCCAATAAAGAAAATACTTTTGCAGAAGATACCGTTAATGAAGAGAAAACAATTGAGGGTCTGTGTGAAGCAATACATAAAACAGAAACAGAGGATAAAGTCATAACAGATTTTACACCTCAGTCCGGAAGTACAGGTACTATGTATCTTGCGAACATACAAGAAAAAAATGGTGCAGCACCAATTGGTACATTTTTAGTTTCTGGCGAACAATTAGGCGCTATGTATTATGAGGCTCGGCAAGCAAGGCCACAAGGAGGAATGGATGTTAAGGATTTCTTTTCAAGTGCGTTAGATTATCTTGGTTTTACAGAAGAGCAAAAGGCTACAGCAAACGCGCTATATGATTATATGGGACTTCAAGGCACCTCAAAAATTGTTGATATCGGCGGATATCGCCTTGTGGCTTATATGGGAGAAAAATTTAATTATTGTCTTTTGTCACAGCCGGCATCAGAAGTAAGTGATTATATTGAAGGCCAAATCCTTGACCTTGGTAAAAATGATAGCAATACTACAACGTCTAAAGAATCTCAAACAACAATAGGTCAGCGAAATGCATTAAGGTCTGCGACAAATTATCTAAACACAATGGCATTCTCAAAGAGTGGCCTTATAGATCAACTGGAGTATGAGGGATATTCCACCGAAGAGGCAACTTACGCTGTCGAGAACTGCGGTGCAGACTGGAATGAACAGGCCGCAAAATCGGCACAGAATTACATTAACACTATGTCATTCTCCAGGTCCGGCTTAATAGATCAGCTTATTTATGAAGGGTTCACACAAGAGCAGGCAGAGTATGGAGTGAGTGCAGTAGGATACTAAAACAAGAAATCCCCCTGGTGCGGTAACACCAGGGGGACCTTCTAAATAGGGTGATATGAGATGCTCCACATCACCCTCCAATCATATCAGAATGGAGGAAGAAAAGCAACATGAAAAAGAAAATGCCAACCGCGACAAAGCTTCCAAGCGGCTCCTGGCGCTGCCTGGTGACCGTAAATGGCAAAAGGGTATCTATTACCGCTGATACACCAAGTGAGGCTCAGGCGAAAGCTGTCGCCCTGAGAGCGGGTCTTATAGATAAGAAGAAGGAAAAGAAAGGGACAAAAACACTTTCAGAGGCAATCGATGAATATATAGAGCAGAAATTTAACGTATTGTCCCCGGCTACCGTTCGAGGGTACAACACAATCAAGAGGAACAGGTTCAAGACGATTATAAACAGAAATATTTTTGATCTAAGCAAAGACAACGTTCAAAGAGCAATAAACGATGAAGTTAAGGTCGCTTCGGCTAAAACAATCAAAAACGCCTATGGGCTTGTTCGGACTGTCTTAGAGGCAAATGAAATTTATATCCGAGGAATTAAGCTCCCCCAAATCATAAAACCAAATAAAAAATATATTCAAGAGGAAGAAATATCAAAGTTATTAGAAGCGATCAAGGGTGACCAATGTGAAGCTGCCATTCTTCTCGCGTTGTGTACTGGTATGCGTAGATCCGAAATCATTGGACTGTGCTCAGATTGTATAAATGTAGAAGCTTGCACGGTAACTGTCCGGCGAAAGATGGTCCCCAATGATAAAAACAAAATGGTTTTAGTCGGTGGCGCCAAAAATGAAATGTCACAGAGAACTGTAATCTGTCCAAAGTTTGTTATGGATAAAATAGAACCATTGATTAAAGAAAATAAGACAACACCGATATTTAAGTTTCATCCTGATACGCTGCGAAAACATATTCATAAAGCCTGTGAAATCGCCGGGATAACAGATACGGCAACCCATGGGCTTAGGCATACAAACGCCGCATTGATGAAATATCTCGGCGTAGACGATGCCCATGCAATGCAGCGCGGCGGGTGGTCGAGCGAGGCAACTTATAAAAAAACTTACTCTTATGTATTCGAATCTGCGGCCAAAACAGGGGATGAAAGCATAAACAACTACTTTGATAGTCTTACAAACAGAGAAAAAAACGCACACGAAATGCACACGAAAAAATACCGTGTGTCCATTTTTAATGTTTCACGACATACTCATAATAGGAAGCGAGTTTATCTTTTACTGCGTCCTGATCGTCGAGCCAAAAAGCTTTCGCGAAGCTGATATAGGCGTCGATATTATTTATGCCCAATTTCTTAAAAACTTCGGACAGGTCACTATAAGTTGCATTCATGGCAACCTGGAATTTAATAGGGTCCTCTCTTATTCCGTGCTTTTCCATGATGCTACGAATTTGTTCCATGTTCCAGTGAGGCCCACGGGTCCCGTCGCTATTTTCCATTTTCCTCATCCACTCATGAGCAGTGGATTCATTGAGTTCTGGAACAGACATTGAACGAGCGCCGCCTACAAGATTGTTTTCTCCGTGCATTCTGTCTCCTTCTCTCTTGCTCGGGAAGTTTACAACTGATCCGCCGTGCATGTTTGTTTCGTAGTTACGTTCAAATCCGATAGGACGGGTGTATGATCTATCGTCAGAATAATTCATGCCCATATAGTTATTCTGAGGTTCGTATCTCATGTCAGACCAGTCGTGCATTCTCTCAGAGTAATAAGGCGGAAGCCAATGACTGCTCACATCATAATCTCCCATTCTGCTTTGGGGTGCATAGCGGCCATTGTCATAATGTTCACGCCCTCTACGATCTCGGAACTTATCTTCGGGGCCATATTCCATTCGATATCCCCGATTATATTCCTGATCTCGTTTATTCCCTCCAGCCATCATAAGCATTTTAGTCGAACGTTTCATTCGTTTTACCTCCTTAAGCAGTGGGGACAGGCGCTGCGCCACCATCAATACTCAATAAATTGTTATCAGGGGAACAACAAGGATTTCCTATCATACGGAACGAGCCGCCGGTCGGAGTTGTAGAAACACAAACGGAATAACGTGTACGGGTTCTAATACCCGCCGCAGTTACTTGAGAACAGTTGCGTTTTGTCAACGGATATAATTCAGTCCCAGTTCCAATGGTAATGTAGACAGGAGCATTGATAGTTGTTGTCGTAGGTATCGTTTGCGCAACAACAATGCAATACTTCTCTCCGTTTTTATAACTACCAGCCGGGAGGTTGATTTCAAGATTACCGCCAGTGAATGCGACAGCCTGAGAAATTACTAAGTTGTCACAAAGTTTACATACAGGTTTGCAAGACATAATTTTACCTCCGAAAAATCAAGGGCGGCAGACTATTGCCCGCCGCCCGAAGTAATCACGGCAAAGCCGGAATAGAGTGGCCTCTTTTAATCAGGTTAGCAACCACAGCCACAGCCGTTTCCGGCCCCACAGAAGGGATAAGGCGCAGGAACCTGATATGCTGGGACCGGCATCGGATTGATGCGACGGATCAGTTCAGAAGTCTGTGCATCCAATGTGGCCGTCAAATAGCTGTTCTGGCTGGCCTGGGATGCTGCTAACTTAAGAGCCTGATTCTCAGACTGGAGAGAATCAATCTTAGACTGAACCATGAAATCCATCAGACCGCGATAGTTTGCGTTCTGGTTGTCAATGATATCGCGGGTGCTATTCTGAATGGTATTTCTGGTATCGCATGCCTGAGTGGCCATGTCATAGCGAACACCCTGAATCGCATTCTGTGTCTGGCAGCAACAATCCTGGAGGTTATAGCCCAGCTGGCACATAGACTTGTCTACGCCACTGAAACCCTGAAGCATTGCAACATTGGTATTGTTGAATCCACCGGTAATTGCATTGTTCAGCGCATAGGTTGAATCACAAATACCCTGCTGGATGTTAGAAATACCACGCTCAACGCCATTAAAAGCAATTGCTTCATTCACATCTGCACGAGTGGCATAACCCTGGAACCCAGGGCTGTTAGAGCCGCCGCCAAAACCGCCCCAACCATTACCGCCCCAGATCATAGCCAAGATAATAATGGCCCACAGACCATCTCCCCAGCCGCCGAAGCCACTGTTGTTGCCGTTTCCGCTATCACTGCCAAGAGCGTAACCAGTTGCAAAATCATTATCCATTTGTTTTCTCCTTATCAGTTATTCACACCGGTGTGCACCCCGGATGCGTACAAAACACATCCAGTTTTTTTCAAGACCCGGAAACTGATAGGGAGTTTTTATTTATCTATTACTTGGGTTGTTTATACCAAGTTGTCTGGCAATGTCATTGATAGATACGCCACGTTCTTTGGCCATATTTTCTGCCATTGTTTTTAATTGCTGAGGATTCTTTCCTTGAATCATTTTTAATGCTTGAGCCACTTGTGGATTTTGCCCCGCCATTTTTTGAAGTAGTTGCATAGGGTCTCCACCGCCCCGCATTGTTTGCACAAGCATCATAAGAGGGTTATTCATTGGTGCTATCATTGTTCTTTCCCCCGCCTTGTTTTAACTGTTCTACTTCTTGTCTAAGCAAGTTTAATTCATCCCTTGTTGCAAATTGATTTGTTTGCTGGAGGGGCTGATCTTGTTCATATCGGAATGAAAGAAAATCTGAGGAGCCGGTATTCTGATTAAATCTTTTGATGTATACCATTCCATGGCCTAAATCTGACATAATGGTGCCAGGGCTAAAATAATCAGTCTGGACAGCGACAGCTTCCTCTCTGCTTGTTACCGGACGACAGGTATATCCATTTTGTTGGGTTTGCATTGAAGGTTGCTGTGGCTGTTGTGGTATCTGTGACCCAATATAAGTTTGCGGGGCCTGATATTGCATCTGCTGCCCTTGGGGATAAAATTGATAGGGATTGTATCCATAAACTCCAGCCATTCTTTTTCCCTCGCTCTTTTTTATTGCCATTATCATATCAAAAAATGGATATCCGCCTGTCCAAATGAAATCCAAATTAAGGACAAATTAAATACAAAAAACCGCGGGGAATCACTCCCCGCAGTAAAAAGATTGTTCTGTTTTCTCCCGGATGTGCCGAAGGGCATTGTTTATTGTCCCTCTTGAAACATCCATCTCTGCCGCAATGGATTCAATCTGCCATCCACGACGATAAAATAAATTAAATATGGCTTTTTCTCTATCTGTTAGCCACTCACATTTTTCCATAGAGTTTAGTTGCTCTATGCTGTAAATGTAACGAGACAGAGACAACCGCCCTCCTTTTACAGCAAGCCTAAGCGACCAAGGATAGCAATCATCTCATCTCTTTTAGCAGGGCGCTCCGGGCTGGTGCCATCCACGATGCCGGCCGCAGTAGCCTCGGCCCAGTGACCCTCCTCCTGGCTCCAGCTGGGCTCCGGGATGGTCTTGGCGTGGAGCTCTGCTTTCTGCATGAGCTGGTAGGCTTGTTCGTTGGTCATTTCAGAGATCAACTTTGTAATATCCATGGGCTCCTCCTCTCCTTCCAGCCGCCGGTTGACCTCGGCGGCAATCTCTCCGTGCCGGTTATACAGATAATCCCCCGGGCAGGCCTTGGCGGCGAACCACCGGTGAACCGTCATATTCTGCTTGTCCACCTGGCCGATCAGGGATTTATCCCCTTTCCACAGCAGTTTCTTGATCCCATTTCTCCGGCAGATATCCGTCAATAGGTCCAGCAATGCGGCGTAGGCTTTGTCTGACACCGGCCAATCCGGCACCCCGCCATTGTTGGCCACCTCAATGGTGATGGCCCGATGGTCGTTGGCGGCATTGGAGGTACACCAGGACCGGTTGGCCTCCTCCACATACAGGGCAATCCGTCCGTCGCTTCCAATCCCATAATTGCTGCTGGCTTTACGAGACGGGTCAGCAAACAATGCCCCGCAAGTCTCTACGCTGGCATTGCCTGCCATGCAGTGAATGGAAACGGTGTCGATTACATGGTTGCGCCGCCCGGAATGGTTAGGGGATAGTTTGGTGTAGGTTACAAGTGGGCTGTTACTCATCTTCATCTTCCCCTTTCCCGTTGGTCATCTCCTCCAGCATAGATTCTGGGGTATCATCTTCTGGATGTACAACAGGCAAAGGAGCATTCTTTTCTTTCATAGGAATCCCCCTTTTACTTAAAAAGATCCGCCAGCGTCTTTGTCTTAGACGTCATATAGGAACGCTGGATATCATTCCACTCGTCCATTTCTTTCTCCCAGCCGGTCCAGCCCTGCTGCTGCGCATACATGCGGGAGGCAATGTCTACGTCCACGCCCTCCTTCTCGCTGATTGCCTTGATTGCCATGCGATTCTGATAAAAACGATTTGCCATACTGATTCTCCTTCTTTGTTTTTAGTTTTTGTTTGCGGTTTCTTTCTCAACTTCTGGGAGGCCCGCCACACTGGTCAGAAGGCTCACCACAGCCGCCAGGACAGCCGCAGAGGCTACCATGGGCCAGTTGACATCTCCCAGCACCACAGCGGCTCCAATGCAGCCTACGGCGGTCTGGCAGAGCGTTTTTAGGGCGCGAATTAAGGCTGCGCGAATGAACTCCTTTGTGAATATCTTCAATCAAACACCTCCTTTCCATTTCCAATAAAATCCCCCTGCGCTTTTTCGCTTTCCAGAGGCGCAATCATCAATATGGGAAATTCCTGTAATACATTTTGCGACCGACGCAGAAGGAAATTCATTTATCACGTCCCCGCCTTTAGAAAGTTGGATAACGGGCCTTGCATTTATTTTGGATAGCTTTTTCTTTGTTTCCTCGGAAAGTTTCCTACCCAACATAATTGTGTTTCCCCTCATCCTTTTTCGCAGCAGTTCTATTCGCGCTTCCATTGGGATGGGTTCCCTTTGAGCCTTCTGTTTCCCTTGTAGCGCGGGATCCGCATATTCCCACTCATACCCACCAACAGTTTTGTACCCGTATTCCTTTCTACAGGCAGCGGCAATGTGGCCGCCAGAGCAAAGCCCCAGTTCTCTTGCTGCATCCGACGAAGAGGGGTAAACTTTCCTGTCACCGTCTTTGATAGCAACCACTGGTATCTTTTTGGATTCTTGTGCCTTTTTTAAGTTTTTTACGTTATACTGCATCCTCCCCAAAGAGGACGCATATTGCATATTCCCTTTATAGGTAGTCCATTCCAAGTTATCCGCCCTGTTGTTGCTCGGGTTGCAATCCAAATGATTCACAATGTCGCATCCGGGTTTTGGCTCGCAGAAAACGGATGCGACAATTCGGTGCATCAGCATTGTCTCGTCCTTCCCGTTTTTTGATACGTGGGCCCGCAAGTACCCATTTTCGTCCTCGGAAAGAGACAGGATTTTCCCGGAATAGGTGTGGACGCGATACTTTCCGTTATTTCTTTGTGTTGTGGTTCGCGTTAGGCTCCTTATGCGCCCGAAGTTGCTTACTTCGTAAAGTCCAGCATATCCAGGTACATCGGCCCAAACTTCATGCTCCGCGAGAATACATTCTTTCATAGGGCCTCCGAATTATTGCTTTTCCTTAGTAAATTCCAAATGCTCTCATTCCCGCCGCTTTCCACCAGGCTTTCCATTTCTCACTCATTACCTTCACCCCCTCTCATAACCCGATTTTTGCCAGCAGAAACGCAATCACTGCCGCGAAAACAGCCCAGATTGCTTTATCAGCCAACCCTTCCCACCGGCGTGCTGGCTTGATCTGGAGCTCACTCACCTGGCTGAGTGCTGATGTGATTTTGGAGGACATTTCATCCAGCTTGTCCAGAATCTGAACATACTGTTCATCCCGGCGTGCGCTCTCAGTTTCCAGGGCCCGGACGCGGTCATACATCTCCTTATGGGTCTGCCGGGCCGCATCCAAATGGCTGTTCAGAGACTTCTCCAACATGTTAGCCTTTTGCAGCCCCAAGCATTCATTCCCGGGGTTAAAGGTACACTTGTCCATGGGCATAACAGCCCTCCTCTCTCTGTGTGGGATGGTTCGTCAGGGTTCCACTTCCTCCCAAAACTCCGGATTCGTCTCCGGGGACCAGGTGTTGGTGTCGATCTTGCTGCGCCAGGTCTTCCCGCCGGCGGTACAACAGTCCCCTTTTGCGTAGGGGGAAGTGGAGAGGGAGAGGAAGGGAAGCGCCTTGTCCGGGTCAGTGGACCAGACAAATCCCCACTGGGCGGGCAGATCCTCCGGCTCCTGGGAATAGATTTCGCTGTCGTAGACCTGGAGGAGACGAACCACCCGCCCGGCGCTGGACCGGCAGACAAAGCCATCTTTCTGGCCTGCCTTGCGCTCCAGCATGTTTTTGGCAGCCCTGGCCGCCTGGAAGTCTGGAATATACTCCTCCGCAGCACAGAGTTCCGTGCCGGTCATGGAGGGGGATTCTGCTTGCAGATTGACCGCAGCAGACTTTCCTGCCCGGCGCAGGGTATCCAAAACAAACTCTTTTTCAGTCAACGTCATTCACTCCTTCTCGAATTGCTGCCGCCATGGCGGCCCAGGTAACTTGTTCCTCCGGCTCTTCCGGCGGGAGGTCGGGGTGGTCTGCTTCATAGGCGTCCAGCGCCTCCTGGTTGGTCTCCAGGCTTGTCACAGCGCCGTTTTCCACGGTTAGGGTCACAAACCCCTTTGCTGCAAGATAGGGGCTCAGGAGATCGTCAGGTAGGGTCACACAGTTTGGAAAAGGTTGTCCCATGGGGTTGCCGTGGTACCCAGAGCCATTAGGGGTTGAGTTAATGTAATACATGGTTACCCTCCTTTATCCAAAGAATCGGAAGTAATATTTCACACCTGCTTCATTTAATTGATTAGACTGCCTGTTATTATATCGGGAATACCAGGTTATGGTTTTTCCGTCCTCACTCTTTTTTCCAAACGAATCCTGTGAGTCATCAAGACAAAAGCCACTATACGCTGTAAACTCTGTTGTTATGGCCTCACTAAGGACCTTGTCTCTGGCATCAATGTATGTGACAGCTGGCGAAAGACTTCCACCCCGCAAAGAACCAAGGTACTCAGCAGTCTTAAACTCAAAGTCAGCGGTAATCGAACAGGGGGTGGCTGCCCCAGATGTCCCTGTCCCAATATAAGAGACTATCTGCATTCGAATTTTGTCTCCTAATACCCCCAGATACTCAATGGTGATGCCTGCGGGGATGGCGGGGTAGCCGGTGACGGGTTGGTATTTTGTAGTGAAGATTGTTGTACTGCTGCCAACCGGTGATTCTCTTGTAATAACAGCATCCTCTGGAAGATAAACCCAATAATTAGGATCGCTAAAATTTCCGATTTCATCAGAATCGCCTTCTCCACCAACTGTATGGAAAAACTTCCCTTTCATCAGGGATACATCTACACTGTTTGGCCAATATTGAGTTGCCCCTGAATCAGGGGCAAATGAGATGGCACCATTTTCTTCCACCTGAATAGTTGAGCCGATAACAACCCCACGGCCATCGTACGCCATACTTATTGGCGTCTTCCCTGCCACAACCTCCCCCAACACATACCCCGCCTCTTTCGCATCGTCTCCCTCCTGGTAGGCATTGCGGTTTGTGGAGGTTAGGTAGGTGATGTGGGTGCCTGCGGGGGTGAGGGGGTATGCGTTCACTTTTTGGCAAGCAGAAATTTTGGTATAGAAGGGGGCGCTACTGTGATCGCGGATAAAAGTGGCGTTACTGGGAATGAAATATACTCCCGTTTCCAAATCAGACGAAATGTGATCGGCAGAAACATGAGAAAATTGAATAAATTTCCCTAAAAGATTATCCTCGCCTTTATTCGGATCAAAATAGCCTTGCCAAATCTCTACCCCCGAAGTATCGTTCATCGTTACGTTGCCACCATCATCAACAGTAATGCTGCTTGCAACGGTGAAAGTCGCATAACTATTGCCCCAGTTTGAGGAAGATTGCGCCAAGACTTTGTTAGCTTCAACAGGTCCCAACGTATACCCCGCCGGAACCTCCTCCTCTGCAACCACCGTCTTCCTCCACACATGGACGTTGCCGATATTTGCAAGGACATTGAACGCATCGTTAGGGGTTGAATTCACTCCTGTGGAAAGACCCAGCGTGGAGATCACCGTATCTGAGAGAAGGTTTGCTTTGTTTAGATGGGTTCCCAGCTGGGTCCAACCGTCTTTATTAATCCCATTGAAGTCTACTGGAAATATCCCTGCAACCATGGCCTGCATAAAATCCTCATAGGTTGGATAGAGGGACAAGGCTTCCCCTACTGTCTTTAGGTATCGTGAATTCCCGTTCCCTTTCATAATGGCGTCTTGCACTAAAACACACCCTTTCTTAAAATTCTCCGCACATGGCCTCTCCCGCCATGAGATAGGATTTATCCATCCATTGGAACATGGATTCTACTTGGACAAGGATCTTTTCCAAATTGTTCGCTTCCTGGAAGGTGAAACTCTGCATATCAGAGGGGGCTTCTGGAAGATCAGGTACAAAGGGGAAAGTCTCTCGAATCCGTTTAACATTAGAAACATATCCCTCAGATTGCTCTAATGTTGGCTTGTTCTCTTTCACCCAATAATCTCTGCCCGGTTCTGGATTGACTGGAACATACGGGTTTACATACCCACGGGTATATAAACTATCTGAAAGGAACTCGGCAGCCGTTGTAACCCGGTTCATATCAGTTTCGTTATATGCTCCCTTATAGCTTGTCTGTGCAAGCTGAATTAGTTCTTCTTCCGTCAGATCTTCTTTGGATAAGATCGTAAGAAGTTCCTCAATGTCCGCCTGGCTACGGTCTGTAATGAGCCGTATGACATAGAGGCGAAAAGAAGAGGACAGACCTGCTTTGTCTGTTGCGGTAACAGTGATGTAGTTCTCCCCCACGCGAAGAGGAACCGTGTGTGAAAACTGTCCGTGTTCATCAATAGTCGCTTCCTCCCCTCCCACAAGCAAGGTGACAGGAGATGTCGTCACATCCTTTGTTACCCCTTCTACCGTAATAGATTCATCGTCAACGATTTGCCTGTACTCATGCACAGTCAGCTCAGGAGGAACCGTGTCTACAATGTAAACCGAAGATAAACTGGCTTGATTCCCGTCGTTGTCCTGGATGGAGGCGGTCAAGCTGTGATTCCCTTCGCTCAGTTCATTCCGTGGAGTATAGGTGAACTGATAACCTTTCTCCGTGGCTTTCGTGGAGATATCTCCCTCGACCTCATCAATCAGCATAGACAGAGAGGATGGATCAATCCCGGAGCCGTTCTCCTCGTCAAATGCTTCTACAACAAAGGTCGGAACATTGGTTGTCAATATCCCTTCTGCCGGAGATAATAGCTGAATAGTCGGGGGGACTTCCTCTTGCACCGTCAACCGAAGCCCAGGGATATTCGTCCCATCCGTTGTGGTGGAAACTCCCTTGTCGTTCGTTGCAGTTATCTCTGTGTTGAAATATCCCCCTTCTTCATTGTGGGAGGTTTTGGCCGGAACAATGACAGTCTCATATTTCCTTGTCGTTTCATTAAATGTAAGAGTGTATTCCTGTCCATCAAACGTCGCTTTTACCGTGGTTATCGACATGAACTACACCTCCCCACTCTGAAACTCACCCGACACTCTGATCTCTTCTTGCTCTATCGTCTGCACATCAAGTACGATCACTTGGAGCAGCACGGAGTCTCCCACATTGGCAGTCACTGGCGTGAACGTCGCTGAGATCACAATAGGAGACCACTCTTCTGCCATTTAGATCACCCCCATTTTTTCACCACTCCACAATAATGCATCCAGGTTTCCCATCCTGTCCCGGGGTACCGTCTTTTGGGTAGGATGCAATATAAGTTTCTGTATAGCCATCCTCAGAGGTCCACTGTGCATACTTGCCGTTTCTCCCCTGTTCGCCTCCAGCGCCGCCGGAACCCTCCAGGGCTGTTATAGTCCCTCCATAGTCCGGCCCCTTCTGTGCGTATACAGCGCCGCTCTGGATGTCCATAATGCCAACAGGATATGGCTTTCCATTTGCAGAGGTATACACTCCAAAAGTAGTGTCTGTGCCAGGGGTTCCTGGTTCGCCGTCGTCCCCACGGCTGCCATGGGTTTCTCCTCCTGCACCGCCCTTCCCGGCAGTGCCACAAGCATAGTCATATTGTTGGTTTGCTATCGCGGTTACCTCGGTAATAAACACATTCCCGCCATCTCCTCCAATGCCGCCAGCCGTGTCTTCTGGGTCAAAAGAATCGCCCCATAGGATATTCCCTGCACCGCCTCCCATACCACCGGCCCCTCCGCCTATCAATGTAACGCGGAATTTCCCGGCCTCTTCCTTTACGAATGTTCCAGAACCTGTCAAAACTGTTTTGTTTGAGTATGCAGAATCATTGGGAGATTGAACGAGATAGGAGGGCATGTTTACCATAACGCCATCTGCCAGGGAGAGCTGTTGCTTATACAATCGAGCAGAGATAGTGGTGAAAAATTGAGTGTCTACACTCTGGATATCTCCGCATTCACTGGACGGATTGCCTCTGTGCTGTACTTCGAACGAACGTCCACCATACTCAAACAGGCAGGAAATAACCGCTTTTCTCGCATCATCCGTCGTATGAATAAATGGGTTATCTACACTTAAAGACACCTCGGATTCTGTGTTGTTTCCCGGAAAGACCACTTCTTCTCCATCATCCAACGTGAATGTAATGTCCGAAATATCATCATTTGCAGACATTTCAGGATAGGAGTTCATGTTGTCTAAGGTAATCCTGTTGCCCTCAATTCTTTGTAATTTTCCTACTCTCAATTTCCCGGTCTCAAAATCTTGTCTGGGCCAAGTATTTGTTGCCATGCATGCGAAACGAAGCATTTCACCGCACTTTTTCCCTGTACATTCTTCTTCTGCTGCTGTAATGGGGATATCCTTTACATCATCATCTACGATATAATTTTTCTGAAAGTTAACGCCAAGAGAAAGCATAATCGCCTCAATCCACCCAGAAAGCGTTGTGGGAAGTGTATCAGGGACAACAAATTTCCTTTTCGTCAGCGCCCCAATAATATCCAGAAGATCAAATTGTACAGTTAAATCCTTGAGTTTCCACCCGGCGGATTGCTGATAATACGTTCCTGCGGGCAACCATTCAATAGTTTCATCTTCTAACCGCATTCCAAAATCAACAATGATTCTTTGACGATCTTCAATGGATGTGAAGAGCGTATTCGGAGCATAAGGATCAAATCTGTGGTTTTCGTTGTACAAAACAACTGTGCAAGTAGAATATGGAATGGACAATCCAGAGAATGTAACCTCAGAATATGTTTCAACTGATTTTAGAATGGACCTGTCCCAAATTTCATATAGGCCGACCATCAGCCGGGGGATTCTAACCCGTCGACCACCAAGGCTCCATTTCTTAATGGTAACGCGAATTTTTGTAGGGTTTTGAACGGTAAAGCCATCCAAAACAGTCAACATACTTTTGTTCCCTGTTTTTGTGTCTGACCAAAGAAGGGTATCGCCGCTGTAAATATCCAACGTAAATTCTGTTCCAATTCCATTGAATTCTTTTTCACTGAACCGGAAAGAGAATGCTTGCAATATACTTAGGTTTTGAATTTCAAACTCAATATAAGGATATGGTTCAGAAAAGACGCCGAAAGAATCACATAGAGATTCAGATACCCAACCAACTTGTCCTATCTGATCCATTGGGTCATCTGGTCGGATATTGAAAGTTCCGTTCAGGATCCATCTGTTAGGTTCCAAGGTCGCTATATTCTGTTCGCTCTCTGTTGTGCCACGGTTTGTTACCTGATCTGTTAAGGAAATATCACTCTCATCATTTGTTGTTATGTTTGTTATGATCATATCTGGGTCATATAGGTCAAACACAACTCGCACAAATTGTCGCCTTGAATCAGATATAACCGCTTTTTCATAGGCTTCACTGTGATCAATCATGCCCATCAATCTCCTCAAAGGTCAGTTTGTATGCTGCCCATTCAGGTCCGTTATCTCTCCAACGTGTAAGGGAAGGAGATGGAGGCTCCATCAAGTGAAACCACCCTTGTACCAACTCTGTGCCACCTGTGGATGGGAGAAAGAACAACTGATGCCGACGTGATGCCTTGAATACAGTATTGAGACGGGACATTGTTTCATAGTCGATGGATGAAAAGTTGACTTCTACCACCCATATAGTGGCACGGATTTCTTCCACTCTTCTGCCGGATATCATCCGCTCAGATACGCCAAGTTCTTCCTCATAGGCAGTGTAATCCCCTTCTTCCAAGTCTTCAATTTCAATTCCGTCAATTGACAAAAACATATTTTCCATTTAATCACTCACAATTCTGGGGGACTGATCCTCTACTGCACGAATATCATTAACAATTGCTCTTGCAAATGCTTTCCCGTTGATATTCAGAACAATTTCCCTATCTCCCCGTGGTGCACTGGCAAAAGACACAGCGTTTGCTACCCTGTATGCGCTTCCGTTACTCTCTACCTGCTTGGCCTCCATGGCGTTATCCGTGCTGCGTGTGAGGCGATAGGAAGCACTCCCAGCACTCACAGTGACCGTTTCACGAAGCCTTGCCGCAGCGTTTATCCGGTTAATTTCCGCAATAATACCATCGGCAACTTTCTTCGCTGCGGAAATTGCGGTAGAACCTTCTTCCTGTACACCAACGGCAAGGGATGTCATAGCATCCTCTCCCGCCGCTTTTAGCTCATCAGGCATTTTGTCCACGAATTCTTGGTTAAGAGATTCAAACTCATCCTGATAAATCTGTGCCGCAATATTCTTTGCCGCTTCCGCCCGTTTCTGGTATGCCTCCATATAGGCAGTATATTGATCGTCATTCAGGCTTAACAGTTTCTCCGCGAAAGCCGTCGCCTCGTCCATCTCCATTTGAAGAATTTCGGAATAGAGGCCAGCATCAACCCCTTTTTCCTGGAGGGCAAGCATTGCATTTCCGTATCGTTCAATCTCTTGAATATCCTTATCCAGGTTCAGAAGACGGGTTTCTCCCTTATAATCTGTTTCGAAAAGATTATCTCCAGACAATTTAGAAGCCAGGGAATCACGATCACTTTTCAGGTCATCCAAAGCACTTTGATACTCATCTTCCATCTCCTCAAGGGCATCAATGGCACTCTGCAACTCTTCCTTCTGTGCCTCTTCCTGCTTTTTTAGCTGTTTCTCATTCCAATCTTCTTTGAGCTCGGCTATCTCGTCCAAGATGTCCTGTCGTTCATCAACTTCTGCCTCTTCCAGCCGTTCATACTTTTCTGACAGACTTTTTTCATAGTCCGCAAGCTCCTTTTCATCTGCCCGCTTCTGTGCTGCAGCCTCAATCTCCGCAATCTTGTCATAAAGTTTAGAAGTTTCTTTTAAGACAACATCAGCAAGTTTTCCAGCCGCTGCTTGTGCGTTTTTTGCCTTGTCATTTAACCCAAGTACCAAACCGGCAACAGATTGCTCACCAATCCAACGAAACGCCCTGGAGGGAGAGTGGATGCCCAACTCGCTTTCAGCAGCTGAAAGTGATCTCGCTGCCATGTTGACTGCGGCACTGATTGCTTGGCTTGCCCCTGCATTGATGCCCGCAGCAACACCGGAAGCAATGGCCAGTCCAACACTTTTCGCAGCCCCAGAGGCACCAGTTGCGGAAGAAAGCACCGAAGTAGTCACAAGATTATTCAGCGCAGAAACAACATCAGGCGTCCCAGAGGATATCCCGGAAGATATTTGTTCGACGATCTTAGCACTAATCAAAGTCGAAGAAGCTGTAGCACCCAAGGCAGCCTGAACGCTGCCATCAATCATTCCGAAAAAAGCTGTGCTTAGAAGTCCACTGGAAGAGGTAATTGCTCCCGCCGCAGAATTGACAGCTGTTTCACCAACTGTTCCTGCGCCTGCCGCAGCAGAATCACCCGCGGAGATTGTGTCTCCCACCGCCCCATGCATGGTGGATGGCATAGAAGATGCCGATACCTTGAGGGAGCCATCCGCATTCGTGCCTATCGTATACCCTACTTGTTGCCCACCGGATGCCGCTACACCTTGAGCTCCAGAAGTAGCGTTTCTGACTGCGGTTTCAGTCGATTGCTTCATTTCGGGTTCAGATGATTTTACACCGCCTGAGAATCCGTCACCGAGCCCCTGTCCTGCTTCGTTTCCATTTTGATTTGATGCCTGTTTTCCCGCTTCACCCGCTTGATCTGCGACTTGCTTAGTTGCAGTCGAAACTACTTGTCCATTTTCCAAAATGGAATTTCCCATGAGGAAATCCCATGCATCCGCGTCAGTTGCCATTTCGAAGCCCATGGCCTGAACAACCTGTCTGGCACTTTCAATAACCTGGCGGATACTCTCCGGCAATACAGCGGCATTTGATAGAGCACCATTTGAAAGAAATTGAGGAATCTCAGCACCTGTCTGTGTAAATTGCTCCAGCTGCGATTGGAATATAGTTTGCATGCTCTGGAGCGCTGCGATCTGTGTTCTTTTCGCATCTTCGCCTGAAGTGCTCCAAGATTTGGCTGGAGAATCGGCGAAGGTTTTGAACGCAGCTGCCATATCTTCGGTTGCTTGGTCAACCTGGGCTTTGTTATCCCCTGTGAACTTAACTATATCCGACTGCAATGTAGCGAGAGCGTTTCTAAGTTCTGTTGGATCTGCTGCCGCCAACGCATCCTCGTAAGCAAGGATAACTTCCTGGTTATCAAGCATTGCTTGAGTAGTTTCCACAACTGCGTCTTTTGCTCTCTCAACTTTTTCTTTTGCATCGTTAATGGCCGTCGTGGAATGCTCATTTTGTCCAGCTACAGAATTTTGAACCCTTCCAAGCTCAATTTGGGCATCCTGGAGGTTTTTCACTGCATCGACATTGTTTTGCACTAATTCTTGCTGACTTGCAAGGGCCTCCTCATACTGCCCCTGCATAGCGTTCAAAGTTGCTTCCTTCTCCTTTTGGAAAAGCATATCTTTAATATTGTCAGAAAGTTTAACGTAGCTTTCCCCTTCTCGCTCGTGCATTTCAATTGCACCGGGGATAACATTATTTATTAAGTTCGCAAGGGCATTCGCTCTGTCTTCTTGTCCTTTTTCTACTTTTCCATTCGCATCGGTAAGTCTATCTAACTCAGCAATATAATCTTCTGTCTTGTCGATCTCAGCGTCTACTTTGCCAAGATTTTCTGCTGTGGTCTGTGCAAGCTCTTCCTTTTTTTGCTTCTGTTCCTCAATCCTATCATTGAGGTCGCTCATGGCGTCGTTAAGCTGCGCTTGGCTATCCGATGCGTCATCAGTTACTGCGTTGTAAATAACAAATGCGCCGGCAATAGCCGTGACCGCAGCGAGAGCGGCCCCCCAGGGAGTTAATGCCATTACCGCATTGTAGGCCGTTTGAATGGCCGTTCCCGCCTTGGTGACCATACTAAGTGCCTTTACTGCTTCGGCGCCTGCTTTAACCCCTGTAACAAATTTGGAAATATCGCTGATAAGTAGCGCGGCCTTAAATACTCCAATTGCAGCTCCGGCAGAGGCAAGAATCGCAACAAAAGTTTTCACCGCATTAACAGCCTGGGTAAAATCAAAGTTTTGGATGAACTCCAACGCCGCATCCGCGATATCAGACAACGCCGGTTTGATTTGCTCATAGATCGAGATGGCAAGATTTTGGGCCTCAGTCTTGACCATCTGCGTTTTGTGCTCCAGCGTATCAGCCATTGTGCTATACGCTTTCTCTGTGGTCCCCGCGCTGTTCTGTAACTTCTCCAGGTTGTCGTTGAAGGTGTCAAGTCCCTGGGACACAATAGCGTTTGCAGCTTTGCCAGCTTCGGCACTTCCCCAAAGATTCATAAGGGATTCGGCGCTGCCATCAACATGATCAGAAAGAACCTCAATCACATCACCAAGGCTCTTTCCTTCCTTCATTAAGGTGCCAAAGCTCTTGCCGGTTTCTTTCTTAAGGATTTTCCCGACTTCGCTGCCAGTATCTCCCAGCTCATTCAGCATGGAGGAAATATAGGTTGTAGATTCTTCCGTGCTGATACCCGCCTTTGTTAGGCTGACATAAGCAGATTCAAGGTTTCCCAGATTGACATTGTAGGCGGAAGCTGTACTAATCGCCTTGCCCATTGCGCTGGCAAGCTGGTCAATCGTAGTAACACCAAGGTTTTGCGTCTGAATCAGGCTGTCCGAAATTGATTCAGCATCGGCAGCACTCATCCCATACGCATTGATAGTGGTTGTGAGAACAGAAAGCGCAGATTCTGCATCTGTGAATCCTGCTGTGGCAAGTCGGGTTGCATCCCCAACAAGTGAAACTGCATTCGCAGTATCGCCAGTTGCGGAAATGGCGTTGTAGACCGCCCCAGACAATTCACTTGCGGACACCCCCATCTCCGAAGACAAGTTTTGGATAGAACTTCGCATGTCTTCGACGGACATCTGTGAAGTGTCCATGATGGTTTCAACCTGGGCAAAAGAAGATTCAAATTCTGTCCCGATTTTACTTACCGCGACAAGTGCTCCAGCGGACGCAGTTGCGACAGCGGCAAAACCTTTTATAATTCCATTTAGTGCCTTCGACGCCACAGAATCAAGGTTTTGCAGTTCTTTGACCGTGAGTTGTGTGCTCTTCCTCTGCTTCTCAAGCGGGTCATTAGACTTCTTGGACTTTTCTCTCGATTTTTTGAGTGCCTTTTCTAAGTCTGCAAGAAATTCGTCATAATCGCCCTTAATTTCAATGATTACAGAACCATCTGCCGCCATTCACTTCACCCCCCGCCTCCAGTTTTTTCTGTGCTCCTTTTTGCTTCCTCAAATCGCTTTCGCACCTTTTCGATCAATGCCGCGTCTCTCTCTTCGACGGTCTGCACTTCTCTCCTTCGATCATCCTTAATCGCATAGAGAGCCCTCATTTTTTTATAGTGTTTCTTTTCCTCTTTACTCATTTTGGAAATGTCGGCTGTGCGGTATCGTATGCGCTGCATGAAAAGCGTTTCGGAGGGAAGATTAAATAAGAGACGACGAAAAGCCCACCAGTGCAAATCATCCTTAGATAGGTCTATCCCATACGCTGACAGAAAGGAGGCAAGGATAGCTTCTGAATCAATTTCAAAGTCATATACCCTGCCTCCTTTCTTTTTTGCTTGTTCTTGTGTTGCCTCTTTGCTTTCTTCCCCACGAAAGAACCACAACATTGCGTCGAACGCTGCGGATATATTGGAAGGAATCCCGCTCGGGTAAAACAAATTCAAAAGACCTACAACATCTGGATTTTCTTCTTTCAGAATCTCAAGTTCGATAGAAATCCCAACGCGAAAACTTGGATTAATCGGGAAGAATTGCCCATCTACATCTACGCTGGTGGGGAATCCGTTAAATGGATTCTCTCTCACGATCTTTTACTCTCTGTTCAGCTTCGGCACGCAGCTTTGCCCGTTTTTCCGCTCTCAACTGGGAATCATCCATGATAGAGGGAGAAGAAGGCGGATTGAAATCTACTTTCATAGAGCTTACAGTTGCGGATACTTCTTCGCAAAACTTGGCATAAGCATTGATAATGTCTCTCGCGTTTACATTGTCGCCGAAACACTTCTTGCTCGTCCCTTCGCCACAAAGCACATCAAAGAAATCCATAAATGCATTGCACATCATTCTGATTGCCTTAATGCCATTTTTGGCGGGATCTTCTTGAATCATTTCTTTCACACGTTTTCCAACTTCAGCGATCTCTGTCACACCATTGGTATATAATTCCAAGTTGACGAGATCGAAAGTATCATACTGAATCTCAACGCCGTTAATATTGTAGGTCTCCATAATTTATCCTCCTGTCAGTTAAACACCGGAATCGTCAGAATATGTGTAGGCAGCGGGAGCAGAGGTCGCCATAATATCAATGTCAATTTCCGAAGATGCACCGGCATCCCCGGACCCATCAGAGTTCACAATGATAGATGCTGTCCCCTTTTCTCCTTCTCCTGTCAATAGAGAGAAATACACATAAGGTTTAACTACTTTCTGGCCGGTACCGAACTTAATTGCATGAGACAACACAAAATCCTGGAATTCATCTCCAAAGATACGGTCACCAGTAACATTGAATGTACGTTGAGTAGATGTTTTGGTAGATACCGCCCCCTGTCGGATATACGCTTTTTCATCCGTTTCGGGGTTCAACTGACTATCCACCGATGCAATACCGGACTGAACTACGACATAATTAGCTACTTTTCCGGCTGATTCTTCCGCGATATCTACGGCAAGAACAAAATCGTCATTTGTTGCAACCCCCGCAAACTCAGCGGAAGGGGTGTAATCAGCCATCAGAGCGGAAAGTTTCATAATATTTCCTCCTAATAAATAAATTTCGGCTCGTCGGCTCACGAAAAAAATCATTCAGATGTGTAATCCATCGTCATAATAATTTGGTGATCTTCTGTTCCATCCTCATATCGGTTAAATAAAACGGAATCAGGATCACTTTCGCTTCGAGAAAATTTGACAACCTTTTTTCCGTCCTCTAATTGAGGAATTGTTCCATTTTTGATAATCCAGTCTGCAAAACTTTCTAAGGTTTCATCAGCAGTAAGACGCTTGTTATTGCTGTTCCCAGGGATAACACGGTAAATGATCTTGAATGTATATCTTGCTTGATATGCACCACGAACATATTTCCTAACCATAAATGTGCCCTGGGGCGTAGACAATGACATCCCTTCGGCATCATCAGGAACATAAGTGAAGTTGATCACCCCAACGGGCTTATCTGGCCAATTATTGAGCCAAGAAAGCAATGATCTTGAAATAGATTCTTGCTCTTTATTCGATATTTTTTGTGCCATAGATACCTCACTTAAAGGACTTTTTATAGGCCTCTTCCCACCTGGACATGAACTCTGCCTTTGCCGGTTCAATCCAATGTGGTTTTGCAGATGCCCGCGTGAATACCAAAGATTTCCCTGACTTGACTTTCGTAATCCCAGCGCGGGACCTCCACGTCCCATCGGGGAGGAGGAATCCCGCAGCTCCTGTTTGAGGGTCTACGTAAACAATTCCTTCCCAAAGATAATGGGCATAAGGCCCGGGATATATAATCTTATCGTCTAAAACCCTTGTTCGTTCGGCCAGAGACCCAGTCAGCTTGGGAAGAAATTTACTTTCTATATCTTTCGCCACATTCTTTGTAAAGTCCTTGTTAGCTTTATCAAGTTTCGCTTTGATCTTGTCAATATCAATATCGACATGAATAACGACACTTGCCATTAAGCGCCACCAACTTCCCAATGCTGCATCGAAGGAGAGCCAAAATCTTTTGTATCCACTTTGGTGATCCTGTGAACATTATCGTAGATCCGATTCATCCACTGAAAGTCCTTCCCTTGCTCAACGATTTCTCCCTTAACAAAGAAAGTAGTTGAGCTTTGCATAGAATCCGTGTCAAGGGTCCACAAATTGCTTTTATCTTCGGCAGCTTCATATTGCTTTGGGGTTGCAAATCTTTTAGGAAAACCTGTAATCCCATCAATAGCGTTTACATTAAATGGAATAAATAGGTTGACGACGTCTGCACCTTCCAGCCCACTTTCTCTCACATTGGCGGCATGAGCAGCATCAAAGAACACACCCCGCAAAATGGTAATGTTATAAACAGATTCGAAAGTGACTTCATCTTCTGTTATTGTGTAAACAGTTATAGAGTGTGGGGCGTACATGGAAAGCACCTCCCACCGCGATAGAGCAAGCCAGTTCTTCCAAGATATCTGGATACAATGGAAGACATCTCAGCTGTAGAATTCTTCGCTAATTCTGCCGAACTTCGGTAACTCACAGAGTAACTACCAACCGTCTCACTGGACTTCTCTCCGGTTTCGCTTAGAGATGATTCTTGCGCTTTCTCAACAACCTTGTACTGCTCAGCAAGAGCACAACAAGCGTCCTTTATTTCCAGCATAGACGCATGCTCAGAGGCTTTTCCAACTGTGATGTAGTCCAGATATTCACTTGCCCGCTTTGCCAGCATTGGGAACTCAGATTCTGAAATCAACGTCCCAAGGTAGGTTTCTTTGTAATATGTATAATCCGCATATACCATAAGAAACCTCCTTTATTTTCCCGACTTTCTGGACGCTTTTGGTTTAGGGTCAAACGTAGCTTTTTTGAAGTTGAATATTACAGCACTTTGCTCATCAACTAAAACCTCAAAAGTATCATTTTCCTCAACGCGGAAAATAATATCTGCATCAAAAGGAATGTCCTGTTTGGTTGGCGATCCATTCTTTTTGAACGTCATTACACTTCCGGTTTTCGTCAGATGAAACGGGAAATAATACCCGCTCTGCTCTTCTGGGGCGCTGCTGAATTCCGTATAATCAGGAACATAGTGGAATGTCCCGACTACGGAACCATCTTTCTTAACCTTCAAATCATCACCTACAAGCTCTGAGACTTGTTTCCCCAATAGGGTCTGACTGCTGGGGAAGAGCGTTAAGATGTCAGACCCGATCATTCCCCCGCCGGTGCATAAATAGCAAAGGGAAATGCCTTTGTATTGTCAACATTATAGGCGTTGATCGGGTTGGGGATTTCCCAGCCCAACCGCATAACGGCACGAAGCGCCACCATGTCGTTCTGCATCAAGTTATAGAGAATATTCCCCGTGGATGGATCTTGTACCACGCCGCTGTCGAAAATCTTGAAGGTCATGTCCTGTCGGATGGAATAAACCAGCTGGCTCCAGTCACCCACGATGGCAAGGGTCTCCTCCGGGTCATAAGCACCGTTCACGGGAAAATACATGTTCATTCCGTCCAATGCGTAGCGGGTATCGCCCTGCATATCGGTCTTAAAGATAGGCTGACCGTTCTTGTCCACCAGGCCACGCAGCTTGGCGCGCATCTGAATAGCAGCCATCACGCCGTTGGGGATATAGCCGCTTTCCTCCACCTTTGCGATCACGCCATCCTCCCCCATGATGTCCTTGAAAATGTCGCTGGTGGCTGTCACAACTGCACTTGCGGTAGTAGCTGAAGGGACGAGTCCCTCACGCCAAGAGGTGGGCTTATCCGTGCCATAAAGGATGGCAGCATCGATAACCTTACCAAACGCCTCTTGGAGGCGGGGACGAACCTCTCCCCAAATGTCATAATCACTGTCGTCTAATACCGCCTCGGGAATGGGGACGATAACGGCGATCTCCTCGGCGTAAATTTTCTTCTTGTCCCAGGCCATGTTGGTGGTCTTTTTCAGAGAAGACTTGGAATCGGATGCGCCAGTGGTCGCCTCTCCGTTCACAAAGTAGGCGGTGGGCAAAGCATCCAGCACATTAAGAATCTGCGTTTTGCTGGTCATATTGGGTAGCCGCCGGGCCATCCGAAGCACGGCAGATTCCGTAACAGCGCCCTGGATAATCTCGCGGGTCACAGGCTCAGGGATAAGCCCGGAAAGTTTACTTCTGTCAATAATATCGGCCATTGATAGGCTCCTTTCTTATTTGAGTGCGCCCCGTATAAGGGCATTCATTACGTCATTTTCTCCTGTTTGGGGCTTTCCTCCGCCCAAAGGGGCGGTCCAGTCAAAGGTGGTCTTCTTGCGGTCAGCGGTGAGTGCGTCCACGGCCTGCTCGAAGGTAGTCTTATCGTCTACCATCTTCCCGGCCTTAAAGGCAATAAATTCTGCCTCTTCCCCACTAAGACCCTTTTTAAGTACATACAAATCTCTTTTGAGCTGGTCTCTTTCGTTTTCTGCTGCGGTCAATTTCCCGGAAAGAGCCTCTCTCTCCCCAGTCAACCGTTCCCACTTATCCCTTTCAGACTGCTGATTTTCTTTCCATGTCCGGAACGCATTTAACTCAGCTTCATCCGGGATACCCTTTGTTGCCTTTGCTACCGCTCTTGCTTTTTCTTTACTGATAAGAGCGTCAACTTCGGCCTGAGTAAAGGTCACCTCACCACCTGTCCCCGGTGTCGGGTCCTGTACAACAGGATTGTTAATAGGTTCAGCCATTTTACAAACCTCCGTTTTTTGTTTTTGGCCCGTCGGCCACCGTTTAACGCCCGTCGGCATAAAAAACGAGCCATTAATTACCAAATATGGTAGTCAATGGCTCAATGGCTCTCGATCAGTTATATTTAATTTCTCCAGACCAATTACATCTTGTCCCATCCTGTCTTTTTTGTTTGCACATAACATATACGCCACATGCCCCAGGTTTCACTGGATGGATTTTCTTCCCGCAATTCGGACAACAAAACCATGTTTCCCCGTTTATCTTCTTGATCAATATGTAACCGCCGCCCTTTCGTATTGTGTTGGAAGTCCAGCTTTTTTGCTAAACGCATCATAATATTTCCGAAGCCTTTTAATTCGAATATTTACAGCTTGCGCGTCCTCTGAAAGCGCCGCAGCTTCATACGCCTTAGCTTCTCTTCGTAGTTTTCTAAGCGTTCTTTCCACTCTCCGCTGCTCCTGACTTGCTTCATATTGATTATATTCTTTCCCCTGATAAACGAAGGGCGGTTTATCTATCTTCTTTAGGTCCTCGTCTGTATAGGTCCGATAAGATACCCCTTCTATATACGGATAATATCTGTGGTAGCAATTCCAACCTCCGAGACCGGCACCCTGTCCAAAACCTGTTGTCAACTCAAAGTCTTTATACTTTCCTTTTGAGGTTTTCGGCTTCTTTGACCAACGATATACTTTCCCTTGCCATGACGCATGGTTCTCAATCCCATACCCGGTGTTTCTTGCACCTGCATGAGCTGTTACCTCTACGAGATCGGTCTCCAAGTCATCTTGCAATGTTTCCATATAAACTGTATTCATTCGGTTTATGCTTGACATTACCGCCCGCCGGACGGACACGTCTACTTGATCTCTATGTCCACTTTCCCAGTCAACCGTTTTTAGGCCGCTGTCCGCCAGACCTTTCACAGCTTTCCTAATAGCCGAGTTATAATCAATCGCACCAGACATAACCTCAAGTTCCGCCTGGTCTAACGCCCATTGATATGCCTCCAACGCAGACATGACTTTTTGGGAATTGCTCATCCCAACAAACCCCATCGAACGAGTGATGTTCCTATATTCTGAAAGAGCTTGCTTTCTAATCGCCTCAACATCCACGTCGTTAATCATTAACTTTGGCGTTGTAATCGCTGCGATTGTCAACATTTCCTTCGCATAATTTTGATATCTTGAAATTACATCATCAAGTAGTTTATTTAACTCTTTCTCTCCAATCTCAGTTGCAGAAGATATTGCTTCTTCAATTTCTTTTAGATCAATTCCATGGCTCCTTAATGCTCTGATTGCTTCAACTGTTACCTCATTAAGTTCTCCTGCTTTTTTTAGCCTTTTACATATCTCAATAAGAAGTGTATCTTCGAGCCCCCTAAACAGCTTTGCGAGCGGTTCTGGCATTGAATCTAAAACTTCTGGAGTGAAAGGATATCTCGGCATTACTCCACCTCATCCTGTTCCTCGTCAGTCATATCTTCCATGCGTGGCAGCATCTTTTTAGCGGTCTTTTCATCTTCATTATACCACTTCATACGATATTCCCAGTCATTCATGATTCCGGCAGCTAAGTCTTGCCGATCATTGTTGCGCTCAGTTGTCTTGTCCTCAATGATAGAATCGTCAAAATCAATAGTAACTTTCGCATCCTCGTTCAACCCCGCCTTCATAGCTGTGTTGCCCAATTGCAAAATGATCTGGCACAATTCCCTAATAGCCTGCTCTAAAATAATTTCATGCTTTTTTATCGTTCGAAACATGGTGCTATTTTCACTAATAACTTGAGTTGCCGTTGTAAGATTCCCTCCGTCAAAACGGTAATAGGTTTCTCCGAATCCGCATTTGCTCGACAAAAGATTTAATTGAGTTTGTATGCCTGTCGTGTGTTCATTGGTCCGCAAAGTCATATCAATTTGGGTAATTACTGCACCGTCGTCTGAAATGTCTTCGGGAAGTACATAAAAAGACAAATCATCAGGGTCAAAAACCGGTTCCCCATCTATATATTTTGTCGCTGCCGGTTTTACCATGATTCTCTTTTTGCCAAGGATGAACTCATTTACGTAACTGTCAAATGCAACGTCTACACCCTTTAAGTTATCAATAGCGTTCGCATATACCGGAATACCAAGCGGAATAGAATAGTCTAAATTGTTTGCAATGTTGGGTCGATCAATAACAAATCGTCGCTTCCCAGAGCCGGTGTGAACAACAGGTGGAACCTTCTCGAAACCAGAGACAGAAGACAAGGATACTTCTTTATCTACATTTCCATTCCTATATAGATAAATCCGATTTTCTATGTCATAAAGTGCATTGACTTTATGGTGAATTTGCAGGTAACAGTAATCTTGACCATCAACCGTAATAATACTATCAAACGCGCATTCTATGATAACCCCGTTTTGCCAAGACAGTGGCCAAATATGTTCCACAGTCACATAATCGATGATGATCCCAGATGCGCTCCCTGGAACAGGGCCTTCTTCCGTTACCTCCATGCCAACAACACGTGGGATAAACGCTACCGTTCCAAGGGCAAAAGCGAATTCCTGCATTTCATTGGATTTTACCCTAAAATTGTTCTCTTCAAAAACTCGATCAATAAACGCCTGCTCCTTAGAACCTTCCAGCGTAATTTCAACACGCTCGTTCATGAGCAAATTTGCCCAATCTTCTGGTATTTTTTTCCCCATATTGAGAGAATATCTCTTGCACCGGACGATACCGCTCCCGTTACGTATTTTATATCGATGGAACCCCTTCACATCTCCCTCGTGCCAACTTTTCCATTCTTGCACTTTGGAATAAAAACTCTCATTGATAGTTGTGTAACCTAATTCTTTTAACTTGTCTGCAATGGTCATTCTTTCACCTCATAACCGGAAAATGCCGGACCATAATCGTATTACAAAAGTACCTTATGTCATCCATTGCATGATCATCTTCTTTAATTACTTTGTCTACCGTAGAATCTTCATCCCAACGATATAATCTAAACTCTCGGATAGCATCTTTGCAACTACGATGTATTTTGAGCCGACCATCTTTCAAATAAACCGATGTTCTTCTAATTCCATCCATAACATCGTTATTTGCTTTTACCACTTGGAATTCTCCGTGGCGAAAAATTGTCGTAATGAATGAGGCGGCAGAAGGATCAACTATAACGTAATCCACATTATATCCCTTCGCTAAATCTCGTAATGCCTGATAATACTCTTCGTCTGTTTTTTGTATGTTGGTTCTTCGTCCGCTGTGATAGTATTCTTTGATCCGAACCGCCCCTTGTTTTGTCACGCACCACAGCCCAGCGGAGAAAGGATTCAGCGTGCCATAATCAACGGAAATATAATATCGACCTGATGCAGGCTCTTCATCCACCACACAATGCTCTCCAAAATGCGGATATACCAGCCCCTCCGCCGGAATCCACAACCCTCTAATGAACCGATCATAAAACACGCCGGAAAACATGGATTCATACTGCTCAATGACCTTCTCCGTCAGCCCTGGGTTATCTCGCATGGTAAAGTGAAGATACAGTGCATTTCTTTTATCATGCTTCTTAATCCATTCCAAATAAAACCAATGCTGCGGGCTTTCTGGGTTGCAGGAGAACCATTTCTTGTTTCCATCTACAGAACAACGCGCCAGGGCCTGTTCCACAAAGGAACGGGGCATAAGCGCAACCTCATCCAATAGAATACCTGCCAGCGTTCGCCCTTGGATCAGTGCTGCGCTGCTTTCATCCTTGCCGCCGAATACCTCAAACCAATTTGTCGTAGTTCCCCGCCGCACCTCAAGTATCTTCTCTGACCGGCGCCAACGCATGGTATACTTTTCTTTTGCCAGCGTCATAGCTGTGAAAGGGACAATAATATTCTTTGAGCATGAATCAACGGTTTTCCCACAAATACCAAACCGCTGACCAGAGAAGTTTTCCATGGCCCAGCGAACAAACGCCCACATCATGATAGATGTCTTTCCGGACCGAACAGCACCATCGCAGATAATGGCATCATATTTGGAGTATGGGAATGCAAGGATTTTCTTTTGTTGTGGACTAATCATCGCATCCTGCCTCTGCAAATACTTTTTTCATCTTTGGATATTGCACAGCAATCCAATCCACATAGCTCTCGTCATGGCCTTGCTCATGTTGCCAACTCTCATGCAACCCACTTTCAAATAAAAATGCATGGATTATTTCATGTCGCAAAACTTTCCTCTGATATTGGCCAAAGTCAGATAACTCACTATCGTTTTCCTTTTCCCCGATAACAATACATTTACTTGTTTTATCGCAATATCCATCACAATCATTTAACAATATATCTTGAATTTTATTTCTATACTCAATAGTGTATTCAGTCCCTAAAACACTAATTTTCATCGCTTTCCAACCCTTCCGCCAGTTCTCTCAAACTCTGGCTCAAGCCATCCTCCTTGGCATCGTTCCCAGGCCCACCACCAAATGCTGTGAATTTATCAATCAGTGTCCCAAGCGCTGTCGTAACCTCTGCGGCGCTGCGTGCATTCTGAATCTTCTCTGGAAGAACGGAAAGTCCTACCTCAATAATATCGCATACTGCTTGCCTGCGACTTTCCATGTAGGCCAGGATATCGGCTGTATTTTCTTCCTTTTTTTGTCTAAGTTTCTCTGCGAAATCTTCAGATGCCTCCACGACACGCCGAGCAGTTTCCCCACACACATGATTTCTTTTGGCAACTGCGTTGTAGCTGCCAAGTTCCAGATAATCAGCCACTATTTTCTTTTTCTGCTTATCTGTCAACCGTGCAGCCATAACTAACCTCATCAATAAAAATCTATTTTTGGTGGTCCGCCCTGGAGTCGAACCAGGATGTCCCCGGTTATGAGCCGGGCGCTCTGACCATTTGAGATAGCGGACCAGATACCCCTTGCGGGGTATGTTGCGGGTTTTGTCAGGCTTTCCGCGGGCCTGTTTGCACCGTCACACGTACCTATGCTTAAATTGTCGTACACCTTATCCATGGGCACCGTGTACTTTAGCACCCCAGCGAAGTTTTCAGCAAAATGTCGAATAGTACGTGCTTCGGTTCGCTTCGCGGCCGCAAAGCAATTTGCTGATTCGGTGGAAGCACAATCTCCTTCCATCAAATTTCCCCAGCTGGGAATGGTCACCCGTTTTGGAGTTGCACCAAAATCCGCTCTGGCCGGGTGATAGGGAGACGAGAACAAGGCTCGCGCTCCCAAAGAAAAAGGAGGTACGCCCGATATTGAGACCGCCTCGGAGCCGGGCGAAGGAGGAAGGAAGTCTTCTGTTTTATACATAGCGAGAAAGAAAATTTATTTTCTTTCTCGCGTATATGTATAAAACCATTTCCTGTCTAAATTATATCGCAGCCCTCCATTTCGGTCAAATTGTTAGACGATCTTAACACTTTGTTTACAATTTTAATTTTGTCTCTGTGTACGTAATTCCAACTGCATACGCCGCCCATACATCGGAAGAGAACCCATAGAACCAATCTGGGTTCTTTTTCGTCCCCTTCCCGTTTTTCAGATCATGGGTTGCAAATCGGTCAATCAGTGCTCGTCGGATATTGGCATCCTTGGCCCTGCTGTCATGGCAGAGATGGAGCTTTTCATCCTGGCGGTATATGTAGTCCACTGGCTTCTGTGCTGCTTGCGTGAATCTCCCCACCCATTCGCAGGTTTCAAAAACATTGCGTCCAACCGGCATGCCGTAGCTTGCCAAGCGTTCAATGACTACAAGATCATACTTCTCCAACTGGAGAATCAAAAGGACCACAGCATTTTGTTCTTTGCCAAACCGCAGCGGACGTAAATCTTCGCTGTCTATGAAGCAATAGGCGCTCTGCTTGTCCCCTGGGTCAATCGCTAAGATTGTCATTTATCTCCTTTATCATTCTGCATACTCTCGCTGTCATCAAACCATGGGCAGTTTTCTGTATGGGACTGGTTGTCACACTTATCACACATATCTTCTCCGTCCAGGCATTCATCTGTACGAAAATATAAACATGTTACACAGAAACATTCCCGGCAGTGCTTATTATCCTCGCTGAACATAATCACCCTCCCCGTCGTGGATGGAGCCGACGACCTCCATAAGAACGCCACGGTTCCATTCTGGATATTGTATTGCATGGAGGTATTGGAGTTTGAACTTCGCCCAATTACTGTCATACACAACCGTGAAGTGTTCACCATTTTCGTTGAGTATGTCCCCCTCAAAAATCTTCTTCCCGTCCTTGTCGGTCAGGCCAGTGTACTGATAAACCGTAGAGGGGTCTACCTCAACTTCGTCGTACTCGTGGAGGTTATCAATCCAGCCGAAAAACGTAATTAGACTACCATCATGAGCGCACTGGCATTTCCCTTGCTTTTTAGGGTGCAATCAGCACGGTCATATACTGGATATCCTTCCACCCACTCGCCATCCAGCCGCTTGGCTTTGAAAAGGACTTCTCTCATTTTTTATCCTCCAATCTCCGCTATGCTCTCTATAAAGCAGTTGTAGTATGTATACCGCTTCCCATCAAAATCAAAGAGCACATAGCCGCCATCGTTGCCCTCAATGTCGATTTTCCCATCGAACTCTGCAATGATTTCACCGTTTGCAGTGTAGACACGGACAATACGATTAAGGCCATTGCCTATATTGCTTTGTTGATCCACCATAGCCCGCTGTCCGCTGGCTGTGTCTCCAAAATACCACAACATACCGATCAGCACCGCGATTGTCGCAACTCCACAAAGAATCGGCACGGTAATTCTGGCGGCTAAACTATTAGCACACAAAATTGTGCCTACAGCCAAAACTACAAAACAAACCGCCATAAAAACAAAAATAATCCATCCAGCAATTGTCATTTATATTCTCCCTTTCTCTCCCACTCCCTGCACCGCTGGTCCGGCTCCGTGAAGTTGGCGCAGTACGGCGAATCCCCATTAAAGCACACGCCCTGGAAGTCCTCGTACCAAGCGCAGGTGGCACAGCACTTAGTCATGCTCGTCCTCCTTATCCATACGAGCGCCGCAGTTAGGGCAGTACCGCATATTGTTTTCTGCCGGATTTCCGTCAATCAAAGTCCATGGCTCTCCGCATTCGGAACAAATATAGGCTTCGTCTGGTTCTCCGCCTCCCATGTCTGATGGAATCCATCTCCCATGCCTCACCTCCGCAACGTCGGCGGCGGGGAGGGCATCTATCGCTTTCCGTGCTACAGCAAGACCAATATTTTCAGGGGATAATTCTCCTGGAAAATCAACCAAAACGGCAAATGCCATTGCCCTTTCAATGTACTCCTTCATTCCTTTTCCCTCCGTAGTACGGCCTCGGCCTCTTGCTCTTTCAGCAACGTGTCTCGCCGTTCCAATTCTGCGGCCTGCTGGGCAATCAGTTTTGATTTTTGTTCCAGCTCGGCCCGCAGCTTCTCGTTTTCGGCCAGCAGGGCGGTGAAGGCGTCGGCGGCTTCATCGTACAGCCCGGAATGAGGTCCCAGCGAACTTCCGTTGCTTAACCCTCTCCGTTCCAAGTGCTCAATCAACTTCTCAACATCCATCAGTTTTCCTCCTCTCCCTCCGGCGGGCGGTGATAAGGCGGCACGGGAAGCATCCGCCACCACAGCACATCCGCATCTGTCCATTCAAGGTATTCGTCGATTATCCAACCGTCGTCCTTGTTCCACGAGCCAAGCTGGTACGCTTCGTCCAGAATGATGTTCGGTTTTGGGCTCCCGCTCACGATGCACAGAACAGGCTCATGCTCTGGCGGCATGGCATCTTTCACTCGCACCCACTCATTCGGCGGGGTGAGGGTGGACTGAAGTGCCTTTCTGGCCCAGAAGTATGCCTTGGCCTGCTCCTCGTTTTCAGGTACAGCAATCACAAAATACTGGTACGCCTTTTCGGCATCAGTCATCTTTCAGCGCCTCCCTCTCCGCCGTTTTCCAAACGCTGTTATGAAATTTTGCTATATCTTGTGTGCCCTTTTTGTACCCTGCTAAATAGCAACAGGTGCATAAAATCAGGAGCAATATCGCTCCAAAAAGAGCACAAACCACGATTTTATCCATCTTTCAGCGCCTCCATCCTCTCCTCCATCGGTTCTTTGCCCCGTGTACTCCAATGGGTGCTGATCTCCCCGCCGCATGCCATATACCCCGCGCCATCAATCCAGCTATCAATGTGCTCCGGGTTTACAGATGCCCGGGCAATCTTGAGCAAGGCCATCATGGCCGCCACATCCTCCGACTCTAACTGCACATGGACCCCAGCGGCAACACACTTCGCACTGAGGTAGGTGTGCCAAAATTCCGCAATCAAACGGAAGCTATTTTCTGGAATTCCATAATCCTGCTCCCGATCTCCACACACGCACTTCTCCGCAGCGGCGAGAATTTCTTTTCTTGTCATGGGGTTCCCTCCTTCTTCTTCCTTGGCATTCCAAACCTCTGCGCCATATAACACTTCCTGCCACAGTAGATGTCCTTGCCTGTGGTTGAGAGAAATTTTGTTTTGCAAACCGGGCAGGTTTTGATCTTCCATGTCTCTCTATTCATTGCTCAACTCCTGATAGATCCGGCTGGCCACCACATCCCGGCTGCCCTGGTACTTTCCGTGATACTGTCTTAAAATCTCGCCGGTGGTGGTCTGATAATAAATCTGGCAAATCTCCATGCCGGGGTACACCCGCACCGGCTGCACGCAGGTCAGTTCCAGGGTCCAGTTCCCAGAAAAGCCCACATCGCCAAACCCGGCGGTCACGTGGACAAAGATGCCCAAGCGTCCAATGGAGGACCGGCCCACCAGCATGGGGACCAGGTTGTGGGTCTCGGTATATTCCATGGTTTTAGCCAGGTAGAGCCGCCCAGGGTGCAGCACCAGGCCCTCCTCTGGGATCATCAGCCGCCCCGTCCGGTTGTCCTGCTTCGGGTCCAGGACAGCCTCCTTGTAGGCCATCAGCTCGGGGGACAGCCGCAGGTTGTAGCTGTTTGGTCCCAACCGGGATTCATCCCAATCGCTGATAATGATGTTGCCCGCCTCCCGTTGGAGTTTGATTTCATTGCCGGTTAGAATCATGTCGTCTCCTCCAGTTTTATCTGTTCTGGTTTGAATGCGCTGTCTTTGATGTCCACATAACGCACGGTCCCGTATTTCTCCAGGTCACAAGCAATCGCCTCCCGCGTTCCTTCGGGATTCTCAAGGCTGGACGGAATGGGCCGCAGCTTTACGGTGATCTCCCACATGGCTCAAAGCTCCAACAGGCGGCAGAGGGTTCCCTCTACCCGGGCCATGGCATGCCGTGAGAGATAGTCCTTTCTGCGCTGTAAGCTACGCTCTGGCAGCGATTTGACGTGCTCCAGGACCGCCACATAGGTTTTGCCTTGGACGCTCTCCACGGCGATATGGGACGCCGCCGCGTAGCGTTCCCGGGACACCAAGGGCGCCGCCACCACGCATCCGGTTTCCCGGTTGTTCTCGGCGGAAGAGAGAATCAGCACCGGTCTGCCGTAGTCCTTCTTTCCGCCTCGGTATCGGTCGGTTATGTAAATTTCGCCTTTGTGAATCATGTCTGCCTCCTTGCTGTCCGCCAGTTCCTTGCTCTGGAACAGTCCATGTAATATCCGCCTGCCATCTCAAACAGCCTTGAGCCGATGGCTTCATCGCCCCGGAGAATCGCCTCCAGCGTGTTCTCGCTGGAAAGAATGGTGGGCTTTTTGCTGATGTATCGCGCGTTAATCAGCTCGAATGCCAGGTGAACATCCGCCGGCCGAATTTCCCCCTTCCAGAAGTCATCCAGATAGAGCAGCGGCGTATTTTTCAAGGGTTCGGTTTCCTCCCGAAAATCGTCCCGGTCATTTCCAACCGCCTTGGCCCTTCGCGCAAACTCCCGCCACGAAACATACAGGCCAGGTTTGCCGCCCTCAACGATGGCCCGGAAAATGGTGGTGCATAACGTCGTTTTCCCGCAGCCCGGGGTCCCGCAGATGATGAACCAGGAGGGATCTCCCGCCGCGATTTGCTGTACGTAGTCTTGCGCCATGGCAAGTGCTCTCCTCTGCCAGTTCTCCGGCGTTTTCCAGTTCTCCCAGGTGCAAGCCGCCAAGGCATCCGGCGGGATTCCGCTGCGGTCCATGGCCCCCATGGCGTCACGGATGCTCTGGCATTTGCAGCGCTGAAACCGCAGCGCCCCATTTTCCTCCACCGTCATGTACCCGCCCCGGTCATGGCACGTGGGGCAATGATAGCCTTTCAGCGTCCCGGGGGTCGCGTTGAAAAGTTCCGCCCGTTTCCGCTGTGCTGCGAAGAAATCAAAACGGCTCGTCGTCCCAGCATCCGTCGGTTGCGGAGGGAAGCTTGTCGATGATTGGGCCCTTGTTGGGAAGTCTTGCAAATGGATCATCCTCCTTTGCCCGCTTTTTCTTCTCGTCCTGGAGCCGGGTTACCACCCAGTTCAGAATGGCTCTGTAATCGCTCTTGTAGGTCTTCCCCGTCGCCCCTTTGTAGTTGTCCAGAATCTCGATCAAACGCTCGGTGTCGGCGGGGCCATGAGTGTCAAGCAGCTTCTGGTGCTCGGCATTGGTCATGGAAACAAACTCCGCCCATTGGACCTTGGGCTCTTGTTCGGATTCTCCGGCAGTTTT
>ENA-ORLY01000764-ORLY01000764.1-human-gut-metagenome-genome-assembly--contig:-NODE-764-length-42906-cov-38.520932_pt1 | contig 42906 bp, 63 predicted proteins | sample MGYA00243071_ERZ508832 | MGnify/ENA primary metagenome ERZ508832 (study PRJEB26277, sample SAMN04329777) | human gut metagenome | biome: human-associated habitat | host: Homo sapiens | place: USA... | reverse complement strand
GATTGTCCCGGATGCTGCCATACTCTCACCGCCTTATTCAAACGCGTGGATGCTGTACGGAATCAGCTTCTCGTTGTAATTGATGCCGTGCTTACAGTCTGAAAAGCCGATTTTGTCATCATATACGGAGAAGGTGCGCTCATAATTGCCATATTTCACGAGGCCATGCCATGCGCCGCCGTGCTGATAGGCTCGCCGCTTGTCGATCTCTGCGCTGATGTTGACATACTTCCCGCCGACCTCTTGGATGAAGCAGACCTCGACCACGCAGAAATCGGCCAGATCGATGGCGATTTCCTGCGCTGCAAATTCCGCTTCCGGGTTTTGGTTTGTCCATAGGTTGCTGCAATTCGCGAGGCAATCCACGCCGCGCTCGATGCAATTCAGCTTTTCCGCCGTGATAACCTCGCCGCTCTTCCAGACGTGCTTTGTGTATGCCATGATAAGCCCTCCTCACATGACTTTCGTCGCGTCGATGGTTGCATATCCGACGATGCTGCCGTTGTTCCTCGCATCCAGCCGCTTGAAAGACAGGTTCCCGTTGGCGCGGGGAATGAAGGCGAAATCACCGATTTGCAGCGCGTTGATGAAATGCCCGTCCGTCACATAGAGCTTATTGTCCGAGAAATAGGCAACTTCCGTGTCATCCTGCAAGAAGGAAATGCGGTCGTTGCTGATTTTCAGCTCCAGCTCGTTCCCGACTTGCCCCAGCAGAATTGAGCCATCCACAAAACGAATGTATTTGCGGATTTCCTCAAATTCTGCGTCCGTGCCGTTGGCAACCGCTTCAAGGTCGGCGTTAAACTGGTTAAACTGGATTTCGACGCTTTCCTTCGTCTGTTCAATGGTCGTGCTGACGGAGGAAACAAGCGCGTCCGTTTCGTCCTTCAGATAGTAGCTCTCCGCGACGGTCGCCTTGATGTTTTCTTCGGATTGCCTGATGGATGATTCAAGATTCTGCTCCACGTTGTAGACGGCTTCAGAAGCCTTTCTGACGCTTTCGGATATTTCATTGATGATTTTCCCTTGCGTATCGGTCAAGCTCTTCAGCGAGGCCGCCAGCCCCTCAAATACGCCGCCAAGCGTCAACTTGTTGGCCGCAGGGTCGAGAAGGTTGATAGACAGCTTGCGGACGAGGAATTTCTGATTCAGCCCGTGCGGCTTGCTGACCACATCGACGTATGTTCCCAAATGGAAGGATGAAAAGGCCGTGCTCACCGTCGCCAAGTCCGCAGCCGTCAGTTCGATGGATTCCGGCAGCGTAACAAGGCTTGAAAGATAGGCTTGCCCCTTCGCCTTCAGGTTTTCCGCGATGGTCACATCATCGAAAATAACCGTTTTGACAATCGTGCCATATTGTGATATAGCCGCTGCATCTTCGATGAAATCCGCGCCGCCGTTCACGGTTTCGATAGTCAGGCGTTTGTCCGTGTCCTTGCCTTCCGCATCCTTGAGCTTTGCGCCCAGTGGAATGACGACCGTCGCCACGTCCGCGCCCTTGATAATCCGCTTCTGGTCGAGCAGGTTCTTTCCAAATTCGATTTTTTGCGGAGAGAGCAGCGCGAAATCTGCGAGATAATCCAGATACGCCACGCCGTCCGCATGCCGGATAGAAAGAAAGCCGCCGAGCAAGGCCAGCAGCTTGTCGTTCATTTCCTTCCATGTGTCGGTATAGTCGATATTTGACCGCACGATATAATCGTTTGGGTCTGTAACCGTCACATTGCCGAGGGTGAAGCGCTTTGTCTCGTCCACCTGCGCATTGTGACTATCCAGCAGCAGCGCCAGATATTCCGCCACGCTACCCGTGAAATCATAGGGTCGCTTGATGCTGTCAAGTAAGAAAGCCAGTTCTCCTTCACATGTGACTTTCCGCTCATTGTAAAAGCCGATTTCATCATCCAGCACACGACCACGGAAAAGCAGATAATCCTCCTGATAAACGGTGATGATGCTCTTGAGCTTTTGAATGCTGCCATAGTAAGGATGATCGGGGTAGATTGTGAAGGAAAAGCTCCCCGTTTTGTTCAGCTCAAGATCAAGAGAGGGGCTGAAAATCTTCAGCCCCTCCAGCTTGTCATTGTAGATTGGCAGCCCGTCACAATAAACGCGATACATCACAAATCACCTTCCTGATAGGTGAACGTAATCGTCCCCGCTCCCGTGACCTCGACCACGTTCTCGCCAGCCACAAGTTCCAGTTCCGGCAGGGTATAGCTTCCCGCGCCCAAATCCCAGATGTTGAAACCGAAAGTAAGCCGCAGTTTGTCATCCGTTTCAATCCGTACTTCCGGCACGGCTCGCTTTCGTGCGTTGGCCAGCGTGATCGTCGCGGCCTCCGTGATGGTCTGACTGATAACCGTCGGTGCAGCCTTGTATTTCCATGGCTCACAATCCGCCTCAATCGTAACCTTTCCGATGCCCTTTTCGTCCGTGAAGCTGGAGACGAAAAGCCGCCCCACATAGTAAGCGCCGGGTTCATCGTCGAGGATGACTTTCAGCTTTTTCCCATGCAGGGCGTTTTTAATGGTCGAGAAGTGGGTTATGAACATGGCCTGTGGAATAATTGTGGAAAACTCGAATTTGTGCCGCACATTTTCATATTTCGGTTCGCCGAAAAATTCCGTCAAATCGAGTTCCCCGTCCGCGCCCTCAACGTCAATCTTTTTGGTTTTCACGGCAGGGGAGCCGATTTCTTTCTTGCTCAAAATCAGATGCAGATCATCATATGTATGTAGGCCGCCGAATCGGATGCCTTTCATATCCGTTCCTTCCTGTGGCGCTGCTGTCAGTTGATAATAGCGTCCTTATGCCGCGTTCAGCGCTTCGCGAATGGCTTCCAGGTCGTCGGTCGTCAGTGCGGGATAATCCGCCGCGATATCGGCAAAATCCTCGCCGTTGGCAATGCGGATTCTAAACGCACGGGTCATAATGCGCAGCTTCAAAGCGTTCAAAGTTTTCATCTTTTTATCCTCCAATCAAATCAGCCATCATCAAAATCAGATCGTCGTTTGCAGATTCCAGAGCGTCCGTGCGCTGCTCCACGTTGTTCACGCGCTCCTCAGTCGTCAGCGGCGGCGCAGGCCGCGCGTCAAAGTCCGCATCCATCTCGGCCTGTGTCCGCTGCGCAACCAGCCCGTCCACGAGCTTGTAGCGGTACACGCCGCGCTCATCCGTGAGCGGCTTGAGCAGATAGTTGTTCTGCGCGTGCCGGTATCGGTCGCCCTCTCCCTCATCGATAGCCGTCCAGCCGTCGCCGCTCACAAACGCGTCGCTGTTGATCGCCGTCACGCGACCCGCTTCGTCGGTCTGCACCAGCACTTTGCAGCTCTCCGTGTCCATGTCATCCCTCCTTTACAGGTCGGCAGAAATGTCAATATCTCCTTGCGGCGTAATCACGCCCGTGCATACGCCCGTTACAGATACCGCGCACTTGACGATGACGCGGTTTGCGTTTGCGTTATGCGCCGTAGCCGTCTCTGCCGTCGTTCCCTGCGCGCTGCCCAGTGTGTAGTAAAACTTCCCGCCGCCCGTTACGGTCGGCGAAATCCGCATCGTCTGAGTCAGTGGAATAAACGCGTAAGCCACGCCGCCCGTGGCGTACCCGGAAAACGTTTCGTTATTGCTCTTGATCTTCCGATAATACCGCAGGCACTCGGCCAGTTCTGCCGCATATCCCTTCGGCACATACGGCGGCAGGGTCTCCGCCGTGTATTCGCCTTCGTAGAGTGCCATACATTTAACCGTAATATCTGCATACACGTCAAGGATGCAATAATAGTAAGTTGAGCCATCGCCCTCCTGAAGAGACATATAGAACTTCGCGCCAGACGAACCATCTCCCGTCAACGGACCATCGTTAAACACACCGGAGACGCAGAACACATTCCCCGACGCATCGTAGGCAGCGATTGTATAGCTTTGGCCTTTTTTTATTCTTGCCAAGGGCACGCGCTGAAGTATACGCACGTTTGCTTCGGCAGCTCCTGAAAGATGGACACCGCTTGTTGTCAGTTGAGCAGCTTTTCTTTCCGTATTCGCAACCCATCGGTCAAACCAATACACCCATGTATTCTGCATACTCGTTTCACCTCTCTGATTTACCGGATTCGTAAAATCAGAGTTATCCAGCAGGTTGTACATATGTACATCCTTATCCAGTGCGCCCAAATCCGCTGCTGTCAGCGTCACTTCGCCCGCACCGTCCGGCGCTTTGCCGTTGATCGTCAGGTTCCCAAGGCTGCCCGTGTCGCCGCGCGGGATGGTCAGCGTAATAACCGGGTTCTCCGCCGTGCCGCTTTTGGTGACGCTTGCTTGTGTGCCCGCCTCGCCAGTAACGACTTTGACCGTAATTTTCGGGGTTGCGCCCGTCGCGCCCGTGTTGCCTTTATCTCCCTTGGGAATGGCAAAAGAAAGATTATAGTGCCCGTCCACAAGCTCCAAGTTTGCCGTTGGTGTCGCACCCGCTTCAAGCCCGGAAACCTGTACGGTCATGTTATCAATTTTCCCGGCGGCTTTGTTTGCTGCCTCGGTCGCGTTGTTTGCGCTCGTGGCCGCCGTATTCGCAGCCTTGACCGCGCTGTCCGCGTTCGTGGTTGCCGTCTCTGCCGCCTCGGTCGCCTTATCCGCATTCGTGGCCGCCGTGTTTGCGGTCTTGGTTGCATTATTCGCGTTGGTCGTCGCTGTCTCTGCCGCCTCGGTTGCCGCATTCATCGCGTCGATTCTTTTCAGCAGCTCGGCAAGGTCGTAGATGATATAGCCCCCGTCGATGATCGTTTCCGCCGCGCTGGAGAAGATGCTGCTTTCGCCCCAGAAGACGGCATTGGTTACGCCGTCCAAGGTGACTAGGATGGTTAGCGCAAAAGGCCCGCTTTTCGCATAGCATCCTTTTTCAAGCGTCACACTCACCACATTGCCGGATGCCGTGCCCGGATTTCGCACCGTCACATCGTCGGCGTATCGTGTGAGATATCCCTCCACTTTCGCGCCGCTCGGGATGGAAACGGGTTGCCCGTTGCGCAAAAGCGGCACGTCGATTCTGTGGGCCTTATCGCTTCCCGTTGCGAAAATTGTTTCAAAGAAAGTCTTTCTGATTCCCTTGTTCAGCTCAACGGGCGGCATGGAGATTCGCGTTTCGATGGTATCGGCCATGCGTCAGGCCTCCTTTTCCAGCTTCACAAGCACGCTGCCGTTTCTTTTGTTGCGCTGCACGTTCACAAGCTCGGTGTATCCATCATAAATTTCAGTTACACCGGGTTTTGTCTCATCCGTTTTTTCAATTTTGCTGATGTCTTCAAAGTCAGCAGCAACCTCCGAAAGAGGGCGCTTATCAGGAAGTTCAATCATCAGGCTTCCAGATTCGCCAGTAGGGCCAAAGGCCCAGTTTGCATCAAGCGTCTTTCCCTTGCTCGTCGTGATTTTCATTTTCGTTTTCCTCCCTTTGAGCCTTTTCAATCGCCTCAACGCAACTATTGATTGATTGCATTGCACCCGCCAGCAATTCAGCGTCAGCCCCGAGCACATGGACGCGGGAAAGCGCCGCGTTCACGTTGCGCAAAAGTATGTTAATCTTCATGTTTCCTCCTATGCCATCAGAATAGTGAACGTATCAGTGCTTACACCAGAGCACTCATAAAATTCCATGCTTGTCGAGCCTGACGGAGCCATTGCATAGCGTTTTTTCCTGCTTACTCCTGTTACTATCGTTACACTTTCCCAGTGTGCTTGTTTTCCGCCGATATTGATGCTGCTAATCTCCGCATAATTGGCACCTAAAGATTTCGTATTCAGCGCCGCCGTTGTCACATACGAGCTATCGGTGATTCTGATATCTGCGATTTCTGCGTTGAATTTGGACATTGTGACGTATCCATCCAGCGTGATCTTGTCCGCCTTCAGCTCGATTTCGCTGTTCAGGCCGTCGAGCGTGATTTCCGCGCTGGAAAGACGCGTTCCCAAGTCGTCCGTGACTGTCGCGTCCGCTTTGAGCTTGATATTGGCGTTCATGCCGTCAATAGCGACCTCCGCGCTGGTCACGCGCGTTCCGAGACTATCGACGATGTTTGCATCCGCTTTGAGCTTGATTGCGGCGTTCATGCCGTCGATATCGACTTCGGCGCTGGTTACGCGGCTTTCAAGCTCATTGACAAGTGATCGGTCGGCCTTCAGCTTGATATCAGCCTGCATGCCGTCAATCAGAATTTCCGCATGGCTCACGCGGTTTGTTATTTTGCTTCTGTCTTCTGCCGCAAGCGTGATCTGGGCTTTCTGTTCGTCGAGGGTAATTTTTGCCCAACGATAAACATCTCCGACTTTTTGATTGGCGCTTTTCCCGCCTTTTCGTCCGCTGACCTTGGCCACATCTTTATCGGTCTTGATATAGTTTTCGGTCAGCGTTTTCGGCGGCTCGCCGAAGGTGTACGTCGTGCTTTCCGGGTTCAGAAGGTCAATTTTCATCTGGGCGCATGCCATCGTCAAATCCATGCCGTGCGGGTTGGAAAGGATATGCACCTTGTCGCCGATGTGGATGCTTGCCGCCGCGTTGTCGATAAAGTGCATATCAACCGCCGTCAGCGTGATTGTTCGCAGTAATGCGCCCGTTTTCAGAAACTCCCGCGCCTTGGTCAGCAGGGCAGAGGGGTCGTCCTCGTTGCTCCACGTCTGCGCACGCCAGATTTTGCCGTACAGGCTCACCGCGTCATCGTCTTGGATGTACTCCACGCCGCCGTTGACCGAGGCGATAGAAACCGGGTCTTTCCGGTCGCCGTTGCTGTCAATATTGGATGAACCGAGGGGAAGCAGCACCGTGAAGATATCTGCCGCGTCGAGCTTGTCCTTCAGCTCAAGAAGGTTGACGCTGAAGCTGATTTCCCGCGCATCCGCGCCGCCCGGCTCTTTCAGCCAGTCCAGATAGGTCACGCCGCCCTCCGTTCGCGTTGCCATATAGCCGCCGTATGCGCCAAGTAAGCGGTTTTCAATCGCGTCTGACGTGCTTTGATAGCTGTCGTCCTCGGCCTCCATCGTCAAGGCTTGATCGACCGCCGTGATTGTCCCGACCGTGAAGCGCTTTTCTGCGTCTACCTGCCCATTGTGGCCGCTCACCAGCTCACGAAAGAAAGCCTGTACATTGCCGTTATAGCTGTACGGTTTTTTCAAGCTGTCGAGCAGAAAAGAGCGGTCGCCCTCACAGTAGACGCTCTTTTGATTGTAAAAGTCCCGCGTATCATCCATCACGCGCCCCCGGAAGATGATGTCGCCGTCTTCTTCCACCGTGATGATGGATTTAAGCTTTTTGATGCTGTTATAGAGCAGATTTCCCGGCGGCATGACGAAGGACAGCGAACCCGCGCCATTCACGTCCAGCTTCAGCTTGGGCGTGAGGATATCCGTTCCTGCGCTGTCATCATCCGAGCGCCAAAGCAGCGCACCGTCCACGCATACCTTGTACATCACAACCGCCTCCCCGTTCCGAAGCGCTCCCGCTTGTACGGTTCAACCTCTGCCGTGATGGTCAGTGTCGCGGCCTTCTTGTCTGCCTCCAAGTCGCCCACAGTGACGCGCCCTTCGTAGTAATAATTTGCGTCATCGTCAAGTGTGATCTTTACCCGCTTTCCGTGCAGCGTGGCGAGAATGGCCGAATAGGTGATAGGCCAGCGTTCCCGCTCATCAATCATCAGAAATTCAAAGCTCATCTGGCGCGGCTCATAGTGAACCGCTCCCGTCAGGCTTTCCGTCAGGTCAATCACCCGGTCAGAACCGGGAACCTGAATCAATTTTGTTTTCGGTGTCGGAGGACTGATGACAGGGCGGCTTTTGAGCACCAGCCCCCAATCCCGATAGGAGTGTTTTTCTCCGAAAATCACGCCCATCATGGTCAATTCCTCCTTCCTTTGCGTCCGCTGATGGTGCCGAGCTGCTCGTCCATGCGCGGCGCAAGCTGGCCGACCAGTACGCCGGAATCAAGGACGATTTGCTGGCCGCCGCGCGTATTAGCGACCATCTGCTGCATCAGGCCGGAAAGAGCATTGATGGCCGTTTCAAGCCGCCCGACCTCCGCGCTGCCCATTGTGCCGCTTCTCCATGCGTCGGCGTTCGCCCGGTTGAGCACCGTTTCGCCGTAATGCAGCCGCGCCAGATAGCCGTCGCGCGGGACGAAATCAAGGCCAGTTGCAGAGCCGTTTGAACCTACAGACCCCGGAATATTTCTTCCGCCGCCTGTCCCGATTGAAGAACCGCCGCCGAACAACGTACTGACATTTGCGTTGATATTGAAAATTCCCGCAATGCTGCTCTTTACGCCGTCCCACCACGAGCGGATGCTGTTCGCAACTTCTGAAGCGGAGGGAAGTTCCACTTCAAACATGGATTTGAAAATGTTGCCCGCCGTTTTCAGCACATCGTCCCACCAGGTTTTGATATTTGCCGCAACCGTTCCAAAGTCTTGAAGTTCAATACCGAATGGCGCTTTGAAAAAATCCTGAATGGCTGGAAGGGCTTCATCGTCCCACCATTGCGCGGCTCTCAGCGCAAGATCATTCCAGTCAGGCAAATCAATCCCGAAGGTTGCCTTAAAATAATTCTGGATTTCCGGCCAGATTACATCATTCCAGCCGTTGGCGATTTTTGTTGCAAGATCGCTCCAATACGGAAGATTGAGTTCAAAAATCGCTTTGAAGAAGTCATGAATGGCAGGCCACACCACATTATTCCAGCCATCAGAAATCTTTTGCGTTAAATCCGTCCAGCTCGGCAATTCAATTCCGAAGACTGTTTTGAAGAAATCCTGAATAGCTGGCCAAATAACGGTATTCCATCCTGTCGAGATGTCCGTGGCAATTTGGCTCCAGTCAGGCAAATCAATGCCGAATATCGCCTTGAAACAGCCCTGAATCAGCGGCCAAACCACGCTTTGCCACGCCGTACTGATGGTATTGGCAACCGTCGAAAGGATGGAAGGAATATCATCAACCAGTTTTGATAATGCCCCAAGGATTGCTTTTCCAAGATTAACGACCAGATTCCCGATGTTCTGCCCGATATTCTTGAAAAATTCGCCATTGCCAACGGACAAGTTTTTGAGATAGGAAACGATGTCCGCGCCCATTTTCTTGAACGCTTGCGGCAACGCCTTGAGGTTCAACCCGTCTTCAGTGAATACGTCCTTAAAATACCCGGCAACTTTATCAAGGCCATTGGAAAATCCCGTCATGAAGGCTTCGGTCTTTTTCGTCAGCCCCGGCATGATCTTGTTCAGCGTCCGCATCGCCGGAAGAATGAGCTTTTCAAGAATGGGCTTGCCGATAACACCTTTAAGCTGGCGCATGTGCTCATTCAGGTTTGCAAGGACGTTTGCATATTCCCCGGATTCTTTCGCCGCCTGCCCCGTTGCGCCTGATTGCGCCATCATATCCTTGGCGTATTGCAAGCGCGTCGCCTGTTTGGTTGCTTCATCCAGTGCCGACCATGCCTTTGTTTCCGAAACGATGCCTTTTTTGACGGCATAAGCCGCCATCTGCGTATCATTGGCAAAAAGACCGATGGCCTCGCCGCCTTCATAGCTGCCATTGATAAAACTGTTCAAGTGGGACATGGATTCATCCAGCGACTTGTCCCAGAAGGCCGACGCATCCGCAGCAATCGTCAAGCCCTCTTGTGCAAGGGAGGTTGCTTCATCCACACCATAACCCAAGCCCTTAAATTTTGCGGTTAGGCTTGTCATGTATGGCGTGAGGCGAGAAGACACCATGCCCGTATCGCTGGCAACCTTGTCCATCTTCTCCTGCGCCATATAGGCATAGTCGCCCATAATCTGCTCAAAAGATGCCTGTTCCGCCGCGATGCTGGCGTAGGTTTCAGCACAATCTTTTCCAAAGTCCTTGATTTTGTCCACGGCAAAGGCCGCCACAACCGCTGTACCGACTTTCTTGGCCAGACTTCCAATTTTGCCGAAAGCGGCCTCCATCGTATTCGATAGGCCGCTCGCTTTGTTGTCCGTGTCAGATATCGCCTTATTTGCTTTTGCGTTGTCGATTGCAATGGTGCCGAAAAGTTCAAAAATGTTCATAGGCTTCACCGCCCATCTTCCATAAAAAAGTTTTTATCGTGTGTTTCCCCTCATCGTGTGGGTCAGCCTGTCGTTCATACCCGCGTCAAACAGGGGCAGAAGTTCGCCGACCAGCGCACCATTGGATAGCCTCACATCCTTCGGCATGATGCGCCGGAGAAAGTCCATCAGCAGCCCGTTTTGCTCAATGAGCGTTCGGATGATGGCCTCGTTATCCTGCCGCACCGCTTCCCGGATGTAGGTTTGCAGCGTGTCGATTGGGGCAATGGCCTCTTTCCCGGCCTCTCCGCCGCCGAGCAGCGTATCGCCCGTCATGCCGAAAATGGTGGGCTTGTCAAGGATGCCGCCCTCGGCGTTCCACTTCACATTAAAATTCGGCAGCTTTCCCTTGCCAGCGATCCCGTAAGGTGCTTTTCCTCCGCTGACGGATATCTTGGGAATTTTCAGGTTGCTGAAGATTTTTCCGACCTTCAGCGGGAAAAAGCCCTTGATTTTGTCAATCACGCTTTTCACCTTTTCCCGCGCGTCGTCCATCTTGTCGGTGATGGCGCTTTTGATCTTCCCGAAGGAATCCTGAACGGTTTTCACCGCGCCTTTCAGGTCGTTGAATTTGCTCTTAATCCACTTGGTGGCCGAACCGCACGCGGATTTGATTTTATCCCACATCGAAATCCAGAAATTTCGGAAACCCTCGTTGTTTTTCCACAGGTACAGAAAACCAGCCACAAGAGCCGCAATCAGCGTGATAATAATGCCGATGACGTTGGCCTTCATGGCGACGTTCAGCGCCTTCATGGCCACGGTGACGAGCTTGATGGCCGCCGATGCTTTCTTCATCGCGCTGGAAAAACCCATCACGGCCACAAAGCCGGAAACCGCGACCGTCGCCGCGACAATGCCCGCCTTCATAATGTCCACCGTCGTCTTGTTCTCCTTCATCCATTTGCGCATGTCCTTGATTTTGCGGATGAAGGATTCGAGCTTTGGGACGGCAGCCTCAACCATGCCCGCAACCGCGTTTTTCACGGCTGTCAGGATGGGTTCGCCCACACGCCCAAGCTCGGCCATTGCGCCGTTGAGCCTTTCCTGTGCCCGGTTTGCATCCATCACGTCCTTGTTGGTCTTCTTGTACTGGTCAGATGCGCTCTTATAGGTATTGTTTAGGGTTTCCATAATGAGCTTCTGGCGTTCCTGCTCGGTGGAGCACTTGGCCAGCTTGTCGTTAAATTCATCCTCGGATATGCCCGCCCAGTTCAGCGCATCCGCGAGCGGTCCGGTCACTTCGCCGACCTTGGCCGTTTCGTTCGCCGCTTCCGTCAGGCCTTCAATGGGGAGGGAATCGCCGAACGTCGCAAAAACGCCTGTGCAGATATCCGTCCACGTCTGCAAATCCTTTTCGTTGTCCGTCATCACAGCCAGATGGTTCGCAGCCTCAACGGAAACGTCCGTTTCGCCGAGCACGGCCTGTAAATCCTGATAGGTCTTTTTCGCCGCGTCGGAGGAATGGCCGTTTGTTACGAAGGCCGTGTCCAGCTTGCCCATTTCCGTCCGATATTCCCGGCTGCCCTCAATGGCCGCAATCCACGCTGTCCCCAGCGTCACGCCCGCAGCGACAACGGCCTTTCCAACCTTCAGCGCCGCGCCGCCAATCTTTGAGAAGGCGGATTCCGACTTTTTCCCAGCGCTGTCCGCTTTGGCCGTCGTTTCCTCCAGCGCCCGATTGGCCTGTTCGTTGTTAATCGCGATTGTCCCCAGAATCTTGAATAGCTCCACCTCTTGCACCCCCAGAAGGGTCAAAGCCCGTCAGCATGGTATACGATTGCGAGACGGTGCTCTTGATTTCTTCCTGCGTTGGTGCTGCTTTCGCGTCCGATTTGACAGACGCGCGGAAATCTGCATAGGACTGGTCGAAAACCCGATGCAGCCAAATCTTCCAGAGCGTTTCATCTTCCTGCTCTTTGTTGTAGATGCCAACGAACTCATTGACAAAATCCTCCAGCCGTCCGCCTCGTATCATCCCATCAAGCAGGGTAAGAGGGGAGGCATAGCGCCGGAAAATCAGGTCAAAGAATTGCACGTCGTTTATTTCAACAATCCGAGCACATCCGCGAAAAAATCCGGGAACTCCTTTTTCCTGATGGTGTCCTTGACCATCGTCATGAACACGCGAGACGGAAGCGCGGCGATTTCATCCGCCTTCATTCCGGAGAGCGCCGCAAGCAGGGCATAGATTTCGGCTTTGCAATCCGGCAGATGGTCGATAATCACGCCCGCGACTTCCAGCATCACGGCCACGCCGACGCTCGCCATCTCGTTTTCTTCCGCCTTCTTCCCCTCGCCGCCCTGCATCGCGGCCTTGATAGCCTCACGCACCTCCGGCGTGGCAAAGCAGTTTTTCATTTCCTTGATGCCGATTTTGCGGATGACGTTGACGACCAGAAAGATATCGTCCGCTGTCAAATCGCGCAGCGTATACTCAACGTTTTCCATGTGCCTCTCTCCTTTTTATAAAAATCGGGCAGGGAAGCAGCCCCCGCCCGGTTGGTTTCTGATTAGGTTGCCTTGGGATAGTAGATGTGCCACGGCAGCGTTTCAAGGTCGCCGGAAAGCTCGGCATAGCACTCAAAGGTGAATTTACCGACCGCGCCTTCCTTGTTTTTGCTCTCCGGCTCAAGGCCGCTCGTGCAGAGCGCATTGTCGAGGATGGCGATGATCGGCTCGCCGTCAAGCGTTGCGCCGACAAAGGCGATGTTTTCCCAATAGTCGCCCTCCACGATGTCGGCCTTGCTCTCGATGAGATCATACTTTGTATCGGCAGACGTTCCAGCATTGCCCAGCGTCGCCGCCGTGATGACCTCCTTGGACAACTCCAGCAGATTGACCTCCATCGTGGCCGTTTCGCCCGTCTTCTTGTTCAGTCCCTTGGCGGAGACAAACACGCCGTCGGCCTCGACCTTCGTGATTTCCGGCACGATGGAGAGCTTGCTGCCGCCGCTCGTCGCGCCGATGATGCTCGCGTCAAAGTTCCACTTGTCGCCCTCGTACTTCAGACCCTTGTGAATCGTGCCAGCACCGAAGAGGATATTCTTGGGCGTGTTTGCCGACACGCCATTGATACCCGTTTTCATATCAGTTCACCTTCCATTCCTGTATGGTCAGATTGATTTTAATGCTTTTCAGCTCCGCGTCGCCCGTCGGCACGGGATAACCGCCGCCGTAGAAGATGGCCAGCCCCGTCCCGTCCGGCAGGATGGTCGTAACCGCCACGCTCTTTTCGATGGCGGCCTTGTCCTTTTCCAGCAGCCCCCAGTCTCCGCGCGTAAAGCCCCGGATGATGAACGTTGTTTCCTGCCGCCCGTCCTCTTCAAGCGTCGCCATTGGGGTTTCGGTATACTCGCCGACGAAATAGCGGTCGCCCGGAGGCTTGCTTTTCCATTCCATGAAGGCGTATGGGATAGAAAGGCTGTCCATCAGGTTATTGATGTATTTCATCGTTTCAGTGGTCATTCTTCCATCCTCTCCTTCAGCTTTGCTTCAAGGTCGGCTTTGGCCTTCGCCTGATTGCCCTTAAATGCGTTTTCAAGCGTATGGCTCGGTCTGCGGCCATTGGTGACGATGGCCTCTTTCTTGTACCGTGCGCGGATATAAGCAGCCATCGCAAGCGCTTCTTCCTTCGTTGCGTATGTCTGGCCGCCTCCCATGGTTGGCTGTCCGGGGCAGTAAATCCACCAGCCTTTTCGACCGTCGCCGTGAACCGCGTATTCGCCTGTTCCGAACTCTTCCCAATATCCGGCCTCAAGAGGGGTTCCGACTTGCGCCTTGCCCGCGCTGTCGTCCGTCTGGAAGCCATAGGAGCCTTTGAGCTGCTTTCCCGCGTCTTCATCCATCTGGCAGTTTCTCGCCGCCGTGGAGGCGATTTCCGCCGCCCATGCGTTCAACCATGCGATAGTGGTTTCATCAAGCGCCGCCTCGACCTCCAAGCTCATATCGTTAAAGACGACATTCGCCATATCACTGTCCCCCAGTGTATTTGAGATAGATTTCAAGCTGACTTCCCGCGCCCAGCTCCATCGGGTTGTCAATCAGCATCAGGTCGTAACGCTTGCCCGCAATCGTCACCCGTGCATTTTCAGCCGTCACGTCATCCGGCAGCGGCTTATAATCCGCAATGAATACGTGCGTGGATTGCTGCACCTTGGCGGAAAATACCGTATAGCGGGAATCGCCGGAAGCAAGATCGAGCCAGCCGCGCAGCCTTGCCGCCTCCTGCCAGCTTTCAATATGCTCGCCGATTTCGTTCTTGGTCACTGTGCGCTTTTCGATGATGGCCGTCAGGTTGCCGCCGATGCCCTTCATACGCGCACCCCCTGACCGAATCGCGCCTTCATGTAGGGCTTTAAGAAGCCCAGCAGCGCCTTCGGAAATCCGGCAATGGAATTGTCGCCGGACAGGTCGAAATAAGACACAGAGTGCCGGGAGATGGTTTCAGAGCTGATACCCACCTTTTCCCGGTTATTCAGTTCCCATTTCATCATGTTGACCACGCCCATCTTGATATCGGCGGGGTAGATGACGCGCGTCACGAGAACATCCCGCTCGTCGTAGGTCTTTTCTTTGAGCGTGACGGTTGCGTCATCCGCTTCCGTTACCGTATAGAGGCCGTCGTTCAGCTCGGATTCGCTGATTTGCAGCGTGTCGCCGACATCAAAGGGCTGGAGTGCCTCCATGTAGAGAAAACCGCCCACAACGTCAGCCTCGCGCCGTGCCGCCCGCTGCTGGAAATTGTTGTTCGTATAAGCACGAATCAAAAGCTCCATCGCCCGCAGCTTTTCTTCCAGCACGTCGTCGGTTTCGTCGGTTTCGATGTGCTTTCGCAGCGCCTCGACCGTCAGAATCATTCCATCACGCCCTTAATCGCTTCGAGGATTTCCGTCTTTTTCTTGGCTTCACCGAGATCAATGCCGCGCTGGGCGGCAAATTCGCGCAGCTTGGCGACCGTCAGCTCTTCCAATTCGGTTTCGTGGGCTTGCTGCTCGTCCTGCTGCTCATCCTGTACCGCCGCGATGCTGTCAAGCCGTCCGGCGCATTTCGCCTTGACAGACAGCTCGGAAAGCGTAAAAAGGGGAGAAGGGACGGAGAGCTGAACCTCCGCCCCAACCGTAAAGCCCTTTTCGTCCCAGCGCACCGCGTAGGTTTTGCCGTCGTCGGCGTACAGGTAAGGCAGCCCGTCCACAATCACAAATCTGTTCATGCTTCGGGCACTCCCTTCTTAACCGTTGGACTTAATCAGGCCGATCTTGACGTTCTTGTGGTTGAACTTCAGGCTGTAATTGCCGGAAGTGCCCAGCTCGGCGAACGTCGGGGATTCCTTGGCGATGCTGTCCACCGCGAGGGAAAGGCCGTTCGGGTGGAGAACCTTGCCCTGCTTGGTATAGAACAGGTCAGTGCCCGCCGCCGTCTGCGGGTCGTAATTGGTCGTATACTGGTTCTCGTAGTTGGTCTTATCAGCAGACAGGAAAGCACCCTCGCCGAAAAGATACGTCTTGTAGACCGGGAAGCCCGTCGTGGTTGCGTCCAGCGTGTAGTAGTCCGTCACGAGAACGTGCTTGCCGCCGATGGTCGGCAGGTTGATTTCCTGCTTGATAGCGCCGTTGACAACGTACTTGTCATATTCGACGAGCGCCAGCTTCTTATACGCGGCGAAAATCTTGCTGTGCATCACGACGAGGCCGAGGCCGCCCGCCATGTCGCCGAGCGCCGCCTGTTCCGCGTCAATCAGCGTCGTCTCGTTGATCTTGTTCGCGTCAGCGATGGTGCCCGTCGTGACGGAGAGGTCGGTCACATGGTCGGAAAGCGCGGAAACGCCCATGACCGCCTGTGCAACGTTCATCAGCTCGTTTTCCCAGACCTGCGTATAGTAGCTCTGCACGCTGGCCTTGATGCGGGAAATCGGGTCAGCGCCCGTCAGCTCCTTGGTGAAATCCTTGGCCTTGAAAGCCTTCATGCGCTGAATCAGCATCAGCGTCTGCTTGCTGCCGGAAATCTCAACCGGGGTGTTATCGGTCATGCCGTCGTTGTTCAGAGCGCCCATGTTGCTGTCATGGATGTTCAGCGGGGTATAGATCGGCATGGTCGCCACGTTGCCCTTCGCGCCGATAGCGTCCATGATGCTCTGGTCATTGCGGATAACGCCGGAAGCCAGAATCGGGTTGCTCCAATACTCGGCCTCGGCCATCATGTCGGTGAAAACTTCCTCGTCAAAATAGAAGCCGCCGAAAAGTCCAGTCCTTGCCATCTTATATCATCCTTTCTTGTCGTTACTTGGAGAGCTGCTTGTAAAGCGTCTCGTTCTTCTGCTTCAAGGCCACGCGCTGCTCATAGCTCATGGTTTTGAAGCTCTCCTTCGTCGGGGTCGGTTCGCCTCCGTCACCGCTCTTGAGCTTGTTGGGCTGATAAATCTGATAGCCATCGCCGTTCCCGCTTTCCGTTTCAAACATGGTCGGGAACTGGGTTTTCAGTCCTGCCAGCTTGTCGTCCCAGCCCTTGATTGCGCCGTTATCATCAAGTGTCAGCGTTTCGCCGTCGTGCTTGAGCTTTTCGTTCAGCTTGTACGCGAGATAATCCACGTCCTTCGCCTTGCTGGAAAGTAGCTCGACCTTGATGGCCGCTTCGAGCTTGGTCTTTTCAAGCTCCGACTGAAGCTGCTGCACCTGCGTTTCATACGCCGTGATCTTCTGCTGCAAGCCTTCCTGCCCCTTGGTGCCCTTCTTCAGCTCTTCGATGAGTGCGTTTGCCTCGGTGAGCTGCTGGGTGGCCGTGTCATTTTCGGTTTTCAGCTTGTTAAAGCGCAGATCAATGTTTTCCTCGTCAGTCAAGAAAATTTTGTTCGTTTTCATGGTTTCGAGGATATCAGCCACGGTTTCGTCAGAAATGCCCTTCGCCTTGAGAATTTCGTTGATCGTCATAAAATGCCCCTGTCCTTTCTGAATACACTTTTTTACATGGGTTCGGCCATGGGTTTGTATACGTTTTTTTACATGGGTTCGGCCATGAATTGGGTTTACGCTTTTTTACATGGGTTCGGCCATGGTTCTAGACAGCGCCCGCTTTTACGTCCCGGCGCTGGACGATGCAAAAAAGGCGCATTGTGCGCCGTTATGCCTTTTTCGGGATTTTGATAGTTTGCCCGGCGAGAATCTTGTCGCTCTGCATGCCGTTGAGCTGCTTGATCTCTTTGTATCGTTTGCCCCTGCCAAGCCGCTTTTGAGCGATGCGCCAAAGCGTGTCGCCCTTCTTCACGGTGTAGAGCGTATAATCCGCGCTTTCCTCGTTTTCTTTGGGCTGTTCCTTTTCCGGTTCTTCCGCTGTCTGCATGCCATAGGCCGGACGGCCATAGCCGCAGATTCGACCGTGGGAGAGGGGATAGCTCTTTTTGAAAACTCCGCCGCCGTTGGCGACCACGCCGCTCGCGCCGGATGTATTGCCTTCGACCGTATAGACGCGGCTGCCATCTACCTTGTAGACAAGGCCAGTATGGGTTTCGCTTCCGTAAGTGCCAAAGAAGATTTGGTCTCCAACCTGTGGGGAATGGAAGAACTGTCCCTTTTGCTCGTAGTATTTACGGCTCCACTTGACACCAGCGCCCGCGTTGTTCTTGCTCACCGTAGGCTGGAAGGTCATCTTCAGCGCCGCCAGCTTGCCGTATGCCTGTACAAAGCACCAGTCCACAAACACGTCGCACCATGCCACGCCCTGCTTTCGGCCATTGTAGAAGCTGATAGCGTCAAGGTCGCGCGCATATTTGGTGATATTCGCATCTCCGGCGTTGGCCGTCTTATCGTCCAGCGCATTTCTGCTGGTCTTTTCCAGATAGCCGACCTCCGCGAGGGCGATATTCAGCACCTTTTGTCGGTCATACATCTTCATCCGCCCCTTCGTCGAGCGTGTCCAGCTCTTCCAGCGTTTCCTTGTCGTCCTTGCACTCCGGCAGTCCTGCAACGGAGGTCAGCAGGGAGAGCACGCCCGCCAGCGCCGCAGAGGACGCGACAAGCGCCCAATTCACGTCTCCCATAGCGGCAGACGAGCCGATGGTTGCGATGGCCGCCTGTGCCACCGTCTTGATGGCACGGATTCCGGCAGCCTTAAACCAAACTTTGAAGCAGGGTTTCATGGTTCATATCTCCTTTCAAATTCAACATAAAAAGACAGTCGCGTTTGACTGCCTTTTTTGCATGAAAAAAGCACCATTCGATTGAACGGTGCTTACTTCAAAACCTTTTTGATATCATCAATTTTGATTTCTTCCGTGTATGTGTCTCCGTCTTTATCTATATCGGCCAGAAACGCGCGGCCTTCGTCGAAAATCTCAACGATAGAAGCCCGGTTTCCATCCTTCAGGAGAACGCGGTCATATTGTTCGATTTTCATTCCTTCGGCCTCCTTTTCGTTACATAGATGCTCGTCATTCTCTTGCCGCCGTTCCCATCATCAATCCACGCAGTCAGCACATTGGCCTGTTTTCCGTTCAGGCCAGTGAGCAAAAGGATTTGTTCGTATCTCATGCCGTGGCCAGCATCGCCTTTTTCGATAAATGCCTCATCGTCAAGGTGATCGAGAACATCCTGTACAAGGGTTTCAGCATCGCGCAGCGTATAGCCCAGCGCCTTTTCAAAAGCAGCAGCTTTGTCAGGCGCTTTTTGCGGGTTCAGAGCATAGCCAGATAGTTTCATTTGGGGAATGGCGAGTTTGCGCTTTCCTTCGTATCTGATTATACCACTTTTTCCAGTATTTTCAACGGTTTCAGCCGCTTTCATGTACTTCTTTTGGAAGTCCTCGAAGCTCTCCGTCTTATCCAGCCCAAAGAACTCCGCCCGCTGCTTCAGCGTTGCCAGCTCGTCCGCATCCAGCGCCGCCCGTGCGCGGGTCAGCGCCACGCAACGACAGTTGCAATCTTGCGACGGGTCGCCGAAAGCGCCCGGAATATTCACCTTTATTCCGTTTACCTCGAAGGGTTCATCCGTCTCCCGAATTTGCCCGTCAAGCGCCCGGTGCAGAGGCCGCGTCTTGCCGTCAAGGCTTGCGTCCCATTGCTTCACAACATCCGCGCCCTTGGCTTTGGCGGCCTGTCGCGCGTCCTCAGCGGAGGCTTGCTGGATTCTGTGGCCTTCCGTGCGGACAATGCGCTTTGCGTTGGCAAGCGGCAGCGTGGAAAACATAGACACGTTCCGCGCGATCTGGTCATAGGGCAGCGAAGAAGCAAGCCCTCGCGTGATTTCCTCGCGGACGTGTTTCTTCAGCTTGTCCATATCATAGCCCAGCGCCGCGTACAGGTTTGTGGATAGCTTGCTGTCCGTGACAACCGCCTTCACCGCCGCCCGCTGGTCAATGGGCGTTATGATGGGGATTCCCTGCCCGTGCAAGCCGTACATCGTGCCGACATACGCTTCCGTGTAGCTGTGGGAAAGATAATCCTGAATGCTGCTGAACTCATCGCCTTGCAGCTTATCCAGAATAGCCTCGATTTGCGCCTTGAGCGCCTTCTGGTACTGGATTTGATAAGCCCGCGATTGCGTCAGCTCATCGCTTTGCAGCATCCTGATTTTATCGTTGATGTCCCGCAGCGCCCGCGCATACTGGCGCTTGAGATCGAGCAGCACGGCCTTTTCGTTGTCAAGCTGGCTTTGGATGACCTCTTTTTCAGCCTTATTCACCGGAAATCACATCGCTCTGCTCGCCGTCCCCCGGTTGCTCCGTCTCTTCAGGCTTAACCAGCATCCCTGTCAGCTCGACATAATCCTCATCGCTGATGCGACCCATCAGAAGGAAAAGGTCGAGCTTTGCATACATATCATCGTATGTATAGCGGCCCTTGGTAATCAGGATTTTGCAAAGTCTCGCGGTCGTGCTCATGTTATGCCTCCAATTCTGCCGTAAGCTCGGCGTACAGGTCGTTGATGGTCTTTTCGGCTTTTCTCACGTTGCATTTGTAGGTTACTTCCAGCCCCGCGCCATCCGTGGCTTGCAAGACGGTCGTCGGCGCGTAAGCGGTAAGGGCTTTGTAGGCGGCGAGTTCGGCGGGGGTGAGCGGGGTTTCAACGGAGGTGGCAAGGATTGCATTTTGTTCGGCAAGCGTTTTTGTGTTGTCAAAAGAGGTTTTATCAACCCTCTGCACCTTCACCCCCCTTTCCAAGTCCACCTCGTCGCACACCCATTGCTGGCCTGTCGGGTCAGTGTAGTTGCCGCCGGAAGTGACAGGGATGCCAGGTAAGCCGTTGGGCGTTTGTAAAACAAGAAGCTGTTCACGATAGGGTTCATATTCCGTGGCTTCCGTGCCAATTTCCAGTTGGATCGATGTTTCAAAATCGATCGTTTCATCTTTCTTAAATTCTTTCTGATAGTAAACCCCTAGTCCTGTGCTTCTTTCCGGAATATTTGAAGCTGTATAGTTTCCGACTCCTTTTTCATCGTAGGTGTATGCCATCACGCCTATATAGTCAGTTCCCGTTATTTTCGGGGTAATAGTATATCTTTTGTTTGGGTCGAGCGGAAGCGGGTTATCTCGATGAATTAACCATTGTGTAAGATACGTGTCTTTCGTTGCCGTCCCTTTTATCGTAATAGTTGTGGATGTAGCCGTAAAAAGCAATCCATTCTCACTATAATGCCCTGTCCATGCAGCGTGATACAGATTTTTCCCCGTGACTTTCATCGTTATAGACCCGCCGTCACCTGCACTCACAATCGGCACCGGGTTATCCGGGCTTGGTGTGCCATCCTGCGTACTCTTGCCGTAGATGTGCAAAGCTTTGAGTGTCCTTCCGCCGATGCAGTTTTCCAGCAAGAGAGAATTGCCGGAAAGCGTCACATCCTCGCCGGATGCAGCTTCAAAAAGAATCTTATCCTCTCTTGTGATGGGTTCGGGCAGCTCGTCATCCCATACGCCCGCCATTGCCGCCACGTACTTTTCAAGGCGCGTGTTGGGCTTTGGCGGAACAATGGACTTATCGCGCACGGATGCAATCAGCTTTTCGAGGGTCGTGTGCAACTCTGGCCGGGTGTCCAGATGTCCGCACGCATAGCAGCAGCATTTTTCCAAATCTCTCAGCGGTTCCGGCATATCTGCCGAGCTATCCGCCAGCACCCGCAGAAATCTTTGTAATCTTGTAATCGGTTCAATGCTCATGGTGGTTCATCACGCCTATTCTTCCAGATTTGCGTTGTTAAGCTCTTTTTGCGCCTGATAGAGCGGCATCCCGGTTTCGTCCTCCTTCGGCACCTTGTCCTTGATCTCGTCATAGTCGATTTCAAGCTGCTCGCAGATGAGCTTCAGCCGGGTTTCGTCGTCGATGGTAGAGGCAAGGCTCAAAATGGTGTTGATCTCTGTCTCCCGCCGCTGGGCTTTGGTCAGCTCAATGGTCGCCTGTTCCTCTTCGTTGACGATGGTTTCACGCTTAAAACAGAAGTAAACGTCCGATTGCTGATAGTCCGTGCCGTTATCATGGTTAATTTCCGCAAGCACGATTTTCAGCATCCGGCGCATGAATTGTTTCAGGCGGATTTCGAGCATGTTGCACTTGAGATCAAGCAGGGAATAGGCCGCCTTGATGGCGATGCTCACCGTCGCGCCCGTGTCCTTCAGGCTTTCCATGTTCACGCCCATGCCAAAGCGGAAGATGTTCTTTTCATCGGTCTCCATCTTGGCCTTGCGTGCCTCAACTGGAATGTTTACCGTTTGCACGTTGACGTTTCCGCCTTCGCCCACGCCGACAACCTTTTTCGCCCGGATGTTCTGCATCAGCTCGTCGAGGTTGTCCCCATCGAAGCCCGTGACGACATACAGCGCCTCGTTTGTGTCCTCGATATTGTTGGAGAGGCCACAGTTCATCACATCGTAATCGTCAATCATGGCTTTGATGCTGGCAATGTCGCTGCGCTGCTTGCGGTTGTTATCCAGCCGAATAAAGGGGATTTCCCCATAGCTGTCCATATAGAGCTTTTCGCCCTTCTGATAGAGGGTGTGCGGCCTTGGGTTGTCCTTTTCCGATTCATCCAGCGTAATTTCGCCGTCCTCGATCTGGGTATAAAACCAAGTCTGCATCTTGTCCCACACCTGAATCCGCTTGATGGCGCGGGAATCCTTGTCGAATCGGTCAATGTACCAGTAAATCAGATAATCGCACTGGTCAGCCGTTTCTTTGGCTCGCACCTCGACCACGCCGAGGCTGTCCGCCGCCTGAAAGTGCGTTTTCCCGTCCTCGCCCTTGAAGGCATAGGCGTATTCAAAGCCCTTGACGATGCTCCCCGTCAGGATTTCGTTCAGTTCTGAAATGAAATCCTCATTCTCATTGAAGTAATCGTCAAGCTCACTTTGCAAATCCGGGTCATCCGAGCGGATAAAGCCATCATTGCAGGATAGCAGGTATTGAACAGCTTGGTCTGCCAGCTCTTTGAAGAAGGGGTGCGGAATTTTTGTGTTTACACTGATTTTATCTTCTTCCAGAACGCCGTCGGCATTGAAAAAGAAAATCCTCTTTTTCAGAATGTCGTGCTGGCCTTCATAGTACCGCTGGCCGACCATCGCAAGCTGCTTTTTCCTGCTGCACTTGTCAGCCTCGATAAATGTTCTGATTTCCTCCACCGTCAGCATCGCCATCACCGCCTTTTCCGTCATCATCGCCATTCATGGCATGAATGGCCTTCCCGATTGCAATGCTCAGAGCAAAGGAAGCGGCCAACCATGCCAACCCGCCCAACAAAACGCTCATATTCTCATCCTTTCATGTCATCCAGCCTCGCGCCTTCCGCCAGCTTTCCACGCCGTACCGCAGCGCGGCCATAGCGTCATCCTGAAAGGCCACGGGTTCATCCAGATATTCGCCTGTTTGCTCGTTCTTCTGCCATTTCCATTGTTGCAGCTCCTTGATGGTATTCACGCATGACGGGTGAACGTATATATGGCGCTGTTTGAGCCAGTCGATTTGTGCCTTGATAGAGCCTTTCGCGCCGCCTTTGTCAACGCCTTTAGCGCGATATCCGGCTTTCTTCCACATGCGGATTCTGTCCGGCTCTGCGCTGTCGCACCACATCATTTTGTTTCTCGGAACTTCCGTATCATCCGCCATCTGGATGATTTCGGACGTGTCCTTCTCAAAGACGTATATCTCCCGCATGATATAGATATCGTCATCCTTCTCGCCGAGCGTCAGAATGACGTTGGCATGGTTGAAACCGAAGTCCTGCCCAATGGCGACATCGTGATAGTCCCGCGCATCTTGGGATATCTCGCTGACCTCCCAGTTGTGAAGAATCAGACCGCCAATTTCGCCCCACTCGCCGAGGCCGTATATGGTATAACCTTCCGGGTCAACGATCTTTCGACGCTCCATACGCGCCCGGTATGCCTCGTCAATGAAGCGGTTATTCAGATAGGTGCTATGATGGCAAAGCACGTTGTCGTCGTGCATGTCAAAATAGACGCGCTTTATCCAGTGGTTCTTATTGACCGGGTTGAAGGTCATGCGAATCTGGTAGAATTGTCCCGGCGGCAGCTCGCCGCGCAGACGGTCGTCGATGATTTCAACGTCCGCTTGTGTCAGCTCCGTGGCCTCTTCGCACCAAACGTCTGTCAGCTTGCCGCGCTGGAATGTGATGGATTTCAGCTTCTCACGCTGGCGCTCGTCGTTCATCCCTCGGAAGATGATCTGATTGCCATTGTGGCGGCAGGTCAGCTTCAGCGGCGACATTGTAATCGCCCAATACTGGTCGGCTTTATCGCCAAACATGCGATAAATCGCGCCCGTCAGCTCGGCAAAGGTGCTGTCGCGGTTGGTGATATCCGACTTGCGAATACACACCAGATTCCGCCCAGCGTCGCGCATCAGGCGGAGGATGTAGTTTTGCGCCGTGTCCACGCTCTTTCCTGAACCCGCCGAGCCTTTCATGATGATGTACCGCTTTCGGCTTTGGTCAACTTCTCGGAAGATGGGGTTCGCCTTAACCGTTATGTTCACAACGCATCAACGCTTTCAAATGCTTTCATCATCTTTGGAAACTGTAAAGCAATCCAGTCAACCATTTCTTCGTTCTTCGCCCATGCGCCGCCAAATTCAAATGAGCTTGAGCAAAGGCCGCTTTCATTGAAAAAGGCGTGAACGATTTCATGCCGCAGGGTTGCTTTTTCGATCATTCTGCAATATTCAGGCGTTTCATCCTCATATCCCGGATATGTCTGCATATTGCACATGACGATTTCCTTGGTCACGTTGTCACAATAACCGTCCGCCCCGTTTTTCTTGAAATACGGCTTTTCGTCATAATCGAAAAACTCAATACTATATGGCGTTCCCAGAACGTCAACCGTCATTTTCTTCTCCATAATCCACCTTGATATTCAGATTCATGTCCACATCCGCGTCCACTTTGTCGGTATAAATGCCGTATGCCTTGCCCAGCAGCTCCGCCGCCTTGTTGCTGTCCTGCAATCTGGCAGGGATTTCGACAATTTTCGGTGTTTCCTTCTTCACCGTTTGCTTGCGCATCTTGCCTTCCGCATCCGGCACATAAGAGGATGTTTCTTCCGTGCAGGTGACGACGACATGCTCCGCCTTTTCCCGGCGCATGACCGCCGTTAAATACTTCATGACCTCATCTTGGTCGGCGATGAGCGCCGCTTCCTTTTCGGCCATCCGTTTGTCGATGTATTCGCGCAAGTAAGGTTTGGATAGGTTTTCAGTTGCAATTTGCTTTGCGGTTTTCTTTGAATATCCGGCTCGGATTGCAGCTTGAGCGCCGTTCATGTCAATCAGATATTCGTCGCAGAATCTTTTTTGCTTGTCGGTCATCTTCACCACAATCCTCGCCTCCTTTCATGTCAAAAACCGTTCAAGCGGTGCTTTTTTGAACTCATTTTTGAATGTTTCCTTGATTTTCTTCATGTCGCCCTTGTAAAAGACAAGCACGTTTTGATGAACCTTCGTCACCTTCCGGCTTGCGGAAAACGCGCCACCGGCTCGCATCGGTGCCGTTGAATACTGGTTGAGCAGGATGGATTCGTTATACAGATACAAGCCGTTTTTGATGAAAAGCCGCTTTGTCAGGCCGAGAAAATTCCGATATGCGCCCTTGCTGTCCCGGATATCCCCGACGACAAACACCGCAAAGCGGTTATCCTTGAGCTTCCGGCAGCTTTTCCCGATGATATCGCTGTACGCCATGCAGAAATCCGCATAAGACATATTGGAGAGGTCGAGCGGATGGTCGCTGTATTTCTCCAAATTGTGATAAGGAGGGCATGAAAAAACCAGATCGGCGCTGCCGTCTGGTATGTAGTCACTCATATTCCTGCTATCATCGCAATGCCACGCGGGACATACGCCCAGCGCGTCCGCGTTCATCTGGTTTGCGTCCACCTGTCGCTGTGATAGGTCTATCCCGATATAGTGCCGCCCCAGCAGCTCGGCCACAACGCCGCGCACAGAGCCGCCCGCGAACGGGTCAAAGATCAAGCCGCCCTCGTTGCTGTACCAGTTATAGACGATTTCGCAAAGCACCGGGTCAAAGATTGACGTTCCCGTGAGGTTCATGCCGCTCTTTTGCGCCAGTTCTTTGAAACCGCCACGCAAAAGGTGGTCATCCCGGCCAACGTCGCTATGCAGCCCGATGTCCTTCCATTCCTTTTTCCGTTTCTGCCAATACCCTTGACGCGTATCAAATACAGATACAGGTGGGGCAGAGGTAAAGCTCCTGCAATTTACCCATGATGCACCGCCTTTCCGTTCCACGCAAAAAGCCCGGCAGGAAATGGTGATTCCCGTCGGGCTTATCGCTTTGTTCTCTTTGTTCGCTTCGCGCATTATAATATTATCACACGACACATAGGAACTTCAAGGAACTTTTAGGAACAAATAGGAACTATCGAAAATTTTTTTTGCAATTTTCCCGCTTTTCGGCATCCTCCAGCCGTTTCTGTGCCTTCAGCACCTTGTCGAACTCTTGCAAGGCTTGTCCGTGCATCTTCGTCGCCCAGCGGTATGTGCAGCCCATATCCTGCGCAATGGATTCAAAACTCATATAGCGGATATAGCGCATGTGCAGGATTTTGTAATAATCCGTCCGCGTAATCTGCGAGAGCATGGAAGATGCCGCTTGTTTGAGCGCCACAAACTCATCAATTTTTCGGTTGATTTCACTCTGCAAATCCACAATTTTCGCAACGGTATCGCCGAGCTTGTCCCCGTTGCCGCCGCCAGCGGCTCCGCTCATGCTGGGCGTTATCCGGCGGACAAGATCGTTCAGCCGTTCCATTTCCTCCAGCTTGCTGTCAATCAGCACGTCATACCATTTGATTCTGTTCAAGTAATCCTTGGCCTCGCTCATCTTTCACGCCCTCCCGTATGCAAACATAGGTGAAAACCCCTCCCGGATTGATTTTCTGAATGAAATCCCATGCCGCGATGATATTCTTGCACTGGTGCTCCGTGTAGACGCGCAGCCAGTTCCCGAAAGCGTCGCGCCCGACGGCCTCCACCAGCCAGACCTTTTCTTTATCCACGCGCATCCCCGCTTTCGAGCTTGAAGCGGAACTCGCCCTGAATCTCTGCAATGGTTTCCTGTAATCCGAGCGGGAGCTGATAGCGCATCTGTTCCCGCTTGGCTTCCGTTTCAAAGATTTGCTGAAATCGCCGCGTGTAATAGCCGATATCCTCCGTATCGCAGAGGTTTTGAAAGCCCAGATTCTTCACGGCCTTCCGCGTGATGGGGTCGAGGCTTTCCATTGCCTCCGCTGGCCTGTATCGGCCATAGCGCTTGATAGCGAGATTGACCTTCATCCAACCCTCCGACCAGTCCGGCGCATCGCCGCGCTTGACATCGACGGTCATTTCGCGGATGTCGGCGATGGTGGGCGACCACTTGCTTGTCGATACCCACTTCCGCAGCGCCGCTTCCGCGATCTGCATGGGGATATCCGCAAGCTCCTGATACCATAGCTTCATGGCCTGTTCGTTCGGGAGAAGCTGCTCGCGCGGATAGTAGGTTTTCAACGCGCTGGCAAACGCCGCAAATTCCTGTTTCGTCATTCCCGCACACCGCCTTTCTCCACGTTCATGTCCTCCAGTACTTTAATTTTCGCTTTGAGGGTCGTGTACTCGTCAATCATCTTTTGGCTGATTTTCGCATTCAGCTTGTCCCGCTCATCGACCAGCTTTTCAAAATCATCCGAGATAGGACTGTTTTCGTCCGTGTGCGCTTCCGGCGCATGTGCTTGACCGTTTGCCTTATCCGGCACATGAGAAAGTCCCAGCGCCTTTTTGACGGCTTTCTGCACTTCCAGAAATTCCGTGTCCGGCATGGTCTTGACGTATGCCTCCAGCACCTCGTCAAAGCAATAGCCGACCATGATGGGATTCGTCCACATCATCGTCTTGCCGCGCACCATGATTTTGTTTATCGCTGGATTTTCTCCGAGCTTCAGGCAGGCGCACACATGTTCATCCCGGTTGAGCACCAGCATCAGGCCGTCGCTCACCTTGTGCGTCCAGATTTCACCCGGTTGCGGCTTCATGCCGCTGATGGCCTTGAAGGCCGTTTCGTCATAGTAGCCGCTGCCGTTCCTCCTGATGTCTTTGTTTTTCATCCGTTTTCCCCGCCTTCCGCCGCCCAGTTGGCGGCCATGTCGTAGAAATCATTCAGCTCTTCGGCCTTTGTCGGCTTCCGGCTGTAAGATGCGCCCTCCGCCCGCCGTGTGACGGGTTGCGCCTGTGCATCCTTCCGCGCCCAGTTGCGGATGGTGGCATAATGGCTTTTATACGCCTTTCCCGTGCTGGCGATGTAGCCGGAAAGCCGCTCAATCCGTTCTTCCCAGTCGGAAAACGCCTCTTTCAGCTTTTCAAGCTCGTCGTCTGTGAGCAGCACGTTTGCGTATTCCCCGTATTTGTGTTTCACAGGCTTCTTCGGCTTGTGGGAGGGGGAGGGATTGGGCGCGGATGCGCCCATATCCCTATATTCTTTTTCTTTCTCTTTATCTATATCTATATCTTCTTCTGTTGCGTTACTTTGCGTTACTGTAACGTTACATGTAACGTTACTCTGTGCAGCAGCCGAAAGCGCCTTCTGTTTCTGGCGATGAGCGGTCACGCGGTGGCGCGTCTGTTCCCGGATTTTCTCCATGCCTTCGATGTTTTGATACTCATTCCACCCGGCAATGGAGAAAAAGCCATTATCAGTGCAGACCATGTTGAGCTGTTCCAGCGCGTTGATGGCAAGCTTGACCGTGTTTTCCTCAAAACCCAGTTCGTCGGCGAGCATCTTGGGCGTGTAGGGGATGTTTTCGGTCAGGAAGATCATGCCTCCAGCATTGCAGCGCCCCGCCATCGTCAGCAGCATCACCCAGATGAGGACGATGTTGTTCCCGTCCGGCAGCTTGCGCAAATGCTTGATTTTTCGATTATCGAACATGTCCGTCGTGATTTTCACCCACTTTACAGCGGCCATAAAATCACCTCCGTTTGCGCTGTATCGTTTGTGCGCTTATTTTTTCATCATTTTGCAAATTTCCGCGACATGATAGGGAAGGAGAACGAGCTTGATGAGGTAGACGGTGGCAACAAAGGCGATGAATAGCCCGCCGCATTTGCTGAAGAAATTCCCGTCCATGAGGTACACGGCAAGCTCCATAAGCTCCTTGTAAATCTCAAACATTGTTATTCTCCTTCTCGTCGGCTTCCCCGGCGTACTCCCAATTTGGGCGCTCCCATTCCATCACGCAATCCCCGCAAGTCGTCCCCGCGAGGCCGTGAACGTTCCGATGCTTACATGCGCCGCAATCGCCGTGCATATAGTCGAGCATGCGGTCGATCTGGCCTTCGAGCTGCTTGATATAGTCAAGCGCATCCCCACACACATACATGATGCACGGTTCAGTATGGCCGTCATTATAAGGGCAATCCGTGTGCTGACCGTGGCACTCATCCACGCTGCAAGCGTACAGCCCTTTCTTGATATCTTCAGGCGCTTTCATTTTTTTCGTTCTCCTTTTTTGATATCTTCAAAAATTTTCTTGTCGATACCGAGACCGTACATTTCTATCCCACATGCCTTGCACGTACCGAATAGGTAATATCGGCTTTCATCCTCATTCCATGCCGTAATTTCAAAACTCCTGTGTCGGCATAGCTTCTGCCTGAATCGCGTCATCAGCTTTCCCACGGTGTCGCCTCCATCTCTTTCGGGGTCGGCTTGCGCAGCCAGCAGCGACCATACTCCCCATATGTAAAGTCGTTGTCGTTTAGATTGATTTCGTCTCCATCAACGGATAAAATTTCATTTTCAACGTAAGCCGGAAAGCTGCTCCCAATCTTCGGCGAGCTTTCTGCCCATACAAAGCCTTTATGTGCTTTCAACTCTTCCAGCGTCAGCACGCGGTTCTTCGGCTCGGCGCGCTTGAGCGCCAGATCAAGACCTTCTTTTTCATTTTGCCCATATGGCGATTTCCACCCACAATCAAGACAAACGAAGAAGAATCTATGAAAATCTTCTCTGAGTACCATTTCTCGTCCACATCCGGGGCATTTAGGCGGTTCGCTCATCGCTCTTCCCTCTCTTTCCGCTTCAAGCTGTTCGAGGCAAGCAAAAATGTCAAGCATCAGCGTTGTGTTACAACTCACGGTTTTGTAATATGGACAAGTCCTGGAGCACTCACTCAAAAGGCACAAACTCGCAGCCCTATAAATCTCTTCATACGTTTTCATCGCTCTTCCTCCTTTTCCGCTCCTTCTCGATCTCTGCCAGAAACTCCGCCCACATCGGCGCGTCAATCTCCGCATCGCCCAGACTGTCAGCCTCGGCGATATCCCGCGCCATCACATACAGCGTCTTGTCGTTCATTTCTGGCAGGAACGGCTTGATAAAGCCCATCACAGTCCCCGTTGCGTAGGGGCGCCGCCCCAGACAGTAGCGCACCGCGAACAGGCAGACAAACCCGAAGTCCTCTGTGTTGGCAATTTTAATCATGGTTCTTCCTCCTTCGGCGGTTTGGGCAGCAGCATCCAGTGAGTGACTTCGCAGTCTACCGGGCAGTTATATACATCGTCTGGGGTAAATTGCCTATTTTCCCACCAGCCTTTCGGAACGAAATAATCATCATTTTCTTCGCTATAAGTGCCGCACTCCTCTATGTCGTTCCAGTTCCATTTGCTATCCTGTGTCAGCATCGTTCCATCCTCATAGATAGCCGGGCAAACAAACCGGAAACCACCCCGGTTACAGTAGATAAGGACTTCCTGCTCGTTCTTCGGCGGCCTGTCCTTGACGCTGACCCAATTGGTCTTCTTCTCAAGCGCTATGAGCTTCTTGATCTCCGCTCGACCAATTTCCAAGCAGAGATTGTGAAAGTCAAGCGGCACAGCGTCCACAATAGGTGCATCGAGAATCACTTTGCGCACATCGCAAGACAGCAGCACATCATCCTTCGGCATAGCTTCCAGAAGAGCATCCACATCAATAAGCCTTTGATTTTTCGCTTCACTCATGGCTTTCTTCCTCCCGATGCTCACGAAAATCGTACTCTTGAAAAACGCCCGGACTGTCCAGAAATACCACACATTCGGCAGGAACAGTTTCAACCACGCCGCCCTCGTGTTCAATGATTGCCATCGCGCCCGAAACCACGCCGCCAGAATGTCCACCTTTTAGCAGAGAAGGCGGTACAATTCGGCTTTCCGTATAGAACATGTGAAACAGAGCTTTTTCTCCGTTGATCTCGCAGGGTCTTTTCTCAAAGGACATCTTGATTTCAGATGTGATATTCATAAATTTCGACCTCCTCACCCTTGAAATAATTGCCGTTCAGCGCACTGGCGAGGTTCAGGGCATTAAGGAAATCGTGCGTAACAGGCAAATCCTTCACAGCCTCGAACATGGAGGATGCCCAGTTTTCCGGCAGCTCGCTAAATTCGCGGTTGTCCGCCTCTTCCTCTTTCAGCAGGAAAAGAATGTCGTTCTCGTTGAAAAGTACATGATACCCGGCTGCAATCCACGCGCGGAAAGGCTTTTCCTGCACAAACTGAATATAATACTTCGGTATCGGCACGACCGCCGGATTATCCGCGTTCATCTGCACCAGCAGCATGTCGTCTTGCTTCAAATCACTGAACTTTTTCATGTTCTTCCTCCATCATTCGGGCAAGCATTTCTCGCCCGTCAGTAGCCGTCAGCCGCGCGAAGTGGGCGGAACAGAAGAAACTTTCGCAATCGACAATCCTGCAATTTGCCGTATAATTATACGGTTCTTTTTTCAGTTTTCGATATGACCGCCGCCAATCTGCCGCCGCCAGCTTCACAATTCCGACGATAAGCCGCTTTGCGCCTTCGTCGTATATCTTCACGGCTTGCATTTTACGCCTCCATCATCATCTGCTGAAACCCCGTCTGTTCGGCTTTACGCTCCGGCGGTTTGTCCGCTGCCTTCGGGAGTTCCGGCTTTTCCATCCAGAAGAGGACGTTGGTTTCGTCGATGATCGTGCTATAGAGGGCGGAGCGCCACGTCCCGCGCATCCGCTCCGCCTCCAGCGCATAGCCCCAGCGGGTTTGAATAATCACCCGCTTGCCGTATGGCGGCAGGGCTTTTCGGTCTGCCGTGCTTGTCCACGGCGATTTCTCAACGATCATGCTTGCTGTCCGCCTCGATCCGCTCCCAGTCCTTCAGATAGCACGCGCCCATGATGAAGGCGACCACGCCGAGGATGATGCCGCCAGCCAACAGGAAGCAAAAGCCAGTCAGCAGGATGTTCCAAATGCTCAAAATCATGTTTTTCCGTCCTTTCTTTGCTTGAGTGGGTCTTCGCAATAGATAACCTTGCCCTTGGCCGTACAGAGGGCGACGATTCGCCCCGGCCTTTTGTTGATCGTGTTTCTCCGCTCTTGGGGGGCTTTTTCTTCATGCCGCCTTCCCCCTTAAACCTCCCGGATGCGGATTTTGTGGAAATAAAGCATCATTTTCCGCTTGAGGATGTATTCTTTTGTCTTAAAGCCCTTCACGTCCTCGACCACATATTCGCCCGTGCGGTGGTCAATATAGGTAAAATCCGCAATGTAGGAAACAGGCGCTTCCACGCGCTTTCCCCTGTATTCTTGAGCAGGGAGCAGGGGAAACTTGACCTGACGTTGCAGCTCGCAGATTTCGCCGCTGCGCTGAAGAAGCTGCAATTCCTTCCATCGGATATATTCTTTCGAGGAATCAAAGGTTACGCCATCCACGACGACCTTTCTTGCCCCGTACTTGCTGGGCTTTGTGTCCTGCCCGTAATAAGCCTCCCATTCGTTTTTCTTCATCCATTATCACCTTCCGTATAGAGATTTTTGATTTGCTCGACGGCTCGCTTTGCCGCAAAGCGCCCGTTTTCCGTGAGCTGGCGCTGCCACGCGCCTTGAGACGGTGCCCAGCAAAAACCCTCGGCCTTGAGAATGTCGCGCACGTCTGCATCCGGCTTATAAGAAAAGAAAAGCTGAATCCGCATGATGTCCGTATTCTCGACCACGAGCAGCCCGTCCACGCCCTCGACCGTGCTTTCCTTGGTGCCTTCTTCCTTGATGGCGCTGATAGCTTCGATGCGCTTTTCAATCCGCCGGATTTCCGCGCCGTTGTTTTGCAGCTGATAGGGGGCAAAAGGCGCGGAGTTTGTACGCCACGGGCTGGTCATGGCCACCTTGAGCTTTTCAATCTGTCCTTCGGTGAGCAGGTCGCAGCCCTCCAGCGTCTCATGCTTGCGGTAGTAGGCGTTCACGCCTTTCATGGTTTCCTGTGCTTCCCGCAGGTCGGCGAGCTTGCTTTCCAGCTTCACCAGCACACCCGCATCCCCGGCCTTGATGCCGCCCGTGCCGATTTTGCAAATCTTGTCGAGCAGCTTGTCGATTTCCGCGCGTTTCTTCATGTGCGCATCCATCCGCGCGTTCTGCTTGGCCTTCCGCTTGGCAGAAATCCCGTCGCCGCCAGCGATGAGGATGGAGGGGCAGAGCGTCCCGATGCGGCTTTCCGTGTTCATCCATTCCGCCAGCTTCCGCGCGTATCTGTCCAGCAGCGCGTCGATGGCCTCAGCGTAATCCGGCTTGCGCTTCTTTTCACGCTCGGCCATTTCGGCGGCGAAATCGCACAGGCCGCGATATTCAAGGGTTTTCTCGCCCTTCTGATAGTCGCTCATCGACATCATTTCATGAGAGAGCCGCGCCGCGCTCTCGTCGATAGAATAGTATTTCATGATTTCCTCACTTTCTCAGGTTGCAGCAATCGCCCTTGTCATGGTTCACGCACTCCCGCCAGTAGGCATAATGCTCGGTCACGTCCTCGCAGACGCTCACCTCGTCAAAGCCCGTCACGCGGGATAGATGCTCAATCTTCTTTTCAAGCGGCAGATGGAGATATCCGGCATGCTTGACCGTCCATTCCGAATAGTCGAGCGGCAGCCATTTCTTTATCCAGTGGTTCACCCGCAGGAACTCCACGATGATTTTGGGGCACTTGATGGCGTTCAGCCGCTCAAAATCCACGAATTGGGGGAGATAGGGCGAAAGCCTCACGGCCACGTCATAGCCCGCCGCATGCAGCGCCTCGATGGCCGCGATGCGCCGCTCCGTGCTCACGGCCTTCTCGCAGGGAATCCACGTCGTCGTGATCTGGATGTGCGCCTTTTCCCGGTCGAGAATGTCCATGTACTCGCGAATCAGGTCGGATTTCGTCACAATCAGATAGCCGATGCCGTAGGCATTGAGCAGCCGGAGGGTTTCGCGCGTCACCCGCGCCCGCTCCTCCAGCGGTTGGAAGCAATCGGTCATCCCGCCGAGGCGGATGATGGTGCCTTTCGGAATCTTCGCAATTTTCCGCTCAATCTTCCCGATATCCGCGACGGACGGCTCCGCGCTGTCCCAAAGGTTTCGGAAGCTCAAAAGCGATTTGGCATAGCAGTATGAACAATCATGCTGGCAGCCGCAGCCGTATGTGTCCAGCCGCACGTTATAGCGGCATTTGCCGCCCTCGTTCCCGGCGACCTCTTTGTAAAAACTCTTGAACTCTTTCATGCGTCTTGACCCCTTTCTTTTTCTTGGGGTCAAAACGTCTATCTTCCATTCACGGGTTTTCGCAGATATCCACGATGTGCTCACATAGCGCCGCAGGAATGACACTTCTTTCTTTGCTGCCTTTCAGCCCTTGGGTGCCTGTCCGGCTGCCCCTCGGCGCTCTTTCGTGGCAGGAATCGCCATTCTTGCATGGCGGCCTGAATCGTGGGGCAGGATGATTCGTCCAGATATCGGTCGGCTTCATCCGCTTGTCGCCATATTGGCAATAGGTGACGGTATATCGGGGGATGCCCTTCATCCATACCATTTTTCGCATCCCGCCGCGCGGGTTCTCGATGAACCAGAAGCGCGGCTTGAGCGCCCATATCAGGTCGAGCACATGCTGGTCAACCTCATCGCAGAATTTCGCGTAATCGCTCACCGGGTCGAGGTTGCCCGTCTCCGGGTTCTTCCGCCTGTGATGGCTGATGGCGGCAATGCTGAACGTTGTACAGTCTGGGCTTGCCCAAATCACATCAGGCCGACCGAACCGCTCCAGAATCATGTCCGCCGTCACCGTGCTCACGTCGGCGCGGAGGCTGATGTTTTCAAAATCTTCTGACCATTCAATGCTGAACGTCTCATGTCCCCGCGCCTCAAACGCCTTGCTGATGCTTCGTGTTCCTGCAAATAGCTCCAATACTTTCATGGTTTCCGGCCTCCCTGTATGGTTTCCGGCCAGAAACGCCTATCTTCCAGCGCCGTCGGGTTTTAGCCCTCCAGCATCTCCCGTCTGTAAGTCTCCATGCAGCCCTCGCAAACCCACTCGCCTTCAATGTAGAAGGCTGATTCATCCGTAATCATGCGGTCACACTCCACGCATACAGGCTTGTCCACGTTCATCCCTCCTTTCTTTTAGCCGCCGATGTCCTCCGTATCATGAATTTCCGTATCGCCGCAGACAACCGCCGAATTGATTCTCACGTTGCCAGAAATCGTCGCACATCCGCACACTTCCGAATCGCCGCAAACCCACACGTTTCCAGATACAAACGTGTTTTCATACGTCTTGGCGTTGTCGCGAATCCACGCAGTCCCTGAAATATTCGCATACCCATAGCACTGTGCATGATTACAAACCCACGCATCGCCGAACACCTGCGCTTCTCCGCTGACAATCGCGTTATCGCTCACAAGTCCGCTCTGATAGCACCGCGCGTCGTCGCAGACAATCGCTTCGTCGGTAATCCACGCGTTGCTCTCCTGCGCAAGGTTCAGCTCATTTTCAACCCAGCCGCCCAAATCGCCCGGCTTGACGGTATCGCCAGTGTCCAGCTCAAGCTCGATGAGCGCCATGATGCGGTGCAGCGTCCGGCCTTCCCAGACGCGGGTTTCGTCTGTCAGCTCATACTTTTTCATACATCGGCTTCCTTTCTTTTTTCGTCCACGGTCTTGATGGTGAAATCTACCTTCACGCCCATCTGGTCGGCGTACAGGTTAGCCAGCACCGTCAAAATCTTTACCGCCAGTTGTTCTTTCCCGTTCCCGTCCATCTGGACGCTCCTTTCTGCCGTTAGCTCTTGCCAACGAACTTGTTGATGAAATAAACCTGCCCCTTGCCCGTCACCTTTGCCGTGCGGTTGATGGTGATGTGGCCGTCGGCGTGGGTGATGGTCGTTTCCTTGACCTCGAAGAGCTTCATTTCCATGCTCCGCTGGGTGGGGCTGTTATACGACGCGCCCTTCTGGCTGATGAGGTACTTGTTTTCCCGCAGCCATTGGAAAAGCCGCTTCTGGCCGATATCCACGCCGTTCTGCTTCAGCAGCTTGGCGAGGTCGCCGATGAGGATTGACGTTTTGCTCGCGCTGACCGCATCCGCGAAAAGCGCCTTCGGGTGCATGGCCTCGATTTGCTTCTCCTGCACCTCGATCTGCTTATCCCGCGCCTCGATCTTCCGCTGGGCGACCATCAAGGCGTTGGCCAGCAGCTCGTCGTCCGTCATGGTTTCCTGCCCGGCGATGTAGCCGCCATTTTTGCGGATGCTGGGGATAACTTCGTGGGTAATCCAGCGCTTGAAGGCTTTCGCCTCCGGCTTCCGGCTGCCGAGTACCAAACTGTAAAGCCCCGGTTCATTGATAATGGAAACTTGGTCATTGCCTCTGCTGATGCCCTTAATTGAAATAAGGGCTTTTTCATCATCATCAAGGCGACGGATTGTATTTGTCACCTGTCCGAGGTCAAGCGCTCTGCATACGTCAGCCGCCACAAACCACGGCTGGCCTTCCTTTGCAACCGTCCGCACCTGCCCAAACTGGGCATTTTCAAAAACCTGCAATCCTTCCAAACTGTTCGCCTCCTGCATTTTGCTTAAAGCACAATCAGTGTCTAAAAAAAATTAGATCGTTCACCGTGCAGCCATACAGGTCAGCGATGCGCTTGGACATCTCAATATCAGGCTTTGTCTTGTAATTTTCATAATTGGACAAGGTATTTCGATTGATATTGAGCGCCTTTGCCGCATCAGCCATTGTCATCTCGGCATTTACCCGAGCGGCTTTCAAAGTTACTTCCATTCTCTCATCTCCTTTTTGGGATTCTGTGCTTTAAGCACAATCACATAATACTATTCTGAAATAATTTTGTCAATACTTTAAGCACAACTTTTTCGGCTTTTTTATTGCTTTATTGTGCTTTAGGTGTATAATATTAGGTGAAGGAGGTGAACACATGGATAACAAAGACGTTTTCGCCCGAAATTTGAGAGAGTATATGCAGATCAAAAAAAAGAGCCGCCGGGAGGTATGCGACGATCTCGGTTTCAGCTATTACACGTTTTCGGACTGGGTGAACGGGAAGAAATATCCGAGGATGGACAAGGTGGAAATGCTCGCCAATTATTTCGGAATCCAGAAATCCGACCTGATAGAAGAAAAGCCGCCGGAAGAGCAGCAAAAAAAGCCCGACGCAGACGAGGGGCTTTCTGATAATATGCGCGAACTTATGGATTTTGTGCGGACTGTCCCGGAAGACAAGGCGGCGATGATTCTATCAGTAATTCGGACAATCGTGGAATCTGGAAAATAACCTTTTCCACCTGTTCGGGGGTTAGGGTTTGTATGTAAGATATAAGCTGGTCAATAGCGCTCATTTTGGGCTTGCCCCTTTCCGCTTGATTTTAGACAAAAAATATGATACACGCATAATTTTTGTCTTGCAATACGATTTCCTACATTCGCAATTTTCAGTTTTTGGGAAAAATGCGGGAGCGCAGCAGCACCACCCGAACGCCCCCGCATTTCTGGAAGATAGGCCGTTTCGACCCTGATTCAAGCCTATCACCCCGCGCGGATAATCGCAACGGGCAAAGGTGATGTATTCACATCGTATGTGATTTTTTATACCCAGTCATAAAAATGTATACGAATCGAATATGATGTAACGGGAAGAATTGCACATGAAAGGACGGGTTTACAGAAAGAAGGCTTTGCCATGTACTCGAAATGTCTGAATTGCCAAAACCCCGGCAGGGAATGTCTCAAACGTTTGCTGACCATGACAGGCGACGAGCTGCTGATCTGGTGCAAGGCCAGAAAGAAGAGCCTCGGCTTATCCAATGCGGATATCGCCGCCGCAACGAATGTGCCGAAAGGCACGGTTGACAGGCTGCTCTCGTCCTCCGGGTCGGATGTCCGCTTCTCGACCATCCAGCCCATTATCCGCCTGCTCTCCGGCTGCACGGACGCGGAGCTTGATTGCTCCCCACTGCCGGAGGCAGACGACGCGCTGACCATACACGCCCACGACCTCGAAACAGAGGTGAAGCACGAAAAGGATATCACGCGACGGCTCGAAGAATCCATTGCCGCGTGGAGGCGTGTTTCACAGTGCCTCATTGCGCTTTGCGTGCTTCTGGCTGTGGCGCTGATGTTTTACATCGCCATGGATGCCAGCAACGAAGACATTGGCCTCATCAGAGGCAGCAGCGTTTCGCCCTTGGCGATGTTGCTTTGCGTTTTCGCGCTGGCTTCCACCGCCGCCCTGATTATCTTGCAGGGCAGATTGATAGATAGCAAGAAGGAGAAACCGATAAACGACAAAAGGGATGAATCGTAAATGTCAATCATAGAAGAGCAAGTCAAAAGAAATCAGTATATCGAGGAAGTCGCCGCCTATATCCGCGTGTCCACGCAGGAGCAAAAGCTACACGGCATATCCATTGAGGCGCAAATTGAGAAGCTGACGGAATACGCCGAAAAGCACGGCATGAAGATCGTTGAGTGGTACAAGGATGAAGGTGTGTCTGGCCGCAAGCTCATCAAAAAGCGCCCTGAATTGCAGCGCATGATACAGGACGCGGAAAAGGGAAAATTCAAGCGCATCATCTTTATTAAGCTCGACCGCTTCTTTCGCTCCGTCGCCGAGTATCACGAGTGCATGAAGCGCTTGGCCATCGGCGGCGTGATCTGGACGGCCACCGAGGAAAAATACGACCTTTCCACTCCGTCCGGCGAGGCTTTCGTCAATATGAAGCTCACGATGGCGCAATTTGAGGCCGACCAAGCCGGAGAACGTATCCGCATGGTCAATGAATACAAGATCAAATCCGGCCAGCCGCTCTTTGGCGCACAGTGCTTGCCGTTCGGTTATACGGTTTCCGCCCCGGAAAATGGCGAGCGTCACAAGTACATTGCCAAAGAGCACGAAGAAATCGCGATGGACTTAATCAACCACGCTCTGACACATGGAGCAATCAGGGGCGCGATGTCCTATGTAAATAACAAATACGGTATGAGTTTGAGCTATAACGCGTGTATAAACATGCTCAAAAACGAAATGATTTGCGGAGAATACAAGGGAAATCCGAATTACTGTGAGCCGTACATCAGCCGCGAAGAATTTGACCGCTTGCAAAAGCTCATATCCAGAACGCCAAGGGACACAGGCGAAAAAAGAACCTATATTTTTTCCGGGTTGATTCTCTGCCCAATTTGCGGAAGGCGGCTTACAGGTGGGACGCACAGTCCAAACAAAGGGATAAGAAACGTCACATATAAGACATATAGATGCAACTCAAAACTCCGCGATAAAAAATGTGATTATGGAAATACCGTGTTTGAAGAAACCCTTGAAAAAGTCCTCCTTGATAAAATCGAAAGCATTGTTGACAGAAAAATGATTGAAGTAAATGCTATCGAAGCGGAAAGCGAAAAAACAAGCAAATATAATGTCGCCGAGTTACAGGCCGAGCTAGACCGCCTCAATTACTCATGGCAGAAAAATCGTATCAAATCCGCCGAGGAATATGATCGGAAATATGATGCCATCGTGGAGAAAATCGAAGCGGCACAGGCCGAGCAGCAGCAAATGGGTCATGTCGATTATGAACGGATTCAATGCCTTTTTCAATCCGGCTGGCGTGATCTGTATAACTCGCTGGACGATGAACACAAGCGCTCTTTCTGGCGTTCCTTCATCGAAGAAATTGAAATCGACTGGGGCAAAGGCAGATACGGAAAAAGGGATATCAAAGACATTACTTTTTTTTGACTTCTGTTTGTGGTTAATTCTAGCACCGAATGGTGCAAGAATTAACTACAATCAAAAATAGAGGCGTGCATCCATCGGGTGCGCGTCTTTTTTACATTTTTGTCATAATCACAGAATCTATTGACAATCATTTGGATTTGTGCAATATAGAGATATCAAATTCTGTGTGAAGGTGGTCTTACCATGTCCGCGCTCATCTTAATCGTTGTCGCTGTTTTTATTCTTCTCAAGTTTCACAAGAAAAAAATTCCATCGCAGAACCAGACAAACGATGTTGCTGAAAACAAACGCCAGAAATACAAGGATTTAATTAGCAAAGAAAGAGATATGAGCAAGCTCACCCCGGAAGGTGAGTTGCCCGTTGGTTGGGTGTTTGTGCATGAGGATTTCATCAAAGACGCAGAAAAAGAAGTCATGTATTTTTATGGAGAATACTATAAATATCAATATGGGGAACCGGCAAAAAAATATGCCGCCTTAAAATCCCTTTTGCAATATTTTGAAGATGCGAAGAGAATTTATAAAAAGAAAGGTGAATGTTATCTTTATTGGTTTGAAAGCTCGTGGGCAAAATCTGATAAGGTGGAGCAACTGCAATCTGAATTGCATTATCTTGAAGAACATTTTGACGAAATAGAAGAAAACTATAAAAAAAGACAATATATAGAAAACATATTGATTCCTGATTTGAAAAAGCAAGTTATCGAAATCGTAAAAAATAACCCCGGTATTGTCCAGACAGAGCTTTATGCACACTTTAACCCAGAAGTAAAAGATTATGTTCAGGATGTTTGCAGAACGTTATTCAAAGAAAATAAGATTAAAAGAGAAAAATATGGCCGTACATTCAAATTGACCATATAAAAAATAAGGCCGAGGCAACCGCCCCGGCCTTTTCTCTTATCCCTGTTGGTGGATATCTTCCCGCAATTCATCAATTCGGATGAACGCTTTTTCCACGTCTTTTTCCAGCTTATACGTCCGCTCAACAACGGAATTGTGCTTTTCAACCTTCTTTTCAAGCTGCTCCATTCGGTAGGATAGCAGGGCGGTCGTTTTGCTGTTTGAAAAATAACTGCCCATCAAAGTCCCTGCCAAAGAGATAACCGCAACAATGATCGTGTCCATAGGTCTTGACCTTCTTCCAGATTTTTGTCATTCGAGGATAAAGGAAATATCAATCGGGAGCCAAGTATTCGCCACCGCATCCGCCCACGCGCTTCCGTTCCTGTACCGCGCAAAGCGTACCAACCCGGCGGCTGTCACGGTGCAAAGCCATACGGCAGCGCCGCTTCCTTGGCAAACAAAATTTGATTGGGTCTGCGGCCTGTACCCGGCGGGAAGCGTCGTGATGGTGTAATTCGTCGTGCCGCCCGTCAGTGTGGCTTTCGGCGTGACCACGCCCTTCACATGCACCATGCCGCCGCGCCGACGATATTGCAGCGTATTTTCCGCGTTTCCGGCGTAGGTTTCAAAGTCGCTTGTCAGCGTTGCCTTTTTCCAGCCCGTATCAAAGCCGCTCAACTCTGTCCACGAATGCCATTTGGATGAGTAGTATGTCCTTTGCCATAGCTCAAAGCCCGTTTCCGAGCAGCGGACGGCAAGCTGGATGCGCTGCCCATCCGCGCCCATGTCAAGGACGATGATGCAGCCGGACGCGCCGGATGTAATCGGACAGTTCTTCATCGTCGCCAGCGTCGCCGAGCTGAAGCTGTAAAAGCCGCTTTCCCGCAGGTTGTCCAGATCAACGCCGGAATCCAGCGCTTTTGCGCCTCCCGGCGTTTCACCATGACGGAAAAGCGCCGGAAGCCCAAATTCGACATATCCGGCCAGCTCGGAAACCTTGCCAAACGCAAGCCCCCGGCCTGACGAATGAAAATCAATCAACGTGAAGGCTGTCGGGATTTCCACCGTTTTCCGCACGGTTGCGAAGAAGTCTGTCACAGATAGCCGCACATCATAGGCAGAATCAACGTCCATCACGTCGTCGGTGATAAGTGAACCTGACGCGATATAGTCGCTCCCGCTCTTGAGCGGAATCCACGTTGTGGCCGATTTGGCTTTGTATTCCAGCGTATACTTGGCCGTATTTTTATTTGAGACAGGCGAAATGACGAGGGAAAACCCGATTTTGCCGTGTGTCCCCTCGTAGTTTTCCGTCCCGTCCTCCAGCGTTCGGACGGCCACAAGCGTCTTGATGAGCGGCGCGGAATAGGCGACGACCACAAGCGTCTTGGTTGTCTTCGCCGTCCGTCCCCGGCTGTCCGTCACCGTCACCGTGACCGTCTTGGTGCCGCTTGAAAGTGTCCCGGTCGTAGGTGATGCGCCGCCGTAGGTCTTGCCGTCCACGACCGTCTTATAGGCCGTGATGGTTGAGCCGTAAGCGCCAGCCGCCTTGATGGTGATTTTGACCTTTGATTTGCCCTGCACATACGCGCCGAATTGCGCCGCCAGCCCTGCAACCGCCTCCGCCATGCTGACATCCGAAATCGTCGGCACGACGGCAGCGGGAACGTTGGCCTTGAAAGATACCGTCTTTGTGCCGATTAAGGCGCTTCCGTTGTATGTCTTGCATGTGATGGTGCATGTGCCGGATGTGCCAGAAGGGATTTGATTGGCCAGCGTGAGAGGAACCGTCCACGCCTTGCTTGTTCCCAAGCCCGTCCCGATTGTCCCGGATGCCTTGCCGAAGGTATATGTCAGCGTGTGGTCAAAGCTGCCGGACGCTCGTGGCATGTTGATCGTGATGGAGCTGCCCATGTTGACGCTTGACGCGGAAAGCGTTGGCGTTGTCGCCCTCGGAATGGTGTCAAATGTGCCGCTCCCGCTTGCCGTCACGTCGCCGTAGTATGTGCCGCCCAGCGTGACCTTGATGCCGATGGTCGAGGCAAAGTTGCAAGTCTTCGAGCCGTTCGCGTTGTGAGCAACCGTAACCGTCTTGGTATAGATTGTTTTGACCTGATTGCCGGAGAGCGCAGCCGAAAACGTGAAGCTGTACTTCGTGCCGTTGATCGTCACCGTGCCGCTCTTGCTGGCAGATGAATTGATTGTGTAGCTGCTGCCCTTGGAAACAAGCTGCACCTGTACCGTGACGGATGACGTGTTATTGGCGACGGACTGGCTGCCGACCTTCCAAACGAGGCGCATTTCATAGCCCGTCCGTATGGCTTTGGTGATTGTCCCGGATGCTGCCATACTCTCACCGCCTTATTCAAACGCGTGGATGCTGTACGGAATCAGCTTCTCGTTGT